>Ga0315275_10001517_pt1 | contig 20509 bp, 18 predicted proteins | sample YL17G03_0_MG_FD_205557 | JGI IMG/M metagenome (GOLD analysis project Ga0315275, IMG submission 205557) | Sediment microbial communities from Yellowstone Lake, YNP, Wyoming, USA - YL17G03_0 | ecosystem: Environmental > Aquatic > Freshwater > Lake > Sediment | place: USA: Wyoming | collected...
AAAGCCGAGGAATGCGCAATCTGTGCGGAGAGCTCGCCGCCAGCGTCGTCAGTCTATGAGCGGATATTTGGTTACCTGGGATGCAGACAGCAAGAACGCTGCCCTCTGTGCCCGACTCAGCCGCTTCGTGTTCGGTTATGAGATTAAGAAGAACGGTAGGAGTTATCGGTATTCTGGTTTCGTGGAACGTGACGGCGTCCGATATGTCGGTCAATCGGTCCTGTTCGTGATTGCCGCGGATCTCGGGGAGCTGAGATCCTTCCTATCGTCAAATGGAATCGATCACGTCGTGGCGAGTGCATCGATTGGCCCGATTATGCACGGTTGAACAGAAAGAGAAGATAAGACCCAGATGGCCAGTATGAACAGCCGTTCAAAAATCCCGGGAGAGATGCAACTTGTCTGGCGATTATGAACAGCTATGCAGAACACCTTGTTCATCCTACATGACTTGGCTGTATGAACAACTGTGCAGAAACTGAGTGCGAAGCGAAGCTCGCTGTCTTCGCTCTCGGCATGATGCTTATGCGGTATGAACAACTGTTCATAAACAGGGGGTTGTGTCCGTTTTGAAGGGAAGACTTCTGGGACCGATTATTTCCTCTCCAGTGGCCCCAGGATCCTGTCCGAGATGACGATCTTCTGTATCTCGTTGGTCCCCTCGTAAAGCCCGAGTATCCTCGCGTCCCTGAAGTACCTCTCGACCTCGAAGTCGCCGCTGAACCCGTAACCGCCGTGGATCTGTACCGCGCGGTCCGTGACTCGCTGGGCCATCTGCGCCCCGAACAGCTTCGCCATGCTCACCGCCAGCGTGTTGTCCTCGTCGAGGTCCTTCTGCTGCGCCGCCCTGAGAACAAGGAACCTCGCCGCGTCGATATCGACGGCGCTCTCAGCGATCATCTCTTTGATTAGCTGCCACGCCGCAATCTGCCGCCCGAACGTTTTCCGCTCCTTCGAGTACTTCACAGCAGCTTCGAATGCCGCCCTGGCGATTCCCACCGCACCTGCCGCCACGCCGAGCCTGCCCTGGTTGAGGACGTACATCGCTTGGTTCCAGCCGTCACCCTCCTTTCCGATCAGGTGATCGGCAGGTATCTTGCAGTCGTCGAACGCCAAATCGGCGGTTGGTGATGCCCTCAGACCCAGTTTGGTCTTCGTCTCCGTTTTCGGCACGGAGAACCCATGCGTGCCCTTCTCCACCATGAACGAGCATATGCCCTCGTGCTTCTGCGTACCCGGCAGCCTCGCGAACACGATGACATAGTCCGCCACGCCGCCATCGGAGATGAACCGCTTCGCGCCATTCAGGATGTAGTAATTGCCCTCCTTCCTGGCCGTGGTCTGCTGGTTCGCCGCATCGCTCCCCGCGTTCGGCTCGGTCAGGGCCCATGCCCCGTGCTTGATGCCCTTCGCGAGAGGAACCACCCATTTCTGCTTCTGCTCCTCGGTCGCGAACTGCAGCAGGTGAGACTGCGCGAGCGAGATGTGAACGGACATGGTGGTCCTGAGCGACGAGGAGCCCCGCCCCACCTCCTCGATCAAGAGCATGAAAGAGACATAGTCCATGCCTGCCCCGCCATACTCGACAGGGGTCGGCGCGCCCATGAAGCCGAGTTCCGCCATCTTGTCCGTTATCGAGCGAGGGATCTCGCCCTTCTCCTCCCATTCCCGCGCGTGAGGCATGACCTCCTTGTCGACGAAGTCACGCGCCATCTCTCGCACCATCTGCTGCTCCGGAGTCAAACGGAAGTCCATGATATCACCGATTGCCGATTGGACGATTCCAGATAAACCTTTAGCCCACCGCGGGTCTTCCTCATCGATGATTCGCTGGGTTTTCTTCGACCTTGGCGGGACCCTGCTGGACGACCTGCCTTTCCACGACTACATCTATGGCACGATGCTGACCATGTTCGCCGAGCGCGGTTACAACGTGACGATGGACGAGTTCGTCAACATGCGCAATCTTCTCGTGAAGAAGCGCGTCCCCGTCCTGGCGTCGCTGATTGAGCATTTCACCGGGAAGGAGAGCCTGGTCAAGCCGTTGATGAAGGAACTGATGGGCCGAATCGAGGGCAAGGGGCCTGAACTGCAGTCGCCAATCCCCGAGTCGCAACAGGTCCTGGAGAGGGTTGGAGCGCTGTACAAGCTAGGCGTGATTGCGAATCAGGAAGCAGGGATTCACGATCTCTTGAGCAAAGTCGGATGGAACCGTATGTTCGATGTCATCATCATTTCGGATGAGGTTCAGCTCTGGAAGCCCGATGCCAGAATTTTTACGATGGCTCTGGGCAAGGCTGGCTGCAAGCCGTCCGAGGCGGCGATGGTTGGGGACAGGATTGACAATGACGTCACTCCCGCCAAGCGCCTCGGTATGAAGACGGTGAGGTTCAAGTGGGGGATCTTCGGGTCTCAGGAAGCTGCGTTGGAGGAGGAGAAACCGGATATCGAGATACTGTCGCTGCTTGATCTCCCAAAGGCTCTTGAACGCCTCTAGTGAACGATCCTGTAATTGGCTTCCCTGAGGCGACGCAGTAGCGAGCATGCGTCAGGTGCGAAAGAACGTCTATACCATGCCCCCTCCACGGAGGGCACATTTTTCTTCTCCATTCTTCCATCGGGACACCCGCCGCCGATATCTCGCCGCCACCGTCAATGTCCGCAACGTGACGTCGTGATGGCGGGAGCTTCGCGGCGTTTCGCGGAGAATCCGCGCTCTCCTCCGCCCTCCTCTCCATCACTCCCATCCAATCGCGGCGGTGATGCGCGCCAGCCGCCGCTGTCACCGGACGGTCTCCGTGAGGTCCGGGACAACTGGAATGGCATTTCGCGCAGTCGGAATCTATTTCCGAGCGATCACAGGGGACTTTCGAACAGTTGTCGCCAACTCCCGCGCAGTCGCCGGGGATCGCGGGGCGGTTGTCCGGGGATGCCGAGCGCCTTTCCGAGCCTCAGGTCAGCTGTTCGGGATTCCTGTACGATCGCGCGAAACCTCCAATCGATTCCCCGGAACCTATGAAAGATTGTTCAGAACTGCGATACAATCGTCCTGGATTTCAAGACGATTGCTCGAAACATCCGCAGGACTGTCCATAATCCCCGCCGATTGAGCGGAAACGAATTCCGGTTGTTCGAAACCGCCCGGCGACTGTTCGAGAGCATCGTGCCGTTATTCGGTAGTTTTAGGACGTCGCTCCATCTTGCCCGCCAAATGTCCTCCTCACGAAACTATCGGTTCACGGAGGTGATGATTCCTTCTGGATTGCCCCAAGAGCCCTGACAGAATTCCAACTTGGAGGATTTGACACTTGAGCGCCTCTGGCCAAGCTTTTTGAACGCACGTTGTCTCACGGGTAGCGTGGCTGTACTCTCGGACGGTGACATCTCTCACGCCGTCAAGGTCGGTGAACTCAAGATCGACCCATACCGCGACGGCCGTCTCACGCCCAACGGCTACGACCTCGGGATTGCGGAAATCCTCATCCCAGGACAGAACTCCAAGGTCACTCAGGGCACCGTCAAGATACCGCCGATGACCCGATTCATCGTAAGCACTGAAGAGGTGGTCGGTCTCGGCGCCATGCTGACCGCCCAGCTCTGGCTCAGGACAAGTTGGATCAGGAAGGGAGTCATCGCGTCCTTCGGCAAGGTCGACTCAGGCTTCCGCGGCACGCTCACCCTCCCCGCCCTCAATTCATCTTCCGAGCCTCTCGAGCTCGAGATAGGCAAGACCTTCGCCCAGATAGTGTTCGAGCGCCTCGAGTCGAAGCCGATGAAGCTGTACGCCGAGAGGTCGGGCAACTACCAGGACCAGAGGGGCATCACGCTCGGGAAACCCTGAGGTCGAACGCGAAGTGTCTCTGCGCAGGAGAGTAGGTTTTCACTTCCTTGGTGACGATGAGTTCCACATCAATTCCATGCCGCTTCGCTTCCTCAATCAGCCACTCCTTCCGGTCTTCCAGCTCAGCAGCTTCAGCGATTTCGTAGTAGTGCAGCGTCCCGCCAACCTTCACAGACTTGAGCGCGTCGATGTAGAAATCGCGCGCTGATTGCGGTAAATCGAGGATGAGTCTGTCGACCTTGCCTGTCATCTTTAAGACTTCTCTCGCGTCGCTGAGGATTGCCTTGACCTTCTCCGCTCTATTCACCCGCACGTTCTCCTCGAGCAACTCGAAGGCGGCGGGGTTGCTGTCGACGGCGTAGACGATTGATGGCTCACTCTTCCTTGCGATCATTATGGCGTAAGGTCCGACTCCCGTGAACAGATCGAGCACGATTTCGCCAGGTTTGACCTGCTCTGTGATCCTCACACGCTCGCTCGCGAGTCTTGGGGAAAAATAGGCCTTCGAGACATCGACATAGAAGTTCAGGCCGTGCTCGCGGTGGACGGTCCTCGTCCTGTTCTCTCCCGCCAGATGACGCAGCCTGCGGATCCTGTATTCACCGCCAACGCCCTCGTCCGCGAAGACGCAGAGCACGCTCTTGTAGGCCTTGAGGATGGCATCTCCAACCGCCCCGCCATAGTCTCGCAACTCATCGGGCATTCGGACGAGCGCGATGTCGCCGATGATGTCGAGCGACGTCGGCAAAAGTGACTTGAGCTCCTCGGGGACGTCGACCACCTCGCTGTAGTGCGAGATTGGTTTGAACGCCTCGGAGAATTCTTTCTCCTCGAAGCGGAACTCAGAGTCGAACTGCTCCCTGACGGGAAACAGGATGAAGTCGCCCTCTCTGAGAACAGTCAGGTGTTTCTCCAAGAGCCCTCGTTCAAGTAGGCTGCGCCTGACCTCCTCGGCTCTGCGTTTCGGCACGACCAGGCATTGTCTGCGCACGAGCGGCAATTGATTCTCTTCGGTAAAGAACTTGGCGGCGGTTCTCGGATTTCGTCTCCCGCGCCGCCAGACTCCGCCTATCGGGCCAAAGCTTTAGTGGCGCGCGACTTTACCCAGGCCCATGGCCACGGTCACCAAGCTGGACAACGGTCTCAAGGTGATACTGAAGCGGATACCCGGGGCGACGGCGGTCAGCGTCTGGATCGGGTATCACATAGGCTCCAGAAACGAGCGCCCCGGCATTACAGGTTCGACTCACTGGGTCGAGCACATGCTGTTCAAGGGTGGGGGGAAGCTCAAGAAGGGCGACATAGACCTCCTCATCGGCCGCCTTGGCGGGAAGTCGAACGCCTTCACCGACACGGATTTCACAGCGTACTTCGAGACGGTGCCCGCCGACGCGATCGACGTCGCTCTCTTCATCGAGGCGGAAAGGATGCGCAACGCCGCGTTCGAGCAGAAGGAGTTCGAGTCGGAGAGGACCGTCGTCATCTCCGAGAGGGAGGGCGCCGAGAACATGCCGGAGTTCGTCGCGGAGGAGGAGCTCTGGAGCAACGCCTTCCACATCCACCCCTACCACTGGCTCCCCATAGGCTGGAAGCAGGACCTGCAGAGCCTCGACAGGGACACGATGTACCACCACTACCTCAGGTACTATGCGCCGAACAACGCCGCGATGGTCGTGGTCGGCGGCTTCGACGAGGCGGCGACAATGGAGAAGATCCGCGCGAAGTTCGGCGGATTCAAGCCGGAGCAGCCGCCGGAGCCGATGAACCTGAAGGAGCCGCCGCAGATGGGCGAGAGGCGGTCGGTGATCAGGAAACCAGGCAGCCTGGACCACATATTCGCCGGGTGGCACGTCCCCGAGTTCTCCCACGACGACACGCCGAAGCTTGCGATGCTGTCGGCGGTGCTCGCAGGTTGGCGGGGGTACCACCCCTTCGCCGCAATCGGATGGCAGCCGAGGAGCAACAGGCTGTACAAGGCGCTCGTCGAGGCGAAGCTCGCCCTCGACGTGACGTTCAGGGCGGAGGTCAAGATCGACCCGGGTCTCCTCGTCTCTCACGTTGCGGTAAGGAGCGGAGTCTCTCCGGAGAAAGCAGAGAGAGTGCTGTTCAACGAGATTGAGAAGATCAAGCGGAAGCCGCCAGCGAAGGTCGAGCTCGATGTCGCGAGGACGCAGATTCGCGCTTGGAGCGGGTTCGAGAACGACGGCGTGACCTACCAGGGGATGATCGCGACATTCTTCGAGATGGCGGGGGGGTTCGAGAAGTACGCTCACATAATCTCGGCGGTCGACAGGGTGACGGCCAAGGACATCCAGGATGTCGCTCGAAAGTACCTGACCGAAAACAACAGGACTGTCGTCCACTTCCTCGCCGAGGAGGTGAAGGCATGAGCCTCCAGCCGCAGAGGCTTGTCCTCGACAACGGCGTCGCGGTCCTGTATCACCCGATGCCCGCCAATCCGTTCGTCGCGTTCCACGGATGCCTGTGGGCGGGAACCGCGAGCGAGGAGAAGAGAGGCGTCGCGGAGTTCACCGCCAGGCTCCTGCTCGGCGGGACGAGGACCAGAAAGTCGAGCAAGCTCGCCGAGGACACTGAGAAGCTCGGGGCAACGCTCGAGTTCAGGAACGCCGAGGAGGCTGTCCACTTTGGCGGGAAGTGCCCGCGCGGAACCGCCCCGAGAGTGTTCGACATCATGGTGGACTGCCTTTCCAACCCCTCCTTCGCGCAATCCGAGGTGGAGAAGGAGCGCGGGGAGATCCTGGACGAGATCAAGATGGATTTGGACGACACCGCCAGGCGCGCGGCGAAGGAGCTCATGGCCTCGCTGTATCCGAACCATCTCTATGGCAAAGACCCGCGCGGCGAGGTAACCGATGTGAAGCGCATCAAGAGAAGCGATCTCGTCTCGCATCACAAGGCCAGCTACGGTCCGAAGGGCATGATTGTCGTGATGTCAGGAGATGTCGACAGGGAGTTGGTTGAGAAGAAGATCTCACCGGTGCTCTCGAAATTCGAAGGAGAAGGCGAGAGACCGAAGCTGCCCATCCCCGCTCCCGCCAAGAAAGTCACGAAGACAGTCCCGATGCCTCACAAGACCCAGGCGGACATCGCCGTAGGGCTGAGGGCGATCCCCCGCAATCACAAGGACTTCCATGCATTGAACATGGCCAACCTCCTCTTCGGGCGGATTGGGATGTACGGCCGCCTCGGCAAGAACCTCAGGGACACGCAAGGCCTCGCCTACTACTGCTTCAGCACGCTCGACCCCAGGCTCGTGGCGGGACATTGGGCCATCGCCATGGGCGTGAACCCGGAGAACCTGCAGAAGGCCGTCGACGGCATCAGGCTCGAGACGGACAGGCTTCACAAGGAGCCGCTGACAGACCAGGAGATATCAGACGGCAAGGACAACCAGATCGGCTCGCTCAAGGTCTCGCTCGAGAGGAACGCGGAGATGGCGGGGGAGCTGTTCCGCATGGAGTACTTCGGCCTCGGGCTTGACTACCTCAAGAGGTTCCCGGAGATGATCCGCAGCCTGACCGCCGAGCAGATTCACGAGGCGGCGGAGAAGTACATCCGCATAGAGGACTGCTCTCTGGCGGTAGCGGGGCCGGTGGGGCGAGATCAGGAGAAGAAGCTGCAGCTGTCATAGAGTTACATGAGTAGTCTTCTGATTCTCCAATTGACACCGAAGCCATTTCCCAGTCAACCGGAATCGGGTGCTCAGGAAGGTGGAATCACTTCCTTCTAAGGCAGACATTGAGGTGCCTAGCTCCGAAGCCCGGCGCATAATCGAATTTCTCCACGTCCAATCCCGCTTCGCCGACGACTTGGAACAATTCATCTTTGCTGTACTGGTATACGTGACCTCCTGTGAGCGGCAGCCCCTTCTTTGGATAGGGGATGTCTCTCCAGCTCGAATGGCTTCCCCTTATCTTGCCCCATTGCGCCGCATCCGGCGTGCTCAGGTAGAATCTTCCATTGTCCGTCATGTGGTCGCGAATCCTCTGCAGCGTCGGCACTGGGTTGAAGTTGAGGTGCTCCAGCACCTCGGTGAATGTGATCAGGTCGAACTTGAGATCCCACGGGAACGGGTCCAATTCTATGTTGTTCACCGCGAATGACATGTCGTTCTTCTTTGTGAGAGATTCTATCTGCTCGCTGGTCATCATGTCGAGGCAATAGACCTCGCAATCGAACAGGCGCTTGCATAAAAGGGCGAGAGTGCCGTAGGCACAGCCTATGTCCAGACTTCGTTCGATATGTGCGCTCGTTCGACTCTCGTATATCCATCTCGGTATGCTCAGCCAGAAAGAGATCTCCTGTCCCCTGTACTGGTTCAGGTAGTACGGAACCGCCCCGCACCGGGCGACCTCCTCCTGACACTCCAGCAGTCTATTCATCCACGGTTCGCCAAGGTAGCTCTTCATCGTCTCCATGGAGGCTCTCTTGCGGATCATCCTGGAGGCGATCCTGAGGGCCCTCGCCATGCTCGAATCCTCGCCGCCGCGTCGTATCACTTTGTCGAAAAGGTCTAGGGTGACGTCTCCAGCCGTCTGCCTGAACCCCGTCTTACTCATCACCCGCACGACCCTCCGATGATGTCACAGGCGCGGTCATTCGAGGTCCCGTCATCTTGCTCCGGGTCATGAAACGCGGACGCGATGATAAAAACCTTCCCGCGCCAGTCTCAACCGAGGAACAATCTCTCGTGACCGCATTGCCCGCGCTTCGCGCCCGGAGAGGTCCTGGATATTCCTCAGAGCCTCGACGCGAGCTGCCTCATGACCTTCGACTGCCCGGTCGCGAGCGGCTTGCCGTGACCTACGATGATCACCTCGAAGTCGAGCTGTGCCAGCCTCTTGATACTCTCCCTGTGCATCTTTGGGTCGATGTTGTAGGCGTCGTCCATCGGGCCGATGGTGCCCTCCTCGGTCTGGCACGCATCGCCGGCAATCAGGAGCTTGCGTCCCTCGTCGAGGAGCGAGATGCTGCCGGGCGTGTGACCCGGCGTGTGAAGGACGAGCATCTCCTCGAACCTCTGTTTGTCCTCGAGAAGAATGTCGATATCGGCGGGCTTGTGCCTCTGGATTCCTGGCGGCCCCGGGTAGGGCTTCTTGCGCGAAATGTAGTCGGCCTCGATGCGATGAGATGCAACCTTTGCACCAGACTTCTCCCTGATCACCGCCAAGCCGCCCACGTGGTCCGGGTGGGTGTGAGTGATGATGATTGTTGAAATGTCGGTTGGCTTGCGCCTGATGCGGTCGAGGTAGCCCAGCACATCCTTCGCACCGCCATCGGCACCCGTGTCGACGAGGATGAGCCTGTCATCGACCAACAGAGCGCAGTTCGCATACGTCTCGATCACGTGGACTCCCTTCAAGAGCTCCATGGCGTGTCCCCTCTGCCCCTGCAGTGTGTCGCGAGGCCTTAGATGTTTCCCGCCATTCGGGGGACATTCGAAACCTTTAAAGCGGCATTTCAGTATCGTTCAATATGGTCTCGAAGGGGGACATCCGCAAGTTCCTCGAGGATTATCGCGACCCCGTCGTGGCCACTGTCTGTTCTCATTCCAGCCTCCAGATTTTCCATGGCGCCAGGCAAGAAGGCTTCCGCACACTAGGCATCGCGATAGGCAAGCAACCGAAGTTCTACGATGCGTTCCCACTCGCGAAGCCCGATGATTTCCTGATCGTGAAGAGCTACGGCGAGATCCTCGACAGGGCGGAGGAGCTCAGGGGGAAGAGCGTGGTGGCGGTGCCGCACGGCTCCTTCGTCGAGTACATGGGCGCACAGAACTTCGCGAAGCTCGAGCTGCCCACGTTCGGCAACCGCGACGTCCTCGCCTGGGAGTCGGACAGGGAGATGCAGCGTAATTGGCTCGCCTCCGCGGGCGTCGACATGCCCGCCAAGATCGACAAGCCGGAGAAGATAGACCGCCCGGTCCTGGTCAAGTACCACGGGGCGAAGGGCGGCCGCGGCAGCTTCATCGCGAAGAACTACGAGGACTTCAGGCACGGGATCAAGGTCGGCCAGCCCTACACGATCCAGGAGTACATCGTCGGCACCAGGTATTACATGCACTTCTTCTACTCCCCGATAGTCGAGAAGGGCTACCGGCTGAGCAAGGGCTCCCTCGAGTTCCTCGGCATCGACCGCCGCGACGAGTCGAACATCGACGAGATGTACAAGCTCGGCGCGCAGGAGGGGCTGAGGGACATGGGCTTCTACCCCTCGTTCGTCGTCACCGGCAACATGCCCGTCGTGCTCCGCGAGTCTCTCCTGCCGAGGGCGTTCGAGCTCGGCGACAAGGTGGTGGAGAGGTCCCTCGAGCTGTTCGGCGGGATGATAGGCCCGTTCTGCCTCGAGTCGATCGTGAACGACAAGCTCGAGTTCAAGGTGTTCGAGATAAGCACGCGGATCGTCGCCGGGACGAACCTGTTCATCTCAGGCAGCCCCTACTCCGACCTCATCGAGCCGGGCATGTCGACCGGGCGGAGGATCGCCCGCGAGATCAAGCTCGCGAGGAAGGCGGGGAGACTCATGGACATCCTGAGCTAGGATCGCGTATGCTCACCCTCGTCCTCGCCGATTCTGAACTGGAGCTCGTCCCGCCGGAGATTCGGCGTCATCCCGCCATCAGGAGTTACGCGGCCAAGCGCGGCAAATCTCCCGCTGGAATCCTGCTTGACTCGAGCTTCCATCATCCCGCCATGAAGAGACTCGAGCAGGGGGAGCGGCGGGGCAGGCCCGACATAGTGCACTTTTTCATGCTGCTCTGCCTCGACTCGATCCTGAATTCAGAGGGCAGGTTGAAGACGATTGTGCATACGCGCAACAACGAGATGATCACAATCGCGCCGGAGACCCGGATTCCGAAGAACTACACGAGGTTCGTCGGGCTGATGGAGGAGCTGTTCGTGGCGGGGCGGGTGCCGACCGAGGGCTCCCCGTTGTTGACATTGGAAAGCGGGAAGGACTTGAAGGCGGTGTTGGACGAGGTCGGCGGCAAGGTGGTCGCCATGGATCCCGCCGGCAAGAGAGTCGACCTGCAGGATTTCCTGGGCAAGAAGAAAGGCGACCTGACGATGATCATAGGCGGCTTCCCGCATGGGGAGTTCAACAGCCCTGTGAAGGACCTCTGCAAGGAAATTATCTCCATCCACGAGAGTCCTCTGAAGGTCTGGACCGTGGCGGCGGAAGTCTTAGTCTCTTATAGACAAGGCGCATCTGGCAAACGGTAGATTCACTCATCTCCCTCCCCTCTCCCGCCTTTTGTAGTCAGTGAACGCTGGTCAGCAGGGGAGAAAAAGTGGCGCTAGTTGCAGAGACAATCACCCTTCAGGAGCAGGCGTTTCCCGCTAGGCGCACGCTGCAGACATCGCTGGGCGTCCTTGACTCGATCATAGGCGGCTTCGAGGCGGGGAAGGTCAGCCTCGTGGACAGCGGCAGCGACTTCGTGTTCCACATGACATCCGTGCTCTGCGTCCGCCACATCTTCGATACTGGCGGCAGCGTCGTGTTCGTCGATGGCGGGAACAGCGTTGACCCGTACGGCATGGCGTCACTCGCGAAGAGGTTCGGGATGAGCCGCCTCTACGTGCTGCCGAGGATACACGTCGCCAGGGCCTTCACCACGTACCAGATGGCCACCCTCATCCTCGACGTCGTCGAGAAGAAGATCGAGGAGACGGGGGCGGGCCTTCTCGTCCTCGCCTGCCTCCCGGACCTGTTCCTCGACGAGGACGTCGACTACGACGAGGCACACCAGCTCTTCATGCGGTCTCTCAGGAAGATCCAGGAGGTCACGGAGAAGCACGAGACCGTTACCCTCGTGACGAACGCGGGCCTCTCGAAGATGAACAGGCGCAGGAAGCTGCGGAGAGTCCTCTACGAATCGGTCGACAGTGTCGTGAGGTTGCAGCACCACCCTCGTGGCATCGAGGTCACCGTGCCGGACAAAGGAATCCGGGAGCTGTTCAGGCCAGTGCCGCCGAACCAGGCGACCATAGACGACTTCGCCGACCAGCAGGTGAGGATTGCAGATGTGGTTCTGGACGTGGAACTGAGCGAGGTGAAGGAGAACACCGGCTACCAGCGCGTCCCGTGGTGAGCCCTAGAAAGCAATGCTATCGATCCGCGGAGCCCCGACGAAGAGGAGCACGAGGTGCCCATGTGATTGCATCAGGACCGAGTGGATGTCCTGCCGGTTCGCGCTGTGCGCGAGCACCCGCACCCGAGTAGGTCTCTTCCTCGAATCCGCATCCAAGACCTCAGCAAGGACCCATTGCTCGGGGTAAAGGCGATTCAGGTAGGCGGTGGAGATTCCGTCCAGCATCGGGCCGTTGGATATCGTACCCGCCAATCTCTCTATCACGCGGACGTAGCAGCGCGCCGAGATTCGCGGTCGCGCGACTATGTCAGCAAGAGAACCGCCACCTGCAGGATGAGCCAGGTTCCGAGGATGATCAGGGTGGCCAGCGAGAAGAGCAGGACAACATGATACGCCTTCTCGATTCTCCTCTTCGCGAAGTCGAGCGCCCAAGGAAAGCTCACGGTCCAGATGATGATGCCGCAGAAGAAACCCGCCACAATCGCGAGGCCGACGCTCTGGATGAACGCGAGTCCCGCCGTCAACCACCAAAGTATCTGATATGGATTGGTCAGGCCGATTGCGAGGCCAGAGATGTAGGAATGCGTCGGTCGGACCTCCTGCAGCTGGTCCATCGGAGGCCTCCTCCATTCCCTGCTCGCGTTGTACGCGAAGAAGAACATGACGCACGCACCTGTGCCGTAGATCGCGACCAAGGTATTCTCATCTGGCTGCACGGCCCTGCCGACGAGGTAGGTGATCGCGAGAAACATCGCATCAGCAGTCATCGCACCGAAGCCCACAAGCGTGCCGGCCCACCAGCGCTTCCTCGTCACCGCGTGAGTGGCGATCATCGCGTTGGCGGGTCCCGGGGGAGCCGCTATCGACAGACCAAGGAGCACTCCCACGCCGAACAAGGCAAGGACATCGAGCACCAGCACACCGCCGCAGGACTGCCTCGGCGACAGGGAAACGTCCTGCGTCTTATTGACTTGCCGCCCGAACCTCTCTATCGGTCAGGTTCAAGTACGAGGCATTGCAGGGCAAGATCAGAAAAAAGGCCAAGGCACGTGAGTCTCTACGCCCCGCCATGCCTTGGTTCATCCTCCAATGAGGCCATTCATTCGAATCCTCCCTACCACCCCGTGACCGCCACGCCGCGGAGCCCCCATCTATCGATGTTCGAGAGGGCCCGCCACTTCAGAGGCCAGGGAACGCAGACGAGGGTCTCTCCCTCCTTCTGCGCCGTGCGAATCCTGTCCCTTGTCTCCGTAGCGTCTATGTCCTCGCCGGCAAGCGCGAACACCCTGACGAGGCGCAGACCCTTGGCCGCGATCAGGTCAGGCGGCCGCGGTCCCCGACTCCTCGGGACGCTGACGACCAGCGACACTGTGAAGCCTTCCTTCGTCAGGTAGGCGCAGCATCTTTCCAGAACGTCGTTGCGACCCGAAGACTGCTCACACCCCTCTGTCGGCGGGAGGAATCGACACGTCTCCATGAAGCGAATGTTCGTCTCGCGACATTTAAGGACTATGTGCACATGTCCATTTTGTGGCCCGGCGAGTGAAGACTGCGGAGAGGTGTCTCCTCTGCCTCCTCGACCGGGTACACGTGGAGATAGACAGTCCAGCGGCGGAGGAACTGACCCAGGATCGCATCGCGGATGTGATTCGCGACAGGCGGGAGCACGTTTCGCGCGCGATGAAGAACCTCCGTCTGAAAGGATTGGTAAGGACTGTGAAGATCCGAGCCGGAGGCAGGACGAGAAAGGTCACAGCGTATTTCCTGACCGATGATGGGGCGCGCCGGGCGAGAGAGGTCCGGAAGCATGTTGAGGAAATGTGGGTCGTCGTGAGGGATTTCTCCGGCCGTGAGAGCAAGATGCGATTGTACGAGGTCGCAGCCCTCCTCCCGCAACGGCCGCGCTTCTCCGACTTGTCATTCAGCGTTGAGGCGGGTCGCCTCGACCTTGCCTCTTTCCTTGAGTTGCAGTCGCGGATCAGCAGAGGCAAGGTCTTCGATGTGCGGGGGGCGATATCGGTGCCGAACTTCCGCGGCCGCGAGGAAGTGCTGTCCCGGCTTGACGGGTTCCTTGAGGATGATCAGAGCCGTGCGTTCCTTCTCCTCGGCCTCCCAGGAATCGGGAAGACGGCTGTCGCATCCCGCTGGATCATGGGGCTTCAGGGTCGCATCCATATTCTATGGCGGCGGATACTGCCGGAATCGACGGCAAACGATCTCATCAGGGATTTCGCCCTTCTTCTGCACGCTGTCGGCCAGCCCGCCCTCTTGAACAATCTTCAACGCACCGGCGGCTCGAGTTCGGATGAATCCATCGGGATTCTTCGGAGGGACTTGGCGGGATTCCAAGGGCTGATAGTCCTCGACGATGCTCATGCGGCAAAGAAGGACGTGGAGAGGCTGCTGCAGACTCTCACACAGGCAGGACCCCGCAGAACCGGCGCGAAGCTGCTGTTGATCTCGCGAAAAGACCTCCCGTTCCTCAAGGCGGAGGGCGTGGTACGGGGTCTATTCTGGGAGAAGAAGCTGGACGACCTCCCATTGGAAAAAGCCGAGGAGGTGCTCGCCGGCATGGGCGTGGAGGAAGCCAGGCGGGCTGAGATACTAGAGAAGTGCGGCGGGCATCCGCTGTCCCTCGAACTCGCGGCAACGGGCAGGCTGCCGTTGGAGGCCATTCGCCTCAGGTCGACGGACTGGCTCGGACAGGATGTCCTGCCTCAGCTGCAGCAGAAGGCCATGGACGCGCTCGCCTTCGCATCGGTCTACGGCGAGCCGATTCCGAGAAGCCTCCTTGGAGCTCACTCCAATGAGCTGCTACGTCTATGCCTCGTCAGAGAGGTCGAGGACGGGCGTCTGGACGTCCACGATCTCGTGAAGACCGCCGTCATCGAAAGCCTGCCACCTGAGAGGCTGGCGGAGCTGCACAGGAAGGCAGGAGAGATCCTCGCGGAATCCATCGGCCCGCGCGAATCAATCTCCGCATTGCGCCACATGCTCGCGGGCAGGGCCAAACGCGAAGCGATGAGTTTGGCGGTGGAGCGTGGAGAGGAGATCGTGGATGGCGGTCTGGCAGAGTCTTTCCTTCCGCTTCTGGACCAGCTCATCCGCCTGCGCGGCAACAGACATGTCGAGTCACGGCTCTGGCTGGTGAAAGGCCACGCGATGTTCGCGATGGGGCGTTTCGCCCAGGCGGCAAGGGCGTATGGAAATGCCCAAGAAGGGGGAGACCGCCAGACCTTGGCGGAGGCGCTTCTCGGTCAGGGAAAGGCGGAGCTGGAGCGCAGTTCCCGGCTCGCCCCGCCCCTTTTGCTCAAGGCCAGACGGCGACTTGAAGCTCTCGGGGCCCTGCGTCTCTTGGCAGAAACACACTACTGGATTGGTGGCATCTACGAAGACTCAGGGCAGCTCGACAAAGCGAGGGACGCTTTCGAGAAGGGCCGGGCAATCGCGTTCGACGTCGGGGACAGGAGATGGGAAGGCCTCTGCGCGTATGGCATAGGCCGCGTGCTATCTCGGCAAAAGGACTTCGCCGGGGCAGTCGAGGAAGAGAAGGAAGCGCTCCGCCTGCTGGAACGTGAAGGTCGCAGACTCGATATCGCGAAGGTCTGCGCAGGCCTGGGGGGCAACCTCTACGAACTCAAACAGTACGAAGAGGCCGAGCGTTACCTGACGAAAGCGACTTCAGAGGCGCGGGCTACGGGCGCCGGCACGATCATCGCCGGCTGCCTCTACAATCTATCCAGCGTCATGTCTGACTTGGGCAAGCAGAGAGAGCTGTTGCCTTTGCTCGAGGAGTCCTTGGAACTGCACGAGGAGCACGAGAACTACGCGTGGGCATCGCGATGTGCGGCGATCCTCGCGAAGGAGACTTGGACCCTCGGTCTTGAGGATCTCGGGGAGTCTCACATGAGGCGGTCCGAAGCATTGCTCCGACACGTGGCCGAGCCAGCTTCCCGGGCGATGGTGTTCGAGTATCAGGCCCTCGCCTGTTCGACGGCGGGGAAAGTGGAAAGGGCCCGCCAACTCCTGCTCACGGCGTTGGAAGAGGCCATGAAGGCGGGATTCAAAGAGATGGAAGACGATCTTGCCGCAAAGCTGGCCAAGCTCTCCTAGCTTGTCGTGCAGAAGGTCGGCGCCGACATCGCGGACGAGTTGCCGTCATCATAGACAGCGGTCGCTCTGAACTCGTAGGCGATTCCCGACGACAGCTGTGCGACGGTGTACCACGTGGACGTCACCAGCGCGGGATTCGCCTTTGCGTACAACGTATCCCCTGCCGCCCTATCGTAGACGTCGTAGCCTATCGGACTCCCTTCTCTTGGAGCCTCCCAAGAGACGTCCGCGGAAGTGAGAGCGCAGGATGCCGAGACCGATCTTGGCTCGAAATGTCCGTTGCTCCCCGCGGCGAATGGCGTTCCTCCTACCAGCACACACAGCAGCAGCCCTATGGGCACTTTCAGGTTCATGATGGACCTGAACAGTTCTTCTGGGCTGAACTGGAAATGAATGCATTGTGCACATGTCCAATTTTGAATCGAACTATCGCATTGAAGAGAGGAAAGGACGCAGAGGTTTATTCCCGCCACGCGATACCACCAGCGTGAAGAATGTCCTGGTGAACGGGCTGAGGGCAGCCTACGAAGTCTGGGGCGAAGGGCCCGACGTTCTGCTCATCCATGGGTGGATGGCGTCGAAGAGGTATTGGAACGAATCGAACCAGAGGATTCCAAAGTGCCGGATCTGGGCATTGGATCTCTACGGTTTCGGCGATTCCGAAAAACCCGCAACAGGGTACACGCTCGACGGCTATACGAAGTTCGTGAAAGGATTCTTGGATGCGGTCGGCGTCAAGAAGGCAGCGATCGTGGGTCATTCCATGGGCGGGGCGGTTGCGTCTTTCACCGCCATCTCCTCGCCTCAAAGGTTTTGGGCACTGGGCTTGGTCGACGCGGCGTTGGCGGGAATCACGAGGGCCCCACCACTTTGGTCAGCCGAGCCTGTGATGAGGATGTTCATGCGTCTCGCTGACACTTCGAGAAGCCTCGGACAGATGACGATTACGGGCATGTTCGGAGTCGGCGGGCCAGAGGGTCGCATAATCTTGGAGGAGGCGAGGAAAGCTGACGTTCGAGCCGCCTCGCTGTGCAGTGAAATGATGTCGAGGCCGACGGACTGGAGCAGGTTGAGGGGGTTGAAGGTTCCCGCCATCATGGTGTATGGAGCGGATGACTTTCTCGTGGACCGGGGGATGGACAAAGAGATTGGCTCCCTGCTGCCGAGGATCGCCTCCAGCTACATCGAAGACTGTGGTCACCTGCCAATGCTGGAGAAGCCTGATGAATTTTACGGGATTCTGGATACTTTTCTTGAGGAAAATAGGCCGTGATTCTCGCCACGGTCGGGCGGATTCCAGACGGACTCTCTATCCGAGGGGCATTCGTTGCCATCCTTCTTTACTTTCACTCCCGTCTCCCCCCCTAACCCTTCAGTCCTCGTAGCAAGATCGTTCCTCAAGTGTCTTCATGGGCCGCACAGTTCCTACGTACCGCCTGCATCTTGAGTCGATACTGGATCGCTGGACGGACTACCGCCGCGCGCTGAGGGAGAAGGACAGGGAGCTGTTCGACCGCATGCTGGAGAAGGCGAGGATGCACTCATCAGCCGCCAGCTTCTGCGCGCACTTGGACCCGGTCGAGCTCGCGATGCTGTCGATGCTGCTGGAGATGCAGAGGGAGATTGAGGAGATTAAGAAGCAGACTAGAGAATCGAGCGAAGTCATCGAAACGCCTTGACACTTTCACCACCCTCCCCGCCACTCTGCTCTAAACCCCGCGAGGCCGCTGTCTGTCCCGCAGCTGGCCGGGGGACTCATGCAAGGCTGGATAATCGACTCCTATCCGAACTACGACAGCGACTCGATTGTCGTCTGGCTCTGGACCGAGCATGGCGCGCATCGAATCGAGGACTCCCGCTTCCGCCCCTCGTTCTTCATGAGCGCGCCGCCAAGCGAACTTCGGTCCTACCGCCAACGCCTCGAGATACTCGACGAGATCGGCGAGGTGCGAGAGACGAGACGCCGCCTCAACCTCGGAGACGAGGAGCCCTCGTCCGTCCTCGAGATATTCCCCCGCCACTACCGCGACCTGAACGACCTCGCGAAAACGATCGACAGCAACGGCGGCTACTACGACCACCGCCTCTACAACATCGACATGCGCTTCTCGCAGAGGTACTTCCTGCACCACGACATCTTCCCGCTCGGCCTGGTCGATTACTCTCACGGCGTCTGGCGGATGCAGGAGGAGCAGTTCGCCCTAGAGTACAGACTGCCGCCACTCCGGGCCGCCCTGCTCGACATCGCGGTGGACGCTCCAATGGGCATCCCCCGCCTCCAGGACAAGCTCCTCGGGGCCCGCCTCTGCGAGATCGACATCGGCGGGAGCGAGGGGGAGATCCTCGAGAAGCTGAACGCCGCCCTACGCGACCTCGACCCCGACGTCATACTGACCGATGGCGGGGACAGCTTCCTGATGCCCTACCTCGCTAAGAGGTCCGAGGCGCTCGGCGTCGGACTGCAGTTCGGGCGGGAACCTCAGAGGCTTGGCGAGAAGAAGGGCAGGAGCTACTTCACCTATGGGCGAATCGTCTACAAGCCGGGTCCGTACCTGCTCAAGGGCAGGCTGCACATCGACCGAGGTCACTTCACTTACAGGGAGAGCGAGATGGCGGGGCTCGGCGAGCTTTCCCGCCTCTCTACAATCGTTCCTCAGGAACAGGCGAGGCTCACCCCGGGCACGGCCTTCACTGCGATGCAGATCAACAGGGCGACCAGGGACGGAGTCCTGGTGATGTGGAAGAAGAACCTGCCCGAGTTCTTCAAGGACGCAGAGCAGCTGATCCGCGCGGACCGTGGCGGGTTCATCCTGGAGCCGGAGGTAGGCGTCCACGAGAACATCGTGGAGCTGGACTACGCCTCCCTGTATCCGAACATCATGGTGAAGTTCAACCTCTCCATGGAGACGCTCAATTGCGGGTGTTGCGCGGACGGCGGGGGACAGCCTGTGCCGGGACTGGGCTATCACAGCTGCGTGAAGAGGTTGGGTCTGGTGCCGCGCGTGCTCAGGCCTTTGATCGACCGGAAGAGGTATTACAAGAAACTGAAGAAGGAGCCCGGTCCGAAGCAGGAGATATACCGGGAACGAGACACGATTCTCAAATGGACTTTAGTCACATCATTTGGATTTCAAGGTTTTAGAAACGCGCGTTTCGGCCGAATCGAGTGCCACGAATCGATCAACGCTCATGCGCGTGACCTCCTCGTCCGCAACATGGAGATTGCCGAGCAACATGGTTACGAGGTCGTGCACGGCATAGTCGACTCTCTCTGGCTCCGTCCAAAGCCGAACGCGAGCGGCATCGACAAGCTCGTCGAGCACATCAACGGCGCCATCGGCATCCCGATAGATCTGGAGGGCGTCTATAAGTGGGTCGTGTTCCTGCCCTGCAAGACCACCGGCGTCGGCGCCCTGAACCGCTACTACGGCCTCTTCCAGAACGGCGAGATGAAGCTCCGGGGCATCGAGCTCAGGAAGCACGACACCTCCCCCTTCGTGAACGAGGCGCAGAAGGCGATGCTGGACGAGCTGAGCCACGCGAACAACGCGAAGGAGTTCGTCGAGAGGCTGCCGAGGGCGGTTGTGGTCCTGCAGACGTTCGCTCAGCGTCTCAAGGAAGGGAAGGTGCCCCTCCAGGATCTCGTCCTCACGAAGGCGGTGACACGCCAGCTTGACGAATACATCGTGATGACCAGCTCCGTGGCGGCATTGAAGCAGATGAAGCGCCGAGGTTACCCGATAGAACCTGGGGAGTACATCAGGTTCGTAATCACCGACGGGCAGAGCAAGGACTCCGAGAAGAAGGTGAAAGTCGCCGATTTCATCCAGGGAGACGAGAAGCCAGACGTGAACGAGTACCTCAAGCTGCTGTGCCGCGCTGGCGAGACGCTGCTCCTGCCGCTCGGTTACACCGAAGACAGGCTGCTGGAGAAATGCAGGAGCGGTCCGCCGCCATCTGACCCCACTCCCGCAGAAAACCCACATTTAAAGGAAATCTCTCGGAGGAGCGGTCCCGGCTACATGCCCACCCGCCACTGACGAGCTGAATGTGGCCGTCTGAGAATGGCCCGCTCACTCTTTATATATCCCCCGCATTTCATCAAAATCTCGTGGACTTCGCGGCAATACTGCTTGCGTTCTTCTCCTCCCTTGTGATAGTACTCGTGACGATGCCGTCTCTGATCAGGAAGATGAGGGAAGGCGGGATGGTCGGTCATGATGTGAACAAGAGAGGCCGCCCCAGGGTCGCGGAGCTCGGCGGAATTGCGGCGGTGTTCGCGTTCTCGATCTCCCTCTCTCTCGCCGTTGGGTTCAAGAAGCTGGAGGGTGAGGGAACCTACATAGAGCCGGCCTATCTGGCGGCGCTGAGCGTGTTTTTCATCGCCTCGATGGTCGGCCTCATAGATGACATCAGCAACATCAAGCAGCGAATCAAGGCTG
>Ga0315275_10001518_pt1 | contig 20504 bp, 29 predicted proteins | sample YL17G03_0_MG_FD_205557 | JGI IMG/M metagenome (GOLD analysis project Ga0315275, IMG submission 205557) | Sediment microbial communities from Yellowstone Lake, YNP, Wyoming, USA - YL17G03_0 | ecosystem: Environmental > Aquatic > Freshwater > Lake > Sediment | place: USA: Wyoming | collected...
ATACAGGTACTGCTTGGACATACAAATCTCAATACAACCCAAATTTATACATCAGTTTCTAAATCCGAATTAAAGAAAGTAAAAAGCCCTCTTGATGAGCTTTGAATTACTAAAAATTATAAGCTAGCAACCACTCTAAATTAACATGAATCACAATCTTGTTGCATGTGCAATAATTGGAATATTACTGGGAGTTCTCGTGATTTTTTTGCCTTCTGGTATAACACAATTGAGTCATATAGCAATACATGAGCCTGGATCGTGTCATATAGACAGCGAATGTAAACTTGGTCAGATATGTTATAGAGAATGTCTTGATCTTACCGAGGCTGGCTGTATAAATCAAAAACAAGAAGGATATTGTACTAGTCTTTGTGATTCAGACAGCAACTGCATTAATGAGACATGTCAAGTGAAATTAATTTGGAAGGGCAGTACTGGTCAACAGCTTAATATCTGCGTTAAGTAACCTAGAATGCTAAAAATAATAAAAAAGTACTACGCGTTTAGCGTAGCGAATAAATAGTTTACACTAAATTTCCACCGAAGCTCGAAAGAATCAGAATCTTCGTGCTGGTTTGTGTTTTGCATAACAGTCTCTACAATAGACTGGTTTGCCTTCTGTTGGTTTGAAAGGAACCTCACACTCTTGATTGCACTCAGAACATTTTGCTTTGTGCATCTCTCGAGGTCCTCCAAAGTTTCTATTATTACTAAAACCCATTTTTTATTTCTCCTACAAGAACTGAATCTTGTATAAAATAATGGATAAAATTGCCCTTTTTAAAGGTATGCTTAAGGATTCTGAGCTGCAGCTGATGGAGGCATTTCTGGGGGTATACAACGTACGCACATATCAATTATTCTTGAAGAACTCGAATTGTACATTACTACATTTTTACAGCAATAACCTGCTGAACAGTCAGAAGATGAATTACATAATTTATGACAGCTCTGATCACCCTGTTCTCCAGAGCACGCCATGCCATTTGGAGTCATTGCACAGTATTTTGATGTATAGCAACATTCATCTGAATTACAGTCCTGGTCACTCGTGCATTTTGGAGTCCAAGATTTTTCTAAAGCAAAAAATAAAAAAATAATTGCGATTACTAAAGTAATTACAAATATTGAAGCACTAAGTCCTTTCATTTCTTCTTCTTTTTCTTCTTCTTGAAAAAGTCTGTTTTTAATAGCAGGTATATCAATGGCAATAATCCGCCTGTGTTCAAAATAAACATGAACACGAACCAGATTTTATCTCCATATTTCGCTGAGTTCCATAACCCAAATGCTTTCCATATGGTTTCCCATATGATCAAAACTAATACTGCTATTGCCCCAACAATCCAAACTGTTGATTCATCCATATTTTTATCCTCCTATAAAATTTTATTTGCAAATAAGACAATTAATATTCCAACCACCCAACAGTAAACTGCAAACCAGTGGAACTTTTGCTTATTGATCAGATTCAAAAGGAACTTTATGGTTAAATAACCCACAATTGCTGATGTAACCATACCAATCAAAATCTGGGTCAAACCGACTGAAGCTACATCAGTCATATTAACATCAAATACAGCTGCTCCGATAATTGCCGGGATTGAAAGCAGGAAAGAGAATCTTGCAACTTTCTGTTTTTCTACACCAGCCAATAAGCCAGTTCCGATTGTTGCCCCACTTCTCGAGATCCCAGGTATAATCGCTATTCCTTGGGCGATTCCAATTAGAATTGATTCTTTTAAACCAAGTATATTTTTCTTTTCCCAACGTTCGCATATAAACAAGAAACAACCCGTTAGTATCAAAGCAATTCCAACTGCATTTAAATTATTAAAAAATGATTCGAATGTGCTTTTGAAAGTAAACCCAATTATTGCCGTAGGAATCATTGCAATAATAATAAACAAAGCGAGCTTTCCATATTCGCTTTTGAAGTCTAGTTTGATAATTGCTTTTAACACATTTATTATATCCTTCCAGAAAACAGCACAGACTGCTATAAGAGTCCCTAAATGCAGAGTTAAAGCAAGTATGATTGGAGCTGAGATTCCGAATAGATTTTCGAATATTACAATATGGCCAGAACTTGATACAGGCAACCATTCTGTTATGCCCTGAACTATTCCGAGCACTATTGTTTGAAGCAAATCCATAATAGAATAACTGATTTTTTAGATTATAAAGATATTTGATTAGCTTTCATTGAACAGCCAATAGTGTATAGTAAAACCGCTCAGGACAACACCAGAATCAGTAACATCACAAAGAGGTTTCTCCTTTGATATATCCTCAAGAGGCACATTTATTGTTCTACCAATCTTATTTTCTGTCACACCATTCATTATTACCTTGAGTTTTTTAATCTTCAAAAGATCAACATTTTTTTGCATCAGTTCCTCGAACAGAAGCACATCCCATTGAGTATTATTTATTATTTTAAGCACATCTATGCCTAAAGCAGTCATCCACTCTTGCACTTTTGGCAATATCTGAAAGTCAATAGTAACAGTATTTCCGCTTATCATGATTTCTTTCTTGATGTGCATTTCCATAACATAAAAGAATTGCATTCGATTTAAAAATGTAACTGTATCAAATTTTATATACTTTGTAAATTATCATAGTGTTATGCCACTGAAAGACAAATCAATGAGTATAATACGGATAAGACCTCTAAACAGCTATTCACTGCAGTCCTTGTTCGAAGACATATTTTATAGGGATAAAACTGGCAATCTTGTAAATTCAGCAATTTTGCTTTATGAAAAAATAAGAAAGGATCCAGCAAAAGGATTGCGTTCTTCAGAATGGCAGAATCATGTCTCAGATATTTTCAAAATAGAATCAATACAATTCGACGAAAATAATGCATTGAAAGAGTTATCTCAGAAATATGAGTCAATCTTAAAAGCTGGAGAATCAAAAAGAGGACTTAGAGGCAAAAAACCATACCAGGCGCTTTTGGATAAACATTCAAAAGGTGATATAAAATTGAATGAAAAGGAACATTCTTTGCTTCAACGCGTCTCGAACTGGTATTCTGCAGTATCTTCATATTATTCAATTCTTAACAAACTAAAAGCAATAGGTATGATTGAAAAGAAAGAAGGAAATTATGTTATTAGCAAAAAGTTTGTTTCAAGTTTGAGCTCTATAGAAAAAGCATTGAAGTATAGATCCTAGATTTTTTTAAGACTAAGTATATTCGTTCTTCCCTGCGGCTTTTTGTTTATCAGTTCTTTTTCTTCAAGTTTTCTTATTAACTTGCTGAGCCTTGGTTTTGAGTATTTTAAGGAGTTGAGAACTTCTTTTTGACTAATTTGATCTTTAGTCTTTATGAAATCATATACTTCCTTTTCCTCTTTTGAAAGACCAACAGATATTACTTTTTCTACCCTACATTTGGTTTTAGAAACAAAAAATATTATTAAACCCGCAATTATTAAAACGAAGAAAATTGAAATGTATAAAATGTAATTATAATCTAGACTAGAACCAACTTTGTATGTAACGAATAATTCGAATTCACCTTTGAAATTTTCTCGTTCCCAATTTGATATGATTCTTTTGCCATCACTTAACATATGTGTTGGTTCTGGGAATATTAATGATTCATCGCCCGCATCAGATACAATTGAATTAATTGGCAATTTTAGTATAACATCAAGTTTTCCTACCTCTTCTTCTATCAGATGATTAAAAGAGATTATCTTTTCACTGTTTTTTGAGACTACAGGATTAACGACAAAATTTTTTATCACAATTGTTCTAATGGTGTTTTGAAGGTTTACTGCAAATGACAGAGAATTATTTTGTATAGTATACTCAATTGTTTCAAATGTATCCTTATAATAAGCATTTATGCTTGATCCTTCAGGTAACGGTATGTTAACTATTCCATTTCCAGATATGACCAGAGTATAGGTAAACTCAGAAACTTCTTTATCTAAATTATCAATGACTATATCATATTCTTTTATAAGAACTTCTGCATTAGTGCAACTAAATACAAGTAATAATAAACTAAATATTAACAATGATTTTATGTACATAACACCACTTCTAAATATATTAAATAAAAAAATAAAAAGTTTTGGTAATTATTTGTTGTTTCCCTTTCCATTTGATACATTTGACTGGTCTGTCTGATCTGAAGATTCTTCTGGAGTTTCTGTTTCTGTATCATTGTTTCCTGTCTTTACTTTTTCTTGTATATGAGATTGAATAACTCCACTTTGTCCTTTGTTTTCAAGCTGGTATGTTTCTTGTATTTCTGCTACAATTGCGTTTACTTCGTCATCAGATTTCCCAGTCTGGACCTTTATCTTCAATTGCGTTGATTCAGCCTTGTTTTGCACTTCAACTTTCAGCTTCAATGAAGTGTTTTCTATGCTGCTAAGCAAGTCATCCAACATTGCCTGCTGTTCTGCAGTTAAGTTACCCTTTGTCTTGATAAGAGCACCATCTACTCTTTCAACAAGCATTCTATGTTCGTTGACCTGATCTTTAAGTGCAACAACATCTTCCATCTCTGAAGTTGCGTTTTCTTCACTTATACCTTCTATCTCTGCCTCGACTTCAGCCAATTCTGAGTCATGTCCTTCTTGTGCAGTCTCTGCTTCTTTCAATTTATTTTGTTCAACCATTGCTTTAACTTCAGAAAGTCTCTCTCTTGCATGTTCAAGACCCATCTTTGCTTTTTCTGCTTTGTTAAATGTTAACATAAGCTGGATTCTTTCAATTGCTCTATCTAATCCATATAATGGATTATCAGGTGTTATACCTGGATCACCTAAGTCTTCATCTAGTTCTGTTTCGTTAACATCTGATGCTGATATTAGTACTGGTTCTGCTTCTGTTGTGTTCTCTTGGGCCAATGCTACTGGCAATGCCAAAGCTATCGCAACCAAAATACTGAACAACACATTTTCAAATTTCATAATTTACCTCCTTTTCTGGATTTGGAATATAACCTTTTTTGTTTTCGGTATTGTATGATGTAACATTGTTATTTTCATTATTTATTGTTATGCAATTACCTGATGTGACCAAATAATGTTTTCCTTTAAGGTTCTGCACGTCTCTTACGTCACTGTCTTTTTTAGGCTTTGTTCCGTTTTTTGGTTTTGTTCCATTTTCCAATTTTACTATTTCTTCAAGTCCTTCGACCATGTATTATATTATACATTAATTGGATATAATTACTCTTTAGAAACTGTTCCAAATAAGTTCTAAAGAAGACCAAAATATCCTCTAAATTTGAAAATAAGCTTAAATTATGTGTTTAACTGTTTCCCCAATAAATTGATTGGACATACAGTAGAAAGACATATAAGATGAAATTTAATTCTTTTCTGAAAGGTTGATTAAATGAAAATATTAAACATTGCAGTTACCGGCTTAAAGGGCTCAGGAAAGACAAGTGTTGTTCAGAAGATTCAACAGCATATTGAGCTAGAGACAGAAATAATAAATGTATATTCATACAAGTCAGGAGACACACTTGTTTATCTTTCAGATACAGCTTATGATATAAACAAAATAAAACCAACTCTTTCATTACTAAATCAGGCGGATGCATGTTTGATATGTATCTCAGCAATTGATGGAATAAACCAAGCACTCGGGGAATTAATCCTTTTACTTAACTTTTCAAATATTCAAAGCGGTGTTGTAGCATTGACAAAAACAGATTCTGCTGATTCAGATCAGCTTGCTTCACTTAAAACAAAAATTAAGACAATATTCGCGCAAATACATATCAAGGATGTTCAAATTGTTGAAACTTCAACACTTACTGATGAAGGATTTTTAGAAGTAAAGGAAGAGCTTGACAAGTTAATGCCAAAACATAGAGACAAAAATGGGTTATTAAAAATGCCAATTGATTCTTCGAAAGAAGTAAAAAGTGGTTTCACAACAGTCACAGGCGTTATTGAAAAAGGACAAATGAAGAAACATGACAAAATCATTTTCATGCCATGGGGCAAAGAATTCATTGTTCAAGAAATACAATCTCATGGACATGTTATCGAACATGCGGAAGCCGGTAACAGATGTGCTGTTGCTTTCAAGGGGCTTTATCCCTGGGATGTACAACTTGGGGATCTAGTTGCTGCAGAAAATTCTATCAAAAAAGCCAAACAATTAGATTTGAGTCTTGAGATAACACCTTTCTTTAAGGATGAAATAAAACCAGGTATGGAAGTTGAACTTAATATAGGCGCGCAGACTTTACCAGTTACAATAAACTCAATAAAGAAAGATGGTGCTGACGTTCAGAAACTCGGCAGCGGGGAGAAAGGAGAATTGATTGTTGAGTCAAAAATACCATTCGCATTTGAAGAGCACCAGTCTTGTATCATGATAAATTCACAAGCCCATTGGAGAAGCATCAAGGTTGTGGGCCATGGAAAAGTAAAAGGAAGTATTGGTTAATGAGAGACTATGGGATATCACTTGGATATGAAGCGGACAAATGTTCTATCTGTAAGAAAAAGAAAGAAATCAGAATTCTTTACCATAAACTAACAAAACGTTCTGTTAATATCTGTGATGACTGCATGACTTCGAATTCTGATAAAACTCCTGAAGAATTAATAAAAGAATACGGAAAAAAAGTAAAAACAAAGGCTGAAATTAAACGCGCAGACCAGATAATACATCTCGATTAAAATATAAAAGTGCTGCTCTTAGATCCTGATGGTCTTCCATCCAGAGTTATATTACAAATTAATGTTCCTTTCTTTTTCTGCTCTTTTCTCATTTCGTATTTTTGAATGTCAAATATGCATTCTATGCCAACTTTTTTTGTTTCTCGTTCAGTTTCAACAAATGGAAAAAGCCCGACCATGAGATTAAAAACTCTTCTTAATAATGCGCTATCGTTGCATTTTATTAATGTTCCTTCAAATTCGCTGTTAGTTATTTCAAAGTCAGGTGTAGTCAATATTTCATAAAATATTCTTATGAAACTTCCCCCTTGGAGCATATCATCCTTCAAAGTCTTTATAGAAATTTCTGGATGCCCTCGTTTGGATATTGTTTTTGTCTTGTTTTCTTCTGTTACTCGTATTGTATAATCATAATAGTCTTGCGGCATTGTCTTGTTCATCATATCAAATAATGACTGGACAACATCTTTTGTTGGTGCAATTATTTGTATTGTTTTATCACCAATAACAAATCCGAAAAGTTTTCTGCTTTCACCCATAGACAACTCATTGACTAGCTGAAGCGTAGCAGGCCCAGGTCTACCTTTTAGAAGTTCTTTAATACCATTTGAATATTCAATTAAGTTCATGTTTATACCATACATTTACTTATTACTTCAGCACCATATTCGGGCTCGTCAAAATTTAATATCAAATTTTGGCTTAATATATTCTTCGCTTTATCTATGCTTGTGCCACCCATGAAACAGGCAAAACAAGGCTTCTTGAATCTTTTATTGAATTCAGATAATATTTTTGCTACTTTCTCTGGTTGCGTCATTGTCTGTGGCGTAAGAATAACAAAAACAAAGTCAAAAAAGTTTCCATTTTCAATTGATTTAAGTACAGCTTCATATCTTTCAGGAAGCGCATCTCCAACAATATCTATCGGGTTATTATGGCTCCATGTCTGCGGTAAGACTTTATCAAGCTCTTTAATAAGAATTGCGGGAAGTTTAACAACTTCAAGATCATTTCTTTCAAAAGCATCGCTCGCTATTACACCAGCTCCGCCAGCATTTGATATGATCAATGCACGGCGGCCAATCAAACATTCATTTAAAGCATGAACCTGGGCAACCTCAAATAATTGGAATAACGTGTCCACTCTCGATATTCCACACTGCTTGAATGCTCCATCGTAGATTGCATTTTCAGTCGCAAGAGCACCAGTATGAGAAGCTGCAGCTTTGGCACCACTTGATGTTGTGCCAGCCTTCAGAACCACCATTGGTTTCTTTGATTTTTTGGCAGATTCGATGAATGCTCTACCATTTTTTAGACTTTCTATATACAAACATATTGCTTTTGTTTCAGGATCTTCATTCAGATAATCAATAATTTCATGTGCATTTATGTCAGCAATGTTTCCGATAGAAATGAACTTGCTTAAACCAATCTTCTTCTTTATTGCCCAGTCTAACACTGCAATGCCCAATGCCCCGCTCTGGGAAATAAAACTAATATTTCCTTTAGCAGGCATCTTGTTAAAGAAAGTTGCATTAAGATTTGTTACAGCATCAATTATGCCCAAGCAATTTGGTCCTAAAATACGCATACCGTTTCTTTTTGCTATATTAGTAACACTTTGTTCAAGCTCTTTTTTACCTATTTCCGAGAACCCAGCTGAAATTATCATTACATATTTTATCCCTTTCTTTGCGCAATCCTGCATGACCTTTGGAACAACCTGCGCAGGCACTGCAATTATTGCTAAATCTATTTTTCCCTTGATGTCTTGAACAGTAGAATATGTTTTAATCCCAAGAATCCTTGTTGCATTTGGGTTTACAGGGTAGATTTTCCTTTTGCTCTCTAATAAGTTTTTGAGGATGTCATGTCCAACTTTATGTGCCTGATGGCTTGCCCCTATCAAAGCAATTGTCTTTGCGCTGAACAGCTTTTCGATTCCCATATGTTAATTTTAGCAAAAGTTAACTTTAATAATTTGTGTAAGTCTTTTATTTATAGGTGTAAATATGGGATTATTTATTGTTCTTGAAGGAATTGACGGTTGTGGTAAAGGCGAACAGATGAAACGTTTGCATAATTACTTATTTGAATCAGATAAAAGAAATAGAATCCTGACTACGCGTGAACCAACTTATGGGAGATATGGCATGAAAATACGCGAAATTCTGAGGACAGAGAAAGATCCATTCGCAGGTGCAGAAAAATGTTTGGAATTATACACAAAAGACAGGGAAGAACATCTTAGAGATGTAATAAGACCATTCCTAAAGCTGGATGATGGCGAAAATAAAAATATTATTCTTTGTGACAGATATTATCATTCAACATATGCTTTCCAGCAGACCCAAGGCATTCCTTTTGAAAGAATATATGAGTTTAATAAGGATTTTCTAAAACCAACAGTTACATTCATACTTGATGTCAAACCAGAGATGGCTCTTGACCGCGTAAAGAAAGGCAGAAACAATGCTGAAAAATTTGAAGAGCTCGATTTCATGAAAAAACTGAGAAAATGTTATCTTGATCTATCCAACAGATTGAATGAAGAAATCATAATAATAGATGGTTCTACATCTAAGGAAGAAGTATTTGAGAATATATTGAAAGTTCTGGATTCTAAGAATCTGGTTTAAGGCGCTATAAAATGAAGCGCTATGATAAATATCATCACAGCTATTGTTAGAATAATTACATGCCATGGCGAAATACTGATTTTGCTATGGTAATCATCATAATACTGCATTAATCCGCCTGTGCTTGCAGGCAATCTTACTTTTTTATCGTCACTCATAACCAACACAAACTTTAAATCATTTATAAGACTTTTGTTTAAAAATGGATGTTCTTAAAAAATACAAGATAGAACCAGACCAAAAGCTCGAACAGTGCTTCTTAATAGATAAGAATATAGCAAAAGAGCTTGTTAAATTTGCTAAAACAACAAATGATGACATAATTTTAGATCTCGGTGCGGGAACTGGTGCTATAACTGAAGAATTAGCTAAAAAAGCCAAAAAAGTAATTGCTGTTGAGAAAGACGGCAGGTATTATTATTTGCTTCTTGATCGATTTAAAAGATATAGTAATGTAGACGTTCTGATTGATGATGTGCTGACAATGGAATTTCCAAGATTTGATAAGATTGTCTGTAATCTACCTTTTAATGTCTATGAGCCATTTTTCAAGATTTTATCAAACTTAAAATTCAAATTAATGATTATTATCTGCTCTTATGGATTTGCCAAAATTATACTTGCAAAACCTGGGGACAAAGGATATAGCAAGTTTACAGAACTTGTGCAAAGCAATTTTGATGTTAAGAAATTAAAAGACATCCCAAAAGAATCCTTCTTTCCTCAGCCGAGAGTTACTTCTTCAATAATAGAATTAACAAGAAAATAGACTTAATTACGTGCATAGCTTCCGATATTTAGCTCGCTTTTATTAACTGTATATCTAGTCCATGCTCTTGATTTGACATCGCCTATGCCTTTTACGGACAAGAATGTATTTAGATTTTCAACCTTAAATTCTATCATTCCATCCATCAACGACTCCATCAACATTACTTGTTGTTGTGCATGCATACCCTTTTCAATTGTATACATACTCACTGATTTATCCAGCTTTCTTCGCCTAACGATTGGATTCATAAGTTTGAACATTTTATCTGACTCTAAATATGCTAAAGGTGTTGATACGGACCTGAATACAGTTCTGTAAAATTCATGATTTTCCAAAAGTTCTTTTGATGTATCATTAATGGCTTTTTGTATACCATCAAAATCTGTTGGTTTTTCAATATAAATAACATTTAGATCGTTTGAGTTATTACCCATACTTCGCGAATAAGAATCTACGAATTTGACAAGACCAAGTTTTTCAAATTCTTCAAAACCAGTATTAATATACTTCATTTCTTCTCTAATCTCCTCTGGTGTCTTTTCTGTTGTTACATAAATCACAGGAACACCTTTAAATAATCCGTCCGCCACGAATCTATTAACAAGAACTTCTTTTCCCATAAATGGTGGTCCGTAAACTAAAACATTTGAACCGAAAGGCAATCCACCCATCAATATATCATCAAGTCTTGATGTGCCTGTAGATACTTTATCAATTTGGTTTTCAATATTATTAACAGACGAAGGACTTAGTGCTTTTACAATCTCTTCAGTTATTTCATTATAAAGGTGATCAGATTCTTCTTCAGCTTCGAATTTTTTCTGTTGAACTTCTATATAGCCATTTATTAGATTATCATCTATTTCAACTTCCTTGAATTTAGGATCTCCTTTATCTATTTTTATAGAAGATGATGGAATAAAATTATGGTGTTTTATAGAACCTACGCCATCAATATGTATTGTATATATTGTAGACTGATTAACGAGGTCTTCTATGTATATCTTCATAAGTATAAAATATATGCTATAGGATATAAATACTTTTTCTTTTAAGAAAATAATGTGGGTGAGTTATAGCTCGTCTTATGTAGCCGCTCTGCAATTTAAAATTGCTTCATTGAACAGCTTTGTGACATTCGACTAAGCGCCTATACGTTGTTATCTGAAGACAACAACTTCGTGGCTTGCACCGTCCAAGCTAGCATTTCACTCAATTCCTTGCAACTTCAGCTTTTCAGCCTCATTATGCGCAAAGATTGAAAATTTCTGAGCCAGAGCTCTCCATTTCTGGAGCAACGTTACCATTGTGGACATTATGGTGGACGAAGCTTCCTCACTTCACTGAGAAGCGATGGTCACTCACTCACCCACGCTATCTAAACTCAATTTACGCTTTATAAAATTTTGTATTGCAAATTCTATTTTGCAGACGCAAAAAGCTTTTATAGAATGACGTCATTAAATTATTTAATGGCAATACATTTTATCAGACCAATGTGTAAACTTGCATATTGGTAGTGCCAGGTTTTCTTTGCTTTTTTAAAAAAATTCTCGGTGGGAACCCTGCAAAATCAATGTTTTAAGTGCTACGAGGAAATAAATCACTTCCTGCCACAAGGCAGGGAGATTGAAATACTCTCAGAAATAAAGAAATGGCTTTCAGAAACACTAAATGAAACAGTTGCAAATGATCTTATCGATGAGGCAGTGTCAAATATATTTGAAAGAAAAGAGCTTTTGGACAAGAATAGAAAGGTTGCTCCTGTTTGCAGACACTGTTTGACAGAATTTATCTATGAATCACTATCAGAAATAAATCAAGAAACAGCATCACAGTTCAAAGAACTGTTCGTGAAGCCATATGCATTTGATGAAGTTGGAAAAGATGAGTGACCCGAATGCGCTCGAAAGATTCCTTGTAGTATTATTTCTTAGATTTGAATTCTGTATACTTGCAAGTCCCACAAGTTAATCGGTCTTTGTGGTCAGCAAGCCATACACCACGTCCACATTTTGGACAAAACTTACCCCTTCCTTTTAATGAAGTTCCAGAAATTTCATATTTTGACCATGGGCCGATTTTCTTTTTTTCTGCCATTTAATTCACCTATTTCTTTGCCGCAGGAACAGCTGTCTTTGCTGGTTTTGCTTGTTCCTTGGTCATTAGACCCATTCTAACGAAAAAATATTTTGATACATATTTTTTTAATGTTGCCTCATCACTGTAAATATGTGCTGTACCAATATTTTTTCTCATGCCAAACACATTGTGCATTTTTCGTACAATAATTAGATTAGGATTTGTATTCAACTCTTTTGCAAGCATTTCTCTTATTTGTATTCTTGTTGGAGGGGCCTGCTCATAGACTAATTCGAATTTTAATTCAAGTCTACCAATCATCTGGTTTTCTTCCTTGTTTTTTATTCTTAATTCCAACTCATTCACCTTACTTTGAGAGCATATGATCCTGGTATTTCAATATTAAGCTGTTTAGCTATATCTGATTTTTCTGGATCTAAGATTACAACAAGTCCACGCCAGTTTGTAGTGAATTCCTGGGCCTTGCATATTGGACACTGTTTTCCGCTTACTACAATCTTACATCTTTTACAAACTTTCTCAGTTGCCATTATTTAGCCTTCTTTTTCTTTTCTGTTTTCTCAGCCTTTTCTTTAACTGGTGCAGCTGCCTGCTTTTGTTCAGCTTCAATCCACTCTAACTTTCCAAGACCTGGCTGTCTCATAGTCAAACCAAGTTTTGTTCCCTTCAATGATTTCAAGCTGACCGCAATTATTCTTGCGCGAACACTGTCTTTAATCTTAAGCATTCTTTTGCTTGCTTTTCCAGTAAGCAAACCAGTGTTACTATAATTTACATAGTCATCCATAACTTGCGAAACATGTACTAATCCATCAATAGGACCCATTCTTATGAAAACACCAAATTCTGTGACCTCAGATACTTCTCCTTCAACAACTTCCTGAAGCAATGGTTTGTATGCCAAAACCTCAAAGGTTGTTTCATAATAAATTGCGCCATCACCAGGTATTATTGTACCTGTACCTATTTCTTTGACATCTACCACATGTAAAAATAATCCTTCCTTGCCTATAGAGCCTGTGAATTCTTTCTGTACAGCTGTTTTAACAGCTTCTTTAAGATCTTTTGCCAATAAATTTGGCGGAACTCTAATACTTGATTTTACTTGTAAAATTGAGTACATTCTATTTAGACCTCTCTTTTTAAAGGTTGAAACATGCCATTAAATACTTTTCTCTATGACGTCTTCGGGAAATAACTTCTCATAGCAGCATCTCTTTTGAAAATCTCTCCATGAGGTAAATTATAACCATTTATACATAAATGTTCATAAAGATCTTTTTCCAGCTCTCCTTTGAGAGTATAATCATCCTTTTCATTCTTTTTGAGTATTCCATACCTTGAAAGGAACTCAAGAAATGAACGGATCTCATATTTTTTGTTTGCGCCAGATGGAATGCCCGGATCTTTATAAAACAAGTCACTTAATTCTTCAACATTGATGTTACTATTTAGTTTTTTATCATTACTATATCTAATCAAAGCAAGATATCCTATATAATACCTAAAAGGGATTTCTTGATAGACTTTTAATCCTTTTTTTGTTACACCCATCTCTATCACTTAAAAATAAAATTAAAGCAGGGAATGAAGAACGAAAAGTCCTGCGAAAATTATTGAAATTGTATTTAATACTTTAATCAAAGCATTAAGTGCTGGTCCTGCCGTATCCTTACATGGATCCCCAACTGTGTCACCAACTACAGCTGCCTTATGTGCATCGCTTCCCTTTCCACCAAAGTTTCCTGATTCAATGAACTTCTTTGCATTGTCCCAAGCTGCCCCCGCATTTGCAAGGAATAAAGCCATAAGTAAACCGCTAACAATTGCTCCTGCCAGAAGTCCTGCAAGTGCAAGTGGCCCCAAGATGAAACCGACTGCAATTGGTGCAATTACTGCAAGTGCTCCTGGTGCAATCATTTCTTTTAATGCAGATACAGTACAGATATCAACAGCCTTTGCATAATCTGGTTTCTGCGTTCCTTTCATTATGCCAGGCATTGTCTTGAATTGTCTGCGCACTTCATTTACAATTGCAAATGCTGCTCTACCAACTGCGCCCATGCAGAATGCTGAAAACACAAATGTAAGCATTCCACCAATGAACAAGCCTATGACGACAGTTGGATCAAGTAGATTTATCATTGTTAATTTTGCTTCGCCAGCATATGCTGCAAATAATGATAACGCTGCAAGTGCTGCAGAACCAATAGCAAATCCCTTGGTAACTGCTTTTGTTGTGTTACCAACTGCATCAAGATTGTCTGTTATTTCTCTGACCTTTTTGTTAAGTTTGCTCATCTCAGCTATTCCACCAGCATTATCTGTTATTGGCCCATACGAATCAAGTGTTACAATCAATGATGTAGCTGAAAGCATTGCCATTGTTGCTATAGCAATTCCATAAACTCCCGCAAAAGAGTATGCCCAAAATATTGCAATTGCAATCACAATTACTGGGAGAGCTGTGCTCATCATGCCTATCCCAAGTCCTGCAATTATGTTTGTGCCCGCACCTGTCTGCGCTGCTTTTGCAATTTCTTGAACTGGTTTCTTTTCTTTTGCAGTGTAATAATATGTTATCTGCCATACTGCAACTGTTACGATTAAACCTGCGAGCGAGGCATAGAAAAGATTCAGGTTTCCAAACATGTAATAAGTTATCAGTGCAAATGCAACTACTGAGATTCCTAATGTTGCAAAAACTCCTTTGCTAAGTGCAGTCCAGATATTCTTGTTTCTTCCAAGTCTGATAAATTGTAGTCCGATTATTGATGCGAATATGCCTGCTGCTGCCATTATCAATGGATATACTAATGCATTTGTTCCAAGTGTTGTTCCAACACCGAGAAGCATTGCGGCAATTAAAGTTACAACATATGTCTCGAACAAGTCAGCGCCCATACCTGCGCAATCACCCACATTGTCTCCAACATTGTCTGCAATAACAGCTGGGTTTCTTGGATCATCCTCAGGTATTCCTTTCTCAACCTTTCCAACAATGTCTGCGCCAACATCTGCCGCTTTGGTATAAATTCCTCCGCCGACACGAGCGAAAAGAGAAATTAATGATGCTCCAAATCCAGCACCTATAATTAGTAATGGGCTTCTATATACAAAATATAATACGCTGACAGCAAGAATTCCAAGACCAACAATAGACATTCCAGTTACTGCTCCTCCGCGAACAGCAATACCCAATGCATCCATTAAGCCAGTTTTTGCAGCTTCTGCTGTTCTGCTGTTTGCGCGAACAGACATATTCATTCCGATGTAACCTGCTGCTGCACTTGAGACAGCACCAACAACAAAACCCACTGCAGTTGGTATGTTTATTGCCACAGCGAGTATTATTGTAATTACAGCTGCAACAATCCCTATTGTTTTGTATTGTCTATTCAGATAAGCCATTGCACCTTCTTTTATTGCATTTGAGATTGATTGCATCTTGTCAGTACCAGCACTTTTTCTTAATACTGAAAACACTAAGAATGCTGCAAACAATAGAGCAATTACTCCTGCAATCGGTGCTAAAACAAAAATATCCATTTAAATTCCTCCCCTCCTAATTAAATATTGCCTTTGTCTTAAACTTATAAATTGCAATGAATTTTTTAAAACTTTCTTTTTAAGTTCAGCGTCCTGGGTTGCCACAATTGCATTATTTTCCTTTGCGTAACTCAGGATTGAATCATCAACTGTTTTCTTTAATGGAGTCTCTACAAACTTAACATTTTTCTTTTCCATTAATTCAAGTGCAGCTTTACCAGTCTTTAATTTTTGAAGCTCTTTTAAGCATATCTTTGGAAAAACTAACTCATATTGTTCTTCCATAATTCTATTTATTTCTTGGTAAATGTCAACCCTAAATTGGAAAGGTATTGTTACAAAGTTTGTATCGAGCACTATTTCCATTTTATTTTATAATTCCGTAACCAATTAATCTCCATTTCTGGCCGATTCTTCTTGAAAGGACAATTCTTGCGTCCTTGCTTACGCAAATCGGAAGTTTGAGTATGAGATGTATATTTTTTCCAGCCATATGTGATATTGTTCCAACTGAACGAGATGTCCACGCATTAATCATCAGTGGTTCATTTGGTTTCAATGGCTGTGTTGCTAATTCTTCTTTCGAACCAACGACTCTTTCAAGCAGATGAACTTCAAGTTCAAGTTCATGAAAAACAGGAGGCATTTTGTCTTTTAGGCCTACAACTTGTCCAACTATCGAGTCAGCTTTAATCAAACTTGGATCAAGATTTGTCCCCAGCCCAGCAGAACCACCAGGAACAAGTTCATCAACATTTATATTACCAATAATTGTGCTTGCAACAGTTGTTTCCATTGGGATCCATTTTACTTTATTTTCATGTTCTTCCTTTCTTCCAGGCCTGATCTCTATTGCATCGCCAACTTTCAATTTTCCTTCTTTCATAATTCCGCCAAGAACTCCGCCAACAAGATTTTCAATCTTAGTTCCTGGTTTATTAACATCAAAACTTCTTGCTGTAAGAAATATAGGAGCAGCATCAGGATTTCTTTTTGGAGTAGGAATATATTTTTCAATTGCTTCAAGCAACACATCCATGTTTACTCCATATTGTGCAGAAACTGGTATTATTGATGCGTGCTCTGCGATTGTTCCCTTGACAAAATTCTTGATTTCTTTATAGCTTTCTTTGGCTCGCTTTTCATCAACCGCATCAATCTTGTTTTGTACAATTATTATATGTCTTACTCCACTTATCTCAAGCGCAGTTAAATGTTCGCTTGTCTGTGGCTGCGGACATGGCTCATTTGCTGCGATTATCAATAATGCTCCGTCCATTGTTGCTGCACCTGTTAACATTGTTGCCATCAGCGTTTCATGCCCAGGCGCATCTACAAATGAAATTCTTCTTACTGGAATTGCTTTTTCACCGCATTTACATTTGTCCTTTGTAGTATAAGCTTCTGGTAATGGACACTTCGGACATTTTTTTAATATAAACTCGGCATAGCCAAGTCTTATTGTTAGGCCCCGTTTAATTTCTTCAGAATGTTCTTGGGTCCATTTGCCTGTAAGCATGTGCACTATACTTGTCTTGCCATGTGCAATATGTCCAATTGTGCCTATGTTAACTTCAGGGACGGGTTGTTCGTGTGGAACAGCTTCCTCCTTTTTAGTTGCTTTTTTTGCTTCAGCAACTTCAGGCACTGCCTTCTTTCTTGGCAACTTCTCCCTCCACAGGTTTCTTCTCTTCTTTGCCTAGTGCTGCAGCAAGACTTTTTTCTCCATGTTTTATCAATATCATGTTTATCTGCGCAGTATCTTCAGAAATTTGGTTTCCGCGGACACTTCGTCTCCTGTATTCTCCACGTTCTGCTTCTCTTAATCCAACTCCATGACCAATGAATGCTTTGATTCTTCTTGTTCCGCTGATGTCTTTTCTCATTGGAAATCCTTGCTTGTCGCTACCACCAGTTATCTGGAATTCAAAACCATGTAGATTGATGGTTTCTCCGCGTACTTTTTCGCCTATTTTTAGTCCTAAGAATCTGTCTGCATCAGGCGATTTTACTTCTATCTGATAAGCTCTTTTTGCTTTAGGGTCAGAAATAACTAATTTAAAATCTGTCATTCTTTTTGCCTCCCGGTATCTGATTTTTATCTCAACCAGTCAATGGTTATGTTAAAACCAACAGAATTTGGCTTTAAAAAGATTTAGTTTTTAATTACTTTTATAAATAACCATTGTTTAGTAAGTATTACAAATGAGGTGATTATGTATGCTGAGTCCCCAAAATATCCCGTACCAATTGAGAATTGAAGGAAGTATGATAGATTCAGTGCTGAGATTTTATTATGAGGCATATAAAGACGCATGCTTCATACCACGACGCTTTAATGATTTTAGAGATTCCCATGTTGGTTATTTTGGATCGAGTATGCCATCCACAATAAATTATCTTGGACGGATAAGGAAGTTTCTAATTGAAGCAGATAAGCGTGATAGAAAAATAATGGGATTATCGGGATATATTATGAAAAATTATCCTTTTGTGTCTGCCCAAGAACGTGCGACATTAAACTTCGTAAGTAGAATAGAAGCTCAGAATAAAAAAGCACTTGCACTTGTTAATACTCTGTTAAAAGAAGCAAGTATTGTAAATACAATGATTAAAACATCTAAATTTAGCCCTGTATTAATGAAGACAATTTCAACAAGAGGTGAAAAGACAGCCATTGAATTGGCCAGTCTTCTTCATATGATGGAAGTAGAGATGCTTAAAGTAAAAGCAATTATAAGAAGATTGATTGGCTTCCATGGTTTACATAGAGTAGTCAGACCAACATAGTGTAAACACAAAATGCGTATATCTATATTTTTCTTATTTTCCCACTTTTATTAGTCTACTTCTACTGCTTCCCAATTCTCTTCATTTAGTGGCATATGCTTAAGGTTTTTTGATATATCTATTGTTTTTTCAACCGCTGAATTAAATTCCTCAAGTGAATTATATCTAGGCTCTGCTAAGCCCATCTCCTTTGAGGATAGCACCATAACTTCTGGTAAGCCTTGCCCCATCAGACTATGCATATCACTCCAAGGATGTGGGCGCAAAACATCGTCTAAAGTACGTTCTCCAAATACTTTTTGATCCCCAAATTTCTTTTTTAATTCTTGGGCACACTCTTCATGTAAATAAATAAACTTAACTTTGTCCAATGGGGCCTCTGGCAAAACAACTTCACCTAATGCTTTAATCTTATTTACTTTGTCTGAACCATCCTTGTTCATTACTATAACGTGTCCTCTTGGCGTGATGAATTTACCATGTCTGTCTCCACTGAATGAAACATACAGATTATCAGTTGTGGTTAATCTTGTACCATACCCACCGCCAGAACCCCCTCCATTTGAGAATATTTTACCTTTTTCTATGTACGAAGCTATTATTTCAGAAGTTTTTTTGGAATTGGCAAAATCTGCTCTCCTGCCATCTGCTCCATTGACACTCCTGTATAAATATTCGCCAAATAATTTAGAATCTAAACTTACTTTTGTATCATAATCCAATGCTCGAAGCTTAAGAGCTTTCGGGAACTTTGCAATATCTTCTTTTTTATCAAGTTTTTCTATAATCTGTTCAAGTGGAACTCCATCATTGTAAGGCATTCTGCTGTACGCACCTTGATTAAAAGCATAAGAGCATTTACCTGTTGAAATTATCTCTAAAAATGCCTTGAAAACTGGGTTTGCTGATAGAGCTTGTTTTTCTGCTAACTGTTCAGGTGTAAAGTATTCTTTTTCCACCATATTTGCTTCTGAAACTTGTCCATTCTCAGTATTTACAAATTTCAAGCCGTAGACGTTTTTCCTAGATTTTATTATATTTTTATGGACATTAGGTGCTTCATTTTCAGGAAACATTTTTTCTATGAGTTTGTAATAATTTTCAGGATTTGTTTTTAAATAATCTACTATTTTATTTGTAGCATCCTTATCTGTAATTATGTTTATCATTGGAGGAACTGGACCGTTTCTGCCGATATCATCTCGATATACGCCTTTTATTGAGAGAGTAGTATTGTATGCATTTCCATCACCCTTTAGCCCAACATCACTTAATTTGATCTCTTTTTGGAATTTTTTAGTTTCTGAAACAGTGATCTCTTCTGTTTTTTTTAACAGCTTGCCAAGAAGACCTCGTTTTCTTCTAGTCTTAATTGAATGTACAGTTTTGTAGTCCTTTTTAAATGCAGGTCCATGACTAACAACAGCAAAATAATTAGTATCATATTTAGCACAAGAGTCTTCTTCTATATGGTTCATAATTTTATCAAGGCGTGAGATGTAAATGCTTTCTAGCAATTTATTTAGTTCATCTGCATCTCCGAGACCATGGTAAGCTCTCATATATTCACGTGCATAGTCAATTTTGCCATATTTTCTATCGCTATATTGTGGGCTGTTGCCATCTTGAAGGTATAAGAAATAACCACTATTTTGTCTTATTGAGTTGACAACACTATCCAACTCCTTTTCAACTATTTTTTCCAAACAATTTGTTTTATTTACCATATTTCCCCATATTGTTATAACTATATAGTAGTAACAATATTATATAAAGCTTTCGATTAAGCAGTTATAACATTAATTAAACTCCCCAAAGGGGCTCTTCTTTTCTTTTTAGTTCAACAATTTCCTTTAGAACATCGATTTCTTTGGCAGAAAGATATTTCTTTAATCCACCTTTTATTTTTCGGTATTCTTCTGCTGTGATTTCTGTGTATAATGTTTCATTGTCTTTTAGATTTCT
>Ga0315275_10001519_pt1 | contig 20504 bp, 18 predicted proteins | sample YL17G03_0_MG_FD_205557 | JGI IMG/M metagenome (GOLD analysis project Ga0315275, IMG submission 205557) | Sediment microbial communities from Yellowstone Lake, YNP, Wyoming, USA - YL17G03_0 | ecosystem: Environmental > Aquatic > Freshwater > Lake > Sediment | place: USA: Wyoming | collected...
AGCATCTTGGTGGAGTGCCTGGATTAAGCGCAGAAACCACTGAAATCACCTGGTTTCCAATCAAGGAAGCGATGGACCTCCCATTGTTCCATAATCACTCAGAACATATTCGCGACGCACTTGCAAGAGATAGTGCGGTATCCATCAAATGACTCATGATGCAGTTCGCAACAACTATAACCGCCTCAGTCCCTTCTATGACCTTTTCACCGGGAGTGAATCCAGATTTTCCGAGAAAGGTTTGCAAATGCTTGAAGTCTGCGAGGGGGAGAAAGTTCTGGAAATTGGCTTTGGTTCGGGAAAAGGTTTGATATCCCTGGCTCATTCAACGGGCGAATCAGGCAAAGTATACGGTATCGATCTTTCTGAAGGGATGCTGCAGGCTGCCAGGAAAAAGGTTTCCATTGCTGATCTATCAACCAGAATAGAAATTCAGCAGGGCGATGCACTCGCACTCCCATACCGCAAGGGCACTTTCCATGCCCTGTTCATGAGTTTTTCCCTCGAACTCTTCAACCTGGTGGAAATTCCGATAGTTCTGGGGGAGTGTCGAAGGGTTCTTCAAGACGGTGGGCGACTGGGTGTAACAGCCCTGGCAGATGGAAATCGCTTGGCTACAAAGATCTACAAATGGTTCCACTTAAATATTCCTGCTGTTTTTGATTGCCAGCCGATAAATCTATGCGAAGCAATCGATACAGCAGGATTTGCTGAAATTAGGTACTGTGAGGGATCCCTGTTTGGTTTAACTGTAGGAATGATTACCGCGAGGAAGGACTCTATTGGGAATAATTAGATCATTCTTCCAGCGCTTCTTTTGCTTTCTTTTCCTGCTTTCCCCGCTCATCAGTTGTAAGGATGCGTTTTCGGATTCGATACGATAGGGGGGTTACTTCGAGTAATTCGTCGTCCGCCAGGTATTCTATCGCTTCATCGATGCTCATCGGGCGAGGGGTCGTCAGACGGATCTCCATGTCCCCGTGGGATGAACGCATATTTGTCAAATGCTTCTTGCGGCAGACATTGATGGGGATATCACCGGGTCGGGCGTTTTCACCGATTACCATGCCTTCATATACAGACACACCCGGTCCATAGAATAGGGTCCCGCGATCCTCGGCGCTCTTCAGCGCATAAGCGGTTGTCTCTCCCATCTCCCAGGCGACAAGTGAACCGGTTGAACGCGTTGCCATCGGACCGGCCATTTCCTCGTAACCATGGAACAGGGTGTTCATTACGCCCATGCCTCGCGTGGCTGTAAGGAATTGATACCGGAATCCAAGCAGCCCGCGTGTGGGAACGAGATACACCAGGCGAGTGCTCCCTTGACCGGTATCCTGCATATCCATCATTTTTCCCCGCCGGCCTCCCAACATTTCTACAACTACCCCCACAGTCTCCGGGCTGGTTTCTACATGGACTTCTTCAAAGGGTTCAAGTTGGGTGCCATCTTCAGCCTTCCTGAAAATCACTTCCGGTCGGGATACCTGGAATTCATAACCCTCCCGTCTCATCGTCTCGATTAGGATCGCCAGGTGCAATTCTCCACGACCTGAAACCAGGAACGATTCTGATGTTCCAGTCTCTTGAACGCGCAACGATACATTCGTCCTCAGTTCGTCGAATAAGCGCTCACGCAATTTACGGGAAGTGCTCCAGCGACCTTCCTTTCCGGAGAATGGAGAGGTATTCACACCAAATGTCATCCTGACAGTCGGTTCTTCTACTTTGATGGTCGGCAATGCTATCGGGTTCTCTGCATCAGCCAGGGTCTCACCAATGGCTATCCCTTCCAATCCCGCCAATGCGATAATCTCCCCGGCATCAGCCTGGTCCACTTCAATCTTATTCAAACCCTGGTGAACATACAGATACCTGACGCGCTCAGGCATCATTGTGTTGTCTATTCGAATCCGCGCAAGGGGCTGTCCGACCTTGATCTTTCCCGCATGGACTCGCCCTACTGCGGTCACCCCACGGTAATCATCATAACCCAGGGTTGTTACCAGCAACTGCAATGGCGCATCAATATCCACCATGGGTGGTGGAATGTGCCGTAAAATCGTCTGAAATAACGGTTGCAGATCAGGACCCAGGTCTGGGGTTATTCCCGCCTGGGCGCTGGTCGCCTGGGTATAAATGATAGGGAAATCAGCCTGCTCATCAGTCGCCCCCAATTCAATAAAAAGGTCGAAGGTTTGGTTGACAACACGTTCAGGCTCGGCATCTTTTCGATCGACTTTATTTATAACGACAACCGCTTTATGCCCCATCTCGAGTGCTTTCTTTAGTACAAATCGTGTCTGCGGCATGGGCCCCTCGGCTGCATCGACAAGAAGCAGGACACCATCCACCATATTCATGACTCGTTCCACCTCGCCGCCAAAATCCGCATGTCCGGGGGTGTCAACGATATTGATCTTAACCACCTGGCCGGTTTCAGGATCGGGGATGGTGATGGCAGTGTTTTTCGCTAATATCGTGATGCCGCGCTCACGTTCCAGGTCGTTCGAGTCCATCACCCGTTCAACCACCTGCTGGTTGTCGCGGAAAGTATGTGACTGGCGTAAAAGACCATCCACCAGTGTGGTCTTACCGTGATCCACATGAGCGATAATGGCAATATTGCGAAGATCGGTTCTTTCTTGAAGCATACTCAATTCACCAGTTTGTTCTTATAAATTTTGCAGAAATGCGATAAAAAACCCCGACCATAAGGGCCGAGGCTCGTCCAGAGCATGAATGATACTTATCGGCGTGCGCTAAGTATCTTATCAGATTCTGGGTATTTTGGAAAGAGGAAGGATTCGTCTCTGCAATTTTTCCGAATTTTCAAGATTTGATTTTATTCGAATTCTACATATAGTCTTTAAAAATCGTTCCCGGGATTATCTTCAAAATAAATGACAGGAATGTCTTGTTCTTGGCGATCTTTCTTTTCACACATTCCTTCGAACTCTATCAATACTATATATTTATGTTCCTTCTTCCCAGGAATTCAAATACTTGACCTGCTCCGCAGTCAGGGTATCAATTTTTACACCCATGGCGGATAGTTTCATGCGCGCGATCTCAGCATCCACTTCTGCTGGTACAGAGTAAACTCGTTTTTCCAGTTTCTCTGCGTTCTTGACTATGAATTCAGCCGCCAGCGCTTGGTTGGCAAAAGACATATCCATCACGGAAGCCGGGTGTCCTTCTGCAGATGCCAGGTTGATGAGTCGACCTTCGCCCAGTATGTTGATCTTGCGCCCATCTTTCATTTCATATTGATCCACAAACGGTCGGACAAGTTTGGGGTCCCCGCTTGCCAGTTTCTGTAATGCGGGGATATTGATTTCCACATTGAAATGACCCGAGTTGGCCACAATGGCTCCATCTTTCATTGCTTTGAAATGATGGCTGTCAACCACATTGATATCCCCGGTTACAGTGCAGAAAATATCGCCTATTTTTGCCGCCTCGATCATTGGCATTACCTGGAATCCATCCATGACGGCTTCCAGTGCTTTGAGAGGATCAATTTCCGTGACAATGACCAGCGCCCCCATTCCTCGGGCTCTTAAGGCGAGACCGCGTCCACACCAACCGTACCCTGCCACCACAAAATTCTTGCCCGCCAGTAAAACATTAGTAGCCCGAATGATACCGTCCAATGTGGATTGCCCTGTGCCATAGCGGTTATCAAAGAAATGCTTTGTCATGGCATCGTTAACCGCGATAACAGGAAATTGGAGCATACCATCGGCCGCCATGGCTCTTAAACGGATGACTCCAGTTGTGGTTTCTTCAGTTCCGCCAATGATACCTGGGAGTAATTCCCTTCGGCTTTTATGAATGGTTGAAACAAGGTCAGCACCATCATCCATTGTCATGGTCGGCTGGTGATCAAGAGCCGCGCCGATATGTTTGTAATACGTTACATTATCCTCGCCCTTAATGGCGTATGTCGGTACTTCATACCTGTTCACGAGAGCCGCGGCTACATCGTCCTGGGTGGAGAGGGGATTGGAGGCTGTTAGAACAAGGTCAGCCCCGCCTGCCACCAGGGTCCGTGCCAGGCTGGCGGTTTCGCTGGTTACATGCAGGCACGCTGATAACCTGACACCTTTCAGTGGTTTTTCTTTGTTAAAGCGCTCACGGATCAATCGTAAAACTGGCATTTCCCGTTCTGCCCATTCAATCTTTCGGTGGCCGCCTTCAGCAAGGTTAATATCCTTTATATCAAAATTGTCCATATTTCTCCTTTTAATCCTCCATCCATATTTCTTTCAAGGAATTCTATTCCTTCACGAATTGATTCAATTGATCATGATCGTCGAAATGTTCACGAAAACGTTGAATGAATTCCTTGCGAGTGTAAGTATGGTTCTGAGAACCTTTTTCCTCCAGGCAATACACAGCCGCCAGGGATCCCACTTGACCGCATAATGCCCAGTCCCATCCATGTGAGTATCCTGCCAAAAAACCTCCGCGGAAGGCATCACCGACACCAGTTGGATCAACAATTTTCCGTTCTGGCACTGTTGGAATGTACACCTTCTCACTCTTATTGTACAAATCTGCTCCATCCTTGCCCCGTGTGACTACCACGATCTGCACGTGTTCAAGAATTTGTTCAAGCGCCCACCCGGTCTTTTTCACGATCAATCCGAACTCATAATCATTAACAAAAAGGAATTGAGCGCCTTCCATGTCCCGAGCAAGTTCAGTACCATCCAATCGTAATATTTGTTGTGATGGATCGTATAGGTATGGGAGATTCGCTTTCCGGCATTCTCCCGCAAATTTCGTCATCGCCTCTGGAGAATTTGGTGACACGATCACCAGGTCAGGACGAGGGGAAACCTTTAATATGCTCTGCTTCGCTGCCTCTCCCATTGCTCCAGGATAGAACGATGCCAGTTGGGCATTGGATTGGTCAGTGGTCGCAAAGAATGAGGCGGTGAATAAACCAGGTACCACCTCCATAAGGGAGGTGTCGACCCCGGCTCCTTCGAGGAAAATACGGAAATCTTCAAAATCCTCGCCTACCGTTGCCATCACGCGCGGGTGCTCCCCCAGCAGTGCCATGTTATAGGCAATATTGGGTGCCACGCCTCCCCGCTGCCGAGACATAGAATCGACAAGGAATGACAGGCTAATTTTCTCCAACCGCTCGGGGAGGATCTGTTCCTTGAATAAACCGGGAAATGTCATCAAATAGTCAAATGCTACTGATCCTGTTAATAGAATATCCATCGCCTTTTACCTTTTTGGCAGATCCGTAAGTGCCAAGTTTGGAGATATATCCACATTCTCCGCGAAGCCTTCAGCTGATATTTTCTTTTATGTGCGTTTTAAAAGGAGGGTAAATTATTCCATTCTCTGTCACGATCGCATTGATCAATCGGTTGGGTGTAATGTCAAAAGCCGGGTTGCGAGCGCGGGCACCTTTGGGAAATACGCTTTCCCCGTGGAATTGTATTCCCAATACTTCTTCCGGATCTCGTTCTTCTATCGGGATCAAATGCCCATTAGAGATAGTCAGATCAATGGTAGAAGTAGGTGCCACTGCATAGACAGGAATTTTATTATCCCTGGCTGCCAAGGCAAGCATATAGGTACCAATCTTATTCGCTACATCACCATTGGCGGCAATCCTGTCTGCTCCGACTAACACTTTTTGCACTTGGCCGATCGAAAGGAAATATCCGGCCATATTATCGGAAATGATCTCGTAAGGGATGCCGTATTGACCCAATTCCCAGGCAGTTAATCGAGCACCCTGCAATCGTGGTCGGGTCTCGTCCACGAGCACATGGATCTTCTTTCCTTGTCCGTGCGCTGTACGGATAGCACCCAGCGCAGTTCCCCAATCAACAACAGCCAGCGCCCCAGTATTACAATGATGCAGGATGGTATCACCGTCTTCTATCAACGTTGCACCATGTTCGCTCAACCGCTTGTTGGTAACGATATCTTCATCAGCAATTAGTTGTGCTTCTTTCAGAATATCTGATCGAATTTCCTCAACGGAACCTGTCGAATTATGGGCGACCTGTAGAACACGATCCAGCGCCCATTTCAGGTTGATCGCAGTCGGTCGGGAGTCTTTCAGGGATTGGGCTGATGAGTCAATTTCACTAATGAATTGAGTCATCGATTCGGTTTTTGATTCGATTGCTGCAAGTGCCATGCCAAAAGCCGCTGTAGCTCCGATGGCCGGCGCACCTCTGACTGTCATATTGCGTATGGCGTCGACGACTTCATAGAATGTAGTTAAGCTTATATATTCCAGTACTGCCGGCAGCCGGCGTTGGTCAATCGCCTTGATCGAATTATTTTCCCAGAATATTGTTCGCATTTCACGCCAAACGACGCCCTTGCAAGGGGGGCGTCGTTACTACAGGTAAAGTTTATCATGCGGAAGGTCGTTTGTCAAAGTTTATGAGTAATAACCATCTAACGGCAAATATTTTTATATATTTATCCCTCAAGATGATTTCTTTTGGAAATAATGACACATTGACACCCCTATCATCTCGCGATATAAGCATTCTCATGAAAAATAAGATTACCCTGCTTGTGCTGGGAAGTGTTGTCCTACTTGCAGGCTGTGTTGGACCAGCTCTTTCCATTCCAACCTCGACACCCATTCCAACTCCACAACAAGGTACCACTCCGTCCGTAATACCTATGGTTGACTATACCCCCTCGCCATCATTGATTCCTGAGTTGCGGATAGAGTCTGGCGAACAAGCCTTCTTTAACGGTGACTACGACCAGGCTTACTACGAATTTCAAACTGCATTGGATGCTTCAAATGAGCCTGGCGTGAAAGCTGCCGCCCTGTGGGGGTTGGGACGTGTCTATTATGCCCTTAAGAACTATAGCCATGCATTGGAAATTTTTCTGCAACTGACTGATACTTATCCAGCCTCTCCAAATGCCAACCGGGCCTATTTCTTTTTGGGGGAAATATTATCGTCGCTTGAAAGATATAGCGAAGCTGCCCAGGCGTATTCAGTCTATCTGGCCCTTCGCCCAGGTGTTATCGACGATTATGTTCAAAATAAACGCGGAGATGCGTTCGCGGCAGCAGGGAATGATACAGATGCCATCGCTGCCTACCAGGCTGCCGTGGCTTCATCGTCTGGGGAGGATGCCACTGCTACTCAGGTAAAGATTGCCCAATCCTTTTTCAACCTGGGAGATCTGAACACTGCCCTGGGGATATACGATTCGATACTTTCAACTACAACGAGCGACTATATCAAAGCACAAATGGATTTGCTTTCCGGTCGGATATACCTTGCACTTGGTCAACCTGAACAAGCGTACCAACGCTTTCTTCATACCGTTAACAATTATCCTTTGTCTCCTGATTCTTATAGTGCGCTGGTCGCTTTGGTCAACGATGGTGTTCCGGTGGATGAACTAAACCGAGGCTTAGTTGATTATTATGCCGGTCAATATGGTTATGCGCATGATGCCTTTCAACGTTATATAGAACTAAATCCCCAAAATGATGGTACTGCCCTTTATTATCAGGCGCTGACTTTATATGGATTAGGTCAATATGAGGCTGCAATAGCGGCATGGGATGAGTTCATTCAACGCTATCCGGAAAATCCTCATTGGGCAGCAGCCTGGAATGGAAATAGCTCCCTTCCAGGACGTGCCTTTACCCAGTGGTACTTCCTTGGGCAAAGTGCTGTCGCCGCCCAGACTTTGCTCACTTTTGTCCAACAGGCACCCACTGATCCGAATGCGCCAATCTTTCTTCAGGAAGCCGGTCGTTTGCAGGAACGTGATGGGAATTTAGAGGCAGCTGCCCAGACATGGGAAAGGATTGTAGTCGAATATCCCGGAAGTGAACTCGTTCCTCAGGCTCTTTTCCTGGCTGGGATCGCCCGCTACCGATTGGGGGACTTTGGTTCTGCCTTGGTATCCTTCCAGCGCGACTTCATTCTGGCAACTCTTCTCGAAGACCAGACACGCGCCCAGTTTTGGATTGGCAAGACCCAGCAAGCCCTGGGAGATACGGCTTCTGCTCAATCCACCTGGCAGCAAACAGCAGCCCTCGACGCCACAGATTATTACAGCCTGCGAGCCCAGGATGCTCTATTCTCCCGTCCTGCTTTCGATCCTTTGGCTGATATCAACTTAAACATTGATCTCTCCTCCGAACGTACGGAGGCAGAGGCCTGGTTGCGTGTCACGTTCAACCTTCCCCCGGATACCGACTTAACCAATCCCGGTTCTCTCAATTCGGACCCGCGCCTTATCAGGGTGACTGAATTCTGGTTGCTCGGATTACCCGATAACTCCCGCTCTGAATTCGACGATCTCCGTTCTTCCATCGACGCAAATCCTGCGGATTGCTATCGGTTGGCGAATTACCTTCTAGACCTTGGATTTTATTACCCGGCGATATTCACCATCCGCCAGGTCCTTACATTGGCTGGAATGATCTCCCAGACCCAGACCCTTGCGGCACCTATCTATTTCAATCATTTCCGCTATGGTCTTTATTTTAAGGACCTGGTCATACAATTCTCGCAAAGGGTGGGTTTGGATCCCCTGTTTCTATTATCTGTTATGCGGCAGGAAAGTCTCTTTAATAAGTATGCCAACTCAGGTTATGCGATTGGCTTAATGCAAATAGCACCTGGGACGGGACAATTAATTGTCGACAATCACGGTTGGCCTCCATCCTATTCCACTGCTGACCTGATTCGACCGATGATCAGCATCGGCCTGGGCGCCTCCTACCTTATGGATCAGCGAAATCGCTTCGATGGCGATCTGTTCACAACCCTCGCTGCGTATAATGCTGGTCCCGAAGCGGCTGCCATATGGCGCGATCTGGCTGGAACTGACCCGGATCTATTCCTTGAAGTGGTCCGTTACCAGGAAACACGGGATTATATTAAAAGCATTTACGAAATATTCGCGATGTACCGCTGGTTATATGCTCAAGGATAATAATCTATCGGAAAAATCTCCCGAAGAAATTCTTCGGGAGATTTTTATTTTCCAAGGTTTTCCAGGATCTTTTTGTGTAGTAGATCCGCATCCAGGTCTAGTACTGATATTAACTTATCTCTTCTCCCTGTCCCGGCAACTATTTCCACATGTTTTATGGGAACCTCTAAGACTTTAGCAAGAAATTTAATCAACTCTGAATTTGCTTTTCCCTCGACAGGTGGAGCGGTCAGGTGAATCTTTACCGTCCCATCGTCCAGGATCGCATATATTTCGTTTCTCCTGGCTCGCGGTGTTATTCTAACAGCCAGGGCTGCCCCTTTCTTCCCGTCGTGTAAATGAAAAGTTCTTGATCCCATATCTACCTCATAATGCCTGTAGAAAACTTACCAGGGCAAATGCCAGGATTTCCACCAGAATGATCAATATTAAAGGGCTTAAATCGAACATACCTACTGTGGGTACAATCCTGCGAATAGGCGCAAGAAATGGCTGCAGGAGGCGATCCAGCGCGTTTCTAACTGGATGGTAAGGATTGAGAAAATAGGAAAAGACTGAATTGACAACCACAAGTAAAACGATCAGGTTCGCCAGTGTGTTGATGATCTTGGAGATGATATATATCATGCAGCCTCAATTTATTCTCGGTCCAAACAGGGCCTGACCCAAACGGACAGTGGTAGCCCCTTCTTCGATCGCGGGGATATAGTCCGCACTTGTTCCCATCGATAATTCGTTCCACTCACGTTGGGGATGGTGCTTTCTGAGGTAATCCTGAAAGTTTACCAATCGTTTGAAGTATGTCCGCGTTTTTTCCGGATCATCGAAGTAAGGCGGCATGGTCATAAGACCGACGATCAGAAGGTGCGGAAAAGACATTATCTGATCAACAACCGGATTCAAATCCGACCAGTTCTTTTCATCCCATGCAGGAAATCCAAACTTGGTTTCTTCGCCACTTACATTGATCTCTAAAAGTACTGGTAACTTTCGATTCAATTCTCCACAAAACCTGTCCAACCGCGCAGCAAGCCTGACGCTATCCAGCGAATGCATCATCGTAAAGTATTGCGCCACTGCCTCGGCTTTACGACTCTGTACATGCCCGATCATGTGCCATTCTACACCCGTGATTTCACCTGAAGATATTTTATTGATCGCTTCCTCCGCATAATTCTCCCCCAGGGTTGTCAATCCTGCGGAGATCGCTGCCAGAACCACCGCAAGCGGCTGGGATTTCGTGACAGCAACCAAATGAACTGCTCCAACCTCTCTCTTGGAACGTAAAGTTGCCGCATTAATCTGCTCGAGAACACGCCGATGACGTTCTTTTATCAACATAATATGAGGTTCGTCCATAATCAGATCATTTCAACCCTATTATTGCTCCGAAACGCCCGGTCCGTCCTTTCTCAGCTCGATGGGAAAACCAATCCTCGGTATGGCATGCAGTGCACAATCCTGCCATTTCGATATGCCTCACTCCTGCATGTTCCAGGAGCAGGCGATTAGCCTCCCAAAGATCTAACCTGATCACGTAGTCCTCATTCGATAGGATCTTAGAAGCCTCTCCGCCAAACGCTTCCTTCACCTGGACGGCCACATCAGAGCCAACTTCGTAATGGTCCGGGCCAATGGAAGGTCCAATTGCCGCCACCATGTCAGCGGGATCGGACTGGAAATGTTCCTGCATTGCATCCACAGCGATGCTCACAACACCGCGCACCGTGCCCATCCAGCCTGCATGGACGATGCCTACTGCTTTTCGAATCGGGTCATGGATTAATATCGGGACGCAATCGGCGAAACGCATCATCAACATAAGCTGTGGTAGATTAGTTATTATGGCATCGGCTTGTAAATGCGGTGTATCCGGGGCCCGGGGAGCAGAGGCCACAACCACATTAACGCTGTGTACCTGCCAGACATCATAAACAGACGAAAGATCACATGACTGGGTTGCCAACGCAAGCCTGCGGTTTTCCCTCACCCGGTCTGGTTCATCACCTACCGTGCTGCCCATATTCAATGACGCCCAGGGTTCAGGGCTCATCCCTCCTCTTCGGGTGAAGATCGCATGAGTGATAGCCCCGTTGAAAATATCAAATTGAAAGTAAGAAATGCCACTATTCGTATGAAAAGGCATACAATAATCTATTTCTTAAGGATCGCAAATTTCTTGGCAAACAGGAGGCGTGTTTCTTCCATGCTCTCTTCGATGAGCGGGAACATGAACCAGGCTGTGGTCAAACCAAACAGGAACCCTGTTAAAGTACGCAATAAAGGTGTACTCTCTCGATAAGGAAGAATGGATTGAATGAAGGCGCTGGGGATCTGGCTGAACAACTGGGAGAAACCGTCCAGCCCAATAGGACCCAAACCAACCAGGATCCAGATGATCCAATGCAGTTTCGGGATTTTTCTCCCGGTTATTGCATAAACCAGCCCAAAAAGAGCCATCGCACCCCAGATCGCCACATCCCGCTCGCATAACGCAATTTTAAAACCCAATAGCGGATTCCCCTCAAAAACACGCGCTTGAAGCCGGCTGGGATCCGTTAGATCACTGATGCCGCTGACTTGTTCAAATGTGAGTACACCGGGAATATTTGCCGCGGCGTGAGGATAATACAGCTGTTCTCCAAATAGAAAAAATGAGCGGAATGCCCATTGATGGCAAAGGGGGCGGTAGATTTTGTAGATCACTTCAGCCGGTCCATTCCATCCGATTTTCTTTAAGGATGGAGCCAGGAATGGGATTCCTATGTATAAGACGAGGAAAGTATTAATAATTGCCAGGTAGTGCTTGGATAGCCAGAATGAAAACCTGTCGGCACGGGTTATATTTTTGGACCCTTTCGTGTTCGCCCGGAATGTTACATCATTAATGCTTTCCAGTTGCGACCTCCGGTCCGCTGCCGCTCCGAGGGTCATGATCAATTCCTGTTTTGTGAAGGGGGCTTTCAACCTGAATGGTCCGGCTTCCACAATAGGGATCTCAAGAGCGAGATCCTCCCGTAAACGGTCATCGGAGTCGATGTCAAGAATCGCAAGTTGATGGGGAATCGTCTCCTGGAGGGACTTCAACTCATCCTCTGCCTGCTTGCAGAGTTCGCAATCTTTACGGGTATATAGAGTTACTGTGATCATTTATTCTCAAATTCATAGACCGAAATTGATGACCGGCATGTAACCAGCCAGGATATTGAATGAACCTAAAATAAGCAAAATTCCCACAACGATCAAAAGCACGCCCATGATTATTTCAACGATCCGCATAACTTTGCTGTATCTCCGCAGGAGAGTACTGACCCAGCCAATCCCCAGGGCTGCCAGCAAGAATGGAATTGCAAGGCCGGCGGAATAAGCAACCCCCAGGGCTGTCCCTTTTACTATGGAACCTCCGTTGATTGAAAAGGTCATGATCCATCCCAAAACAGGTCCGATGCAAGGAGACCAGCCTGCAGAGAAGAAAATTCCCAACAAGGCAGAGGAAAGGTATCCCCATTGGCGATTCACCTTGGTATGGATGCGGACATCGTACTCAAGGAAGGGGATCCTAAATACGCCGATCATGTGCAAGCCAAAAATTATGATAATAATTCCACCAATTTTCGCCAACCAGGTGCGTACATCATTAAGAATTAATCCCAGGGCTGCAGCCAATATGTTGAATATGATAAACACAACGCTGAAACCGAGTACAAAAGCGATCCCATGGGAAAAAGTCACCCAGCGATCTTTACCGGATGTTTCGCCGCCGGCGGCACGACCACCCAGATAACCGATGTAGGCGGGTACGAGAGATAATACACAGGGAGATAGAAAGGATGCCAGGCCGGCAACGAAAGCCAGACCAATCGTAACGTTAAAATTATTCATTCAACCTCAAACTAAAATGAATTTTCCACAATGATATGCGTACTGCCGCTTTTCCAATCGTTCCAGGTTTTTTCGCCCGTGTCCAGACCAACTTCTGGCTGCGTCCACCTGAAGACCCATTTTGCATCCTCGGGTTTGCAGTTCACACAACCGTGCGATCGTACTATTCCAAAATCGTTATGCGAAGTCGCGCCGTGGATCGCAACACCGTCACCGACGAACAGAGTCGTCCAGGAAATCCCCGGAAGATCATAACTGGATGCCACTGTGTTGGCGGCCATGCGGACAGACAATAATTTTCGCCATATCGCAAATTCACCCACCGGCGTGGAACCTTCCTGGATGCCAGTCGATACACGGCAAAAATATATTTCCCGATCGCCTTCCTTGCAGGTCAATGTCTGGTATGTCAGGTTGACTACGACTTTCTTGATCGCAGGATCGACTTCCGGATTGATCGGGCTTATCTCTTCCATAGTCAATGGTCGGAAAGCTGCGCCTTCTGCCCAGAATAGATCTCCAGGATTCCCATACCTCTCATTAACATGATAGAGTATCCTGCCCGAATTTCCAGTCCGGACCTGGTCGATCCACATGATTTGTGAGAAATATAAACGTGGCTGAAGTTGATACGTGACATGGTCGCGCATCCAACCTGATACAGGGGCAGCGTTGTCCATCACCAGGTCCACATAGGGAACTGTAACTTCAGCCCAAAAACCTTTTCCGTCCGGTAATGAAACCAATGGGTCATTTGGTAGATTTCTACAGGGTTGCATGTATAGGGAATGGATATACCCTTCCGGCGTTTCCACCCAGCGCTGGTTTGGCAGGTTATAGTCAATATTATCTGTGCTTACTTCCTTAATCCAGGGAAAAACCTCATCTCGAAACACGTCGCGAACTTTCTCGCTATTCACATCCGGACGGGTCTTAATTTCAATTCTTCCTCCACTCAGATTTGTGTCCGCGGTGCAATTTCGTCCTAATCTGTCAGCCTGGGGAAACTCCAGGAAATCTATTGGATTATTGAATGGTCGGGATTCAATATTTCTTGTCAAGTTGTGTACAGAAAGGACACCCACGCCAATACCGGCAAGTTTCAAAAAATCCCGCCTTGACACCTTCTGCTTGGATGAAGCCATGCCGCCAAGGATAACCGTAAAAGGAAAGGAAGTCAACCAGTTGATTAATTGCCGATTAATAGACACTCTGAGCATAGATTCCAATAATTCGATGACTATGCGCTATCAACATAAAAACACCCGCCTGCCAAATTCTGGTGACGGGTGTTGAGGTGAAACGATAGCTACTATTTCAGGTAACCAATCACCCTGACTTGCGAAGTGTAACCGGTGATGTCCGCTGAAGGATCAATATTAATTGTGATCGAATAGGAGTTCGACTCATCTGCGGAAATGGCATCACCGGTCGGGATGATCGATGTATAGCCCATCGCGACAAGCTTGTTCTGGGAATCCATCACCATGGCGATCACTGTGATGCCGCTTAGATTACTGCCGCTTGAATTGGTGACATTGCCAGAGAATATCCATGTCGAATTATCTTGTTGAATGACGTCGGGGACTGCAGTTAGGTCTATGGATTCAAATGAAGATGGAAATGTGAAATAAGGATCGTATTGGGCTGAACAGGTTTGCACAAGTGCAATCTGGTTTGGATCGTGATTGACAAGACCAAACTCGGAGATGCTAAAAGGAGCCGATTCACCTGGTCGCACCGGTGAAGGAACGACCGAATTTCCGGAGTCCAGGACGGTGCCATCCCCGGCATATAAACCGGCAACCATATGGGATATCATTAGTGTCTGGGGCGAATTATTCGTTACCCAGCCGACAATGTTAGCAGAACCATCCTGGTCGAAATAGGTATTGGTGATTTTCACATCCAGAGGGTAACTTGTCACCGTATCGGTTGCATCAGCATCCCAATATAATTGCCATTTTGTTGAACCCTCCGGAATGGGGAAAGTGATTTCAAATGGAGTCCGGTCATAACCGTTAGGGTCCCCTGTAGGAGCAAGTTCGGTGGTGTAAGTTGTAGCTAGATTTGCTGAAAGCAAGTTATTGGAATCGTCCAACACGCCACCAGCCAGTCCCTGGATGTGAGCCCAGCGGCTGCCTGTATTGACGATCTTCCCAGTGAGAAAATATATCCCCGTGCCATTATCCACAAGTTGGACATTTTCCCATTGCAATGTTGTTCGGTCAGCAGAACCAGCTCCCTGACCGGTAATCACCACGTTGAATGCTGCCGGCGTTCCATTTGAGGTATCGTAAGTAAACTCAAACGGTGAGGCTTCCCCCGGAGCAAGTGTGTAGAGCATGGGATAGAAAATGGAAACAGGCGCACTGACACCACTATCATTAATTAATAAAGAATTTCCTGCAGCATCTTTGATTTCGATTGTCAGTTCGATAGAGTTAATTACCTTGTTGCTGTTATTCTGGACCAGACCCGTAACCCGATAGGTGCCAAGATTATCCACAAATGCAGAAGTATTGCTTACTACCAGGTCGCCGGGAGGGGTCGCCGTGGTTTCGACTACGGGAGGTTGGATTGTCTGAGTCATCGTTGTTGGTTTCACACATGCAGGCAATGTTAAGATGAGGAATGTAGCGATTAGTAAATAGGCAATCCTCGATTTCATCTTCCGCTCCTTTCATGGATAAAACGACCAGCAATTCATTTTAGCACACCTGAGACCAGGATGAGCAGTTACATATCACCTCGGAGAAATTTCTTTAACCCTGAAAAACAGGCGATACTGACCTTGTGATCTCCATCCGTCTCACACAGGAAGACCTTCGCCCCTCCACTCTCAAGCAATTTTACTGCGGTATGTGCATGTTCTATTGGAATTATTTTATCCTGTCGCCCGTGAGCAATATAAACAAATTTTCCTGCCAGAAGTTGCGCAGCTATCAATTTCTCGCCACCGGCAGGTATAAATCCTGAAAGGGCTGCCAAGGAACGTACGCGTGCAGGATAAAGCAAAGCCATTGAGTAAGAAATAGCGGCACCCTGGCTGAATCCGATTAAATCGACTTGAGCAAAATTCATTCCATTCCCCGAACTCCATTCGTCAATGAAATTCATCAATGCTCTAGCGGAAGGACGGAAATCATCGAAATTTGGCAAACCTTCTAGCCCGGGTTGGATAGCACGCCAGGAATAACCGGTTTCAGCAATCTTGTACGGACCGCGCGGGGATAAAACGGCGGTCCCTGGCGGGACTTTACGCGCAAACACCCACATGGAGTCTTCATCACCACCCCAGCCGTGAATTAACACCAACAGCCGGGATGGTTCTTCTTTTGCTGGAAGAAAACGATAATTCCATTGCTTAAATTTTCCAGATTCGGTATCAGCAGTGATTGCCATGAAAACGATTCATATCCTTGTTCAGCATCAATATTATTAGCCATGCAGCCTGATTCCAGCTGCATAAGCAAGTCGACCATTTGTTACCAATCACTCGTTTTGTTTCCTAATAAATTATCGATGAGGTGAGGGGAAGATTTTTCGACGAATTCGAGTCGTCCAAGAAGTTGCACGCCTAAGATCTGGGAGAATAGAGTTCACCGCCTCTTCTCCAAGGCGAACAACGAGGTGCAGGTCAACTGTATCCAGCACGCCAATATCCCCCACTTCAGGACGAATTATCGCCTCCGGGTCGTCGTCGCGAAGCCGCAGTTCTGCGAGCTTCCGGCTTCCAATATCAACAGATTGCAAGAAAATACCAAAGGCTTGTGCGATTCGGGTATGGAAAAGGCGTTCAATGATCGGAGAAGGGACCGGTAATGGCAAAGGTATCTGCATTATGTCGGTGCGCATTTTGGCGGGTGAATTCAGGATTACCGCCACCACGGGCAAATTTGGTGCAAGCATGCGCGCAACGGAAACCGGTACTGGATCCAGCACGGCGCCATCCACCAACAGGTACTCCTTGAATTCTTTGGGCGGGAAAATTCCAGGGAGTGCGATTGTCGCTAACACGGCATCTACCACACGCCCTTCACATAGGACTACCTCATTGGTAGATCGGATGTCAACAGCAGTAAGAGCGCAGGGGATGCGAAGGTCTTTGAAAGTGCGGTCTCCTAGGACTTCTTCCAATACCCTGACTGCACCGGAAAGACCAAGCAGTCCGGGACCATCTCTTGCCAAACGACCAAAGAGTCTGGATTGGTCGATCTTTTTAAAACGGGCTTCCATTTCATCCGGTGAAAATCCAGCGGCGTAGACAGCGGCAATGATTCCACCAGCGCTGGTACCAGCAACAGCCTGGATTTTATAGCCTTCTTGTTCCAGCCGGCGGAGCACTCCAATATGAGAGTATCCGCGTGCTCCTCCACCACCGAGAGCGAGAGAAATTTCCATAGTCACCTTCTTCAATTCTTGATGTAGAATATTATACTCGTCCAAGGAGATTTCATGCCCCCGATTGAATCCAATGAAAGTTCTTCACCGATCGTAACTCGCTCAGTGGCGGCAGGTCTGCAAGGAATATTTTGCGATAATTACGAATTTCCTGGCTGGCAAAAATCTTTATTAACTCTCCTGGGCGGTTTACCCCAGAAGGCAGCGAGTTTTGCCATCAGCCATTTTGAAGCCCTGAATGGCTTGGATCCTGATGTTTTAATGGATTTTTCCCTTGATGCCCTTATCCATCAAAGGTTGAACGACTATTTGCATCTCGATGGACATTTTCCGTCCATATCCATAGGGGCTGCTCTTGGTGGTGCAACTGCTTACCTGTCCCTCGCGCTAGGCGGACCTTTCCTGCCTGAGGCATTCGTTACCACGTTGAAAGGTGGAGCCAAAACAGGGGATGTGAAGGAATACTTGAATCGTTCCTTGAGAATGGCTATGCGTATTGCGGATGAAAATCCGGGGCTAATGACCATCCAGCATTATGATCCGATTCATGATGGTTGGATGACGCGCTTCGTAAATCACCTGCGTTTCAAACTTCTGGAACTCCCTCCCGCCTATGAAGATTTCATCCGTAAAAGACTTACTCCAGGCGGTTCATTGGTTTACCTGCAAGGAGGGGCATCCTGGCTTCGTTATCGTCTTGGACCGCGAAGTGTTTTTCAAGTGGGTGGTTGGGGAGGCATATCAGCCAAAGAATTCCTGGAAAACAGTGATCGCATTCAGAGATATGCCCGCAAGGCTGGGATAACCTTCACGGATTGGAGATTGCCGGATTATCCTCTGGAACAAGGCCCGGAATCGGAATGGGGTTCCGAGCCTGGTTTGGAAGAAACACTTCAAGCTTTCTGCGAACGATACGGCTTTCGCTTCGTCCCGATTCGTCTTCCGCATCCGAACGACTTCTCACGGCTTGCCTTCGCGGCGGCGCACCTGTTGCTCAAGAAAGAGGGTCGCCCTCCCGCAGGTGTACTGGTGGAAATGTTCAGCCAGTTTGACGCCACGGCAGCCATGCAGGCTGGATTACTCCCACTATGGCTGGTTTACAATACTCAGGATAGTCTTCAATTCTTAAAAGACATGCGACCTCACTTCCCCGCTGACAGACCAGTATTTTTCTCACCCCTTGCCACGTTTTCCTACACTCCTGATATGGCACCTTGGGCGGACTGGGAAAACGCGCTGAAGGAAAGCCAGTGGATCAATATCGGCACAAGGCCCAGCCACTACCCTGCTGATGCAAGAACATTGGTACGATGGGCTGAACCACTTCGAAAATGGGTGCTTCTGAACCTGCACCCGATCAAATCCAGTTTGGAAGCAAAGGAATTGGAAAGCTTGGCCTCAGAAATTGGTTCTAAGACTCTTTGATTCAAATTAGTGCTTTTCCAGGAAAGATAAAGGCTTGGATCCCCCTTAGATAAATAATTCGATCTTTTTTTCACAAGAGCACAGGCTGTGCTGTCGCGTTATATTCCTCACCAAGATGATCATAAGCTGCTTTTGTCGCGATCCGCCCTTGGGGAGTCCGATCGAGGAATCCTAGTTGAAGCATGTAAGGCTCCACAACATCCATGATCGTCTCCGGTTCTTCACTGATAGCAGCGGCAATGGTATTTAATCCTACGGGCCCACCATTGTATTTTTGAATGATGATCTTCAGTACGCGCCTGTCGAGGTCGTCCAATCCAAGTGGATCCACCTGCAGCAGGTCGAGAGCATCCATGGCCACCTCGCGGGTAATCTTTCCCTCCGCCCGCACCTGGGCATAATCGCGCACCCGCCTGAGGAGTCGCAAGGCTACCCGGGGGGTACCGCGAGCCCGGCGGGCAATCTCCTCAATACCGCCATCATCGGTTTCCACTAGTAGTTTTGTTGTGGCTCGTAGAACGATGGCCTGTATCGCCTTGAGTCCATAATAATCCAGCCGGTAAATGGCTCCGAATCGGGTTCTCAGAGGAGCCGTCATCAAAGCCAGACGGGTTGTGGCGCCCACAACGGTGAAACGAGGTAGTTTCAACCGGATCGACCGCGCGGAAGGTCCTTTTCCGATAATGATATCCAGTGCATATTCTTCCATAGCCGGGTAAAGGATTTCTTCGATGGGTTTTCCCAGTCGATGGACTTCGTCGATAAAGAGCACATCACCCGCCCGTAGATTGGTCAGGATGGCTGCCAGGTCCCCCGCCCGTTCTATCGCGGGCCCCGAGGTTATCTTGATATTTACTTTCATCTCATTTGCCACCACGTGCGCAAGGGTGGTCTTCCCAAGCCCCGGAGGTCCATAGAAAAGGACATGATCGAGGGACTCGCCCCTCTGGCGGGCAGCCGCGATGAGAATTGCCAGGTTTTCTTTCACTTGATCCTGACCGATCATTTCAGAGAGGGATTGCGGTCGCAGGGTGGTATCCAACCGATCGTCTGGTCTGCGGTCCGGATCCAGAACCCTTTCCGGAGATTTGCCTTCATTCGGTCGTTTCGTTGATTCTGCCATGGATAGATTATAACCAGAAATAAGTGTTTCTTGCCGCTTGTCTGGAATGCGATTCTCCTGTATCCTTGTTCCAACCATGTTCGACACGCTTCAATTACCAAATCATCTCGCTGGAGCAAACAGTGACAAAATTTCTTTCCTTCCCGAAAGATTTCGTTTGGGGTTGTGCTTCATCCGCGTACCAGGTAGAAGGTGCCTGGAATGAAGATGGCAAGGGGAAATCCATCTGGGATACATTTGTACATGCGCCTGATCATGTTGTGAATAATGAAACGGGGGATGTCACCGTGGATCACTACCACCGGTTCAAAGAAGACGTCCCCCTGATGAAGGATTTGAATTTGGCTGCTTACCGTTTTTCAGTAGCCTGGACTCGCATTCTGCCGTCAGGGAAAGGCAAAGTTAATCGAATTGGATTGGGTTTTTACGACCGGTTGGTGGACGAATTGCTCAATCACAAAATCGAACCATACATTTGCTTGTTCCACTGGGACCTGCCTCAAGCACTTCAAGATCAGGGGGGATGGCCTAACCGTGACACTGCCTATGCGTTTGCAGAATATGCCCGGATTGTAGCTGAACGATTAAGCGACCGGGTCAATGTCTGGTTTACCCATAACGAGCCCTGGGTGGCTGCCATGGCTGGATATTTTGCCGGGCAACATGCCCCCGGTATCAAAGATGGCAAGAAAGCTTTTCA
>Ga0315275_10001521_pt1 | contig 20498 bp, 17 predicted proteins | sample YL17G03_0_MG_FD_205557 | JGI IMG/M metagenome (GOLD analysis project Ga0315275, IMG submission 205557) | Sediment microbial communities from Yellowstone Lake, YNP, Wyoming, USA - YL17G03_0 | ecosystem: Environmental > Aquatic > Freshwater > Lake > Sediment | place: USA: Wyoming | collected...
CATTTACGTTAATTTTGTGTTACATATACCACCTCCCCTACAAATATAAGAATCAAAATAAGGATAACAACAATCACTTTGATATAATATAACCTTACTTTGTTACAGGGATATTAAGGGAATGTTACAATTAGCAGTGTGCTATAGTTCCAGGCAATGATTCAGGATCAAATGAAATCGGAGGTCGTACATGTTGAAAGTCATGTTTTTATGCACCGGAAATTCATGCCGTTCACAGATGGCTGAAGGATTTGCACGGGAACTCGGCAAAGGTTTTATTACGGCCTATAGCGCCGGGCTTAGTCCGCAGGGAGTCAATCCCAAAGCCGTAGCCGTAATGAAAGAGATCGGGATTGATATCTCTCAACAGCAATCTAAAGCTATTGACCCCGAACTGCTTGAAAAAATGGACACGGTTATTACGCTCTGCGATAACGCTTCGGAATCGTGCCCATGGACTCCGCCCCAAATAAAGCGGATTCACTGGTCTTTAAAAGACCCGGCTCATGCAGCGGGATCGGAAGAAGAAGTCTTGAACGAGTTCCGGAGGGTCAGGGATGAGATAAAAGAAAAAATAGTCAATTTTCTAAAGAAAATATCCAATAGCTGATAGCTTAGCCGCACACATTACATCTATGGACGATATAATCAGGAATTGTTAACGTGCTCCCTAATCAAAACGTTCGTATCAAATACGACAATTATGATATCGCTTTGAACACATCTTCTTCACTGACGATTCCAAGGGTCTTTGCCTTTGGGCCGAGTTCTGCAATTCAGAGACAACGTCACTTAACATTACAAAAATAATGAGTTACTAAGGAGTTTATAAGTAAAGCCACAGACCCTCACCCTTGCCCTCTCCCCTCAAGGGAGAGGGGACTTAAGATTCGCCCCTCCCTTGAGGGGAGGGGATTAAGGGGAGGGTGTTTAAATGTGGCTTTGCTTATGAATTTATTAGTAACATTACAAAATAATGAGTTAATGTCCCATATGCATCATATTGTTTTCGGTCATTTTTTTCGTTGAGGCAGGACTGAACCGTAAATAGCCTTCAATGGAGAATGGGAGTTCCCCGTATATTCTTCCGAGATCACGCTCAACAGGAGAGACCGTGCAAAGCGCTCCGATTGATATTGATACGTTATGACTGCTGAAGATGGTCCGGGCCGTTCCGAGGGTAAAAGCACTGATTGAAAAAAGATCGCGTACCTTTTCCTCCTCAAGTCCTAATTCTTCCCCGGATTTTTTTATAAATTCCATCCTTGTGAATAATGCATTTTCTCCGAATTGATAATCCGCCTCTGCCAGAAATGAATTTTGTGCTTTGCCGTGGTCCGGTTTGTTCATTCCCCAGACAAGTGCCGTTGAAAGCGTGCTGTCAGAGGAAACAGGATAGTTCCAGATAAGAGATGCGGTTGTACGGTGAATGCTCACCCCCGGCTCAAGGACTTCAGGTCCTTTGATATACCCGTGAGAAAACTGCAGGCAGGTATTGTTTGAGGGATTCATAGAAAGCCTTATGCTCCCGGAATCGAATCTCGGTCCATCAATGTCATACCTTTTTTCATCCGGTTCCCTTCCATTGAAGAGGGAGGTATCGATCTTGAACTGTTTGTAAAAATAACCTGCCGTTATTACGCCGAATGTTACATGGGAAGAATCCTGCCAGTGATGGCCGAGAGGCGCATCCGGAATGTTCCGTGCTGACGGCCTGTGCAGGTATGTTGGCGGGCCGAGAGCGGGCTCTCCGGGAAGACCGAAGTAGAGGAAGAGACCGGAATTCCTTCCTGTTGCAAGACCATATGAAACGGATAACTCGCCAAAAAGATCATGGGGGTGCTGCCGGTCGATAAGCCTCCTGCCATGCCAGGTTTCACCGCTCTGGAAGAGAAGAGGATATCCTTTCCCCCCTTCAGTCAGCAGATCGATTGATAGCATACTTCTCAGCATGAGCGCTGAATTATCACCAAGTTGGCGCTTCCCCATGATCATAAACCAGTTTGGCGCGTCAAATTTCTCATTCCCCCTCGTGCCGTCACTCCCTGCGTCCTGGTTGGTATATCGGAGATAGGCATTCCAGTGCAGCATGAAATCCCATGATCCGGATTTGAAATGATACCCATCCATGGATGACGAATCCGGAAGCCAGCTTGTTCCTGAGCCCTCCCGCTGCATAGGCCGGCCCTGAAAGAGTGCGCTCTGCATATCCATCTGAGTCTCTGCGCGACTATCCATAGAAAAAACGAGCATTATGCATACCATGAAGCAAACACTGATAATAATCCTGAATGAATTCATCTTTCATCCCTCCATTCTTATGAATAATTATTGCACAAGACAGCCTAACAGTAAATTATAAAAGCCGGAGTTTAGCTGAGATACAAAAGCATTAGTTGATCGGTAAGTTCTATTCAGGAAGACTGAACGTATGATTTGATGAGGGGGGACTAAAGATAGCCGTTGGCCAATACGTCAGTTCTCTACTCTACTGTAAAAAGAATGCTTTCTACGATTTGTCATAGGAAAGACCGGCCAAACGAAACTTGCCTTGTTTAGGAAAATCCTTTATTGTTGAACTGTTTTTTCTGCGGCTTCCTGTATCTTTGAAGATTTTAAACTTATAACAGGGGCATTAGATATTTGCAAAAATGATCTCTATCTTTTCGCTGTCGGACAGCTCCGGCGGGATATTAATATCATGAAGCCTGGAAATATAGACATAACATAATTCGAAGTGCCTGTTTAGGCAGATATCCGGATGGATATCGTCGATATTTCTGAGTAATGTCAATGCGGCGCCGCAAACAGCGCCTTCAAGGCTTCCGGCCAGGTAAGGACACATGTTAAAAACTCTATCTATGTGCAAAATGAACCTCCTTTATTTTATGTTAATACCGTTTTTGTTACAGGAATATGCCGATAAGGAGATTTAAATCATCCGCCCTGCAAGGCTAATCAGCGTCTTCTCAATACCTTTGACAGGAATATCGGGCAATCGTCATAGTTTTCGGTGCTGCAGCATATTTCCCTTTTCCGGGAATCGAGCAGCATAGATGAGAATGATGCCAGACAGACATTGAAGCCGTTATACGGACATGATGTATTATTCATCGTACTTACCGGCTGCTTCTGATTTACTACACCAGTATTCATAATTCACCTCCTTTAATATCAAGGATAACAGTTGCTTGTTACAGGAGTATGAAAAAAAGATTACATTTTCAATCAAACCCGGTGTACTGCCATCAGAATGACGCCGAATGAGGGATTATACACAATTGATGTTACGGACCTGTGAAGTCGCTGTTACACTTCAATATAATATGTACTGACGTTTATATGCACGTCAGGAATTAATTATGCGAACCTTGTTCTTATAGTATCCAGAAGCCTGTATCTCCATGAAAACACGCCGCTCTCGGGACATGCCGACAAGTGAGAATCGCTGCCGATGATGTATCTATTGCCTCTCCATACAACTGTATTACTAAACAGCGGGACAAACCATGCGATGCCTATAATAAGGTCTTTGAGAGGCGCCAGAAAAAAAAGGAGAACATTCATATCGGCCTTGACCTTTCTTCCTATATAAATGTCCCCTATTACTTTCAGCGAGCTGACAAGCGCTGCAAAACCAATCGTCAGTTTTGACGGTTCCAGGATGACCGGGAACATGGAAAGGAATACAGGGTTGTTAAACAGTTCGGAAAGATATTTTATTCCGCCGATCTGCCATCTGAGTTTACCCCAGCGTATATGTCTGTTCAGAAAGTGCCTGAATCCCCAGTATTCATTGACATTCTTTACAATATAATTTGACAGGATGACTTTTTTGCCCATCATATGCATCTTCTTCCCGATAATATAATCTTCTGCGAGCACATTCCTTACGGCATTGAAGCCTCCGATTGCCTCAAGGTCGTTTTTTCTCATAAGCATCGATTTCCCGACAACACACGGCATCTTGAGAAACCTGTCAAGAAAGCAGACGCTGCCTATAATGAAGGAGTTTAGATGAAGGTTCTCGAAGACGGAACCGAGTGTATATCCTCCCACACCTTTTATAAGGTTACTCACAAGCCCGGTTCCGGGATCTTTAAAAGGCTTCACTATCTCTCTCAGATAATTTTTCCCTAACAGCACATTACTGTCGCTGATAAGGATATATTCATATCTTGCAATCCTGTAAGCAGGGATAAGATTATTGACCTTGGGATTCAGTCCGGCATTACACCGTTCCACAAGCAAGGTTATATCCTTTTCCGGATACTTTTCCTTTATCTTTTCCGCTACCTTGAAAGCCGGGTCATTATAATCCTGCAGCGAGAATATTATTTCATATTCAGGATAGTCCTGATTGCAAATACTTTCGAGATTGTCAAACAGGTTACCATCGAGTCCTTTGAGCGGCTTTAAAACGGATATAGCCGGCATGGTTTTGTAAAAGTCTGTTTTATCCTCTTCCGGACCTGTACCCGTATATACAGCTTTATCTTTTATCGCTGCCCGGATCGACCATATCTGGAACCCATAGCCTGCAAGTCCCAGAATAGTTATAATTGATATAATTACAAAGACTTCCATAATATCTCCTTTCAGTTCCTGAATAGTGTTATTGCTACACCTTTGTTATGTCTTATGCACTGCTTTACCGAGGCAATGTTTTTTTCACAATTAAGCAGTGTCTTCCATGAATAAATGTGACGTGCCCTGTGAAAATCGCTGTTTGCAATGTATGGATACTTCTTGAGACTTATCACATTGAAGACATCGTCCCTGTTGGCTATTTCCCATGCATCTATGTATCTGGCATACTTTTCCCTGTTGTTCCAGAGGAAGAGCGTATCCCTGTTGGTAATATCCGGGGTATGATGCGGATGACAGGCTATAATGAGGGCGTCCTGTTTTTTTGCTTCGAGGAAAATCTTTTCATAATCCCAGCAGGCGGGTATGAATTCCTTTATATCAATGATGAGGATGTGGGCCGATTTATCCGAAGAGAGATAATTTTTTGTTATCTCAATTCCCGGTATTACGAGCATCCCGTACTTGTCCCATGCCCTTTCAGCTTCCCGCTTTAAATGCGACATATAGGCTTCAAAATTATCTTCTTTGACGGAGAACCTGAAGCGATGGGCAAGTTTACCAAACGAGTTATCACCGTTTACCACATGGTCGGTTATGGCAATGACATCAAAGCCGGCTTGTCCGAAGAGGTCAACAGTCCTTCTTAGCTCGACGGAACCGTCGGAGTACTTCGTGTGAATATGAAAATCACACAGTAACATTAATATAATTATAAGTTTTTTAAATTACAGGGATATGAAAGGAATGTGAAGTTTTGGTTACAAACAATTAGGCATGACGGCGCAGTTTGCAGGTATATATTACCGGAAACTGTAAAGGACAACTTTAGGCAAAGCTCTCCGAATAAATTTCAGACTACCCGATAAATAAATTTTCTCGACGGTAGCCCGCCTGTATCTCCATGGTTTGTCAAAACTGAAAGTTATTCAGAAGAAGTGATACTATTAACCTGGCAAGTAAATATATGAAGTTGTTAGGTTTGTCATTCCACGACTTGATCGGGGAATCCAGTCTTTTCAATAGGTTCTGGATTGTCCGGTCAAGCCGGACAATGACGATTGTTTGAGGTATTTGCTTGCCGGGTTAATAATGAGGCTAAGACAAATTCAAAAGGTTCTACAGCATGATACTTCCTCACAGTTATACGCGATTTTGGGTAACCTGATAATTTCGTTAATTTCTTTTGGAAATCTTTTTTATGATTCTGATAATTTTATCAATTAAATCTATTAATATCTGTGTCCCCAGACTGTCCCCGAAGTTAAGTCTTATCAAAATTCTCAGTTACCGGTTCTATCGTTTCTCGCAAGGCATAACAGGGAGTTTGTCTCCTTAACCTCCTCATTTTGTTGACTGTTTTGTTTTCTACCATTAAAATGATTAGGGGGAATTTAATAAATATGGCAAAAAAGCCTGAAGATAAGGCCCGTGAAGATATCGACAGAATGCTTGAAAAAGCAGGCTGGGATGTTCAGGACATTGATCATGCCGATATTTATTCTCGCCAAGGTATCGCAATAAGGGATTTCCCGTTAAAGCCCGGTCATGGCTTTGCCGATTATATTCTATACATCGATGGCAAGGCTGCAGGAGTCATTGAGGCAAAGAAGGCAGGGACTACATTAACCGGTGTCGAAATTCAGTCTGACAAATATAAGCACGGTCTTCCTGATATTCTCCCCGCCTGGTATCGTCCCCTTCCTTTTTGTTATCAATCCACTGGAGTAGAAACCCGTTTTACCAATGGGTTCGAACCTGATTATCGCTCCAGGAATGTCTTCTCTTTCCACCGTCCTGAAACGTTGGCTGAATGGCTTGATAAAGATACTGAAGTCTCATTGAAAATGGCAGCTGAAGATAGACCGCTTTACATATTTCCATCAACATTACCTGCACGACTTTGTAACATGCCGATCCTGAAAGAAGAAGGACTTTGGCCTGCGCAGATAAAGGCGATTCAGAATTTGGAAAAATCCCTTACTGAAAACCGTCCCCGTGCTTTGATACAAATGGCAACAGGAAGCGGCAAGACGTTCACCGCAGTTACCGCCATTTACCGCATGATCAAATTCGCGAAAGCAAAAAGAGTTTTGTTTCTTGTAGACCGTGCGAACCTCGGACGGCAGACCCGCAAGGAATTTGAGCAGTATGTTTCTCCCTACAGTCCTTACAAATTCACCGAGGAATACATAGTCCAGCAACTGAAATCCAACCAAATAGATAAAACTGCACGGGTTTGTATCTCCACCATCCAGCGACTCTATTCAATGCTGAAAGGCGAGGAGATAGACCCCGAGCTTGAGGAAGAATCTCTCTTTGACCATTCGGACCTTTTCAAAGAGCCGATGCCTGTTGAATATAATCCTGCCATCCCTATCGAAACTTTTGATGTAATCATTACCGATGAATGTCACCGTTCCATTTATAACCTCTGGCGGCAGGTCCTTGAATATTTCGACGCCATCATAATCGGTCTTACCGCTACGCCGAACAAGCAGACCTTCGGTTTCTTCAATCAGAACCTTGTCATGGAATATCCGCACGAGCAGGCGGTCGCCGATGGAGTGAATGTCAATTATGATGTCTATCGCATTCGCACAAAGATTACCAGGGACGGTTCAAAGGTCGATGCAGGTTATTATGTTGATATACGCGATCGCGAAACGCGGGCTGTACGATGGGAAAGGCTCGATGAAGATCTGGAGTATTCCCCTAATCAATTAGATAGAGATGTGGTGGCTCTCGACCAGATCAGAACTGTTATAAAAACCTTTCGTGATAAGCTTTTCACCGATATCTTCCCCGGCCGCAAAGACGTACCGAAAACGCTCATTTATGCAAAGGATGATTCTCACGCTGAAGACATTGTAAAAATTATCAGGGAAGAGTTCGGCAAAGGGAACGAATTCTGCCAGAAGATAACATATAAAACAACAGGGAAAAAACCTGATGAACTTATTGCAGAATTCAGAAACAGCTATTTCCCGAGAATCGCCGTCACGGTGGACATGATTTCAACAGGCACAGACATCAAACCGCTGGAAATAGTTTTATTCCTTCGCACAGTAAAGTCACGGTCTTACTTTGAGCAGATGAAAGGCCGAGGAGTACGTGTGATCAATCCGAATGACCTGCAATCAGTGACACCGGATGCTGCTGCCAAGACTCATTTTGTAATTGTCGATGCAGCAGGTGTTTGCGAACAGGACAAGACAGACTCAAGGCCGATGGAAAGGAAACCTGCGGTATCTTTTGAAAAACTTCTTCAGGCTGTGGCTCTTGGAAATACTGAAACAGATGTTATTTCTTCGATAGCCGGGCGTCTGGCCCGCATGGATAAGAAATTAAGTCCTGAAGACAAGTCAGAAGTTCAGAAGCTGGCTGGAGGTAAAAACCTAAAGCAATTAACCGGCGATCTTGTGCAGGCGATTGATCCTGACAGGCATGTCGATGAGGCGAAAAAGAATAGTCCAGGAGTTGCTGAACCTTCATCGGAACAGATCAAGCAGGCCGCAACAAAAATTATAAAGGAATCAATAAAACCCCTTCATAATGCTGAACTCCGAAGGAAACTTGTCGAACTACATAAAACCACAGAACAGACCATTGATACAGTCAGTATGGATAAGGTGATAGAGGCCGGATTCAGCGCCGATGCATTGGAAAAGGCAAAGGGCTTGGTCACTTCATTCGAGCAATTCATCAAAGACCATAAAGATGAGATTACCGCGCTACAAATCCTTTACAGCAGGCCATATAAGGAGCGTTTACGTTTTGAGGAGATAAAGGCCCTGGCAGACTTTATCGAGAAGCCTCCGTATCTCTGGCGCATAGACAGACTCTGGGAGGCATATGCAGCGTTGGAGAAATCAAAAGTAAGAGGCGCGGGTAGCCATCGGATTTTGACTGACCTTGTTTCGCTTATCCGTTTTGCCCTGCATCAGGAGGATGAGTTAGAACCGTATGCGGAGCATGTAGAGGAGAGGTTCAGCGCATGGCTGGCAGAGCAGAAAAAGACAGGGAAGAAGTTTAGCGAAGAACAATTATTCTGGTTAGAGAAAATCAAGGAGCATATTGTCGGAAGCTTGAGCATAGACAGAGAGGATTTCGAATATACTCCTTTTAAAGAAAAAGGCGGAATCGGCAAAGCCTATCAACTTTTCGGTGAGGGACTGTGGCCGTTGCTGGATGAATTGAATGAGGTGCTGGCGGCGTAGTTTTCTTTAAGACTTCTTGATTAATATATATTATCAATATATACTATTGGCAGGAGGTGATGTATGAAGACTGCAAAGATATTTCAGAACGGGCAAAGCCAGGCTGTCAGATTACCCAAAGAGTTCAGGTTTAAAGACGACCACGTATATGTTAAAAAATCAGGCAATGTTGTCATGTTGATTCCTGCAAAAGACTCTTGGGAGTCGCTGTTTGAAAGTCTCGACAAGTTTTCTGATGATTTTATGACTGAGAGAAAGCAACCCAAAGGTCAGACGAGGGAGATATTCTGATGAAGTTTATGCTGGATACCAATATCTGCATTTACATTATCAAGCAGAAACCGACGAAGGTGTTGAAATATTTCAAGGCATATTCTGTTGGAGAAATTGGTATCTCATCCATAACACTCGCAGAGCTTAGGTTTGGCGTGGCAAAAAGTCAGTATATTCAGAAAAACCAGGAGGCTCTGGATGCCTTTATTCTCCCCCTTGAGATTGCTGATTTTGACGAAAAGGCTGCCAAAGTTTATGGCGATATAAGGGCGGCGCTCGAAAAAGCAGGGAATCCAATAGGTTCAATGGATATGCTGATAGGCGCACACGCACTGAGTCTTGGTCTTACCCTTGTAACCAATAACGCAAGAGAGTTCCGGAAAATAAAACATTTAAAGGTTATAGACTGGACCGTTTAATTTTTCTGAGGAGTTTTCATGACCTGGAATTACAGAGTTATCGAAAATGAAGGCATGTTTCATATTCATGAGGTTTATTACAATGATAAAGGAGAACTCACCGCCATTTCAGAAGACCCTATTGCACCTGCCGGCGAGACTTTAGAATAACTGAAGGGAGATTTGAAATATTATCAGCAAGCGGTTAAGAGACCTATATTGAAGAAGGAAGAGATTAAATTTGCAAACATGGATATTGAATGAGGTGCCGGCGTCGTGAGAATGCATAATAAAAAACGAATTTAATGAAACATAAGGCAAACCGGATGAATGAATCGGCAACGACGGTATCATACGTAGGGGCAGGTTTTAAACCTGCCCCTACAAAGAAACGAACGGATTTGCCTGATGGGTGGAGAGTCTTGCCGCTGGGAAGGGTTTTGTTGAATATTGTTGGTGGAGGTACTCCTTCAAAAGCTAATCCCAAATACTGGAGGGGCTCTATCCCCTGGATGACAGTTAAAGACATGCGCACACGTCGTCCCGTAGACTCGATTGACCACATCTCTGAAGAAGCTATTAAAGAAAGTGCTACCAACCTAATCCCCAAAGATACGGTAATAATAGCTACGCGCGTTGGTCTCGGCAAAGTAATACGTGTTCTTTTTGATGTTACTATTAATCAGGACCTTAAGGCTTTAATTCCATCTACAGATGTTGATAAAGGTTTCCTTGAATATTGGATCGTCTCTATCGCTAATTACTTAGAAGCAATTGGCTCAGGAACAACGGTTAAGGGCATTCGGCTCGAAACATTACGAGATATTCCTTTCCCTCTTGCGCCTCTCGATCAACAAAAACTCATCGTCGCTGAAATCGAAAAGCAGTTCTCCCGTCTCGATGAAGCTGTGGCAGCGCTCAAGCGCATACAGGCGAATCTCAAGCGGTATAAAGCCTCTGTCCTCAAGGCTGCGGTTGAAGGGAAATTGACAGAAGAATGGCGTTCCCGTAGGGGCGTATTGCAATACGCCCCTACAAAAGATGAAACCGGTGCGGATTTGTTAAAACGCATCCTCGCCGAGAGACGAAAAAAATGGGAAGAAGATTATATTAAAAAATATGTAGCGGTGCATGGCCATGCGCCCAAAGATGATTCGTGGAAGAAGAAATATAAAGAGCCCGCTGCACCAGACACCTCAAGTCTGCCTGAATTGCCGAAAGGGTGGGCATGGACGACGGTCGCGCAGATAGCTGAAGTCGGGACAGGTGCAACGCCGCTTAGATCAAAGAGCGAATACTACGATGGTGGCAGAGTGCCATGGGTCACAAGTGGTGCGCTCAACGAGGAATTTATTTCGGTCGCAGACGAGTTTATAACTGATTTGGCTGTGCAGGAAACTAATGCAAAACTTTTCCCTGCACATACTTTGCTCGTTGCGATGTATGGAGAAGGAAAAACACGGGGAAAAGTCGCCGAGCTATTGATCGACGCTGCAACTAATCAAGCCTGTGCGGCTATAGTTTTGGAAGGCCTTTCATCAAAAGTTCGTGGATACACCAAACTATTTTTCTTGAAGAACTATGATGACATTCGACGCCTTTCATCGGGGGGAGTGCAGCCAAACCTGAACCTTAGTCACATCAAAGGGACGGTGATACCGTTGCCGCCTATCGTTGAGCAACAATACATAGTTGTCGAGCTTGATCGCCGCTTCTCCCTCGTCCGCGAAGTGGAAGCCCAAATCGTCACCAATCTTAAACGTGCTGAACGCTTACGCCAGTCAATTTTGAAAAGAGCATTTTCAGGAAAACTCGTATCTGCAGAATCTGAAAATGCGGGCACAAATATTTCGCAGAGATTGAGACATAGTGAGATAAATATTACAAGATTGTATTTGAATAAAAAATGAGTCAAAAACTGAAAGATCTTGAAGCTTGGTTTAGAGGAAGACCCCCCTGGTTGCAAGATGCAGCCAGGAGGCTCTTTAAATATGGTGAGGTCTCAGATAATGATATCCAAGAACTTGTTATTTTATGTAAAAGAGAGGGAGGCATCCCACATGAATCAGACCATTTGCCAAAGCCGCAAGAATTCCCATCTGGATTATTGCATGACATAGAAGAAAGTATCAAAGTGCACCTTATTTCAATTTCCGATTTGAAGGGAATCAATGCACTTAACCCGAGAACTCCATTAAAATTCGGTAAAGAAAATATGACCGTTATATATGGTCCAAATGCTTCAGGCAAATCAGGATATGTTCGTGCATTAAAGCACGCATGTGGGGCAAGACAACCTGGACGCTTATATTCAAACATTTTTTTAGATAGCCCCGTAGCCCAATCATGTAAATTTGCTTATGAAGTTAACAAAAACGAACGCGAGGTTAATTGGTTGGCTGCTGACGGCGTAAATATAGATTTATCGGCAATTCAAATATATGATTCTGATTGTGCTGAGGTCTATATCAGTGAGGAAAATGAGCTAACATACGAACCAAGTGTATTAGCATCTTTTCAAGATTTAGCTGTTATATGCGATAAAGTGTCCAAATTAATTGACTATGAAATATCATTAAAAATGTCTACTAAGCCTCTTCTCCCTGAAAAACTTTTAGACACTCAAGATAGCACATGGTATAAAGAAATTATTTATCAAACAACTGATGACGAAATCAATGAAAAATGCCAATGGACTGATGAAGATGAAACAGACTATAGAAGAATTAAGCAGCGTCTTAGTGAACCAGATCCAAAGTCAAAAGCCAAAAATCTTAAGACTGCGAAACAACATCTCTGTAAAATTATAGAGGTTTTCGGATCCCTTGCATATTACCTCTCTTCAGAAAAGTGTGCAATATATCTTGAAGCTCTATATGATGCTCATATAAAGAGAAAAGCTGCGACAGAAGATGCAAAGAGAGTATTTGAGAATGCCCCATTATCAGGTGTTGGAACAGAGTCGTGGCGTTTATTCTGGGAGCAAGCGAGAGCGTATTCCGAACAAGAAGCATATAAAGGCAAGCCCTTTCCCTATACTGAGGGAGATGCGAGATGTGTTCTTTGTCAACAAAAATTAGAAATTGATGCGAGTAGAAGACTTGAGTCTTTCGAGAACTATATAAAGGGTGGTCTTGAACGTGAGGCTGAAAAGGCTGAAGACAAGGTAAAAGGATTAAAGCAACAATTTGATGAGCCGCCGGGTATCGAAGATTTAAATCTGCTTATGGACTCATCAAATATTACCGATGAACATGACCGCAACGAATTGTTGAGCTTTCGGAATGAATTGGGGAATCGGAAACAAGAGTTATTACAGGCTGAGTATGGCAAAGTATTTAGTGAATTAAGGGGAATTCATACACTTCGCACGCTTAATTATAAAGCTCAGATGTTGGAAAAAGAAGCGAGTCAATACGAGTCTTATATAGCAATAGCAGAGCAAAATAAGTTGGAAAAAAGAGCCTTAAATTACGAGGTCAAAAAATGGTTATCAGATAATCAAACTGCTATTGTTAAGGAAGTTAATCGTCTAAAAGAGATTTATTCTTTAGAACAGTGCAAGAAGCTGACTTCAACAAAAGCTATATCTGATAAAAAATCATTATTATCAAATGAACTTATTACTGACGTCCTATTAGAACGTTTTAGAAATGAACTGAAAAAATTGCATGCTGGGAAAATAAATGTCGACATAACTAAAACAAGAACGGAAAAGGGCAAGGTATTGCACCAAATCATAATAAAAAATAATAAGTTAGGAGTTCCTGTGTCGGATGTCCTCAGTGAAGGTGAATTCCGCATTGTTTCTCTGGCTGCTTTTCTTGCTGATGTGGAAGGACATAAAAATCTGTCAGCATTTGTATTTGATGATCCAATTTCATCGTTAGATCAAGATTTCGAGGAAGCAGCGGCGTATCGATTGATTGAGTTAAGTAATTCAAGACAAGTAATAGTTTTTACTCATCGACTATCCTTATTGGCTTCATTGGAAAGTGCCGCTGATAAGAGTGGATCGGAATTAAACGTTATAGGGTTGCATGGCCCCGGTGACCCCCGGGAAGCGCCTTTACCTGCTCAAAAACCGAAAAAAGCAATTAATACCATATTGGATAGAGTTACTCGTGCGCGCAAAGCATTGAATGAATATGGCCAGGAAGAATATGATATGATTGCAAAAGGTATCTGTAGCGACATTCGAATTACTTTGGAGAGGATAATAGAGAACGATTTACTTGCGGATGTTATTCAAAGATTTCGGCGACCAATAACAACACAATAGAAATTGCAAAAATTAGCAAAAATAACCTTAACCGATTGCAATTATCTTGATGATCTCATGACAAAATATTCACGATATGAACATTCTCACCCTAATGAAGCTCCGATTTTCTTACCTGATCCGGATGAATTGAATGCTGACTTAACAACTCTTAAAGAATGGCGAGATGAGTTTGAAAAAAGATAGGTTAAGCGAACTATGATAATAAAACGGGCAGTTGATATCGCAATCGATAATGTATTGAAGGAAGGCCTTACTGATATTTTCTCGCGACCTTTTGAAGTTGATTTTCTGAAAAACAATGCATTTCGAAAGGTAATTCATGCAATTGTCTGCAACGCATTGAATGGACATAACTTACAAGGTCTCGCCGTATATCCTATTGCAAAAGTTCTTTATCCCAAAAATAATGTGTTTGATTTTCGAAGCTGTGCCCTGATGCAGCCTTTGGACACAATTAAATATACAAGTCTTGTGATGCTGGCTGCTGAAGAAATTGAGAAGGCTAGGATTCCAAAGAATAAAAAGGTGGTTTTTAGTTATCGAGTTAAGCCTCAGAAAGGCTATATCTTTGACTACAATGCAAATCTGACCTCTTTCAGAAATGAAGCGATCAGAAGAAGCAAGCTGAAAAAGGTGAAGGTTATTGCGAAATGTGATATCGCTAATTTTTATGATCGGATCAATCTACACCGACTTGAGTCAATTCTCTTGTCGTTGAAATTGGACCAGTGGATAGTAAAACTTATCAACGAGCTATTATTATTCTGGTCGGGGCGGAATTCCTATAGTCTACCTGTTGGATCAAATGCAAGTCGAATTTTAGCCGAAGCATGTTTGTTGGAAGTGGATCGTTTTCTATACTCAAATAAAGTGAATTTTATACGGTTCGTTGATGATTATCGGTTTTTTGCACCTGATGCAAAGACTGCTCACTACTGGATTACCCTATTGATAGAGCGGCTATCCCTTGAAGGCCTTTCATTGAATCCATCAAAAACGCTTATTGAAGAAGCTGCTGCTTTTGAAGGGATTCAAGAAATGAAGGAAAGCACTAACAAGAAAAAAGTTAGACAGGATATTCCGCGAGCTTTTGTCCACGGATATGGAGGGATTGTGCCAGTTAAGTTTCGTGAAGCATCAGAGTCTGAAAAAAAAGTGCTTTCAAAAAAATCCGGTAGAAGACTCCTCAGTGCCCTGAATGCCAAGCCTATAATTGAACCGGACGAATTTAAGGAATTATGCAAGATTATTTTGTATAACCAACAGTGGAAACTGTTTCTTGAGTTACCATCTTTGCTAGAAAAATTTCCTCAGTTTTTCCCATATGTAACTGATATGTTGATAAAATATTCAGACGTTATTCCAGTAAGAATTTCCAGCGCCATAGCAGATAAACTGGCTAACGAATTAAACAAAAAAGAAAAATTGCCGGAGTATATTGCAACTGCAATAGTACGATTGATCGGAAATAAGAAATTCTCAAAGAAGGATGCGCTTATTAAATACTTCCGAGATCTACGGCGGAATGCCGGTCCATACATTGGCCGTGCTACTATTGATGCATTAACCGAAGTAGCAGACAGAGGCGATGTGATTGAAATACGTAATTGTTATGACAGGGCTGATTTATGGGAAAAAAGGTCAATAATAAGATTGGTTTATTCGAAATTGACCGAAGAGGAACAGCGCCCTTGGCTTAAAAACATTAAACTCCATGTAGCTGAGGACCCATTCTCTGTTGAAATATTTGAGCCCAAGAAGAGTAAAAAGGGAAAAAAGAAAAAACCTTAAGTATGTCGCACTGTACAATTGTTCAAAAACTCTGGAATTATGTAACATCTTTCGTGACGATGGGATGAGTTTCTCATGAAAAAATCACGCCGTTATCGCACATCACATCTGATTGAAAATCAATTCGAGCCCGGCTCCCGTGGAAGTGTGCTCAGGAATCTTCTGCATATTCAGCGTCGTCGCGAGATGGATGTGCTTGAAGTAGAAAAATACGCGCTTTCCTTGCCGATACTGATGGGGATGTATACAAAGAATCACTGCTTCACTTCTGCGGATATCTGCCTAATTCATCAGATATGGCTTAAAGATTTATATGCATGGGCCGGGCAATATCGGCAGGTAAATATCTCAAAAGATGGATTTCCTTTTACCCAAGCCCTTTATGTTCCCCAAATGATGAAGGAACTTGAGAGAGGAGTTCTCAAAAAGTATACGCCGTGTATATTCAAGACAGATGAAGAAATCATTACTGCGTTAGCGGTTGTTCATGCCGAATTGATGCTGATTCACCCATTTCGTGAAGGTAACGGCAGGGCCGGACGATTGCTTACAGTATTGATGGCTTTTCAGGCCGGGCTGCCCGGTCTTGATTTTTCTGGTATCAGGGGAAAGGTCAGAAAAGCATATTTTTCTGCTGTCCAGGCAAGTGCCGGACGGGATTATGAACCTATGAAAAAGATTTTCATCGCCGTGCTTTCGAGGACGAGACAGAAGCTGGGCGGCGGGACTTTGAAGTCTTTACGATCTTGAAAATTGCCTGCTCAGCTGCGGCATGGACTCCCTCAATCGATGAGGAAGAAACGGCAACTGTTTCGATAATTTCCCGACGTTTTTTAGGGTCTTTGAGGTAGATGTTGGTTTTGATCAGAGATTTTTTCTGCATGTACTATTATACCAAAACCATGATATATAAAAGGGCGAGGGCACCTCGCCCCTACGGGAACGGTCAATGGAAATATCACTATGACATATAACCCTGAAATACATCGACGAAGGTCAATTCGTTTGAAAGGATATGATTATTCACAGGCAGGGGCATATTTTGTGACGATATGTGTAAAAGATCATGCATGTTTATTCGGTACAATTATGGATGGTAAATTACAATATAATGATTATGGTCAGATTGCATATGAATTCTGGTTAAAAATATCGGAACATTTTTCAGATGCCAAATTAGATGAATTTATTATAATGCCAAACCATATCCATGGAATAATTACAATAAATAATTGTAGGGGCGAGGTCACCTCGCCCTTTTCAGAGGTTGTTGAGACCAATTCAAAGACAAAAACCGCACCAATTCAGGGCGGGGAGACCCAGAAGACGGGCGGGGCAACCCCGCCCCTACGGAAACACACGTTGGGGCAGGTGGTGGCGTATTTCAAATATCAGTCGTCAAAACGAATCAACCAAACCAGAAACACGGCTGGTCAGCCCATCTGGCAGCGGAATTATTATGAACATATCATCCGCGATGACAAAGAATTGCAGGCAATTCGGGAATATATCAGATTCAATCCTCTAAAATGGGATGAAGACAAAGAAAATCCGGAAATGAAAGGGACCATATTAAAAAATGCCTAACGGATCAGCAAGTATTGTTCAAAAACTCTGGAACTACTGCAACGTCCTCCGTGACGACGGGATGAGTTATGGGGATTATGTTGAGCAGCTCACTTATCTGCTGTTTCTCAAAATGGCTGATGAGCGTTCAAAGCCGCTGTATAACCAGAAAAGCCCTATTCCAACTGAATACAATTGGCAGAGTCTTCTGAAGAAAGATGGTGAAGACCTTTTTAATCACTACCGTCATGTCCTCGAAAGGCTTGGGAAGGAGAAAGGGCTTTTAGGTCTCATATTTAACAAAGCCCAGAACAAATTTCAGGACCCGGCCAAGCTCCGCCGTCTTATTGTTGACCTGATTAATAAAGAAAATTGGTCGTCAATGAGTGCTGATGTGAAAGGGGATGCATACGAAGGGCTTCTTGAAAAGAATGCACAAGATACAAAATCCGGGGCTGGACAATACTTTACCCCTCGTCCACTCATTCAGACGATCGTTGATGCAATGGTCCCTAAGCCAAATGAGACGATTTGTGACCCTGCTTGTGGGACTGGCGGTTTTCTTATCGCTGCACATGACTTTATTGCAGAACATTACAGTCTGACTAAGGATCAAAAAAGATTTCTCGATGAAAAAGCCTTATGGGGCTGGGAACTGGTACAGAATACTGCCCGGCTTTGTGCGATGAACTTTATGCTTCACGGCATCGGCGGTGACACCCTTCCTATCATAGTTATCGATTCATTAGCCGGCCACCCCGGAGATTATTTCGACATAGTGCTTACGAATCCCCCCTTCGGAAAGAAAAGCAGTATCACGATCGTAAATGGTGAGGGAAAGGCGGACAGAGAAATTTTGATTTATGAGCGTCAGGATTTCTGGGCGACAACATCGAACAAACAGCTTAATTTCCTTCAGCATGTGAAGACCCTTCTGAAACAACATGGCCGTGCTGCCATTGTAGTTCCCGATAATGTGCTGTTTGAAGGCGGAGCAGGTGAAACAGTAAGGCGCAAACTGCTACATGAATGTGACGTTCATACGCTGCTAAGACTGCCGACTGGTCTATTTTATGCTCAGGGAGTTAAGGCGAATGTGCTCTTCTTTGACAAAAAACCTGCCTCGGAAAAACCCTGGACAAAGAAGCTCTGGATTTATGATTTCCGGACAAACAAGGATTTTACACTCAAGACCAACCCCCTCAAGCGCAGCGATCTTGACGAATTCGTAAAATGTTATAACCCGGAGAACCGTCATAACAGAAAACCCACATGGTCAGAGAAAAACTCTCAAGGCCGCTGGCGGGCCTTTGATTACGAAGAACTAATCAACCGCGACAAGGCAAGCCTCGATATCTTCTGGCTAAGAGACGAAAGCCTCGAAGATTCCGACAACCTTCCTGATCCCGACATCCTCGCCCGCGAAATTGTCGAAGACCTCCAGGCTGCCTTAGTCCAGTTCCAGGTTATTGCAGAAGATTTGGGAGAAACCGCCCAATAATGTGTGAAGATTTTCATAACAACATATAGAGCAAGATACGTGTGTCAGGCCTTGTCTTGTGGCTAAATACCCGCTGAATACTTAAAATGGCATTCATATTGTTTCGTAGAGTACTGATCATGCGTGCTTGCAGGTGTTAGAAACATTTTTTTTAATAGACCCAAAATTGTTTTTCTCAGCTATTTCATCAAATACTTGCATTATTTCGTCTATTTAAAACGGTCTGCTCTTTATAAGGTAAGAATAATAAACTGCCGCTTTTGTTGGTTTGCGTTCTAATGTATCGAAATTTACTTTGTAAAGCCCGAAGCTTGCGTCAAGGCCCTGCAGCCATTCATAGTTATCGATCAACGACCAGTAAAAATAGCCTCTGACATCAATGCCGTTCTTTATGCACTTTTCAATCACATCCACATGCCTCTTCATAAATCTTATCTTCTTTCCGTCGTTGTGAGTGGCAATACCGTTCTCAGTGATTATTAGCGGGACTTTCATTTTAGAGGCATATCGCAATACCTTTTCGAGGCCGTAAGGGTGTATCTCCCATCCCATATCCGTAAGGCCGTAACCGTCAATATCTCTGTGTCTCAGTTCAACCCCCATTTTCTTAAAGGGGTTGAATCTCATATGCACCCTTGTGTAATAATTCACGCCAAAAAAATCAAGCTTGTCCTTAATGGGCACGGAAATCTCCAGAGGCTTTCTGAATGGAAATTTTAAATAGAGTCTCCCGGTCAGAAATGCGTCAAGCAGCGAGTGATTGTAGAAATATTTCGCAATCCCTGAAAGCAGACGGTCCATAGGGTTCCATCTTCTCCATGGTGCGAGGGCCGCCATATTGTGGGCAACGCTTACCATGGCGTGCGGGTCTGCCGAATGGATCATATCATATACTTTGCCATGACAGATTAGTATGTTCTCCAGTGCTTTAACGGCAAGGGAAACATCTTTAACACCCGGAGGCATGCATCCTTCAAGATATCCACCGAGCAAAAGCACATATGGCTCATTGAAGGTTATCCAGTAACGGACCCCTTTAAACCGGTCAATGATTCTTTCGGCAAATCCCACAAATTTCTCTATTGATTCATCCTTATGCCACGGAAATTTTTTAATAAACCAGAGAGGATGAGTAAAATGGTGGATAGTAACAAGCGGCTCAATATTATTCCTGACCAGAATATCAATTATCTCTTGGTAATGCGCTATTGCCTCTTCATCCCAAAGGTTTTCTTTTGGCTGTATTCTGCTCCATTCGATAGAAAAGCGATAGGCATTGACCCCGAGTTCCTGAAGCAGACGCAAGTCCTCTTTGTAGAGCGTATAATGGTGAGTGACATCCGGATTGGAGTCGAGCATCGAATCCCATGACGCCCAGTCCGCGTAAGGAGAGCCTTCAAGCTGGAAGGCGGAGGTTGCAACACCCCAAAGGAAATTATCTTTTTTAACCATTCGATTTATTGTAAAAAAAGCCCTCCCAGAAGGGAGGGCGAGGGAGTTAGCCCATCTTCCGCAGTTTGAAAATTGAAAGTCAATCATATCAAGAAGTTAGGTTGAAAATCAGGCGATTTTCTGCACTACATTTTGTATAATCTTTGGTTTGTTGGGCAGCACTATCTTCATCCTCTGAAGCAGAACCTTCAGTTCTTTTGAAGGAGTAGATACTACCCTTAGTCTGATGGTTTTATCTCTGGCGGGGAGCAAGACGTCAAGGGATTTCACCTCGCGCATTTCTTCAATAAGTTTTCTCGGTGCTGTCCCCAGTCCGGATGCCTTCATCCACTGCTGAAGTGTCCGCCACATCGAGAGGGCCAGGAAGCATACCAGAATATGGGCTTGTGTTCTGTCTTTCTTCTGATGGTAGATTGGCCGCATAC
>Ga0315275_10001522_pt1 | contig 20496 bp, 18 predicted proteins | sample YL17G03_0_MG_FD_205557 | JGI IMG/M metagenome (GOLD analysis project Ga0315275, IMG submission 205557) | Sediment microbial communities from Yellowstone Lake, YNP, Wyoming, USA - YL17G03_0 | ecosystem: Environmental > Aquatic > Freshwater > Lake > Sediment | place: USA: Wyoming | collected...
GGCGGTTCCTTTCTAAAAAATAATTTAAGCGTTTATTTTCGGCCAAATTATACGTTATTTTGGCCAAAGGAGCCGCCTGTTTTTTTAACCTTCAACTATCAATTGGACACCCTCCAGTCATTCTTTAAAACCTATGTCGCTTAAATCTCTCACGTTTGTTGCACCTCTTACGTAAGCAATAAAGTGCTTGCCCCATGCCGGCGATGGGCGATTGAATGGATCTGGGAAAAACACAATCACTTTCGCACGATCATATTCAGGATACTTATCTTTTTGTGCCGCATGCCATTGTACATTAAGTTCAGCTCCCATCTGATAGGAATAAATTAAATCATAGTCCCAGTCATCATCCCAATATAACAGCTTAATCAAACCTGGTCTGTAACCCGAACCCAAAGCAACCCAGGGAGTTACATCTTTTATATTCATTTTCTCCGCCAATTGCGCAGTCCTGCGAAAAGTCTCACGCATCCTGTCTATTTCAGGAACAGAATACAAGGCACATGAAAGCGATGGTGCAATTTCCTTTCCTGTCCAGTAACTCGTAACATGCCATTCCCCCTCCTTACCGGCACTGCGCGACATTCCACGGCCGTACCACTCTATCCTGGCCTGGGGATATATCTGCATAGTTTTCTTATGGATTGTGTCCAACGCATCACGCATTGCATTATTCCAGTTCTCATCGCCTTCCTTTATAAAAAATCGTTCACAATCAAGCAGTACGGCACCAACTTTAACATCGCTTAAATATTTCTTATTATACTTTTCAACCAAATCTCTCATCAGCCTCAACCGTACCTCAAAATCCTCAATTTCCTCATAATAGCTGATGTCTCTGCTCGTGGGTGGTAAATCTTTTTTAAACTTTCTATGCCACGGACTATAATTTATGCCTATTGTCGATGGGATTTTTGGATTAGCCTTATTAACTCTCGCACACGCATAAACGCATTTTTCTATCTGGTCGTAAGTAGCCCATTCCCCTTTAACACAAAGCGAATGGGTTACCCTGGCAATCTGATAAAAGAACCGCTCATCATAATTTTTGAATTGTTCCCACATTCCCCACGAATAGTGTACTTTAGGAAGCGGCTCAAGCTTACCTATCTTCTCAAACAATTGAGCCTCAGAAAGTGACGCTGTTTCCGTTGCACAATAACCAAGCCGCCCATATAACAAAAAAATAACAGTACTTAATAAGAAACAACGGTACATTTTTGAATCTCCCGAATCTGTCAAATTAAGAAACCTGAACATTTTCAGCACTCCAAGCTGTGCTGTAAGACTCATCCATAATACCTGCATCCTGTGTTAAAAGGTCGTTTCGGATCTGGCCAAGCCTATCAATAATTATCGCTATAATCATTGTCATAGAGACGCCTACACCTCCAGCAGTGGCAAATACTCCTTCAAACATACCTGTTGCTAATATTCCTAATATGTATCCCAGGCAAATGCAGGCATATTCTCTTATCTCTGCTGTAGGATTCAAAAAAATCAGACGAAAACTCTTGAAAACATAAATAACATAAAAAACCATAATGGACAAAAGGCCTAATATCCCGCTATTATACCACACCTGTAAATAACCATTATGAGCGCCCATTCCAAATCCAGTTCCACTCATTATATCAACAGCCCCAATCCCATGCCCCCATATAGGGTCATTAATACATTGATTGAGCGTCCAGGCCCATACGTAAGTTCTCCCTGCCGTTGATGTGGCAAAAAGCCTTTCAAAAAGAAATGTGGCTTTTGTGGGGAAAAAAATAAACAAACCATATACAGATACTATCAGTAAAAGACTAAACACCCCGAAATTTATAATAAGTTTAGACAGGCGGAATTTCGAAATTAATATCGGCATCGAGGCAATAAGAACCATGCCAAAAATGGCAGACCGAACACCACTAACAAGCAAAATCATCAGAAACGGAATTATCAAAAGCACACTGTAAAGTTTCCATAACTTATACCGATTTTGCAATATGCCCCAGACAATCATCGGGGCAAAAAAAGCACCCCCATAGGCGACAGAGCCGGTCCCCATTTCTTCAGAACTGGTAAATCTCTGTCCAGCAACATATCTGAACTCACCGAGAAACACCATATTGGATATCACCCAGACAGTTACAGCAACGATTCCCATCTTAAATATCACAGCTATTTTATTCAAATCAGAAATATAACCGCTTACAGCAACAGGAATAAAAAGAATCGCCATTGCCAATAAAAAAGACTGTTGAATGGTCCACACAAACGCAGGGGATCTCACGTTGCCAAGAAAGCCAAAAATCAAATACAAAACAATAAAAATCAGCGTGAATTCCATCGGAAAATGTTTTCTGAAAATCATAAACCCCAGCAAACATAGGAAAAGCCAGCGAACTAATGTTGAAACAAAAACAATGCCGCCTTGGGCGATTGATCCGGTTGCATAGGCGAGAAAAAGAACAAACAGCATCAAACCCGGCCCTCGCCATAAAGCAACCGCTACAATAATGCAGGTTACAAAAAACATCAATATCAGTCCAAATACACCAAAGGTTTCTATAAAACCACTGAGCCTGCCCATAAAATCACTTCCGGCGTCTCTCATAATCAAATTCCTTAATCAGCCTTTATCGAACTAATTTATTTCTATCGAATTTATTATGTTCCAGCTATTATAAACAATCTCATTTGGCGTATAAACGCCATGTGAACAGTGTCCAGAGCAAGGCAGTAATTGAACTTGAAAAGACTATCGCCCTGACAGCACCAACTGTCTTCCATGTAGGAATCAACAAGAACGCTGAAATCAGAAGGATTGCCAGGTCAGTCTGTGGCACAAGTGTATCGCAGTTCCGCCAGACCATTTTGAGGCTGCGCTCCAATAATTTAATTAATGTCAAACTAAGCACGGCCATAAAGATCCCGAATTCCTTTTTCCCAATAAAATACGCTGCTATAGGAAAGAGAACCAGCCGCGGTATGGCCATATTAGAAACTTGTTCTGCCGCAGACCAAAATACACAACCGACATTACGTTTTGCCCAATCGATATGTAATCCCAATGATGACATAACTACATCTCTAATTAGCTTAAATAGCTAATTTATTTTCCTGTCGTATAACAATGTTGATTGATACACCCCAATTATGGTGTTTACTTTGGAATTGGCAAAGCACCTTTTGAAAGCCTTACACTGCTACAGCCCATTTCATAACCTCGAAAAACCGCGTTTTTGATACTGAAAACAGGCCATCCGGTAGGTTATGAAATGGCTTCTAATACAAACACAATCCAAACAGTATCTTTTAAAAAATTGTACTTATTCCCTTATCGAACCAGTCCTGTAAAGTCGATTGACTTCTGCCGCATTTAAGGCGGCAGGATAAACACGGCAGTCCCAAACATATCCGTCAAGGTATTTTGTAGCACCACCAGTCCCGAAATATAAATAATAATCGTCCGTATTAGTGAAGGCGGTTGTTGAGTTTACTTCAAGAACACCATTGACGTATAAATTTACAATATCGCAATTATTGACTATTGTTACGAGATAAGGAGTATTTACTTCCGGAACATTTGAACCCGTCTTGTCAGTTCCGGCCACAGTAAGCGTCCATGTTTTAGTCATTCCCAAAGCAAGTTTAAGAACTGCTGAACTGTCATTAAAAGCACTACCAATAGAAAATATCGGTGCGGAAGCCTCTACTGTATCAAACTGAACCCAGCAGCTTATCGAATATTTTTCGCCATAGAACTGGTGTAATCGAGGTTTGAGAGAAGATAATCCGCTCAAACTCGTACTCGCCAGATTTTGAGTCCACTGATAGGTAGATTTCTGGCCAGCATACATCATATACAAGGTATCATTGAACTCTGGAGCATAAACATTCCGGTTAACATCCGTTACCGGAATAGAAGGCGTATCAAAGTATCTAATATCGTAAGTTTGGTCGTTAACTACGGTGTAGCCCAAAAAATCCCTGCTGTTCGCATCGAAGGTTGGTTTCGTAGAACGATATAAAGCAATCGTGTGCGAGTATAAATTCAGGTCGAAATTAAAATCTCTCGGTACCAACATATAATAATAACCGCCTGATTTCCAGACCGATGCGCAAAATCCATTTAAAATTGCCGGATTGCCTGAATATGCAGTGAATGTTTGCAAGTCTGTCGAAGTATAAATATTTTCCACTGTGAGATTCGGATGGCCGCTAACATAAGCATAATATATTCCATCAACAAGAATAATGCAGGTAAAATCATAATTGATTCCGAATTGATTAAATAAACCTGGATTATCCTCATCAACAGTTACCCTCGTAAATGCAGCGCCATCGGTACTTGTAGCTTTTCCAATATACCGAACTGACTCCCTTTGACCTCGATAAAACAAATTCCAAAGTCCATTTGCATCCTGAAAAACATGAGCAACAGCACAAGTTTCGTCCCAACTGCCGAGGTCGCTATCGGCCAAAACTTTTACAGGTGTTATCCAACTGATTAAATCATTACTGTCCCATCTATAGATACTCATTCGTCCGCCAAAATACCTGCTTGCATAAAAATACCAGCCGCCAGCGGGATTTTTACACAATCCACCAAAATAAGTATGAATTGGCCATGCCCAATTTATTACAGGATTGCCTGAGTATTTCGTCCATAAATCGGCTCTCGCACTCGGCCAGACATTGGGAACAGTTACGCATACGTATTGCGTACCTCCGTTCAAGTGAAACGCTGGAAACCCGTTTACTGTCGATGCAACAGCAGACGTATAACTTGTAGCGCACGGATCCCAATCTACAAATTGGGCGTTAACCTCACTACCCGCCACGACATCATTATCAGCGTTGTCATCTAATTTCCACTGAATACAGTTTTCATTGTAGGAGGGATTAGTCCAATTCAACTGACCTACAAAATTATTTGCAAATACAGCAAAGTCAGAGAAGTTAATAATGTTGTCTGTCACATAATCAAACCGGCCGTTAAAACACGCCTCACCCTGGCTGTAAAGCCAGGCCTCCGCAAATTTGGCAAATGCATATGAATCTAAATTCACTTCTTGCTGTTTAACGCTCAAATCGGCGATAGTAGCTGCTCCGGCATCGTTTATTGAATACGTACCGGCAAAGACCTTCAAATTCCGCACATCAGCGTGAAAACTTAGGCCTATGGGCTTAACATCTGGCATCTCACGTACCACCCCACATGGATCCACATGCGAATCCCAATATGCTTGTGTATAGAATCCTAGGTTTTCATCATTAATCGTGGCAAACATAGTAGCTGTATTACTGTCAACTGCATGATAGATAACCTTGATATGATAGACGCCATTAGTAACAACATTGATTCCGGGAATAGTGCGAGGCGTTATTGAAGTCCACTGATACCATCCACGGTCAAACCACATATTATAAAAACGTCCAAGCGGATCGTTTCCATCAGTCAACCCCACTGGCGAACGGATATCATCCGGACCATACGCGTCATACAATGATTCCCACTCGCCATAGTTAGAATTCTTTAGCGCAAACTTTTCGCTCGTATCTACCTCGCAACTATCTTGGTGATCACCAACAAGCATTTCAATACAGCCGTAGGTAGAGTCCGGACCGTTAAAATTCCCCTCATTCATCATACTGCTGGTAAGACCAACTTTGGTGTAATACGTCCAATCACCGCTAACACCACCGGTATTTATGGTAAATGAAAGTTCAACATCACCAACAACGAGGTCAAAAGTGTCAGCTGCAGCAAAACCAAGGCTGTTATAATCAAGAGAAATGGGAGCATAGGTAACTGTAATTTCAGATAATGCTGCGGAATTTAGAAAAAAACACCCCACTACGCTTGCAAAGACTAACCAGCTAATTTCATTCTTCCTGTCCATAAAATTCACAGACAAACCTTGTCTATCAGACAGCCTGCCTGATAAATTTCAAACTCAAACATCTGCATTGTCTCGTTTCCCCAATAATTATAACATAATTCATATTTTAAGTCAAGTTATGCCTACACATTTTCGGACCTATACCCAGCCAAGCCAAAGACAAATTAAATAGTTTTGGCGACATAGTTGAGCCTGAATAAATATTTTGATTCAATATATCTTCATTCTTAACTCTTAAAACCACCTCGACCAAAAAATCACGACAAATAGCTGGATAAGAGCCCTAATGGGTCTGCCCCTCAGGAAAAATAGCGGAAATGGCTCTATACCTAACATTCCCAATATTGCGCTGCGCACACCGCTCAAAAAAAAATCGTTACAAAAGGTATAATCAAAATAAACCGGAAAAAACATAGAAGCTCTTGGCAGACGAAATCCCTTAAAAAAGCCGACTCCCAGCAAAGCGAGACAAGCCCCCATCGAATCAAGGTTGATGCAAATACAACGCTCCCGCTTGTAACAATCAGCCCTATCCCTCGCCATAAAGATATCATAATAGCTATTACAGCCAACATAACTATGGCAATAACAGCACCTGGGCCAAACGTTTCCGAAAAACTCCGAAGTCTACCAAAAAAATTAAATTCAAATGAGCCCATTGTAATCTACAATTATCAGTTTCTAAGTAGCTGAGTAGTCATATTAACATTGATTAGTGACCTTATTTTCCTACTCCCGAAAAACCCAGGCCTACGAGAATACCAATAATATCGGTATAATCATCAAGACCCTTTTTGTGCCTTTCCCAAATTTTAAGAACAGAATCCATATCAAAAAATCTTTCCACTAAAACCGGAGGATTCTCAATTAACCTGTCCATTATTTCCCGCATTTTAGGATTATAAGCCCATAACTGGTTCATTTGTGGCCATGAACCATGACTCCGATACTCCTGTGATTTTGTTAATTGGTACCACTTCAGACGAATATGAGAAATTTTTCTTCGGGCTCGAAGTGCGGTTTCATGAAAAGAGTTTGGTAGAAACGCAGGCAACCAACTATTCGAGTAAGACAAAAACGCTAATCTCTTATTCTTTTGCCAAAGCGCAACACGTACAATTGCACCACTCTGCTTGACCGAAACGGGAATCCTGAAGAATAGGTCGTATAAGTGATTATCAACTATGTTTATTACAGCCTTGAATTTTCTAACATAGCTTGTCATATGATAAGCGTAACTGCAATAAATAGCTCCAAACTGTACCAGTTGAAAGGCCTCAACTATATTTGTACAAGCAGAAAGAATCCGCTCTATTTCCATCCGGAATACCTCTTCAAATGCCTCACGAGATGTCTCCAATATCCCCGGACGAATTACCTCTTTAAGTTGACGCATAAATTTGTATTCTTCCTCATCTAATTGCATAATCAATGAAATTGCTTTTCCCGCATCCTTAACGTCCTGCGTACTTGTCCAAAGCTCTTCCGGAACATCATGTCCTTTAAAAAAAGTGTCAAACCAAAGGCCTCCCAATACACAATCTATTTCCTGCCAAGCTCCTTCCTGATGTTCCAACTGAATAAAGGGTGCGTACCATCGCCAAAGCCCCACACAATGTCTTGCCGATTTTTCAACGGTATTGGCATACCAATCTTTATCACGAATTATCGGAATGTGCTGCAAACCACAAATCTTGGCAGTCTTTGCGGCTATTTTTACCTCTCTGTTGTAAAAATCTGCTGTCGTAAAACATTTTGTCCCCGGCGGACAATACGAGGCTACTAATCGGGAATCAATCCCTCCGCTAAGCATCAGTCCCGGTGATTTAAAATGTTCTAACTGTTTTTCTACCGTTTTGCCAACAAGCTTATTAAATTCGGCCGCCCAGTAACTGACACTGTGATTAAACTCAGGTTCAAACCTGGGACTGAACCATTCTACACCTTTTGAATTACCCAAACCATCAAAACATATTGCCGTGCCTTGGCGAACAACTTTGATAGACTCAAGCAATGTCCTATCACTAATCGGCCTCCTTCTGGTCAAAAATGACCATAAAACGGCCATATCTATATTCTGCTTTACCAACGGAATTAAATACTCATTACACGGAGAAAACGCAATTCCTCCATCCTTCAGTTTTGCCATCCACAAAGGATTTGTACATATACGATCTGTAGAGACTAAACTCCTTCCTGAATTCACATCGTGTATAAAAAGATTGAACGAGCCGTTTAGTCGCTTGAGAAAGTTAACTCCTTCTAATCTCCAAATATTAAGACTGGCTTCCAACAAATCCTTTGAGCTTTCTGTATAGCCCGGCGGCAGGTCCTCCCAGTATCCATTACCCAAAAACCAGCCGTATGGCTTGATAATCATTTCCGCAAACACTCGCGAAGGCCAAAAGGCTATTACTTGATCTTGATTTCGGATAATCTGCGGTGGTTTATTACCCCACTCTCCAAGAACCGGCTGAACATTTTTTTCAATGTATTCAATCCCCGCTCCTTTGGGACCAAAAACTACTAACATGATATCCTCCACAAAAACCGGCTAATAAAACAATTTATTCCAGATAAGTATTCGTACTTTGCATTTCAGCTCTAAGTTTTTCCTGGCTTCGAAACTTGTTGATAAGCAACCGCATATCTTCTCGCCGAATAAAAAGCATCTGACCTAATGTAACTCCGGATTTTCTCAGGAAAAGATACGTAAACATAAAAAATTCCACGAAACAGGCACACAATGTTCCAACCGCAGCTCCTTTTATGCCTATCATGGGAATCAAGATAATATCGGTTGCGAGCATTACAGCAAGACTGACAAAGGCGACAACTGAGATAGTCATTGGCATACCTGCCCCTTGACAATAGTAATACAAGATTCTAGACACACTTCGAAGAATCATACCAGCAAGCATAATCCAAATCAATTGTATGGCTGCAGAAAAATTCCTTCCAAAAACTAATGGGACTACAGGTTTGGCCAAAAATAAAATCGCAATGCCCATACAAACTGAAAGAAAAAACACCAGCCGACAGACTTTCGCCGTCAAATAATTAGACTCGGTCATATTTTTTGCTGCCACGTGTGGCATCAAAACATATCCGATTACAGATGGTAAAAGCAGCAACTGACTTAGAACCGCAACTCCCTGAGCATAGTTTCCCAGTGAAACTACGTCGTTTAAAAGCAGAGGAATAACGATTACTTCAACACGTATGTCCATCGGACTGAAAATTTTCGCTCCGTAAAATTTTAAACTGTATCCCATACTTTGAATAAAAGCTCTCATTTGCGGTTTAAGCCATGAAGGGGTCATATAATGCCGCAGAAACCACAATGTAGTCAACAATCCGACACCCACCCCAATTAATCCTGCAACAAAAACGGCTTCAAGCTGCATCCCTGATAATAATAAACACAAAACCACCAAAGCTAAAAGCCGTGCCAAGTTTGAAGCACCATAATACATATAAGCTAAATCCGAATGGCCGAGCCCCCGCAGTATACCGCCTAGTTGTTCTGCCAACAAACTAAATGGGATACCAGCGAAAGCCAAGAGGATAATCGAATTACTCAAAAGTAACACAAATGATGGACGCCAACGTATTACATAAAAGGTAAAAACAGATAATAGCAAAACACTTAGTGCCAAACCTATGATACTACTCCCAGCCGCCTCCGAGGCATGTTGCTTGCGCGATGCTACAAAGTAAGCATTGGCCAAAGAATGTCCCGAACTCAATAGTAAAGTCAGTACCCCTGCAAGCATATAAGCATATGCAAAAATACCCCGACCTTCCGGACCATACACCCGTGAAATTATAACCTGGGACAGAAGGGTGCCTACCATACAAGTTATATGGCAAACGAGGCTTACTATCGACTGTTTTGTAAAACTTCCTGACGCCATTTTCTTCATATTCAACCGGCGATTCAGCTCGAACTCTATAAATTCTACGCTCGCAGCTTCCGAAACCCTATTATCAAGTTATCCAACATATAAGCATTCTTAACAATCGCCGTCTTTTCTAACGCTTGATTGTTTATGGCTTTTCCCTCCACAATCCAGTCAGGAAACTGCTCCGCCGGCTTGTTTACCAAATCGTTCTCACCATCAAAAATGCACTAAGATTCCTGCTCTCGCAGCCATGTGACAAACTTTGCCACTCCAGTTGTAATATCGGTCTTAGGATTGTATCCGAGCCTTCCTTCAGCTTTTGTGATATCCGCGTAAGTGCGTTCAACATCGCCTGGCGGGATAGGCTTATGCTCAATGACTGCTTTTTTGCCGAGCGCTTTTTCAATTTCCTCAACCAGTTTATCCAGCCTTATCGGCTTCGATTCGCCGAGATTATAAATCTCGTAGCCTTCACATTTCTCTATCGCTGCAACCGTACCATCTACAATATCATCAATATAAGTAAAGTCCCGCATCATTGAGCCGTCGCCGAATACTGGTATTGGTTTGCCCTGTTCAATCAGTTTTGCGAATTTATGAATCGCCAAATCCGGCCGCTGTTTTGGCAATCTATAATAGTTGCCGCAACCACACAAGGGTCTTCGGGAACAGAGCTTTGTAAGATAATTGCATTTCCGCCAAAATCCAAATCATGATTGCCTGCGCCGGTGTAGGTGCCTGCTGATATAATCACAGTGTCCCCGTTATTGCAGTCATTTATCGCTGCCTGGATTGTTGAATACTGACTTGGAACGAACCGATAGACCGCTAAACAGGTGGAACTCAAAAGGAAAAATACTGCCAAAATCAAGGCAGTAAAGACCTGTTTCCGCACTGTCATCCTTCTTCTCATCCTTATTTCCCTACCCCCTTTTGACAAACTCTTTGACACTGTAGTTTAACATAAATCTAAACAAAAATCAAGAATCTGCAATCTTCCATATATGGAATCGTAACTATCTTATAGACAGGCGATTGTGGAAACCTTTATTATAAAGACTCCATGCTCTGAAACTGGCATCGGCGGCCCTGGCGGCTTTTATTAGTGGATGGTTTTTCAGAATACTTTCTGATTATTTCAACGCTTCAAGGACGGTTTTGACAACAAAATCTTTCATCTGGTCGGTAAGTTCAGGATATATCGGCAGTGCCAGAACTTCATTCGCCGCCTTTTCAGACTCAGGAAAATCGCCCTTTTTAAGTCCAAGATAACTGAAACATTCCTGCAAATGCATCGGCACAGGATAATAAATTTCACAGCCAACATTCTGCTTTTTCAAATATTCAATCACTTCGTCTCGTCTCGATACTCTGATTACATATTGATTATAAATAGTAACACAATCTGAGCTGATGAAAGGAGTCTTAACAGCTGTGCCGGCAAATTTCTTATTGTAATATTCAGCGTTTTTCCTCCTCGCTGCCGACCATTCATTCAAATAAGGCAATTTTACCAAAAGCGCCGCAGCCTGTATCGGGTCAAGCCTGAAGTTGCCGCCGACAAACTTATGATAATACTTCGGCTCACTGCCGTGATTGCGCATAATAAAAAGTTTATGATAAAGTTTTTCATCATTTGTAACAACCATACCGCCATCGCCAATTCCGCCAAGGTTCTTGCTCGGAAAGAAACTAAAAGCACTGCAAGTGCCGACACTACCGGCCTTTTTGCCTTTGTAGGTGCTGCTGATGGATTGAGCCGCATCTTCAATAACATAAAGATTATGCTTTTGGGCAATATCCATAACCGGGTCCATATCAGCCATTTGGCCGAAAAGATGGACCGGCATAATCGCTTTTGTCTTTTTTGTCACAGTTTTTTTAATCAGTGAAGGATTTATATTGAACGTTCTTGGGTCAATATCAACAAAAACAGGTTTTGCGCCAACTCTTGCAATGCAGCCTGCCGTGGCAAAAAACGTAAAAGGCGTGGTAATCACCTCATCGCCGCTGCCGATGCCGAGACTCATAAGACTTGCAAGCAGCGCATCAGTGCCGCTGGAAACTCCAACCGCAAACTTACAATCACTGATTGCCGCTATCTTTTTCTCAAGCTCACTGACTTTCGGTCCGCCAATGCAAACCTGGCTGTCGAGAACCTCTCCTATTGCAGCAAGAACATCTTTTTTAATTTTTGCATATTGTGCTTTTAAATCCAGTAACGGTATTTGCATCAAAAAACTCCGTAAATTATTTTTCGTTTCTAAATGTTCTATAACTTGTTTTGCCGACAGCCAAATCCGCCGGTAAAGGTTTATCTTCATCAAGGTCGATACATTTTAAAATGCCTTTCTGAACCTCTTTATATCTATAGCCGCTTTCTGGACAGACCATAATGCCGTCTTTATCCGGCTCTGGCAGCTTTATCCCGTGCCTGCTCATCCAGCCGAGCTGTTTGGCAGGCACACCGGCCATCATCGCGTAATCCGGCACATTTTTCGTAACAACAGCGCCGGCCGCGATAAAACAATACCTGCCAAGTTCTATACCACAGACTATCGTCGCGTTTGCCCCGATAGTCGCGCCTTTTTTAATAATCGTTTTCTCATAGACATTATGACGATTTACCTGCGAGCGAGGATTTAAAACGTTTGTAAGCACACAACTTGGCCCCAGGAATACATCGTCTTCGATAATCGTGCCGGTATATATTGAAACATTGTTCTGAACCTTTACGTTACTGCCGATGACGACATCGTTGGCGACATGGGCGTTTTGGCCGAAGATGCAATTTTCGCCGATTGTGCATTTCATTATATGGCTGAAATGCCAAATCTTTGTTCCTTTGCCGATTTTGGCGCCGTCATCAACGTAACTGCTTTCGTGAACAAAACAATCTCTTGCCATCATTTGCCTTAGAATTTAATGGATTTTAAAATCGGATGATACTCGCCTTTAAGACCGACAGGTTCGGCATTTCGAATATCTGAGGCTATCTGAACCGAAGCCATTACATCTCTTGTGCTGAAGCCCTCGCCTGCAAGTATCTTTTTATAACTTTCCGTATGCAGGTCGCCAAAACCTTCGGAAAATTCCACTTCCTGACCATCGATGGTTATTGAACGATAAGTCATCGGTTTGCCCGGCTGCGGCTTAACAGGCAAATCGTCTTTTTCAAGCGACAAAAACCATCGCACTCGTGCCTTTTGAAGTTCGAGATAACCGGCAGCCCTTTTCGGCTGGCCGATATGCACAATATTCTTTTTAACATCTCCGAAAATCCAGGCAAGCATATCGAAAAAGTGTATCCCGATATTTGTCGCTACTCCGCCTGACTTTTCAATACTGCCTTTCCACGAAACCATATACCAGTGCCCTCGCGAAGTGATATAAGTCAGGTCTATATCGTGAACTTTGTCTTTGCCGGCAGAATCTATTTTCTTTTTCAGCTCAATTATCGCAGGATGCAGCCGAAGCTGCAAAATTGTGCTTATTTTCCCTTTGCTTTCCCTCTCAATCTCCTCAAGAGCATCAATGTTCCAGGGGTTCAAAACAAGTGGCTTTTCACATATCGCGTTTGCTCCGATTCTAAGAGCAAACCTTACATGAGCGTCGTGCAGATAATTAGGCGAACATATAGTAACATAGTCAACCATCTGTCTCTTATCAGCTCGTTTGAGCCTTTCAAGATGCCTGTCAAATCTCTCAAACTCGGTAAAAAAATCCGCATCCGGAAAATAAGAATCCAGAATACCGACTGAATCGTTTTTGTCCAGCGCAGCTACAAGCACATTGCCGGTATCTTTGATTGCTTTGAGGTGACGCGGTGCAATATAACCTCCAACTCCGATTAACGCAAATTTTTTCATACCAGCCTCTTACAACAAAAATAAAGCTAATACTTTTTCTGTCTTATCCATCCAACGAAATTTCCCAGCCCGACCTCAATATCTGTCTTGGGGTCATACCCAAGTTTCTCTTTGGCTTTAGCTATATCAGCATAAGTCTGTCTGGCATCGCCCGGTGGGACAGGCTTGCGCTCAATAATTGCTTTTTTGCCGAGCGCCTTTTCAAGTTCCTCAACCAACTCATCGAGCCTTACCGGCCTTGACTCGCCGAGATTATAAATCTCAAAACCTTTGCATTTATCTATCGCTGCGACAGTACCATCGATAATATCATCAATATACGTAAAGTCTCTCATCATTGAGCCGTCGCCGAAAACCGGTATTGGTTTGCCCTGTTCAATCAGCTTTGCAAATTTATGAATAGCCAAATCCGGCCGCTGCCGGGGGCCATAAACCGTAAAATATCTCAAACAGGTAATGTCCATTTTGTACAAGTGATGATAGGTATGACAGATAAGCTCCCCTGCCTTTTTAGTTGCAGCGTAAGGTGATATGGGACAATCAACATTATCTGTTTCGGAAAACGGAATCTTTTTATTGTTGCCATAAACGCTTGAACTGGATGCGAAGATAAACTTTTTGATATTGAATTTCCTCGCTGCTTCCAATAAAACCATCGTCCCATTAATATTACAATCTGCATAACCGATTGGGTCTGCTATCGAGGGTCTTACTCCCGCCTTTGCAGCTAAATGAACAATAATATCAACACCATTATTACAAATTGATTCAACACAAGTTGCGTCTCTTATATCACCCTCAACTAATTTAAACCTGTCTGATTTTATCAGAGCTTTTATGTTCGATTCTTTGATTTTCCTGTCATAGAAAGGGTCGAAATTGTCTAATCCCACAACGATATGATTATCACTAATCAGTCTTTCGCATAAATGCGAACCAATAAAACCGGCAGCCCCCGTAACCAAAAATTTTTTACTCACGGCCTGCCTATGCAATAATACTCAAATCCCATTTTTTTCATATATGCCGGCTCGTAAAGATTACGACCGTCAAAAATAACAGGTTTCTTGAGCCTCTCTTTTATCAAATCAAAATCAGGCGTTCTGAACTGCTGCCAGTCTGTAAATATCACCAGCGCATCGGCGCCATCAAGTATTTTGTAATCATCCTGGCCCATCTCAATTGTCTCATTCAATGCTGCTTTCCCCGTTTCCATAGCTTCAGGGTCAAAGACCCTTATTTTCATACCTGACTGCAGAAATTTCTTTATACACCAAATCGCAGGTGATTCGCGAACATCGTCAGTTTTGGCCTTAAACGAAAGTCCCCAGACCGCAAGAGTCGTTCTGTTTTCCCTGCCTTTGAAATAATTCAATATTTTGTCGGCAAATCTTTCATGCTGGGTATAGTTTGCCTGTTGAACCGCTTCGGCAATAGTCATTCGACAGCCGACTTGTCTGCCCATATGAATAAGAGCCCTGACATCCTTCGGAAAACAGCTTCCGCCGTAGCCGACGCCCGCGAAAAGAAAAGCATTGCCTATTCTCGGGTCTGCCCCAACGCCGGCTCTGACCTTTTCAATGTCCGCCCCGAATTTATCGCACAGGCCGGAAAGCTCATTCACAAATGAAATTCTTGTCGCAAGCATTACATTAGATGCATACTTGGTTAACTCGGCGCTGGCAGGGTTCATAAAGATTATCCTGCTGCCTTTACGCATAAAGGGGGAATATAATTGCTCCATTATTTCCTGAACTTCGGGACTATCAGTGCCAATGATAACTCTGTCCGGCTTTGCAAAATCCGTAACTGCCGAGCCTTCCTTAAGAAATTCCGGATTGCTTACATAATCAAACGGCACATTAGTTTTGCTTTTAATCAGCTCAATAACTTTTTGGAAAGTCCCGACCGGAACCGTGCTTTTTATGATAATAATCTTGTAATCCCTCATACACTCGGCAATTTTTCCGCAAACATCGAGAACCGCTGAAATATCGGCTGAACCGTCATCGGCGCTGGGAGTGCCAACGCCCAGAATAATCAATTTAGAATTATCAACCGCTGCCTTCAAATCCGTCGTAAATGAAAGCCTTCCCGCCTTTTCGTTTTCCTTGATAATATCAGCGAGTCCCGGCTCATAAATTGGAATAATGCCCTTTTTGAGATTTTCAATTTTCTTTTTGTCATTATCGACACAAATTATGTGATTGCCGCTTTCGGCAAGACCACCGGCAGCTACAAGCCCGACATAACCAACTCCAACAACTGTTAATTTCATATATTCCCCTGCTTAACCATAAACAACTTCACCATTGCGGGCATAATTTACAATCAACGAATCACCCTGCTGCCATTCCTGGGGGGTCATTGCAACTGCTTCTATCGGCTTAAAAATCTCGTAAATAGCCGCTGATAGTATGTCGATTCTTTCCCAGTAACCTTTATTCTCAAAATCTTTTGATATTACCACTATATCTATATCACTACCTTCGTGAAAATTGCCGCTGACAAATGAACCGAAAAGAATCATTTTTTGTGGTCTGATTCCTTTCGATTCCAGTATTTTTCTGAAATCTGATATAATTGCTAAAACTGTCTTTTTGTCCATTCGAGAACTTCCTTTGTCTGGGAAATTATTTGTTTCGTCACTGCCTCCGTATAATTTTTTTGTAACATATCAATATCATCGGGATAACGTGTGGCGACACTGGCTTCGTTCAATTTTGTAATGATTTTCCCGATATTTTCATCGGGTCTTGTGCCGATTTTGCTCAATAGATAAACAAGATTATGAGTTTTTGGTGGCGTTTCCTGCAATTTCTGTTGAATAAGGCCTTTTAAGGCTTTTTCAATAGACAGATGGCACATAAAAACCGAATAAAAAAATCTGCCGCCGTCATACATAAATTCTGCGGTATCAATATCGTATTCGGCCCGTTTAAGCCATTCCAGAAATTTATTCTTCATCCGATTAACCTTTAAAAGTTCTTTTTATACCACTCGATCGTCTGCTTCAGGCCGGTATCGAAATTAGTCTTGGCTTCGAATCCGAACAATTTCTTTGCTTTGCTTGTATCGAGACATCTTCTCGGCTGACCGTCAGGTTTGCTGCTGTCCCAGCGGATTTTGCCCTTAAAACCGGTCAGTCGAACAATTTTTTCAACTAAATCCTTTATGGTTATCTCAAACCCCGCACCGATATTCACAGGTTCAGAACCGTTGTAAAATTCGGTCGCAAGCAGAATTCCTTCAGCCGCATCTGCCGCGTAAATGAATTCACGCGATATATTGCCGCTGCCCCAGCATTCGATATAATCATCACCTGCTTTGATGGCATCGACACATTTTTTTATCAGAGCAGGGATAACATGACTCGATTTAGGATTAAAGTTATCTCCCGGCCCATAAAGGTTCACCGGCAGAAGAAATATCGAATTAAACCCGTATTCGGCGCGATAAGACTGAGACTGAACCAGCAGTATCTTCTTGGCAAGCCCATAAGGAGCGTTTGTTTCTTCAGGATAGCCGTTCCATATATCGTCTTCTTTAAAAGGCACAGGTGTAAACTTCGGATACGCGCAAACCGTGCCGATAGCAACAAACTTCTCGATTCCTCGCTGCCGACCCTGTTCAATGAGCTGCACACCCATCATAAGATTGTCATAAAAAAACTTTCCCGGATGCTCCCTGTTGGCGCCGATGCCGCCGACAACCGCAGCAAGATGAATCACAATGTCAGGCTTCATCGCATCATACATTCTCTTGATGTCCCCGGACTGCACAAGGTCGTATTCTTCAATCAGCGGCACAAGTATATTTTTACAGCCTCGCTTTTTCAGTCCCTCAACGACATATTTCCCCAGAAATCCCGCTCCGCCGGTAACAACAATGCGTCTTTTCTCAAAAAAGCCGCTCATTTGCTCCTCCTGTTGCTCGCCTGATGCTCCGCAATCACCTTTTCCTGACGGGCAAGTTCCATATCAGCATCAGTCATTATTCTGGCAAGCTCTTTAAATCCCACTTTCGGACTCCAGCCTAATACTCTTTTCGCCTTTGATGGGTCGCCAAGTAACATATCAACTTCCGTCGGCCTGTAATACTTCGGGTCAATTTCAACATATTTCTGCCAGTCAAGCTCCAGATAGCCGAATACCTCGTCAAGAAATTCTTTTACCGAGTGATTTTCGCCTGTGGCTATCACATAATCATCGGGTTTGTCCTGCTGGAGTATCAGCCACATAGCCTCAACAAAATCGGCCGCGTAGCCCCAGTCGCGTTTAGCTTTCAGGTTGCCTAAATAAACCTTATCCTGCAAACCGAGTTTTATCCTCGCAGCGGCTCTCGTGATTTTTCTTGTAACAAATGTCTCGCCTCTTCGCGGCGATTCGTGATTGAACAATATTCCGTTACTGGCAAAAATATTATAAGCTTCCCTGTAATTGACCGTCTGCCAGAAAGAATATACCTTTGCGCATCCATAAGGGCTTCGCGGATAAAACGGCGTTTTTTCTGTCTGAGGCGTTTCGGCTGCTTTGCCGTACATCTCGCTGCTGGAAGCCTGATAAAACTTGGGCGGGTTTTTTTTCACCTGGCGAATCGCCTCAAGCAGACGCAGTGTGCCAAGCGCATCGACATTAACCGTGTAAATCGGCTGGTCGAAACTTACCCTGACATGGCTTTGTGCGGCAAGATTGTAAACCTCATCAGGCTTAATCTCATTTAAAATTCCTGAGATATTACTGCCGTCTGTTAAATCACCGTAGATAAGTTTTAATCGCGGCCCTTCGTGTGGGTCTTTATAAAGATGGTCTATTCTGCCGGTATGAAACGATGAGCTTCTGCGGATTATGCCATAGACCTCATAATCTTTCTTGAGCAGAAATTCTGTTAAATATGACCCATCCTGGCCGGTTATTCCTGTTATCAGTGCTTTTTTCATTTCTGTTTCCTCTTTAAATTATTTCAACGCTTCAAAAACTCCGTTAGTTAATATCTTTCCGTCATTGCGAGGAGCGAAGCGACGAAGCAATCTCAACCGCTATTCTGAAAACTTCTAATCCCCTGTCCGCCGCAGGTGGGGCAGCCTTCAACGCGATTACCTTATGCCTTGACTATTTTGTTTCTGCCGCTTTTTACATTTGCCGTTGCGTTGCGGGTATCGATGACCATTTTCGCGTTTTTAACAATCCATTTATAATCGTAACAGCTATGGTCTGTCGATATCAGAACAATATCGTATCCCCTGAGCATTTTGGCGCTCAATGGTTTGCTTCTCATTTTCAGGTTATGCTCCCGCATCTTGTGCGTCATCGGGACATATGGGTCGTTGTAATCGACTTTTGCGCCCTTTTCCTTTAGAATCTCAATCAATTCAATCGAAGGCGATTCCCGCACATCGTCGATGTCCTTTTTATACGCAAGACCCAGAACCAGAACCTTTGCGCCTTTAAGGCTTTTTCCTCTTTCATTCATCGCATCGAGAGTCTTGGTTACTACATAATGCGGCATATTGGTATTTATTTCGCCTGCAAGTTCGATAAACCGCGTCGGCATACCATACTCCCTTGCCTTCCACGTCAGGTAGAACGGGTCAATGGGTATGCAGTGCCCGCCCAGACCCGGCCCGGGATAGAATTTCTGGAAACCGAACGGCTTTGTCGCCGCCGCCTCTATTACTTCCCATACATCAATTCCCATCCGGTCAAAAAGCTGCTTTAATTCATTGACCATCGCGATATTGACGCAGCGGTACATATTTTCAAGAATCTTGGCCGACTCGGCGACCTCGCAGGATTTTACAGGCACGAGTTTTTCAATCGCGTATTTGTAAATGTCGAGGGCCATCGCAAGACTTTTTTTGTCGTAGCCGCCGACAACCTTTGGAATTGTTGAAGTGCGAAAGCTCTTATTGCCCGGGTCTTCGCGCTCAGGCGAAAAACCAAGATAAAAATCCTTACCTGCCTTCAAACCGCTTCTTTCAAGTATCGGCTTCATCACTTCCCGCGTTGTGCCGGGATATGTTGTGCTTTCCAGAACAACGAGCTGTCCTTTGCGCAAATATTTTGAAATCGTCTCGCAGGTGGTAACAACATAAGTCATATCCGGCTCGCGATTTTCCGTCAGCGGCGTCGGAACGCAAATCAATATCGCGTCAGGCTTGCTCAGCTCCTTCATATTTGTCGTCGCGCGAAATCTGCCCGACTTTACCATTCTGGCGACATCTTCCCAAGGCACGTGTTTGAGCGGGCTTTTGCCGCTGTTAATATTTTTTACCTGTTCAACATTGATATCGAAGCCCAGCACCCTTGCTCCGCCGCCGATAAACTCGCGCGCCAAAGGCAGCCCGACATAACCCATCCCTACAATACCTACAAGAGGCGCTTTCTTTTCACTTTTCCCAGCCATTTACAAACCTTTCTAAAATCTAAAGATTTTCTTTATACCAGTTAATAGCTTTTGTTATACCTTCTTCAAAACTGATAAAAGGCTCATAGCCTATTATTTCCTTTGCTCTTTTTACATCGGCAAGCGACTGTTTAATATCTCCCGGCCTTGGCGGTGCGTAAACAGGTTTGATGTTTTCTTTGCCTAAAAGTTTTTTTATTACATTTACGACTGTATTTACGGTAACCGCGTTTTTTGTGGAAATATTAACAGCTTCGCCCTGTGTTTCTTTTGCATTTGCCGCCAGCCAGTTAGCCTGCATTACATTATCGATATAAGTAAAGCCTCGCGATTGTTCGCCGTCATCGAATATGGTTGGCGATTTGTCCCGCATCAGTGCCGAGACAAAAAGCGGTATAGCAGCAGCATATTGACTTGTCGGGT
>Ga0315275_10001523_pt1 | contig 20490 bp, 18 predicted proteins | sample YL17G03_0_MG_FD_205557 | JGI IMG/M metagenome (GOLD analysis project Ga0315275, IMG submission 205557) | Sediment microbial communities from Yellowstone Lake, YNP, Wyoming, USA - YL17G03_0 | ecosystem: Environmental > Aquatic > Freshwater > Lake > Sediment | place: USA: Wyoming | collected...
GACCAGCATGACATCTCTCACCAGTTTCATTGCAGCCGAAGCGAGTTCCCAATCATTGCGATTTGTCATCTTACTCCTTTTCTGCTTTGGTCAAAGCAAATCTAGATTATGATCATCGTCCTTGTGTGAACAACGGCGGTGATTGACCTAAAAGACCAGAAGCAACATTCCTCTATAGTCCAGCAAAGAATAATTTTCCAAAGACTCGGCAAAATGAGTCTTCTGGCGGAAATTCAGACTTGCGGAGTCAATAAGTAGAGAATAAATAGCAATTAGTTACTATTTACACTCTATCAAGTATATCATAATTCAACCCCACTGCCAATAGGGCCGTATTCCCGTAATCCACCACCAAGTTTCGGGTTGAGAGGTTTTGTGTACTCTCAGAGGTCATTTTTTTGATTCCCTGATTCGTTATCCGCTCAAGAATGTCATAATGACCTCATATTGTCCAAAGTTTGCCGAAACTCCTTGGGTCGTATCTGTCTCGGAGCATACCTCCGCCACCGGTCGGAAAATTATGCTTCAAAAATCCACCACCAAATTCACTTAATCCCAATGATGACCTATTGTTATCATCCATAAACCGGCGTCATCGCCATGATCCGGCGCCTGGCCTCCAGGTAAAGCTCAAGAGCGGGATGCCCCTTCACCAACCGGATGATCAGGGAACGGGATCTTTCAACGATTCGGCCCGGAATAGTAATCAACGAAAACCGAATCGCCTTCATTCTCCGGCTTACCCACGATCCTCCCAACACCAGCCGCTTCATGATCGTGTTGAGATTCATCGCCAGGATCATGATCCACCACCAGGCAGCATTCTCTCCAAAATCCCCCGAGGGCAGCTTCCCTCCGGCAAAGTCCCCCTTCATCACCGAATGCGCTTCCTCCGACTTCCCGCAGCGTTCACGGTGCCAATGAATAAGCCTCTCCCCGTCCCAGTCCATGTTGGTCACCAGACCGAACAGCTTGTACCGCTGAAGATCCACCTCAACCGTCTGAAAGGGAAGCTCCTGCTGCGGCATCCCCGGAAGTTCCATCGACCCCAGCGGCTCACGGATCGCAAGGTAACGATAGACAGGGGCATTTTTGCTGTGAGAAATCGCGCTCGGAACAAAACACACCTCCGCCCACTCCTGGTTTGTCCGAATCCGCTGGCCGTCGAACTCACGGTAAATCGGCTGCCAATCGGTCTGACTCACTTCCGTCAGCACCGCTTTCTTGAACTCCGGATTCACATCGGCGCCAATGGCAAACTCGATCCGGCCAAACCGAGCATCCTCTCCCTGTTCGCAATAACGCAAAAGGGAATGCTGATAACCCGCCGTGTCCGAACGAAGACGAACCTGCTCAACTCCATCCGGTAACAAGGTCAAAGACTCCTTTAACACCCGCAACTGCTCATATCCCGCCGGTACGTTCCCATCCCGAAACTCCGTGTGCAACACCACCTGCTGTTCTGCCCACCAGGTATTCAACGGCTGATACGACTTGAACCCCTGGTAGCTGAATAATGCATCCCGCTTCGCAGTCTCCACTAGTGTCGCATCCTGATCCAAGGTCGCTGTCTTCTGGGGATTACGCTTCTGCATGAAGGCTGCCATCGCTTGGTTCACCTTCGCCAAGCCCCGTAAATGTTCATTCGGAACAGGAATAAATGCCTTGCCTTCCTTACGGTTCATCTCCTGATCCGCATCATGAAACGCCGATAAATATCGAAATACCGCACTCGGCGAGGGAACGCTCCGCCACCTCTCCTTGCGCCAACGGCGCTCAACCGCCCGCCGCTCCGCCCGTCTCATACCCTGTTGTTCAACCCGTCGCAGAATCTTGCAAAACCCCTCGTCCTTCTGAACTGTGCTCAGATCTTCCACGCAGTCACCACCAGAAAGGTTCAACAATATCAAAGACGATACCATCTGCGCATCCGTCCAGCCACGTTGCTTCACCTGAAGATGATGACCGATCTTCTCTTGCAAACCCATTGCTTTCATCAAATCCAGGTACACCGGCAGACCCGCTAAACCCGTCATCCCCGTATCGTGTTTCTCTTCTTCGTACTTGAATCCCAGAACGCCTTGTGACATAATCGATTCACCTCGTTGATGATAGATTTTTTTGCCAAAATCACTCTATCACCCTGTTTTATCAGGATCAACGAGGTTCTTCATTTTTCTTGGTGGTGGATCATGGCATCCTGGGCCCGTTGATGGAAAGAGCTCTGCGGCAGTCACTTGAAATGTCCCGAGGTGATTTCACCATCTTCTTCACGCGCCCGATTTCGGCCGTGCTCTTGGGTCTAGCCGTGGTATTTGTGATCACCTCGTTCACGAAGCTGGCCTCCAAGGTAAAGGAGACCTGAGGTCTGAGTTGGATGTGTACGACTTCTTGAATTTAACGAGGAATAACCATGCTTGATAAAATGACCATTCTCACTGCAGACAGTTTTAACGGTTTCATCGGCAGCCGGGATTTCCTGTTGCTGATATTTAAAAATAACTGCCCACTCTGCAAGGTGATGATGGCGGTCATTGAGAAGTGCCTTCCTGCCTTTCCCGATCTTGTTGTGGCGGGTGTAAATTCTGAAGAAAATCCCATCATTCTCACAGATCTGGATGTAAGCAAAGTGCCTACCGTATTGATATACAAAAATGGTGTGCCCTCAGCTCGCCGGTCCGGGGTCATGAGGCCAGCTGAACTGTCGGCATTGATCTCGAAGTCGCAGGCGCAGGGATGACCATTTCGCATGACCTAATCATCTGCGGCGGCGGTATCGCGGGCATGACCGCGGCCATTTTTGCGGCCAGAGCCAATCTCGACGTTCTGGTGCTTGAAAGGGAGATATGCGGAGGGCTGGCGAACTACGCCTATTCCGTCGAAAATTTCCCATCGTATTCCCGCATCAACGGCATGGAACTGATGCAAAAAGTCAAGGACCATGCCGAATCCCTAAAAGTCAAAATTGAAGAGATAGCCGAAGTAGAAAGTTTTGAATTCGATGCCGATCGAAAAACAGTAAGCACCCCTGAACAGCGATACCATGCAAAGAGTATCATCCTCGCCACCGGGAGGGTTCCCATCCATCTTCCGATTGAGACGGAATGGGAGGAACATATACATTACTGCTCTGTGTGCGACGGGATCGCCTACAAGGGAAAAGGTTTGGTTTTGGTGGGGGGGGGCAATAGCAGCTTCGATGAAAGTCTATACCTCATAAACCTTGGGGTCAGATCCATTGTTATCATTGAGTCCATGGAAACGTGCATGGCTGAAGAAGTGACCCAGAAGAAGGCATTTGCAACCGGGAAAATAGCCGTAAGAACCAATGCTCGCCTTGCAGCGATAATTCCGCAGGCCGGTCAAGGCCGAATCATTGTCGAGGATATTCCCTCTGGTTCATCGGAGCAGATTGCAGCCGACGGCGTATTTGTTTTCATAGGCCAGCGACCGAACACCCGGGCCCTCGAAGGCAAAATCGATTTGGATAGCGGCGGCTACATTGTGGCGGATAATTTAATGCACACAAACCGCCCCGGAGTTTTCGCCGCCGGAGATGTGATTGCCAAAAAATACAGACAGCTGACAACCGCGATGTCCGACGGAACAATCGCTGCTTTGGAAGCAGTAAAATACATCCGTGAATGTGCTTAGAAGCTCAGACCGGCGGTCGTTGCATGCTGCAGATAATAATCTGGGATAACGACCGGCAGAGGATCGCAAAAATCGACACGAACCTGCAGGCAGCCTTAAATGAGCTCAAACTCAAGGGCGTTATACTCAGCAATTCAGAACCTCCCTCGCTCGCCAGGGAGAATTTGCTAAGCCGGTTACCGGTTCTCGAGATAGCGGGACGGTATTGGTCGATGCACCCCGGAGTCGCGTTCAGCAAGGCGGAGTGCATCTCTCTTTTATCGAAATTTAAGTAAAGACCAAACATCGGGAGGATCAGGATGAAAAAAAACGTTATTGTGGTCATGCTGGATACGCTGCAGTTCAATTACGTCGGGTGTTATGGGAACACCTGGATTCAGACGCCCAATATCGATCGCTTCGCCAACCAGGGTGTTTTGTTTGAAAATGCCTATACCGAGGGCCTGCCGACCGTCCCATGCCGTCGAGCCATGCTTACGGGCAGGTATACGCTGCCTGTAAAAGGCTGGTCTCAACTGGATATCGACGATACCACCATCGCCGACCTTTGCTGGGGCCACCCCATCGATAGTGCCTTGATTCATGACTCTGGCCCGTTCAGACTTCCGAAATTCGGCTACTCAAGAGGTTTTGATAAGGTTCATTTCATCCATGGCCATGAAACGGACCATCAATATTATGCCCAAGATGAGCTGATTGAACTCAAGGCTGAAGATTATTACGAAGACCATGTCATTGAAAAAGCCGATGAGCTTCTGGGCGAGAATGTCATGCGCCCCTTGATGAACCAGGTTGAATGCCACCTGAAAGAGCGTCAATACTGGAAATCTGATGAAGACCAGCATGTGGCTCAGGTGATGAAGGCTGCCTGCAGATACATCGAAGAAGTCGACCGAAACAAATCTTTTTTCCTGTGGATCGACAGCTTCGACCCGCACGAACCATGGGATGCGCCGTCTGTATATGATCCTGAGATGAAATGCATGTATGACCCCGATTACAGAGGCAAGGACATGTTTCTCCCGATCCAGGGGCACGTTGGCGGGTTGTATACGGAAGAGGAATTGCACCACATCCGCATGCTGTACGCGGAAAAAGTCACCAATGTCGACAAGTGGTTCGGCTGGTTCATGGACAAGGTGAGAAAGCTTGGCCTCGAAGATAACACCCTCGTCATGGTTGTTTCTGACCATGGGTCCCCAATGGGCAACGGTGAACACGGCCACGGTATCATGCGCAAGTGCCGCCCGTGGCCTTATGAAGAACTTGCCCATATTCCCTTCATGATGCGCGGCCCTGGCCTGCCTAAAGCGAAACGGATCAAGAGCTTTGTTCAGTCCTGCGATGTCGCCCCCACCGTAGTCGATTGGCTGGGTATCGGGGTGCATCCTTCAATGCAGGGAAAAACTCTGCTGCCCCTTGCGAAAGGTGAAGTTGAAAGAGTCCGTGATTTTGCCATCGCCGGATACTTCCGCTACTCTTGGTCCATCATTACCGAAGACTGGTCTTTCATTCATTGGCTCAAGGATGAAGAAAAGAGCATTGCGGACTCCCGTTTCGGTATCTATGGCAGAGATCTGGCCGAATCGACAGCCCATTTGCTCCAAATGAAAAAGGCCAACGCAGTGGAAGACCGAGATACGGCTTTTTATAACAGGGCCTATGAAGAACACAAAAAGGCAGCCACACTGGATGGGGAGGATCAATGGACATGCACCGCTGCCAGCTCCGGTGAAGTGCCCGAGCGCGACGAACTGTACGATCGTAGAACCGATCCGTTCCAGCTGAAAAATATCGCCTCAGAAAACCCTGAAATAGCAAAGGCGATGTTCGATCAGCTCCGTCTGTTCATGGCTGAGATGAGGGCGTGTTGATAATATATTGGCGATCGTGGGCACAGCCAGCGGGATTTCGATCGTGGTGCTGAACTGATAGTAAGTATCCTCCGGCAGAGCCGGGGGTTTACTCAGGAGAAATTAGGTGGTGGATTATGGTTTACACAAAAAACTTGACAGTACCTGGTTAAACGTGAGAAATTTTCTAATAGAGCATTGAGCGAGCGTATTTAGGGGAGGAAAGGATTCCATGGTTGACGAAGGAATGGGTTTTAAAGCAGTTTTCCGAACGTTTAGGATGGGCGCGAAAGAAGTATGGGAAATTTATATCAACTGAGTCGTGCAAAGGTCTCGAAATCTTCGACGCTCACAGTCGGATCATCCGGTGGCAGGGCTCTCCCCGGCCCCCTTTCAGGCCCCATGGATGTCGAACCCACCACCGGGCAAGTCTTCAATGTCATGCGGTTCTCCACCCATGACGGGCCGGGTATCCGGACGACCGTGTTCTTGAAAGGTTGTCCCCTCAACTGCTGGTGGTGCCACAACCCGGAAAACTGGAAGCACGTTCCGAGCGAGATTTACATCGCCGAACGATGCATCGGCTGCGGCATCTGCATTGAAGTCTGCCCGAACCAAGCCCTCACCCGCATCCCACAGGGCATCATTGTCGAGCCGGATCGGTGCGTGCACTGCGGCCTATGTGTGGATGCCTGCCCGTCTGAGGCACGCGAGCGTACCGGCTGGCCGGTGACCGTGCCCGAACTGGTCAGCACCATCGAAAGAGACATCCCGTTCTATGAGCAGTCCAAAGGCGGTGTGACCTTCTCCGGCGGCGAGCCCCTGTGCCAGGCCGAGTTCCTCATGGCGATGCTGAAGGCCTGCGGCCAACTCGAGATCCACCGTGCCGTGGACACCTCCGGTTATGCAGCGGGCGATGTCCTGCTGCAGGTCGCCCGGTTCACCGACCTGTTTCTCTTCGACCTCAAGGTCTTGGACCCCGTCACGCACCGGGCCAATACCGGCATGGACAACGCCGGCATCCTGGCCAACCTGAGGCAGCTCTCCGGATCGGGCGCCGACATTATCATCCGCATCCCGCTCATCCCGGGGGTCAACGACGACGAACGAAGCCTATCGAAAATCGGCGAGTTCATCGCCGCGCTGCCCCGCAAGCACCCGGTGGCCCTGCTACCCTATCACGCGGCGGCCGCGGGAAAACACAAGAAGCTCGGCATCGGCTTTCGCGGTGGAAACGTCACCGCCCCGGCCAAGGAGCGTGTCGCCGAGATCGTGCAACACATGTCAGGCTTCGGGCTGATCGTCAGTGTGGGAGGTTGAGATCATGAACGCGAGAATTCAGAAGCTACGCAATGAGAGCACGTTTGCCAAACCCTGCATTTCTATCGAACGGGCGCTCTTGACCACGGCGTTCTACAAGGAAAACTCCGGGAAACATTCCGTCCCCGTGCTGCGGGCTTTGAATTTCAAATACCTGTGCGAACACAAGACGATTGTCATCGGCGCGGACGAGTTGATCGTGGGCGAGCGCGGCCCGCGGTCCAAGGCCGTGCCGACCTTCCCCGAACTGACGTGCCACAGCGCCGAGGATCTGCGGATTTTGAACTCCCGGCCCATGACCCGTTACGGCATCGCCGAGGCGGACATCCGGACCTACGAGCAGGAGGTCATCCCTTACTGGCACGGCCGCAGCATGCGCGACCGCATTTTTAGCCACGTCCCCGCGGAGTGGAAACGGGCCTACGAGTCCGGTCTGTTCACCGAGTTCATGGAGCAGCGCGCGCCCGGCCACACCGCCCTGGACGGCACCATCTACCGCAAGGGCATGCTGGACTTCAAACGTGAAATCGCCGAGCGCCGGACCGCCTTGGATTACCTGAACGACCCCCGGGCCACCGACCGGGCCGAGCAGCTCAAGGCGATGGAGATCGCCTGCGACGCGGCCATCGTCTTTGCCGAGCGCCACGCCGAACTGGCCGAGCGCCTGGCGTCCGCCACGACGGACGAATGCCGCCGGGCGGAGCTTGCGCGCATCGCCGCCGTCTGCCGCCGCGTTCCTGCCCGTGCGCCTCGGGATCTCTGGGAGGCCCTGCAGATGTACTGGTTCGTGCACCTCGGCATCATCACCGAGCTCAACGGCTGGGACGCCATGACCCCCGGGCACCTCGACCAGCACCTCCAGCCGTTCTACGAAAAGGGGCTGGCCGACGGCACGCTCACGCGCGACCAGGCCAAAGAGCTCATCGCCTGCTTCTGGATCAAGGTCAACAACCACCCGGCCCCGCCCAAGGTCGGGGTCACCGCCGAGGAAAGCGGCACTTACAACGACTTCACCAACGTGAACCTGGGCGGGCTCACCCGCGGCGGCGACAGCGGCGTCAGCGAGGTGAGCTATGCCATCCTGGAGGTCGTCGACGAGCTGCACCTGCTGCAACCCCAGGCGAGCGTGCACATCAGCGACAAGACCCCGGACCGCTTCCTCAAGGCCGCCTGCCGTGTCATCCGCAAGGGCTACGGCTATCCCTCCGTGTTCAACTCCGACGAGACCGTGATGGAGATGCTGCGCGTCGGCAAGAGCATCGAGGACGCCCGGGAAGGCGGCTGCAGCGGCTGCATCGAAACCGGGGCCTTCGGCAAGGAGGCCTACATCCTCACCGGTTACCTGAACGTGCCCAAGGTACTGGAGTTGGCGCTCAACAACGGGGTCGATCCGCTGACCGGCAAACAAGTGGGGCCCCAGACCGGCGACGCCGCGGCGTTCGTTTCCTTCGAGCAGGTCTATGCGGCCTTTGAGAGGCAACTCGACCGGGTCGTGGACCTGAAGGTCCGGGTCAACAACTACATCGAGCGCATGTACGCCGCCCATTCGCCGGCGCCGTTCCTGTCCGTCGTCATCAGCGACTGCATCGCCAAGGGCCGGGACTGCTACGATGGCGGGCCGCGCTACAACACGAACTACATCCAGTGCTGCGGGATCGGCACGGTCACCGACAGCCTTTCCGCCATCCGCACCCACGTCTTCGAAACCAAGGCGTTCGGCATGGACCGCCTGCTCACAGCGTTGGCCAACAATTTCAAGAGCGAGGACGTGCTGTACCACACGCTGAAAAACAAGACCCCTTGCTTCGGTAATGACGACGCCCGTGCCGACGAGCTCATGCAGCGCGTCTACCGCTCGCTGTTCGCCGCCATTGACGGCCAGCCGAACACTAAGGGAACAGTCTACCACCTGAACATGCTCTCGACCACCTGCCATGTGTACTTCGGCAAGATGCTTGGGGCGACCCCCAACGGTCGGCTGGCCGGCGCTCCGGAGTCCGACGGCACCTCGCCCTCCCAGGGCACGGACCGCAACGGCCCCACGGCAGTGATTCTCTCTCTTAGCAAGATGGATCAGGTCAAATCCGGGGGCACCCTTCTCAACATGCGCTTCCTGCCGAGTGTCCTGCAATCGGATCAAGACCTGGACAAGCTGGCGCAGCTGATCCGCACTTATTTCCGGATGAACGGCCATCATATCCAGTTCAACGTGGTGGACACCGACACCCTGCGTCGGGCCCAGGCCGAACCGGACGACTATCGCGACCTGCTCGTGCGCGTGGCCGGTTACAGCGATTATTTCGTGGACCTGGACCAGCACCACCAAGAGGAGATCATCAGCCGCACGCCCCAGAGCACCTGCTGAACGCCGGCCGGTGGTCACGTTTACACGTACGAAGTTGCACGCTACGACTAACCCTCCATGCCCGGCACGGGCACAACGAAGGATGAAAATACGCTGATTGCAATAAATAAACGGTGAGTCACGGTAATCCTCTGATAAGCAATTTTCCCAAAAAACTTAATCAGGAGGAAGAACGTGACTCGGAGGGATGCTGATCGGCGACGGACCTGAAAAAATTTTCTTCAATACCAGTGGAAGGTGTACGTGATGTTTGGGGGAAATAGGGTGATCTGGATTTCTTTGCCGGATTTGCAACTGATCTCGATGTTCCCTATTGTTCCATGTAGGCATTAAACCGACGTACATGTTCCCTGGCCAATTCCCCAGCTTTTTTGGGATCCCTCATTTCGATGGCTCGGACTATGTCATTGAGATCCTTTATGTTTTGCTGAAGGATCTCCTCGTTCTTGGGAAGATAACTTTCATAATAGGTATTAATGTTTTCATAAATCGTTTTCAGAACGGAGATAAAGAGGAGGTTCCCGGTAATTTTGGCCAATGCAAGGTGGAACTGAATATCCGTCTGGATGAAGGCATTCCAACCGGAAATTCCCTCTTCAAGGTGTGTCCGTGCTTGGGAAAGAAGTTTACGGAGATGTTCAAGGTCCTGTGCATTGACCCGTTCGGTGGCCAATGAGGCTACGATGCCGTCGATCCCTTCCCGGAACTCGGCAAGCTTGCCGAGGGGAACTTTCTTATAACGGATGAGCAGGGTAAGACTTTCGCCGACTTGATCGCTGGATATTTCCTTTACTACTGCACCGCCAAGCATGCCGGTGCGTATCTCAATCAGCCCCTTTTGTTCTAAAATACGGAGAGATTCTCGCAGGGTACCACGACTTACATTGAGCTGTTCCTTCAATTCCCTCTCGCTGGGGAGATGGTCGCCAGCTTTCAGCTTTCCTTCAATAATCGCTTCCTGAATCTGTTCGACAACATCCTGAAACATCCTGACCTGTTTTGATTTGCGAAACATTGAATAATCTCCAATTTAACTTGATAATTCCCCGCAGCTTGCTGCGGGGGAATATCCTTTCGGTTTTGATAACCGAAGCAGTGCATTATTTATGAACTCGTTGGCTTGGGACAAAAGTGTCGTTCGTTTCGCACGGGCCGTGAGTGCAATCTCGGGAGAGTACGCCAGAACAAAACGCACCGATGTCCGTTCGTCGCAAAGAAACTGTTCCTCCTCCCGTGTCCGATCGAACCGGTCCCCCAGTTTTTCGATCACGTCGACGGCAACGGCGTTACGCCGCAAGGTATGGGCAACGATGAACCCCAATTCCTCGTCAAGGATGGTCTCCAGGTTATCTACCGAAAGCATTCCCCGGTCTCCGACAAAGACCACACGGTCCAACAGAAAACGGCTCTTCAAGTCACGGATTACGGAAGCCACCGTCGACTTATCCACCGTGTTTCCCGGGAATACATGATGGCACAGCGGTATACCCTTAAGGTAAGAGATACTCAGAGAGGGGAGCTGTGGATTCGGTTTTCTGCCCTTAGGGTATGGCGAATAGAGGATGAGCTTCCCTGCGATCAACCAGTCTGGTTGCTTATCCGTCAAGAGCTGGATGGATCTGATACCAAATTCTCCTTTTCCAATGCAAAAGATTCTACTCCCATTGAAACTCTAACAGAGTGGCAGAGCAGACGCTATTTTGTAGAGCGTTCTTTACAAGATGCCAAAGGGTTGGCAGGGCTTGATGAATACCAGGTTACAGGCTGGAGGGGATGGCATCATCACACTGCAATGGTGCTTCTGGCTATGTTATTTTTGCTTCGCCTCAAACGAAAACTTGCTCCCAAGGCTCCAATGCTCACCTTAAAAGATTCGGTAGAGATTTTGAAGATCGTCATGCCAAAAAAGAAGCTTTCCTTTGAAGAGGCTGCAGAGTTAATTTACAAGAAACATCTTAACCGTTTTCGTTCTCGTAATTGTAGGTTACAAAAGAAGCAAATTTGGCTTAAAGAAAATGGTTTTCTTGCATGAACGATATGGAGGTAAATCTCGAAAAAAGTACTAAAATTTTGGAAAAAACTCTTGACTTTATAGGGGAGTGATATTATCAATAAAAAGCCAGCGAAGATCCATTGGAGGAGGTGGTATTTATGGAAGTTTGAAGGGGAATGGTAGATGTTTAAGCTGAAATGTTTTTTTATACCTGTCTGTGATTGGCAAATTCCTCTATTTTTTCAAATGTGGCAATGTTCAGTTAACTCACTACTTCATCCACAAGGCACAAGGAGGAGAGAAATGAAAACGAAGCGGTTTCCAAGGTACCTATGCCTATTAGTCACTGTGACTTTGCTTGGTTTGATGGGCACGGGCATCGCTCCAGCCTCCGCAAAAGAGGTCGTCTTTACTTACTGCGCCGTAGAGAGCACGGCCACTATGGATCCAGCCAAGCACAACGACGAGAATACCAGTTTCATGGTACAGAACCTCTACGACCCACTTCTCTACCCGGTGAGAGGAGGGATGCCCAAGCCCCATCTGGCAGAATCCTGGACCGTATCGCCTGATGGTCGGACCTATACGTTCAAGCTTAAGAAAGGCGTGAAGTTCCACGACGGCACGGAGATGACCGCCGCTGACGTAGCCTTCAGCATGGACCGCGTCATTAGGATGGGCAAGGGCTTCGCCTGGCTGTGGAAGGGTATTCTCCCGGAGGGAAACAGCAAAGCCCTTGATCCCTACACGGTAGAGTTCAAACTCTCCAAGCCCCACAGTCCTTTCCTGGCCTCCATGGTGCAGCTCCTCCCGGTAAACAAGAAGCTGATCATGGCTAACAAGAAAGATGGTCCCTACGGCGAGTTCGGGGACTACGGTGAGAATTACTTGAACAAGATCGACGCCGGACAGGGGGCCTACAAGATTGAGGTCTACAAGCCGGGTGAGATCATTGTCTTCCGCAAGTTCGATGGCTACTGGCGCGGCTGGAAGCCCAACCAGGTAGACAAGGCGATCTTCCGCTTCGTCCCAGAGCAGGCCACTATTAAACTGATGATCCAGAAAGGCGAGGTCGATATGACTTCACAATGGCTGGACCCGGTCATCTTTGGAGAGCTGAAGAAGTCGCCAGGGGTTGTCGTCCAGGAGGATCCAAACGTCCAGTTGTTCTTTGTGACCTTGAATGCCCAGAAACCGCCCCTGGACAACGTGGACGTGCGCCGTGCCATCTCCTACGCCTTTGACTACGACGCAGCCAACAAGAATATCTTCCTGGGCTCAGCCCAGGCCGTTGGCTCCGTGCCAGTGCTCCTGACGGGCCACAATGATAAAACTCCTGTGTATAAGCGGGATGTGGCTAAAGCCAAGGAACTGTTGGCCAAGGCTGGAGTCAAGCCTGGCACCAAGATTACCTACGTTTCCAACTCGGGCGTGGAAACCACGCGCAGGATTGGCCTGTTACTGCAGAGCAATCTCAGGGAGATCGGCTTTGAGGTGGAGATGCAAGAGCTGCCGTGGGCCCGCCTTGTCGAAAGTGTGGGCAAGCCAGAGACGGCTCCCCACATGACATCCGTGTTCCACACGGCCAAGTACCCCTCGCCAGACAGCCACACCTTTCTGATGTTCCATCCCGATGCCTGGGGGACTTACATGTCGGCCAGCTACTACCAGAATGACCAGGCCTCCAAGCTAATGGAACAGGCACGGTCGCAAGCGGACTCCGGCAAGTCCTTGGAGCTGTACAAGCAGGTCCAGCCTATCTTCGCGGATGAGGCGGCAGCCCTCTTTGTGTCCAACCCGATGCACCGCATCGCCCACCGCGATTGGGTCAAGGGCTATGTGTTCTACGGGATCATGGGGTTTGACTTTTCATGGTACAATCTGACCATAGAAAAAAAGAAGTAACAACGATCAGGAAGACTCGGAGGGACTTTGGGGAACTGAAAGAACCTGCTCCCCTGAGTCCCACAGAGTTTTCGAGAGGTTAATCTTGCGTTACACTGACTACCTTGTTCGACGCCTGCTGACCACGATCCCCGCATTTATTGGCCTTTCTATTCTCATTTTCGTCGTTGCCCGTGTGATTCCTGGCGATGCTGCCCGACTGGCACTTGGACCGGAGGCTTCAAAGGGTCAGGTGGAGCAACTGCGCCGTGAGATGGGACTGGATCTGCCACTCCATGTCCAGTACATACGCTACGTGGCAGGAATCTTCCATGGCAGGCTTGGACGCTCGCTCTATACCCATCGGGATGTTGCCGAGGACCTGGCTGCCTACTTGCCCGCCACCCTGGAATTGACCAGCGTGGCCATGCTTTTGGCCGTGCTTCTGGGCGTGCCGTTAGGCGTGATCACGGCCATGCGCAAGGACAAATGGGAGGACCAACTGGGCCGGGTCTATGCTTTCTCTGGAGTATCCATGCCCCGCTTCTGGATCGGCATCTTATTGCAGCTTTTTCTGGCCTATCGCCTGGGGTGGCTCCCCACCACAGGGCGCTTTGATGCCAACCTGACGCCGCCGGTGCAGATTACGGGCTTCTACCTTGCAGACAGCCTGCTCTCTGCTGATTGGGCAGCGTTTGGGATTTCCATAAAGTACCTGCTCCTGCCCTCTTTTGTCCTGGCCCTCTCGCCCACTGCCCAGATCATGCGAGTGGTACGCGCCAGTATGATTGAACAATTGCGAAAAGGCTACATTCTCAACGCTGCAGCCAACGGCATGCCCCAGAACCTTATGGTCTACAAGTATTCGCTCAAGAATGCCTTAATTGCTGCTGTTACCATTATTGGCCTCATGTACGGATTCTTCCTGGCCGGGGCCTTTGTGGTAGAAAGTGTCTTTGCTTGGCCGGGAATGGGCCGCTACGGTGTGCGCGCTCTGGTTTTCAAAGATTTCAATGCCATGGTTGGGGTGACTCTGGTCGTCGGACTTGCTTATGCGGTCATCAATTTTGCAACCGACATCCTATATGGGTATTTAGACCCCCGAATCCGGTTAGGGTACAACAAGGGAAGGTAGAATTTTGATACGTTCGACGCCGCCAAGCCCCGATTTTTAAATCGGGGTTAAGAGCACCGCTCAGTATCAACCCTGAGCATACCTCGGGCTTTAGACCGGGGAGTCGAAGGGTTGATTCCTATTATGATATTCTTAATCGTGAAGAGGGAATTTTACCAATGACTGTAACCAGTTTAGAAACAGCCAGATCCCGAGGATGGGCCAGCCGCTTTGAGGCGGAATGGGAAGATATCCGACGCACACTCCGTCGTCTGCGCAAGAGTATCCTCTCCATCTTGGGACTGTTTCTGGTCCTGGGACTGATCTTTATGGCCGTTTTCGCCAATCAACTGGCCCCGTATCCTGAGGACACCGCGGGCGTGCACTTCGACCGCAGCTTTGCGGCACCTAGTACTGAGCATCCTTTTGGTTGTGATGAAGTGGGAAGGGACGTTCTGAGCAGGGTGATCTTCGGTGCGCGAATCTCCCTAGTGATGGGGACAGTTGTGCTGGCCATCGCCATTGGCGTGGGTGTGCCACTCGGACTCATCGCAGGCTACGCAGGGGGTATGGCCGGTACCGTGATCATGCGGTTCACAGACATTTTTCTCTCCATCCCGCCCCTGGTATTGGCCATGGCCGTCAGCGCGATCCTGCCACCCACAATACAAAACACCATCATTGCCATTTCTTTCGGTTGGTGGCCCTGGTACACCCGGTTGGTACAGGGTATGGTGCTCTCGCTGAAGGAGGACCTCTACGTAGAGGCAGGACGCTCTTTTGGTGCTGGTACACTGTACATGGTCTTCAAGGAGATTCTTCCCAACCTGGTGGCGATTCTCATCGTCAAGGCCACCCTGGACATGGGTTATGCCATCCTTGTTGGGGCCGAGTTAGGCTTCCTGGGCCTGGGCGTTAGTCCGCCAACCCCGGAATGGGGCACAATGGCCAGCGAAGGGCGGTCTCTGTTACCGGAGAAATGGTGGATGATCACCTTCTCTGGTCTGGCCATCTTCGTTACCGTAATGGCCTTTAACCTTTTGGGTGATGGCCTGCGCGATGCCTTTGATGTGGAGCTCGAATAATGCTATTGGAATTTGAGAATCTTCATATTCACTTCTCCACCTTTGAGGGGACAGCGCAAGTTCTAAATGGCGTCAACCTCGCCATTCATGAAGGAGAAAGTGTAGGTCTGGTTGGTGAAACGGGTTGTGGCAAATCGATCACCCTCAAAGCCTTGTTGCGCATCTTGCCTACGCCGCCGGGGCGAGTGGTACAGGGACGCATTCTATTCAAAGGGTGCGATCTGCTGCAATTGCCCTATGAAGAGTTGCATGCCTTGCGCGGCCATCAAATTGCTCTCATTCCGCAGGAACCTGGAGGATCACTGAATCCCGTCTTTACCATAGCAGAACAGATGACCGACCTCATCCTGTGGCAGGGCCGTGTTCACGTCAACTGCGGGGCCTATTTGTTAACCCCGATTATCCGCCGGGCGAAACGAAGAGCGGCTCGGGCCAAAGCGCTTGAGCTTTTGACCAAGGTCAACATTCCAGATCCAGAGCGGGTCCTCCAGAGCTATCCCGTGGAACTGAGCGGTGGCATGTGCCAGCGCGTTCTCATCGCAATGGCCCTTTCAGGGCATCCTTTGCTCCTCATTGCAGATGAGCCTGGTACTGCTCTGGACGTGACAACTCAGGCCCAAATCCTCCGTTTGCTCAAGGAGCGGGTGCGCGAAGAGCAACTTGCGGTCCTCTATGTTACCCACAACTTAGGCGTGGCCCGAGAGATGTGTGAGCGCATCTACGTGATGTACGCGGGGGAGGTTGCGGAGACGGCGCCAACGGACCAACTCTTCTCCCTGCCCAAACACCCTTATACCCGAGGGCTTTTGGCATCCATCCCTAAGCTTACCGGCGCCGAGTTGGAGGGGATTCCAGGCCGTATACCTGATTACGTCTCTCCTCCAAAGGGTTGTCGTTTTGAGCCACGCTGCAAGTGGTCCATGACTCCCTGCGCGACGTTGCAACCCAAATTACGACCGGTGGCAGAGAGACACGCGGTGGCTTGCCATCTTTACGATCCTGCGTTTTCACAAAGCACTGCGCAATCCTAAACCGAAGGAACGGGTGGATGAACAACGGACAGGTACTCCTGGAGGTACGTGGACTAAAAAAACACTTCCCAATCATGGCAGGGGTCTTCAGTCGCCAGGTTGGCCTGGTCAAGGCTGTAGACGATCTATCTTTCCTCGTCCGTAACGGTGAGACCTTTGCCATTGTAGGGGAGTCCGGTTCCGGGAAAACGACAGTCGGCCGGACAGTGGTTCGCATCCTCACGCCAACGGCGGGTGACGTCATCTTCGACGGAACGAATATCGCCACCCTTTCTGATAGAAGTTTGAAACCCTGGCGAAGGCAAATGCAAATGGTCTTCCAGGATCCCGCAGCCGCCCTCAATCCGCGTCGGCGAGTGGCCAACAGCATTGCTGCCCCGCTGGAGATCTACAGCGTGGGCACGACTCGCGAGCGTCTCCAATGTGTGCGAGAACTACTGGACCTGGTCGAAATCCCTGCTGAATACATGTTCCGCTATCCGCATGCCCTCAGCGGTGGACAGAAACAGCGAGTGTGCATTGCCCGAGCCCTGACCCTGCATCCCAGACTCATGGTTTTGGACGAGCCTACTTCGGCCCTGGATGTTTCTGTCCAAGCAAAGATACTCGCTCTGCTGATGGATTTGCAGAAGCGCTTAGGATTGACCTACCTCTTGATCTCCCACGATCTGAGCGTGGTAAAGACCGTCTCCAATCGCATTGCGGTGATGTATTTGGGCAAGATTGTGGAGATGGCCTCCGTGGACCGGCTCTTTGCCCAGCCAATGCATCCTTATACCCGCGCTCTCCTTTCTGCCATCCCCGTTGTTTTGCCAGAAGAGCAGGCCATAATCCCCAAGGAGATCATATTGGAGGGCGAGATTCCAAGTTCATCCCGGGTTCCGTCGGGGTGTGTCTTTCAAACGCGGTGCTATGTGAAGGTACCGCGCTGTGAGCAAGAGGAACCGCCGCTGCGTGAAATCAAGCCAGGTGATTGGCTGCGGTGTTTCCTCGTATAGTTATATTCCATTCTGGCCTGAACGCCGGGTCAACTTTCAGAATAGAGGAGCCTAGAAATGAACTGGATTGACAAACAGATGATTACAAAAGGCGTCATTGACATGCTCGGCATTAACATGGGCGTTCATGATAGAGAAAGGATTCTCGTCGTCACCGACATCCTCGACGCTGAACGTTGGCCAATCTTCAGTTCAGTAGATTTGGAACCTATTCTCCGGCGGTCATACCTAGCCCACCTAGTGGCGGACATTGCCCAGGAGGCTTTTGCAGCCTGCCGGACAGAGTTCTACGCCTTCAATTCCACCTGCCAGCCCGGAAAGGAACCTCCAGCTGAGGCCGCCAAAAGGTTCAAAGAGACAGACGTCCTTATTGCCATCGTCTCATTTTCTCTTAGCCACACCAATGCTCGCGGGGAGGCATCGCGAGCTGGGGTGAGAGTGGCGAGTATGCCGAGGTTTATTCCAGAAATGTTCTACCCTGGGGGACCCATGGCTGTAAACTACCAGGCCATTGCCACAGAAACCCGGGTCATTGCCGATCTTATCACGGACGCCGAGGAGGTCACTGTTCGCTCACCCCACGGAACAAACATCACCTTCAGCGTGAAGGGCCGAGTTGGGCAGAGTGACAATGGCATGTACACGCACCCAGGTGCTTGGGGTAACCTGCCTGCAGGGGAGGCATACACATCGCCCCTGGAGGGGATCGGCAGGGGGCAAGTGGTGGTCCGCAAGGGTTGGCTCGCAGGTCTTAACGAGGCTGACATGGTTCTGCGCTTTGAGGAGGGGGAGGTCGTGTGGCTGGAAGGAGGCGGAGAACTGGGCCGAAAGCTTGCGAACTTCCTGGACCTGCCAACCCGAGGTGCATCGGCTAGGGCGCGCCGTATTCTGGCTGAGCTAGGAGTGGGCACCAACCCAAACGCCAGACGAACCGACATCACTTTAGAGGCAGAAAAGATCAAAGGAACCGTTCACATTGCTATCGGTGACGGCAGCCACATGGGAGGCAAGAATGTCGCGGACTTTCACCAGGATTACGTGATCCCGGAGGCGGATCTGATCCTGGATGGAAAGGTCGTCATGCAAGGCGGGAAATTCGTCTTCTAAAAAAATACCAGAAAGGGGGATAATGATTATGGAACTAAAGATTGGCAATGAATCCAGGCAGGAGTACCTATCCTTTGAGCTGGCAGGCTCTGCCCGTAAGCTGGTTGAACAGATCATGTTGGCCAAACCAGGGGAGAACTTGGTCATTACAGCCGATACGGCGACCGACTGGCGCGTGGTGGAGGCTACTGCAAAGGCTGCCTATGTGGCTGGCGCGGTTCCTGTGGTCATGTGGTATGAGACCCGTCCTGCTACTGTCATGGAACCCCCCTTGCCTGTGGCTGTGGCAGTCACCCGAGCCGACGTGTGGATCGAGTTCGCATACGCCACGGTCCTGCACACTCCCGCATTCAGGGCGGCCATAGCCGCCGGTACCCGGTACATCTGCCTGACCGGTATGGACACCGAGATGATGGTCAAAACCATTGGCCGTGTCAACTACCCCAAACTGGTCGCCCTTGGTGAGACCATTCGCCAGCTGATAGAGGCAGCAGATGAGGTTCGAATTACCAATCCCTCCGGGACCGACATCTTGGCCTACAACCGAGGTCGCAGGGTTCGTCAGTCGGGAAAACTGGCTGACACCAAAGGAGAGCCGATCATGCTTGGCGGACAGGTATCCTGGTGCCCAATCGAGGAAACGATCAATGGACGCTTGGTGTTCGACGGTGCATTGTGGCCTCCTGCGGAACTTGGGATTCTCCGTAACCCCGTGGCCTTAACCCTGGAAAAGGGTGTTGTAACTAAGGTGGAGGGAGGTATTGAGGCTAAGGTATTTGAACAATGGCTCAAGAGCCTCAACGACGAAAAGATGTACTGGTTGGCCCATTACTCTATCGGATTCAACCCTGGGGTCACCAGCCCAACTGGCCGTATCGTCGAGGATGAGCGTGTTTTCGGTTGCGTCGAAATGGGTATCGGCAGCCAGGGGAAACAGATCCGTGGTAAAACCTGGTCTTCGGCCTCACACACCGATGGCATCGTGCTCAATCCCACGATCATCCTGGATGGTGTGATTATAGAAAAAGACGGTGTGTACGTTCACCCAAAACTGGTTGAGGCCTGCCGGGAACTCGGTGTGCCGGGATATTGAAACAAGACGTATTTAGCCAGCCTTTCGCGTAATAGCTTCTTTCAGGGAGCATCTTGCGAGCAGGAGTGGATTATTTTCTGGATGCGGAGTGCCTTTTGTTAAATGGTTCCGTCCATGGGAATTCTTATTTCGAGAAATCTCAGATCGGAGTGTTCCCGGGATGGCTGGCTTGAGAGGAGGATTACTTTATGCCCAGAGTATTGTACATAATTCCTGTCAATGCTCCCAAGGAACGTAGCGATCGGGTTTGTGCGTTCCTGGCCAAGCTGGCCTTTCCTGGGACAGAACTCCAGGTATTGACCCTGCCCAGTGCGCCCCTTGATCTAGAGTATTACCAGCAGGATCACGCGGCGATATCATTGATGATGGAGAGCTTACCCGATATAGTGCGAAGCACAAAGGTTGATGCCGTCGTAGTTGCCTGCTTCTACGATCCCGGAGTGCGTGAGCTGCGGGAGATGCTTAACATCCCTGTGGTTGGTATCGGTGAAGCCTCCATGCAGGTAGCCTCCTTGCTTGGTCACAAGTTCTCTATCATTGTTGCACGCAAGAAATGTATTCCCAAGATGTCCGATAACGCCCTGCTCTATGGGTTTGGGGGCCGGATCGCATCCTGGCGATCCATCGAGTTCACTGTGCAACGTCTCCATAGAGAACCAAACGGAGCCTCTGAGGCCATTGCCATAGAGGCAGCCACCGCAGTCCGTGAAGATCTGGCCGAGGTGGTTATCCTGGGCTGCGCAGCCATGGAGGACATGGCACCCCATCTATCGATGCAGATCGGAGCTCCGGTTGTGGATCCGGTGGTCGCAGGTTTCAAATTGGCGGAGATGCTGGGCGACATGCGGGCTCGCACAGGGCTGTCAATCAGTAAGGTCTACGACTACGAGCCTTTGGCATCACGGGAGTAGAAAACAGACACGGAAAGGCCTTTCCTGGCTGCATGGTAGGCTTGACCATCTGGTGATGACGCAGGTACGATCCAGTCACTGT
>Ga0315275_10001524_pt1 | contig 20479 bp, 16 predicted proteins | sample YL17G03_0_MG_FD_205557 | JGI IMG/M metagenome (GOLD analysis project Ga0315275, IMG submission 205557) | Sediment microbial communities from Yellowstone Lake, YNP, Wyoming, USA - YL17G03_0 | ecosystem: Environmental > Aquatic > Freshwater > Lake > Sediment | place: USA: Wyoming | collected...
GGGCTCTGCGCAACGTGCTCAAACCGGACGGAGCAATGCATCTCATGGTGTATGCGCCGTACGGACGAACCGGCGTCTATATGTTGCAGGAGTTTTGCAGACGGGTCGGTATCCAAGCCACTGATGCGGAGATTTGGGATCTCATTGTTGCGCTCGAGGCGTTGCCGCCCGGGCATCCCCTGGAAACCCTCTTGCGCGAGGCCCCGGACTTCAGGCGAGAGGCGGCGCTCGCCGATGCGCTTCTCCACCCGCAGGACCGCGCGTATTCGGTCCCGCAATTGTTCGATTTTATTAAAAGGGGAGGCCTGATATTTGGTCGGTGGGTAAGACAAGCACCCTACACCCCACACTGTGGTGTCATGGCACATATTCCGCAAGCTTCCCGGCTGGCACAGCTTCCCCTGGCGGAGCAATATGCCGCCGTGGAACTGTTTCGGGGCACGATGGTTCGCCACAGCGTGGTGGCATACCGGGACGACAGTCCCGGCGGCCCACAACGGGTCCGTTTTGCCGGGGACGCGTGGCTTGGATATGTGCCCATTCGCATGCCGGATACAATCTGTGTTCAAGAGCAGCTGCCCGTAGGGGCCGCGGCCGTTCTGATCAACCAGACTCATACCTACAGGGATCTTATCTTGCCAATAGACTCAACAGAAAAGCGTTTGTTCGATGCTATTGACGGGACTTGCAGCATTGGCGACATCGTCAAGAAAATGTCGCCGTCCTCACAAGCAATATCGCTGCTCGACGTGGCTCGTCCCTTCTTCGAACGGCTTTGGTGGTATGATCAGATTGTTCTCATCTTGGAAAAGGGGGCGATATGATGACGCAATCGCGTTTCTTCACGAGCTTCATCGGAACCCCGCCTCGAGGCTTCGCAGGTCTCCCGGCGGCTACGCTGATGCTAGCAGTGGTCTTGAGCGTGTGGATCAGCCCCGCGGGGGCGAACCAGGCGGCGCCGACGAAGAACACGACGGCGCCCACAGACAGCACGTCGAGCAAGCCGCTCGACAAAGGCTGGCCGCGGCTCTACACCATCGACGGCAACGAAATCATGTTGCATCAACCCCAGGTCGACGAGTGGCGCGACTACGCCACGCTGTTCGCCCGGCTCGCGGTCACCGTAAAGCTGAAGGGCTATAAGGAGCCCGCCGTCGGCGTCGTCGAGTTCAAGGCCGCGACGGTCACCAACCACGAGACGCGGCTGGTCACGATGTACAAGCCGGAGATCACCGCCGTCCGCTTCCCGGGCGTCTCTCCCGATACGGCGGCGGCGCTCGAGATGGCCGTCCGATCGGTGCCGCCCGCAAGGGACCATACGGAGATCGCGCTGGACCGCGTCGTCGCCTGTGTCGAGCAGGGCCAGACCAAGGACGAAGGCGTGCAGCTGAACCTGGACCCTCCACCCATCTTCTACAGTGACGGCGAGGCGATCCTCGTCTCGTTTCTGGGCGAGCCGCGGTTCTCGCCGATCGAAGGGACCGCGCTCGAGTTCGGGCTCAATACGAATTGGGACGTCATCCGCGACACCAAGACGGGACAGAACTACTTGCTCTATCGCGACGGCTGGCTCATGACCGACGATCTCCTCAAAGGGGGCTGGCAACCGGCCAAGAAGTTGCCGGCCGATATGAGCAAGCTTCCGAAAGACGAGGCCTGGGAGCGCGTGAGCAAGAGCGTACCCGGTCAGCCGCTGGCCTCCGTGCCGCAGGTCTTCGTAAGCAAAACGCCGGGAGAGGTGATCATCACCGAAGGTCGCCCGAAATTCAGAACGATTCCCGGCACGAACCTTTCCGCCATCTCGAACTCGGAGAACTCACTTTTTTACCATCAGGTCGAGAGTCATTTCTACTTTATGGCCGCCGGCCGCTGGTTCAGTGCGCCGGAGCTGGCGGGGCCGTGGACCGCGGCGACGAAATTGCTTCCCGGGGACTTTGCAGCGATCCCGAAAAACGATGCGAGCGCCGAGATTCTCGCGTCCGTGCCCGGCACCGACGAGGCCCGGGACGCCGTGCTCCTCGCCTCCATTCCCAAAACGGGAGTGGTCAACCGCAGCGAGGCGAAGGCAGAAGTGACCTACGACGGGGCGCCGGAGTTTCAGTCCATCGAGGGTACTACTGTCCAATACGCGGTCAACACGTCGAACGACGTCTTCCTGGTGGGCGCGAGCTACTACGTCTGCTATGAGGCGGTCTGGTTCACCGGGCCGACGGCGAACGGACCGTGGGTCGTTGCCGACTCGATTCCAAAGGAGATTTACTCGATCCCGCCGACGTCCCCGAAGTACAACGTGACCTATGTCTATGTGTACGACTCCACGCCCACGACCGTGACATGCGGATACACGTCCGGTTACTACGGAGAGGTCGTGTGCTCGGGAGTCGTGATGTATGGAACCGGCGTGGTGATCATCGCCACCTCAAGCAGTCAGTACTACTATGGATATTACCCGCCATACTACTGGGCGTACGGGCCCCGGCCGATGCCGTACTACGGACACTACAATTACTACGCGAGTCCGTACGGCTACGGCTATAGCGCGCACGGCCCGTACGGCGGATGCGGCTACGGTGCCAAATACAACCCGGCGACCGGAGTCTACTCGCGCGGCGGCTATGCCTACGGCCCATACGGGGGCGCGGGCTATCGGACGGCGTACAATCCGAGCACGGGGGCATGGGCGGGCCAGCGTGGAGGGTACAACGCCTACGGTTCGTGGAACCAGACCGCCGTGGTGAAGGGCGACGACTGGGCCCGTGGAGGGAGCTACACCAACTCGGACGGCACGCGCGGGGCATTCCAGACCTCGGGGGGAGCCGCGGGGGTTGGTTACAAGGGAGATCAAGGGAGCGGCTATGTCGTCAAGGACAAGAACGGCAACGTCTACGCAGGGAGCGACGGCAACGTCTACCAGCGTGGTGAAAACGGAGAATGGTCGAGCATGAGCGGGGGCGACGCGACCGCCTCTACGAGGGAGAGCGGGTCCGCCTCAGCCGGGACACGGGACGCGGCAGGGACGGGCGGGAAACCGGCCGCCGGAGCAACACCGACACCAGCGACTCGGACGCCCTCCGGCGACTCCGGCCCGTCGGCGAGCACGACGAAGGCGGCGCCGAGTGGAAGTCCCTCATCCTCCCCCGGTGTTTCGAACTCGAATGTCACGAATGGGCTGAATCGCGATTATCAGGCGCGGCAGACCGGCAATCAGCGGGCTGCTCAGAGTAGCACGGGCAGACCGTCAGGTGGCGGCCGAAGAGGACGTTGACCCAGGAGGAAGATCCCATGTTTCTAATGGACACAACAACGCGGGTGTGTTCTTCATAGCGCCGAACGTGAACTGGAAGTTTTGATGGCGCCGCTGGAGCGCGCTTCCATCGGTGGCCGCCTCCTCCTTGAGAGACCCGGAGAAGGAAGACAACCTGCAGAATGACGTGGAGGATTATCAATGACCGTGAAAGAACAGGCTCCGACACGCCATTTCGAACCGCGCTGGCCGGTGGCGCTCGCGATCGTCGCGGTGGTCATCCTGTTGGTGCTGCTGCCCAGGGACCTAAGGCTGGCCCCACTCTGGGTTACCTACATGATCGGGATAGCCGTGCTCGTTCCCGTCGCCGCCGTTGGGCTGACGGCCGCCAGAGCACGGTGGCTGCGCGTCGAGCGCACGGTCATTCTGCTCGTGGTCGTGTATGGAGCCTTCTCGGGCATCGTCAATCTGGCAAACCTGATCAGCGCGATGGTGCAGCGATCGGCGGAGATCAGCGGCGTGCAGCTCCTGGCGTCGAGCATCTCAGTGTGGGTTAGCAACGTGCTCGTATTCTCGCTCTTGTACTGGCAGATCGATCGCGGCGGCCCCGAACGCCGAGTGAACGACGCGAGCGCGAGACCGGATTGGCTCTTTCCGCAAGAGGGGGCTCCCGCCGGGGACGTGCCCCCCGGCTGGTGGCCCGTGTTCGTCGACTATCTGTTCCTCGGCTACTCGACCGCAACGGCGTTCAGCACTACAGATGTCATGCCGCTGACGTCTCGCGCCAAGATGCTGATGATGTTCGAAAGCACGATTTCGCTCGTGACGATCGTCGTCGTCGCGTCACGCGCGATCAATATTCTCGGCAGCTAGAGGCTATGGTGATGAGAGAGGATCGATGACTACGTTGCTGTGCGGCTACCGGATGGACTGGCGGAAGTTCGATGTGTTGGCCGGTCTGACGACGGCCGCAGTGGTGATCCCCAGGACCATGGCTTTCGCCGGTATCGTCCACCGCCGCCAAGAAGAGGAATAAGGTTACGGGAAACGTTCGCGACTGGATCGAGTTTGCTGCCAGGTTCATCGAGGCCCTGGCCGTGGCGATCATGGTCGGCTTCATCGTTGTCGGAACCGCGAAATGGCTCTTCTCCAGCAGACCGGTCGAGAAGAACTACGAGCGCTACCGCGCGGGACTGTGGAAGAAGACGACAGAGGCCCGCCCGAGCACCACGCAATAGGCGGGGCACGACGCCTGCCCCACGGCGCGGCCGCACTCGCGGGCGGGACAGGGGCGAAGATGAAGAATACAAAAAGGAGAGACCGAGCATGGGTGATCATTTGAGTTTCATCGAAGGCTTGTCAGCTCGGCTGCATGGGCCGATGAGTTTCCGCTTCCTCTTGCAGCCGCTTGTTGCGCTCTTTTTTGCCATCCGGGACGGCCGGAAGGACGCGCGGGAGGGGCGTGCGCCCTACTTTTGGGCCCTGTTCACCGACCCAGGGCACCGGCACGCCATGGTGGTGAGCGGCTGGAAGTCGATAGGCAAGGTGTTCATCATCGCCATCGTCCTCGATGTGGTCTTTCAATACATCGTGTTCCGCGATTTTCGCCCGATCGGGGCGTTGCTCGCCGGGTTGATCCTGGCACTCGTCCCGTACCTGCTGCTCCGCGGACCCGTGAACCGCCTCATGCGACGCAAGGCAAAGGGAGAGAAGCCATGAACAACGATACCGGCGAAAGGACACCCAACCCGAAGGCGACCTCTTCAGCCGCCCCCGTACCGGTCGGAGGCAGGGGAGGGATTCGCGAGATCCTGGCCGGCTTTGCGGCCTCGCTCGGTGTCGCCCGGAGCGGACCACCGAAGCCCGCGGACGGCACTCTCGACACGAGCACGATCCTCGCGATGGACCGGACCTAGTGGGCTGCGGAGCGGACGCTGATGGGGTGGATCCGGACAGCGCTATCCATGATCAGCTTCGGGTTTACGATCGGCAAGGTCGGCCAGGCCCTGCAAAACGTCGATGTGAAAGGGTTACGGGGCATGCGCGAGATTGGTGTCAACAGCATCGCCTACTTGCTCGTGACGCTCGGCACGGTCTCACTCCTCGCGGCGTCCGTGCAGTACAGCCGCCGCGTGTATGAGCTCCATGAGCACGGCCAGCGAGTCCGGCCGAGCATCGCGTTTGTGGTCGCGCTGGTGCTGAGCGTGATGGGTATCGTCGCCTTCGGCTCCCTGGTTAAGAAGCTATGACGGAGGTCGTGCGAGATTGCGAGGCTCGATCATGTTTTTGAACGAGGTGTGACCGGACGAAAGGAATTAGGGAAAATAGAGCGTGGAGAAAGAGTAAAATCAAGACCACACGATCCTTTCATGGAGCCCCGGCAGGCCGCGCCGATCCCGGGGCATGTATCCGAAACGAACTACGCCCGGGTTTCGAGTCCTGAACGATTCCGCATCCAGGTACTAAAAAAGGAGGACCTGCGCATGAAGTACATTTCTATGCTCGCTGTTCTTCTGATCGTGTCCCTCGCGCTGCCGCTCGCGGCGCAGCAGGAGAAATCAGCGGACAACATGAACGTCGTCCGCGAAGCGCTCCGCGCCGACAAGAAGGCTCTCGTCGCCGACAACATGCAGCTGACGGAGTCCGAAGCCAAGGCGTTCTGGCCGGTCTACGAGGAATACCAGACCGAGATGAAGGTTATCGGCGATCGTATGGTTAAGCTCATCGAGAACTACGGTGCCACCCACAAGGTCATGACCGACGACACCGCTGGCAAACTCCTCAAGAATCTCATGAGCATCCAGAGGGACCGGGTCACGCTCCAGGAGAAATACCTGCCCAAGTTCGAGAAGGTGCTGCCCATGACGAAGGTCGCCCGCTACTACCAGATCGAGAACAAGTTCCGCGCCGTCGTCGATTACGACGTCACGTCGCAGATTCCGCTAGTTGAGTGATATGGACGCTGATGCGCGGGGTCCGCTGCGGCGCCGGAAGTCTCCGTAGCGGCGGGCCCCATGTCCGTGTCTTCGCGAACGGTGGTTGACAGGAACAGGGAGCTCGAGGGGCGTGAGCGCGGAAACATTATCCCAAGATTATCCCGAACGTGATAAGCTCGAAGATGCAAAGCCGTGTAAGGGAAAGCCAACAAACAAAATGCCGGAGTGGCGGAATGGTAGACGCAGCGGACTTAAAATCCGCTGGAGGTAAGACCTCCGTGCCGGTTCGAGTCCGGCCTCCGGCATTCTCCATGCGCTGAGCGTTGAAGCTCTTTGGTCCAGGGGAGCCGCGCACAACAGCACACAACGGGCCGTGAGAGACGCCTTCTCATTCACCGGTCATGAGAGGGACCTCAGGCAGGCCATATAGAATCCGTCAAGCCATCCCCCGTGTATGGCATCCACGCTCCTGCCGTCGGTCCCGTCGTGGAGCCATCCGGGACTCAACCCTGACCCAGCTGTGTCTGTAACTTCTGCAGGGTTTGGAGCGCCTCCTCGATGTGGCCTGCGATGCCATCCATGACGCCCTTGAGACTTTGTACCTCGGCCTTCATTCTTCCGGCTTCAGACGCGGTTTCGTCCCCCAGCATCTTCTTGTATTGTTGGAGGCTCGTTTTGAGTTCTCCGGCCATCGTTCCCATCGAGTCGCTCATGCGCTGCATCATTAGGATCTCGCTCTTGTCTGCGCCGTGATGAGCCACCGCCAGCTCGCCAAACGACTTCGAGAGGATCTGTGATTTTTCAATTAGAATAGTCATCCGCGCCATCAAGGAATCGACCTGCATCATACGGTTCGCGTAGTCCATGTTGTTCATGTCGTCCATTCCGCCGACCTGGCCGCCGGGTTGGCCCGTCGGGGTCTTCGGATCAGGCGGGGCTGGTTGCGTCGGTCCTTGCTGGCGTTTTGGCGGCTGTACTTGAGGATGTCCCCACACTTGTGAGAGCGCGCCCGCGACGACGAGAGCGAGGATAGCGGCAATTGCGAGCGGCATTCTTGTTTTCACGACGATATACCTCCCGAAAAATGGGACCCTAAGGCGACAGGGGTTTACACGCCCATCTTATCACACGAAGATGAAGTCGAGATGAAGAATCCCGGTGGAATTAGGGATGTTCTACGGAGGGAAGACATCGGCCGGTGGCTGCGAGATTCGAGATACGGCCGTTAGGGGTTTCGCCAAGCACGGGTTGTAGGGGCGGATCGGTCAGGTCCATGTTTACAGTTGCCCCTTGGAAGGTGAGGGAATAATCTGGGATCCGGGCTGTACAAGAATGTGAATGGTACCGTTCATGGAGCGCGCCGAAGAATTGGATTCTCTCGCCGAAAAGAGCGACGACGAGATCATCCTCCAGATCCAGGGGGGCGATCGTCGTTCTTACGACCTGCTGGTGAAGCGGTACCAAAGGAGGATCTACTTTCTCGCCCTCCGGATGGCGAGAGATCACGACGACGCCGACGATCTCGCGCAGGAGACCTTCGTCAGGGCGTATTTCGCCATTGGGTCGTTCACGATCGGCCGCAACTTTTACACGTGGCTTTACAGGATTTGCATGAATCTTAGTATCAATTATCTCAATAAACGGAAGTTCGTCATCCCGGTCAGCCGTATCAGTGACGAGTCGGATCCTCTGGAGAGGGCCGCGGGCGGAGCGGACCCTTCCGACGAGCTGATTTCGAAGGAAACGACGGCAAAAGTCGAGTCGGCCATCGACTCGCTGTCGCCGAAGTACAAGGCCGTGTTGGTACTCCGGGTGTACGAAGACATGAGTTATGAGGACATCGCCAAAACGCTCGACATCTCGGTGGGAACGGTGATGTCCCGGCTCTTCAGGGCGAGGCAAAAGATGCTCGAGGCGCTCGAGGAGTACGAGGGGTGAACCACATGAAATGCGAGAGGTTCAACAAGTCGATATCCCTGTACCTCGACGGGAGACTGGGCGAGACCGACGAGAGGGCACTCCGTGAGCACCTTTCGACGTGCCCGCGGTGTGCGGATACGCTCTCAGCGCTGGAAGCGGCGCAGAAAGCCGCCAAAGCGACCCGGGCCGCGGAGCCGCGCGCCGGCTACTGGGATGTCTTTTCCGGCCGTGTCATAGAAAGGATCGATGCCGAAAGGGAGATCAAGGCGAGATCCCCGCTGAGAGATTTCGCGGCGAAGATCCTTCCGGCTCCGGGTCGAAGGCTGAGCCTCGCTGCGGGTGTGGCGTCGATCGCGCTCGCGGTTGTGGTGGGAGTGTTGTACGTGGACCGTCAGGGGGGTCGAGTCGTTCCACCGGGGGCCCAAGCCCCGGCCGAAAGGGAGGAGGTGCCGGAGACGGCAAGAGACACGAGGATCGCAGAAGAGAGCCGCGAAGCGACGGTCGGAGAGCCAAAACTGCAAGAATTGACAGACGTCCAAAAGGAGACGGATGCCGCTGGTGCTCCGGCAGGAACCCAAACGGAGACTCCCGCGGTCGCCGCGAAGAAAGACGCATCCCCGACAGATGCGAAGAAGGAGTCATCTCTGTCCGGCGGTGCGAATGAACCGCGGACAGTGGCGATCAAAAGCGTGAGTGCTGACAAACCCGCAGCCACCCCGGAGGCCCCGGCGAAACCGGCCGAGCAGACGAAGGCCGACAGATCTGCGGAAACCCCGGTCTCGGTGGGCGGAGCCACTGAATTGACGCAGGCCGAGAAATCTACCGAGACGCCAAGGCCGGCCAAACGAGAGACGGAAACGGAAACCATCGCCGCGGACAAAATGGAACGGTCGAGGGCCGTGTCGTTCAACGCCGCGGACAAGCGCGCAGGGGTCGAACCCCCGATGGAATCGTATATGGTGGGCGGAATAGCTTTGCAGAAGATCGCCGACCAGGACACTTTGATCGCGGCGGATGAGCTGAGAGCGCTCATCGCCACGTGGAAATCCCACATCGAAGGGAACCCCACAGATTCGCTCAACAGCGAAGGGTATCGGCAGGTCGCGGTTGCCTACTGCCTCCTGGCCAGGCAATCCGGGGATGAAGCAGTTATCTCCGAGGGCGCGCAAGTTATCAGGAGCTACCTTGGGCAAGCAGAAGACCATGACGTCAAAGAGTTTCTGTCAGCCAAGCTCGAGGAGATCGAGGGATTGAGAGAGAAATAGGTTCCGCGATGGAATAATCCTCTACATGACCTGTATCACCGGTAGCGACAGCACTGGATGGGTAGCGTCCACGTCCGTTACCACAGGAGAGAGGTCATGAAGAGAGCATTATTCATAAGCGGAGTTCTTCTCGCCGCCGTCACCAGCCTCGTCTGGGCCGACGGCTTCATCATCCCACGGCCGATTCCCCCCGACGTGGAGCTCCCGCCCAATCTGTCGGTCAAATACCACCACGTCGACGTGGACATCACGAACCAGGTGGCGGTAACCAGCGTCGATCAGGTGTTCGTGAACCATCATCACCGCGACATCGAGGGCACCTACATCTTTCCGATCTCGCCTCAGGCGGCGATCTCCGACTTCTCCATGTTCGTCGGCAACGAGGAGATCAATGGGAAGATCCTGGACAAGAATGAAGCGCGCCGGATCTACGAGGAGATCGTAAGGAGACGCCGGGACCCCGCGCTCCTCGAGTATTTCGGTGACGGGATGTTCCAGGCGTCTGTGTACCCGATTCCAGCCCGCGGCGAGGCTCGGATCAAGCTCCATTACTCCGAAGTCCTGGAGAGAGACGCCGGAGTGTGCGGATACCGGTATACGCTCGGTACGGAGCGGTTTTCGCGCGATCCGCTGCAGACCGTCGAACTTCGCGTAGGGATCGAATCGAAGACGCCGATCACGAGTGTCTATTCTCCCTCGCACGACATCCGCGTCGAGCGGGAAGGCGACCACCGGGCGGTCGTGACATACGTGGAGGAGGGCACGCGGCCGGACAAGGACTTTCTGCTCTATTATACCGTCTCGGAAGAGGAAATCGGGGTCGATCTGCTGACGTTCGAGGACGAGGATCACGAGCGGTACTTTCTCACACTGATTTCCCCTCGTGTCGAACTCGACGCGGGAAGAACGTCGAACAAGGACATCATCTTCATTCTAGACACATCGGGGAGCATGCAAGGAGACAAGATCTCTCAGGCGAAAGGCGCGCTCTCCTTCTGCCTGAACGGCCTCGAAGAAGGGGACCGTTTCAATGTGATCGATTTCGACGACGAAGTGAGGGCTTTCGAGACGGCGCTCGTCCCGGCTGACCGGCGACACATCGCCGACGCAATCGAGTTTGTCGAAGGCTGCCGTGCCGAGGGAGGCACGAATATCAACGATGCGCTCCTCAACGGGCTCGACCAGATCGAAAAGGCCGGGAGAGCGTCTTTCATCATATTTCTCACCGACGGGCTTCCCACTGTGGGAGAAGTCGACGTGCAGAAAATCCTGAACAACGTCGGACAATCCAACCGTTCGGCGACGAGGCTCTTTGTTTTCGGGGTTGGATACGACGTCAACACACGCCTTCTCGACCGACTCGCGGCCGATCATCACGGGACGTCGGATTACGTCCGCCCCTCCGAGGACATCGAGGTCAAGGTGTCGCATTTCTTCACCAAGGTATCGCACCCGATCCTGACACAGGTCGAGCTGACCTTCGACGGCGTCGAGACCTACGATCTCTACCCGAAGGAGCTTCCCGACGTGTTCAAGGGTTCCGAGATACTCGTCCTGGGGAGGTACAACGGCAGCGGACATGCGCGGGTGACGCTCGTCGGCCGGAGCCGAGACACCGGGCGGAAAATCGACTTCGACGTAAACTTCTCGGGAGGCGGACGAAACGACTTCGTCCCGCGTCTTTGGGCAACGAGAAAAGTCGGGTACCTGATCGACCAACTGCGAAGCCACGGTGAGGACAGGGAGCTGGTGAACGAAATCGTCAGGTTGTCCAAGAAATACGGGATCATCACCGAATACACATCGTTCCTCGTCGATGCCGATTACCGTACCGCGCTCAAGGACCTTGTGGCGCCCGCCGAGAAACTGCTCAATGAGTCGGCCAAAGTCGAAGTAGGGGGCGTGGCGGTAAATCGTACCCAGGCTGACAAGATGGTGGCAAAAGCGCCGAGGGCTCTCGATGCCTACCAGGACGCCGAGGGTAACGAGCACAAAATCACCAAGGTCGTCCAGGCGGGTGCCAGGACCTTCTACGACAAGGACGGTCTCTGGGTGGACAGCGAGTTCGAGGGACGGATCGAAACGTTCAAGGTGAAAAGGTTTTCCGAGGCGTATTTCGAGCTCGTGACCCGCGCGCCCGAAGTGGGGAAGTACTGCGCCGTCGGGGACGCGGTGATCTTCTTGATGGGCGGCAGGGCGGTTGAGATTTCTGACGAGGGCAAGAGTGAGCTCACGGACTCCGAACTGCGGTCCCTCGTCGGGCGATAGTTCTGGAGGTTATTTTGAACGCCGACCAGGGGCGGAGAAGCCACCGGTCGGCGTTCCCTCGCCGGGCCGAGGACTATCGAACAATGACAACCATAAGCAGATAACCCAGAGTCGCCAGAGCGAGCCCACCGGCGAGGTAGAGCGTCCGGCGGGCTCGAGCTAGCATATTCGAAGGAAGAGCCGCGTCCCGAGCCCGAATGGCGCGGCTCAGGATCGGGGGATAGAGCAAAACGAGGTTCATGATAAAAGGCACCGTGAGCCACCACGAGTTCTCAAAAATGCGCCCCGCCCCCAAGCCGCCACCGCCGCGCCAAATATCCGCCACCCGCGCGACGACAAGAAACGCCGTTCCGGCGAGCGCAAGCCACGCACCGTCGTAGGCCGTATCGACCAGATACGAAGAGTCGCGCTCGCCGGGACTACGCCCCGTCAAACGGCTATGGAACCGACCGTACCGGACGTAGATGATCATCCCGACGTTCAACCACGCGGCAAACCGGAGCCAAGAGGTCGGCGGGAGATAGGCGATGAGTCCGATGCACCCGATCGCGCCCAGAATGGGCATGGCCCACCCGCCGGGCGCCTTGAAACGGCGCTCGCGAAGGGGTTCCTTGACCCGAAGGATGATGACACCGGCGCAGACGAGGATGAACGCAAAGAGAGTCCCGATGTTGGTGAGATCCACCATCTCGGCGAGCGTCGTGAACATCGCCGCGACACCGACGCCGAGCCCGGTGAGAATGGTCGCGGTCCACGGCGTCCTGAACCTTGGGTGGACCTTCGCAAAAGCGGGGGGCAGGAGACCGTCTCGCGCCATGGCGAAGAAGATACGGGGTTGCCCGAGCTGAAAGACGAATAACACGGCGGTGTGCGCGATGACCGAGCCGATGGCGACGAACAGGACGGCGAGCCCTTTCAAGTTGACGTACTGGAGAGCAAACGTGAGCGGTTCGGCCTGCTCGCCGGAGAGCGCTTTCACCAGTGCCTGGTACGGGACCATACCGGTGAAGACGGCAGCGACGATGACATAGAAGATCGTACATATGACGAGCGACGCGATGATCCCGATGGGCATGTTTCGCTGGGGGTTCTTGGTCTCCTCGGCGACGGTCGAGACCGCGTCGAACCCGATGTAGGCGAAAAATATGACCGCCGCCCCCGAGGCGACCCCGTGCCATGCGTTCGGCATGAAGGGGTGCCAGTTGTCGCTATCCATGAACCGCACCCCGACGACGATGAAGAACGTGAGCACGATGAGCTTGATGATCACCATGCCCGCGTTGAACCACGCGCTCTCGCGGATCCCGATAAGCAAGATGCTGGTGACGGCGGCGACGATCGAGAAGGCGAGGAGGTTAAAGACGATGGGGATCCCGAAGATGTGAGGCGCGCTCGCGATCACCTCGGGGATTCTCAGCGCCGTCTGGTAGTCGGTCGAGAGCCAGTCGGGGATAAAGATCCCCGCCTCGGCAAGGAAGGTCTTGAAGTAGTTCGCCCAGCTGATCGCCACGGCGACATTCCCCACGGCGTACTCGATGATGAGGTCCCAACCGATGATCCAGGCGATGACCTCGCCGAGGGTCGCGTACGAGTAAGTGTACGCGGACCCGGAGATAGGGACGAGCGAGGCAAGCTCGGCGTAGCATAGCGCGACAAAGGTGCAGACGACCCCGGAGAGGACAAAGGATATGATGAGGGCGGGCCCCGCGCCCGGCCGGTGCATGTCGCCCGCGGCCGCCGTCCCGATAGTGGCGAAGATCCCCGCGCCGATCACCGCCCCGATCCCGAGGAGCGTGATCTGTGTCGGCCCAAGGACCCTTTTCAAGGAATGCTTGGTGGTCTCGGCATCCTTGAGAATGCTGTCGATGGACTTGGTCGAGAACAGCCCGCGCAAGACTCGACTCCCGGGGTTGCGGCAGCGCTGAGAAAGATGCGCGTCACACACGAGTCCGATTGGTTGGTATTCTCTACACCTCGCCCCGGGGTGTCAAGGCGGATGCGAGGCGCCTCCGGAAGTTCGAACCCAGGACCATCCCCTGTGGTATAATTCGGCAAAAGCTGCAAGCCGGCCGCCCGCCGGTTGTCCAAATATCTGACAGCAAGAGCTTTCTCGGGATAATGGACTCACAGGAGATTCGATGAAAAAGATCGTCGTCATATTGGGGCTGGTGGTGGTTCTCGGGGTCGTGGCTTTCGTGGTCTTGCGCGGAAAAGAGAGCAAATCCGAACCGAAGTTCCTCACCGCCGAGGTGCAAAAGGGGAACATATCGATCATGGTGACCGCGACGGGCACCCTCGAGGCGGTCACCACGGTCCAGGTGGGGAGTCAGGTCTCGGGGACGATTTCCGCGCTCTACGTGGATTTCAACACGACGGTGAAAAAGGGACAGGTCGTCGCCCAGCTCGATCCCACGTTTATTGAGGCGCAGGTGGCCCAGGCCCAGGCCGATCTCGACAGGGAAAAGGCCTCGGCCGAGCTCTCTAGAAGAGAATACGAGAGATCGATCTCGCTTTTCCAAGAACAAATGATCTCCGACTCCGAGCGGGACATTACGCTCACCAACTACGAGCTCGCGAAAACACGCGAGAAATCCGCCGAGGCGGCTCTCGACCGGGTGAAGACAAATCTTGATTACGCCACGATCGTCTCGCCGATCGACGGGGTGGTGATCTCGCGAAACGTGGACGTGGGGCAGACGGTGGCGGCGAGCCTCCAGGCACCCACCCTTTTCACCATCGCCCAGGACCTCACGCAGATGCAGGTCAAAGCGAGCGTCGACGAGGCGGACATCGGCAAGATAGAGGAGGGCCAGGACGCGCTCTTTACCGTGGACGCGTATCCGGAGCGTTCGTTCAAGGGGAGCGTCCGGCAAATCAGGCTCTCGCCCCAGATCGTCCAGAACGTCGTGTCCTACGACGTGATCATCACCGTCCCGAATCCCGAGCTGCTCCTCAAGCCTGGAATGACGGCAAACGTGACGGTTCTCGTCGACCAGCGGCAGGACGTGCTCAAGGTACCAAGCTCCGCGCTCCGTTTCCGTCCGGTGGGCGAGAAGAAGGAAGGAACGGCCGCGGATAAGAGAGAAGCTTCCGGGGTCCAAACGGTCTCTGACGACAAAGGGCGTTCGGCGGAAGGAAAGGACGCGTCTCGGGACCGAAAAGCCGCGGGTTCGGTGTCGGAGCGGGACGAGCGCCCATCGAGCGGGGGAATGCCTCCCGGGCACGCGTCTTCAACCGGCGGCAACGCCATGGCGCGGCACCCCGGTTCGTCAGGCGCGGGCGCGGTGCAGTCCGGCCCACCCGAAGGCGAAGGAAGGAAGAAAGGGCAGAGCGTCCTCTGGGTCCTCGACGCCGCGGGGAGCCCTCAGCCCGTGCCGGTTGAAATAGGGATCTCGGACGGCTCCTTTACGGAGATCGTGACGGCGAGCCTAAAGGAAGGCGATAGCGTGATCGTCGGGCAGAAGGGCGCGGAGGCGGCGTCGAATAATCAACAGGTGAATCCGTTCGCCCCACGGTTCCCCGGGAGCGGGAGCGGCACGAGGAGACACGGGTGAACGATCTCATCGCGACCGAACAGCTCGTCAAAATATACAAGCTTGGCGACTACGAGATCCACGCGCTCCGCGGGATCGATCTCGCGATCGAACGGGGCGAGTTCGTCGCCATCATGGGCCCGTCGGGTTCGGGGAAGTCCACGTTGATGCACATCCTCGGGTGTCTCGACCGCCCGACAAAGGGGAAGTACCGTCTCGAGGGCAAGGACGTCTCCTCGATGGACCGCAACAGCCTCGCCGAGGTCCGAAACCGCAAAATCGGGTTCGTTTTTCAATCGTTCAACTTGTTAGCGCGGACGACGGCGCTCGAGAACGTGGAGCTTCCCCTGCTATACAACGGCAGCTCCACCAAGCAGAGACTCGAAAAAGCCCGCGCGGCGCTCTCGCTCGTGGGATTGGAAGGCCGCGAGAACCACTACCCAAATAAGCTCTCCGGCGGGCAGCAGCAAAGGGTGGCGATCGCGAGGGCGCTCGTCAATGATCCGGCGATCATCCTCGCCGACGAGCCCACGGGGAACCTCGACACGCGCACATCGATCGAGGTCATGGAGATGTTCCAGTCGCTCAACGACAAGGCGATCACGATTATTCTCATCACGCACGAAAAGGACATCGCGGGGTACGCAAAGCGAAACATCACGTTCAGAGACGGCCGTATCGTGATCGACGAAAGGGTGGCTGCCCCGAAGAACGGAAAAGAGGAACTCCGGTCGCTTCCGCCGGACGAAAGCGAGGACGCGGTATGAAGTACCTCCAGATTATAAGAATCGCGTACAAGGCGCTCGGCCGGAACAAAATGCGTTCGAGTCTCACCATGCTCGGGATCATCATCGGCGTGGGAGCGGTGATCGCGATGGTCGGGATCGGCGAGGGCGCAAAAAAGATGGTGAACGCGCAGATCGCTTCGTTGGGCGATAACCTCCTGAGCGTGTTTCCGGGGAGCCACATGCAGGGAGGGTTCCGCGGGGGCGCGGGGACGATGACTTCTCTCACCGAGGACGACGCAGAGGCGATCAAGATCTTTTGTTCGGCTATCTCGAAAGTCTCCCCGGTGGTTCGAACCGGTGGGCAGGTGGTCGCGGGGAATCTGAACTGGGGAACGTCCGTCGAAGGGTACGCGCCCGATTTCATCTCGATCCGGTCGTGGCCGGTGGCCTCCGGCACGATGTTTACCGATCAGGATGTCAAAGGCGCGACGAAGGTCTGTCTTCTCGGACAGACCGTCGTGGATAACCTTTTCCCCGGGCAGGACCCCGTCGGCGAGATCATTCGGATCAAGAAGCTCCCATTCCGTGTGATCGGCGTCCTCTCGCCCAAAGGGCAAAACGCCTTCGGGCGGGACCAGGACGATATTGTCGTCGTCCCGTACACGACGGCGCAAAAGAAGCTCATGGGGGTCACCCACGTCAACAACATCATGGCATCCGCCGTGGACCGAAGCCGCATAGATGAGGCGACGACGCAGATCACCGAGCTCCTCCGGCGAAGGCACCGGATCCTCCCCGGCCAGGAAGACGACTTTACGGTGAGGAGCCAGCTCGATGTCGCGACCGCCGTGGGGTCCACGTCCAAGATCATGACCGTCCTTCTTGGCGTCGTCGCGTCGATCTCGCTCGTCGTCGGGGGCATCGGGATTATGAACATCATGCTCGTGTCCGTGACCGAGAGGACCAGGGAAATCGGAATCCGAATGGCGGTGGGAGCGAAGGGGAGGGATATCCTCGTTCAGTTCCTGGTGGAGTCGATGGTGCTGAGTCTGATCGGCGGGATTATCGGGATCCTCTTCGGACTCTCGGCGGCGAAGATCGTTTCGGTGGCCGCGAAATGGCCCATCTTTACATCGGTCTCGGCCATCGCGATGGCGTTCTGCTTCGCCGGTTTCGTGGGAGTGTTCTTCGGGTTCTACCCGGCGAGAAAAGCGTCCCTCCTCGACCCCATCGAAGCGCTGAGATACGAATAAGCTACTTTAATATACTGCGGCAATAGATTGTAACCACGTATGTTATGCCGTCGCCCATCGACTGCGTGCAGGCGATCTCCCGGACGTTACCGGAGCAACAGCATCTTCCGCGTCTGCTCGAACCCCGGCGCTTTCATACGGCACAAATACACCCCCGAAGAGACGTCATTTCCGGCGCCGTCGTCGCCTCGCCACGTGATCATCTTTGTCCCTTCGGTCTGCTCATCCGACAACAGCGTTCGAACCAGTCGGCCGTTCACGTCAAAGATCTCAATCGTGAAGTGACCGCCGCCGGCCGGTACGTCGTACCGGATGGTCGTGGATGGGTTGAAGGGGTTCGGGACGTTCGGATGAAGCGCGAACCTCTCCGGAATCGGCGGACCGTCAAGACCGGTGACTCCCCCGGGGGAAGCCGGCTCGCTCTCGTTCCCGGCGAAGTCCACGGCAGTGAGCTTGTAGTAGTACTTCCATCCCTCCTCGATACCGTCGAGCCACGCTGCCTGCAGCGTTTGGTGAACGAGAGATTCCGGAGACGGTGCGAACGACGGATCCATCGAGCGATAGACGTTGAAATATCGGAAATCGGTGTCTTCCGAAGGTTCCCAAGCGAGTTCGTTTCCCGCGCCGCCGTTATACGCGACCGCGAAACCCTCTGGGACGTTCGGCGCCAGGTTGTCGAGCGAGTATCCGGAGTCCGGCGGCGAATCGAAGTACACCAACGGATCAGCCGTAGCGGCCCTGATGAAAAACACGGACCAATGTATCCCGTCTTCGACGGTCGAGTCGGCGAGCGTCGGTGCGATCATGAAGTAAGTGAGATCGCCGTGCGCGGGAACGGCGCCGACGAACTCCCAATCACTGAGGAACTCACCGGGAGCCGACATCATTCTGGCGGTCCCGGCCGATGACGAGAGGGCGTCGGGGGAGACATCACGTGCTCCGGCGCGATCCTGGGCCTGCGCAGTGGGAAGGGAATCGATCCGGCGGTACGCCTCGTACTGAAAAACCGGTGTTGGAGAAGCGGTCGCGTCGCGGCCGGACCGGGCGAATTCGATCCGCACCCGGCGCCCCTGATCGTTCCCGATGTCAAGGACCGAAGAAATTTGAGGTGATGGGGGTTCCATCGCGTATCCGGTCAACATGACCTCGAGACCGTTCCCAAGATCGACGGTGCAATCGTGCGTACCGGCGTATCCGGGCGCAAACAGCGCCGTCATCGTAAGAGTATCCAGGGCTTCGATGTCGTAGTGGGTGCCGGATAGAATCGAGAAAGACGGGCATGACTCGGTGATTTCACCGGACATCGTCCCGCACGCCTGGTTGATGATGAAGAACTGCGCCTTGGTGTCCTTGCCGACGTTAACGCTATCGAAAACGACGAGGGACGGCTCGACGAGTCCCGGCGACATGAACATGACCCAAACGGCGCCCCGATCGAGGCCCCCGTCGTCATCGGTGGACGCGCCGACGACGATATCTGTCATCCCGTTGCTGTCGAGGTCTCCGACGGGAGGGGTCGTTATCCCAAAATAATCGTTATAGTCGAGAATCCCCGTGAACCCCCCCTGGGTGTCGCTGATCTTCTGGCTTGAACGAACGGTTCCGTTGCTCTCGAGCGTGAGGAGCCACACCGCGCCATGGTTGGCGCCCCCGTCGTCGTCGGCGAACGCGCCGACCGCGAGCGTTCTCGACTCGCCACAACCCCCGATGTCAATCGCTGAGAGGCTGACTCCAAAATTGTCGCCGTCGTCGAGTGCCCCGGTGAAACCCCCTTGTGAGTCTGCGATCTTCTGATACGTCTTGACGGTGCCACTGGAGTTCAGAAAAAGAATCCAGACAGCCCCGCGGTCGGTGCCGCCGGTATTGTCCAGGTATGCACCCACGGCGATGTCCAGCAAGGTATCGCCATCGAGATCTCCCAGCGGCGTGACGCCTACCCCGAACTTGTCATCGTCCGACAGGATTCCCGTGAATCCGCCCGAGGTCGAACTGATTTTGGTGTGAGTCGCGACGGTTCCGTTGGCGTTGAGCGACAGAATCCACACAGCGCCCCGCTCCGGGCCGCCGTCGTCGTCCCAAGAGGCGCCGACGGCAAGCTCGTCTTTGCCGTCGTTGTTGAGATCGCCAAGCGCGGAGACCGAGACTCCGAAACGATCCAGATTGTCGAGAACGCCCGTGAATCCGCCAGCCGTGCTGCTGATCTTCTGATGGCCCTTGACCGTGCCGTTGCTATTGAAAAAGAGGATCCAGACGGCACCTCGATTTTCGCCCCCATCATCGTCGGCATCCGCTCCAACGGCGAGGTCGTTGATACCGTCGTTGTCCAGATCGCCGAGGCACGCGACGGAACGACCGAAGTCGTCGAAATTGTTGAGCACCCCGGTGAATCCGCCTTGCCCGTTCGTGATGAGCTGGTGGCTTTTTACGGTTCCGTTGGTGTTGAGCGAGAGCACGAAAACCGCGCCCGGTCCGGGCCCTGCGTGGCCGTCTCCGTAGCCGTAGAAGTATGCGCCCACGGCGAGTTCGGATCGCCCATCGCCGTCCAGATCACCGAGCAGATCCGCCGACTGTCCGAACCGGTCCTGATCGCCGAGAATTGCGGTGAATCCTCCTTCGGTGTCGCTGATTTTCTGGTGGGAGATGACCTGCGCGGACACAGATGATGCCGCGAGCGAGAAGGCGAGCGACCAGATCGTCAGCACGATGGGGATGAGAATGAAAGAGGAGATTTTCGGTCTGCGTCCGTAGTTCATGGCGGCCTCCTCCGGGTCTGAGGTGTGACAACGCCCAGACGGACCGCGGCCCCGGCAAAACCGGCCTCGAGCAGCCCGCCGGGAGTTGAGCGACGCATGGCGGCCTGGGATGAAGCGCCGCGGCGTCGAGCCATATTGTACGCCCTTTTGCGCCGGGATTCAACAGCAAAGAACCGCGCGGTATTTGACGGGACGTGTGGAGGCGCCTAGATCTCGATCCCGATGAGGAATTTGAGAGCAGTCGCCGCGATCATGGAGTACACGAGGAAGATCACGATCCAGTGGACCTGCCAGCCGAGAAGCGAGTGTCTCGCCGGCGGATAATCGATCGCAATGCGTTGGAAGGGGGAGTCCGGGGGGACCGGCGGAAGCCCCGGATGGATGATCGGCTCAAAAATACCCGATGCTTTTCTTTCGAAACCGATCATCCGGTAGGACTTCTTGGCGGTGAGCGGGAAGGTGTAAGAACTTCCCTTGGCGTAAACGGTGAGTTCGTGCGTCCCGCCGACCTCGAAGAAGAGTTTCCAAACGGTCTCGCGAGTGACGGAGTCGCGGACGGGCTTTCCACGAACGGCCACT
>Ga0315275_10001527_pt1 | contig 20473 bp, 17 predicted proteins | sample YL17G03_0_MG_FD_205557 | JGI IMG/M metagenome (GOLD analysis project Ga0315275, IMG submission 205557) | Sediment microbial communities from Yellowstone Lake, YNP, Wyoming, USA - YL17G03_0 | ecosystem: Environmental > Aquatic > Freshwater > Lake > Sediment | place: USA: Wyoming | collected...
ACCCGCCGCGCTATGCGGCGCTGTAGTGTTATCAGGTTTGCGATTGCGGCGCGTCGAGGTGAATGCCCACCACGTCCAACTCGGCGCACTGGGCGGCGATGCCGAGGACTTCGGCGACGCTGGGTGTGGTGCGGCCGCCGTCGCCGCTGATGAGTTCCTTGATGTAGGTGCCCGCCTGGGCGCGGACCGTGAGTTCCAGCGTCCGCGCCGCCGTTCGCCGCCATTCCAGCGACACCACGCACCGCCGGCGTACGAGGTCCGACCGGCGTCTGAGCACACGGGTGGGCGTCCGCTGCGTGACGGCGCCGACGAGGCGGGCCAGGCCCTCGCACGCGGCGTCGGTCACGTCGCGCCCCAGGGCCGCCACGGCGTGGTACGTCTTCTCGGGCCGGAGTGCCTTGAGGCGCGCCACCTCGCCGCGCCGGCACGTCGCGAGGTCCAGCACTTCGACCTTCCCCGAACTGTTGATGGCCTGGGCCAACACGGCCCAGTCGGGCCGGCGCCGGCGGGGGCGCAGCACCTCAAGCACGAACGGCCGCCCGGCCAGGCATCGCACGTCGGTGTCCTCGCGGCCGCAGCCGTGGAAGAAGTGGTCCTCGCCCTGGACCTCGCGCAGGATGGGGTCGCCGACGATTTCCTGGATGCTCGTGGGCCACTCGGGCCACCGGCACTGGGGCAGGCCGCGGACGAGTTTCCGGTATCGCCCGGCCACAAAGAGCGGCTGGACGTCCAGGTCGACCTTGCCTGCGGCGTGGTCGGCGACAACAATGATATCGGGGTCGCGGAGGTCGGCTTCGCAGCCGAGCGTCTCGCAGAGGCGGATTCCGAGGAGGCGGTTGAACTCCTGCTTATAGGGTTCGGCCAGTTCGCCGCCGGCCGCGGCCCACAGCATTTCTTCGCGAGCGGCGATCTGCGGATCGGCGTGCGACGCCACGGCCAGCGTGGCGAACTCCCAGCCGGCCAGGGCCTCGCGGGCACGGGCGGCCCAGTCTTCGAGGCGCCCGAAGAGACCGTCGCAGAGGGGGCAGGGCGGGGCGGCGGGCGGCCCGCCCACGGCCTCGCGCACCCGGCGGCCGCGCTGGGCGTTCGAGAGGCCCGTATCGACCTCGGCAAAGAGCCGGCCGAGGCAGTGGTCGCACAGGGGGCCGGCGGCCAGGGCCTTCTCGGCCATCACCCGCATGTCGCTCCGGGCGACGGCCTCGCCGAGTTTCATCTTACGCCATGCGTTTCTGGCCATGTGAACCGTATTACTAAGCAGGGCCTGGGTGCGTCGCGGCTTCCTGCGCTCCGCCATGGAACGCAAATTGTGAAACCGGTGTAACGGGCCGAGCGTCAAAGGGCGCGGGTGTGCTGCGCGCACTTCGGTATCCGCGGGGCAGAGCGGCGTTGCCCGCGGCCTCGGCGTGCGGTATCATACCGGTTTACGGAAAGGGTTTCTCGCACAAACGGTTATGGCCGACATTCATTCCATGAGAACCGAGCAGGCCGAACTCTCCCGGGAAGAGATCTACCGGGACTGGCTCGGCCTTAACCATGCCTCCCCCTCCTACTACGGACTGCTCGGGGTGCCGGAACTGGAGTCGGACGAGACGGCCATCCACCACGCCGCACGACGGGTGAAACGCAAACTGCGGGCCTACCAGATCGGCCTGTACCGGAAGCAGGCCCTCGAGATTCTGACTGACGTGGGCCAGGCGGTGTCGGTCCTGATGAACCCCGAGAAGAAGCGGGCCTACGACAACGAGATGGTCCGGCGCTGGCGGGCGACCATCGAGGAACTCTTCCAGACCCACTGCAAGGGGGCGATCCCGGAACCCGCCGCGCTCGAGGTCTGGCTGTCGGCGTGCCAGTCTCGCGGCATCCCGGTGACGCGCCTCATGCCGCGCCTCATGCGGACCCTCCACTCGCGATTCGCGGCCTGGGCGCCGCAGGGCGAGGCAGGGCTGGCGCTCCCGATCAACCTTTGGCTGTACCGCGACATGATCGTGCTCGGCCAGTGTCTGCACGTCGGGACGCTGGAGCATCGGGTCGAGGCCGTCAAGCACGTGCAGAAACTGGTGGGGATTCCTCCCGGCCTGGCCGGCCTGATGGCCGAGGAAGTGGCCCGAAGCCTCCACCTCTTCTCCAAGACCCGGCTGGTGACGCAGGCCGACAAGGATGCCGATGGGATGCTTCGGCGGCTGGGGCGCCGGATCCGGCGTTTCGGCGGCCGCGTGGGGCATCGGAGTAAGGTGCTGGCGGCGGCCGCCATGCTCCTCGGGAAACACAAACGCGACATGGAGGCGGCGCTGGAGCGGCTCAACGAGTTGCCGGTGGAACTCACGCCGGCCCAGAAGGCCGCCTGCCAGGCGCGGCGGGCACGCGACAAGGTCGAGGAAGCCGGCCACAAGGCCAAGGAAGCCAGGGAGATGGTGGCCGCGTGGCTTCGCGGCCGACCGCAGATCCTGGTCGGGGCGGCCTTGGCCTTGGGGGTGGTCGCGCTGGTGCTGGCGTTCCTGGTGGCCGCCGGGATATGGCAGCCCTTCCACGAGGAATCGCCGGTCCTGCCTGCGCCCGACGCCTTCGCGAGACAGCCGGCCGCCGTGGAACCTCCGCGAAAGCCGCGACTCGTCGGTCAGACGCCCGGCGTCACCACGACCGGCCAGGTGACCTCGGACCTGCTGCCCGGCCTGAAGGAGTTGCAGCAGTTCATCGAGAAGGGCGGCGAATCGGGCAAGCAACCTGCCCTGCATACCGGCAAGCAGCCGCCTGTGCTTCCGGTCAAGCCGCCCAATTCCGGTCAGAAGCCGCCCGACAAGGAGCCGGGGACCGGCGAGATCAAGTTCTTCGGGGTGGAAGGCAGACCTGCCACGCCGGGAGACAAGGACAAGTAGCCGGTCGCCTCGCGGCATCCTGTGGCGCCCTGGCGCGGTTCTGCGGCGGCGAAGCCGGAGGCGGGATCAGAACTTCGCCTGGGGGTTGTTTTCCTTCAGGGCCTTCATGCGCTGGGCGACGTTCTCGTAGATGGGGTTGCGGACCTCGGGCACGAGTCTCGTGAGGAGTTTGTACTGGTCCATGGCCCGTTTGGGGTCGCCGGCCTTTTCGTAGGTAATGGCCGTGTCGTAGGTGCTCTTGACCCTGTCGAGGAGTTCCCTGGTGGCCTCCTGCCGGATGCGTTCCGCGGGTGGGTCGCTGACGAACGAGGTCCGGGAACCGTAATAGGCGAGGGCCTTCTGGAACATCCGAACCGCGCCGAGCAGGTGGGCCTCCTTGCCGGGGATCTTGCAGACGCTGTAGTTCTCGATGCCCTGTTTCTTGCACTGGTCGCCGAGGGCTTCGTTCCTCTCCTTGACGGTGAAGGGGTATCGTGGCGCGTCTTTCTCGTAGCGGAACTGGACCTCGATGGCCTTCCGCATGCCCTCGATGTAGACGGCCTTGCCCGATAGGAGGTCCTCGCGCGGCACGAGGACGTGTCCGCCGAAGGAGTCCTCGCAGATGATCCCCTCGGTTTCCTCGCGCAGGACTCTCAGGGGCGGCCCGCCGGCGGCCAGGCGAATCGTGTCGTCGATGGTGAGGATGGAGATCCCGGCGATGGGGTTCCTGGCGGCATCCGACGACTTTTTCCAGAGCATGGCGACGGCGATGCCGAGGACCACGAGGAGCCAGATTCCGAGGCCGATGAACAGGCCTTTACGCCGCTTGAAGAGTGACAACTTCTCCTCTTCGGCGCCCTCGCCCTCCTTGGCGGCCTCGTCGTCTCCCTGCCCGGTGGCCCGGGGACGGAACTGCGGGCGTCCGCCCACCACGGGGGTCACCGTTTCGACGATGAACCTCAGTCGCGTCTTGGCGCCGAGGCGGATTTCGTCGCCGTCGGCCAGGACGACCTCGTCGGCCGGCTTCCTGTTGACCAGGGTGCCGTTGGCGCTCAGGTTCTTCAGGATCCAGGTCTCGCCGCGACGCTCGATACGCATGTGCTGCCGCGAGATCACGCTCTCCGTCAGGACGACCTCGCAGGAGGCGTCGCGGCCGACGGCGGTCGCCGCGGGGGCGCAGCGGAACGTCTGGCCCTTCTCCGGCCCGCCGGTGCATTCCAGGTGGGCGCGGGCGAGGGTCGTGGTCACCGGGTTCATCGCCCGGCGGGCCTGCGACTCTTTGGCGTCCTCTTTACCGTCTGTCTTGTCGGTGGCCATCAAGTTCCTCCGCACGGTTTATACGCTTGGCGGGGAGCGGGTGCCGCAGAAAACCGGCGGCAGCGGGTACCCTCGCCTGGACGATGAAGCGGCCGGCAGCCGGGCAGGCACGCATCGACCGCGCCATTCTATCGCCCCCCGGGTGGGGCGTCAATCCAGCCAGCGTCAATCGAGCCGTCGCTTGACAACTCGCCTTGCGGGTTTAGAATAGGCTGATTGCCGACCCCGGTAAGGCTGCACTCATGGCGGATATTCCCACGGCGGGCGAAAGAGTCGTCGGCATCGACCTCGGGACCACGCTCTCGAAACTCGCCACCATCGACGAGTCCGGCAGGCCCGTCCTGGTGCCGAACGCCGAAGGCGAACTGCTGACGCCGTCGATCGTGGCGTTCACGAAAACGGGCATCATGGTGGGCCGCGACGCCCGCCGCGAGGCCCTCGCGAATCCGGCGCGCGTCGTCCTGCACGTCAAACGCCAGATGGGCAACCCCAAGTGGCGGTTCAAGGTCGACGGCGAGACCTACACGCCCGAGAGCGTCTCGGCCCTGATCCTCAAGAAGGTCAAGCAGGACGCCGAGATGCACATCGGCCCTATCCGCCGCGCGGTCATCACGGTGCCGGCCTACTTTGACGACGCACGGCGCAAGGCCACCGAAGACGCCGGCTCCATCGCGGGCCTGGAGGTCCTGGACATCGTCAACGAACCGACCGCCAGCGCCCTGGCCTACGGCCTGGCCCGGCCCGCCGAAGACGGCGTGTCGCTGGTCTACGATCTTGGCGGCGGCACGTTCGACGTCACCGTCATCGAGAAGCACGGCAACGAGTTCATCACCCTGGCGACCGACGGCGACGTGGAACTGGGCGGCAAAGACTGGGACGAGCGGCTCGTCAACCACCTGGCCGAGAGGTTCCGCAAGGAATTCGACGCCGACCCGCGCGAGGATCCCCAGGCCCTTGCGTACCTGTGGGTCAGCGCCGAGGAGGCCAAGAAGACCCTCAGCCGGCGCGAGAAGACCAGCGTGCCCGTCAGTTACAAGGGCCACTGGGGCAACTACGAGGTGGCGCGCGAGGGGTTCGAGGCCCTCACCGAGGACCTCCTGGCCATGACGCAACTGACCACCGAGATGGTCCTCGAAGAGGCCGGCGTCACCTGGGACAGCGTGGCCAAGGTCATCCCGACGGGCGGCTCCACGCGGATGCCGGCGGTCCAGAGGCTCCTGGAACGTATTAGCGGCAAGGCCGTCCACGCCGACGTTCCGGTCGACGAGACCGTGGCCCAGGGCGCCGCCATTCATGCCGCCGTCTGCGTCCTCCACAGCGACCAGCGGATCCACGAACTTGGCGCCGAGGCCGCCGAGCGGCTCGGACGCATCCACACGGTCGACGTGGCGGCCCACGCGCTGGGGCTCATCATCAAGGACGTTCGCACCTTCCAGTACCGCAACGACGTCCTGATCCCGAAGAACACGCGGCTGCCCGCCAGCGTGGCGAAGACCTACCAGACGGCCTACGACGACCAGCAGAAGATCATTCTCCAGGTCGTCCAGGGCGACGCCCCGGACCCTTCGGCGTGCATCGTGATCGGGATGCTCGAGGTGACGGACCTCCCGGCCGGGCGGCCCGCGGGGGCGCTCGTAAAGGTTACCTACTCGTACGACCGCAAGGGCCGCGTCCACGTCACGGCCGAGGACCAGTCCACCGGCCGGACGGTCAGCGCGGAGATCGCGCGCCAGGCGGGCCTCAAGGCCGACGAGGTCGCCGAGGCGGCGCGTCGCCTGGGCCTCACGAACGTCGAGTAGCGGGCGGAACTCCGGCCCCGAATTCCGGGTGTACGCGTTGGCTTTTCACATCTCTCAGTCGTATAATCAGTTGGCTCAGGACCGTGGATACTGTGCGCATGATACAGACACCCAACAAACCGGCGGCGGCACCGAAGGAAGCGATGCGTCTCGACCAGATCTTCGAGAAGACGATCCTTCACTTCCTTGAGCCGGTCGGCGAGTACCTCCGCGACCCGACGGTCACTGAGGTCATGATCAACGGTCCCAGTGAGATTTACGTCGAGCGCAAAGGGCTCCTGCAACTGACGGATGCGAAGTTCCCGAACGAAGTCGCCCTTGTGGCGGCCGCACGTAATATGCTCCAGTACGTCGGCAAGCGACTCGATCCCGATCGGCCGATGACCGACGCGCGGCTGCCCGACGGCTCCCGCGTTCACGTGGCCATGCCGCCGTGCTCCCGCCGAGGCGTGGTGGTCACGATCCGCAAGTTCTCGCGCCAGGGGTTCGACATGGACTTCCTGGTCAGGAGCGGGTGCCTGACGGAACTCAGCCGCGACTTCCTTATCCTGTGCCTCACCACGGAGAAGAACCTGCTGGTGAGCGGCGGCACGTCGAGTGGCAAGACGAGCCTGCTGAACGTCTTGTCGGAATACATCCAGTCGGACCGGCGGATCGTGGTCATCGAGGAATCGGCCGAACTCCGCCTGCGCCAGCCGCACGTCCTGGGTCTCGAAGGCCGCGCCCCGGACCGCTACGGCCGCGGCGAGGTGACCATTCGCGAACTGTTCAAGAACAGCCTGCGCATGCGGCCGGACCGCGTCATCGTCGGCGAGTGCCGCGGCGGCGAGGCCCTTGACATGATCCAGGCCATGACGAGCGGCCACGCGGGGTCCATGACGACCCTGCATGCCGACTCGCCGGCCGACGCGCTCCACCGCCTCGAAACGATGGCTATGATGAGCAACGTCGAGATTCCGCTGATGGCCCTGCGGGCCCAGGTGGCCTCGGCCATCCACGTCATCGTCCAGATGATGCGGTTTGCCGACGGCGGCCGCCGCGTGGTCCAGATCTCCCAGGTCCTGCCGCTCGACACGCACGGCCGGTACCAGGTCGAGGACCTGTTCATGCTCCGGATGCCCGAGGGCGCTCGGGAACTCTCGAAGGCCCGCCTGGAGTGGACGGGCGCGAAGGTCGCCTTCCGCCACGAAGTGGCCGTGCTGGCCGAGATCGCGAACTTGCCAAGTATGGAGCCCCTGGTTTCCGATAAGTAAGGGAGGGGCCGGTCGTGACACACCGAGGATTTCGGAGAGCAGGACGCCGTGTGTGGGGCTGGCTCAGGCAGCAGCCGGCCGTGGCCGTCCTTGCGCGCCTCCACCGCGATGAAAGGGGAGACCTCCTGGAATACGTCCTGGTCTTCGCTTTCATCGTCGTGCCGCTGATGCTACTGTTCGAGCCGCTGTTCCAGGTGCTGTCGGACTACTTCAGCATGATCGCGTTTTACGCATCCTGGCCGTTCCTGTAACCAGGGCGGCCGTCGGGGCCACCGGTAATATACCGTAACGCAGCCGGGGATGAGGGGGTTCAAGTACAGAAGTATGTGCGGCAGAAGAGGTAAGAAAGGGCCGAGCCACCAAGTGTGGCCGCATGGATGCCAAGGATCCGTACCGAGAGGTTGACAAGGAGAGAGACATGTTCGACCGGATTACGAGCAGTCTGAGAAGTCTGCACCGGGACGAGCGCGGCGCCGAGGGGTTGGAGAAACTCCTGATCATCGCGGCGATCGTTCTGCCCCTTCTGGGCCTGCTGATCATCTTCCGGAATGAAATCCGGGAATGGGTGGTCGGGATCTGGGGCGAGGCCAGAGACAAGGCCACCGCCAACCAGGACAAGTTCATCAGCGACACGCTGAATCCGTAGCCGCCGGCGGCTCGGTCGGGCGCCAACGGCGCGGCAGGCCCGGAGGCGTAGTGTGCGGCAGGTTCGGCGTGCTTCCGGGCACGGCCTGGTGGGCTGGGGCGGCAGACCGCCCCTCTCGGTGTCCGACCGGACGACAGGCAAGGGATTCCCGTGATCTGGGAATGGGTTTCGGTCATTGTCCTGGCGGTGGTGCTGATTGCGGCCGCAATCTCCGACCTCCGCCAGGGCAAGGTCTTTAACTGGCTGACCTATCCCGCCATTGTCGTGGGGCTGGCGCTGGGTGCCGCCGAAGGCGCCGCCGCAGGACGGGCGTGGGACGGGTTCATCAACCATGTGTTCGGATTCGGGTTTGGCTTTGGCGTTCTTTTCATGGCCTATCTGTTGGGTGGAATGGGCGGCGGCGACGTGAAACTGATGGCGGCCGTCGGGGCGTTTCTGGGGTGGCCGGCGGTGCTGCACGCGGTGGTGTACTCCTTCCTGGTGGCGGTCGCCGTCGGATTGATCCTGATGATCTGGCGGGGCGAAACGCGAGCGGTCCTGAGGCGGCTCTGGATGGCCGTCAGGATTCTCCCCCTGCCGGGCGCCGGAATGGACGATGCCGTGCCGACCGCCGCGTTTCGCGTGCCGTTCGGCTTTTGTGCCTGTGCGGGAACCTTGTGGTTCCTGACCGAGAACTTCGCGGGAGGGTCGCTTCTGGACATTGTCCTGCGGCTCTTCTATGGCGGGAAGTGAGGGTGCTCGCGTGAAAAGCCCCGAGAAGTGGCGGCTGATGGTCCTGGCGGCGGTCAGCGCCCTGGCCACGGCGGGAATCATCTGGCTGGTGATCAAGGTGGCCGGCGGCGCCCTGCACCAGGGGTCCCTGGCGGTCCTGAAAAGCCCGCTGGCCATCTGGTGCCTCGTCCTGATGGGCGGGGGCCTCCTGGTCCTGGGTCTCCTGGTGGGGCTGGCGATCCGGCTTCGCCCGGCGACGGCCGCAGGCCCAAGGGCAATCCATGCCGACCAGGGCGGCACGGCCGCCATCGAGATGGCCTTCGTCTTCCCGCTCGGCCTGATGATCTTTATGGTGATTACGCAGGCGGCCCTGCTGTTCAATGCGAACATGGTCACGCACTATGCGGCCTTCTGCGCCGCGCGGATGGCGGTGGTCGTTGTGCCGATGGAGATCGGGTCCGAAGGCGCCCGGCTGGTCTGGCCCTGCACGCCCGACGAGCAGGGCCCGTCGGAGAAACTGGAGTTGATGCGGCGGGCGGCCGTCCTGGCCCTACTGCCCATCTGCGCCGAATTGAAGGAAGAGGTCGGCGATGCCACCGGCCAGGCGATTCACGACCAGACCAAGAGTCTCTTCACGTACGCCGGCGGCAAGGACCAGTGGTGGTTCCACCGCGTCCAGGCCCAGTTCGCCTACGGCCTTGCGTACACGAAGATCGACCTGGCCAGGCCCGACCATTGGCAGGACGGGAACCCCGACAACGATTGCCCCAGTGCCGCCAGCAAGCGCGATACCTGGACGCAATGGGGCTGGACTTACGTGCCGTATTGTCCGTACTATCACCAGAGTCCGTCTATCTGGGACTTCTGGTGGTACGAGGACCTCGACGTTCGCGTCACCTATGACTATCTTCTGCAAGTGCCCTACGCCTCGCGCTTCATGGGCGACCCGATTTCCGTGCCGGGCCGGGAAGGCCAGAGCTACGCCGCCAGGATCAAGTGGGTCGGTACGCTCTCGTGCGAGGGAGGGCCGGAGTTGAAATTGAAGGGCTGAGCCCCGGCGACACAGAACGAGCGACAGGCGGTAAAGGACCAGGTCAACGATGGCTGAACCACGCACATTTACGGGTTCCCTGAAGCCCGGCGCCAAACTGGGCAAGTACGTGATCCGCGAGCAGGTGGGCACGGGCGGCATGGCCGTCATCTACAAGGCCCACGACGCGATGCTCGACCGCTTCGTGGCCGTCAAGCAGATCGCGCCGCACCTGGCGCAGGACGAGCGGTTCGTCGAGCGGTTCCGCACCGAGGCCCAGACGCTGGCCAAACTCTCGTCGTCGCAGGCCAACATCGTCAGCGTCTACGAGTTGATCCAGCAGGACGGCCTGCTGTTCCTCGTGATGGAATACGTCGAGGGCACGACGTTGCGGGCGCTGATGGACCGCGGCCCGATCCCGCTTCAGACCGCCATGGGCATCCTTCTGTCGACCGCCCTCGGCCTCAAGGCGATGCACTCGCAGGGCATCGTCCACCGGGACCTCACGCCCGCCAACATCATGATGGCCAAGGACGGGGCCCTGAAGATCACCGATTTCGGCCTCATCGGGCACTCGGGCGGCAAGACCAGCCTGCCGATGGGCACCACCAAGTACATGGCGCCCGAGATGTTCACGGGCATTCCGGTCGACGCGCGGGCCGACCTGTACGGCCTCGGCATGATCGCCTACGAGATGCTCGTGGGCCCCGAGAAATTCGCCGAGGCGTTCAAGGACGTCATTCGCGACGAGAAGGCCCAGCAGGTCCGGTGGATGCACTGGCACTCGAACCCGACGATGAAGCCGCCGCCGCTGCGCGACCTCCAGCCGGGCATCCCCCCCCTGGTGGCCAAGATCGTCGAACGCATGATGGACAAGGACCCGACGAAGCGGTTCCCGTCGGCCGATCAGATCATCCGGTGGCTTCGCCGGCTGTTCGTCATGCACGTCCAGGGCAAGAGCGTCTCGGCCGCCGATTCGGCGTCGATGGAGAAGGAGATCGAAGCCGAGGCGGCAGCGCCGGCCGTCGCCGCCCCGGCCGCCCGTCCGGGCCAGGCGCTGCCGGCCCGTGCGCCCGGCGCCGCTGCCGCGGCAGGGGCCGCCGAGACAGGCGTCGACAAGACCGCCCCGCTGCCTCAGCCCAAGTGGACGTGGAAGCAGGCGACCGTCATCGCGGCCATCGTCGTCGCGGTCTGCGGAGGCGTCCTGGCGTTCTTGATGATTCAGAAACACCGTTACCTGACGGACCTCGAGAGGGCCGCCGACATGGTCTGGGTGCAGGGCCGCCAGGCGTTCGACACCAAGGACTACGCCGAAGCCTATCGCATCTTCAATAGGATGTCGACGGACTTCATGCGTGAGTTGCCGCAGCGCGCCTCGCAGGCCCAGGTGCACGCCCAGATGTCCAAGGCCGAGGACGCCCTTGCCAAGAGAGACTGGGAAGTGGCCGACATGGCCTGCGCGAACGCCGAGAAAGTCGGGGCCACCAACCTCTGGATCACCGATTTCCGGGCGAGGCTCCTCAAGTACCAAGACATCGGACAGGTGCTCAAGGCGGCCGAACTCGCCCAGCAGGGCAACGAGCACCAGAAGGCCATCAACCTCCTGTCGGACCTCCAGGCCAAGTACCCCGACCTCAAACTCACGGACCAGATCATCACACTGCGCGAAAAGATCGAGTTGCGCGAGTACACCCGCCTTATGGACCTGGGCAAGGAACAGTTCGACAAGGGCAACCTGTCGGCCTCGCTCGATGCGTTCAAGGCCGCCCAGAAGATCCGCGAGACCCCCGACTGCAGCGACTGGATCCGCAAGATCGGCAACAAGGCCAAACTGAGCCAGTTGATGACCGCCCTGAACATCGCGATTCAGGCCCGCAAGTGGGCCGACGTGCAGATGCTGTGCAAGCAAGTCCTCGAACTCGAACCCAACAACGCGGCCATCAGGCAGAGGCTTCTCGACGCCGGCGTCGCGGAACTCAAGACCCAGGCCCTGGCCCTCGAGCAGAACAGCCTGATGGCCCAGGCCCTGCCCATCTGGTACAAAATCCTCCAGATGAACCCGAATGACACCGATGCGCAGGAGCGCATCAAGAAGGCCAACACCCAGCAGCAGATCGACAACGGCCTGAAGGCGGCGATGACCGCCATGGGCGCAAAGCAGTACGACCAGGCCATCACGGGCTTCAGCGAGGTCCTCAAACTCCTCACGGCGCCCGCCGATGCCGCACAGAAGACCAAGATCGAGGGCTACATCACCGACTGCTCTTTCCAGAAGGCCATTGACGCGGCCCGCGCCGCCCTCGGCCGCGACGACTTCACCGAGGCCGAACGCCAGGCGAGCATCGCCGCCGGCTTCAAGCAGAACGACGACGTCAAGAGCCTCCTCGCTCGCGTTGACACCCGCAAGCAGTACAAGGGCCTGTTTGATACGGCCAAGGACTTCTACAAGGACATGAACTACATCAAGGCCCTGGACCTGGCCAAGAAGGCACAGAAGGTCGATGACACAGAGGAGGTCCGGCAACTCGTCACTGACATCAACTACTACCGGTATCTGGCCCAGACCAAGATGCTTCGCGACCAAGGCAAGTTGCAGGAAGCGCTGAGTGTGAGCGACATGGCCCGTAAGGTCAAGGACACGCCCGAGATCCAGGCCATCCAGGAACTGCTGAGACTGGCGGTCCAATCGCAGAAGGGCAAGGAAGAAGCGCCCAAGGAATGAGGTGACCCATGCGTCCTATCCATGGTCACGCGCGTCGGGGCGGAAAGATGGCGGACCGGTTCGCCCGGTTTCACCGGTGCGAGGGCGGCCAGGCCATGTTTGTCGTCGTGCTGTTCCTGTTTCTCCTGATGGGCCTGCTCTTCCTGGTCCTGAACGGCGGCGACCAGATCAACCGCAAGGTCCAGATGCAGAGCACCGCCGACGAGGTCACGACGACCGGCGCCACGTGGTTCGCCCGCGGCCTGAACATCATCTGCGCGGCCAACGTCACCGAGACGCACCTCTTGTCGCTCATCAACCTCCTGGATACCCTCGAGACCGTCGTGCCGCCCGCCCAGGAGTGCATCGACAAGTTGGTGCAGAACATCGGGGCGTCGAAGGCCGGGCGCGACATCCCCATCGACCCGCGCCTGGCGTCGTGGCTGGTGGTCGGCAACGCGGCCTCCGAGCAGCAGATCATCCGCCAGTTCGGCGACGTCATGAAGGCGGTCAACTGGCCGGACTACCTGACCTACGACTCGGGCATCATGTGGGAGTGCGCGAAACTGATGGACGGCTTCGGGCACGCCATGATGCGCGAGACGCCCAAGGTGGTCCAGCGCGAATCCATGGACGTGGCGCACAAGAACGGGGCCGATTTCGGGTTCGTCCTGCCGCTGTGGCCCGAACTGCCCGTCGTCGACGGCCAGTTCAGCGATTTCCTGTACCCGATGCGCGATGCCCGCATGCCGCCGCCCAGCGACGGGCAGGAGATCACCGGCTTCACGCGGCTGATGGGGTACCGCGGCTATGACGGCCGGGGCCTCGGCCCGTGGGCCTACTGGCGCGAGCCGTTCACCGCGACCCGGCCGATGGGTCTGTTCGACATCAGCCGCTTCTCGGTGCCGTTCCGCATCGTCTCGGACATGAAACTGGCGATGCTCTTCGGCGGGACCGACGACCAGTGGACGTGCCGCAATTGGGAGATGGACTACGACAAGGCCAAGGGCATCTCGCCGGACCAGATTCGCAACGCCTGGTGGGAGGTGGCCGGGTTTGAGGCCCGGTTCCCGAGCAACGAGGAGAAAGAGCCCTTCCCGCTGCCGGCGGGGGGCGCCTGGGGCGCCTTGCGCGATCCGTCGATCGTCAACCCCTCGACGCGCACCTACCGCGACATGGACCATCCCGACCTCTCGATGTACAAGCGCGCCACGCAGTCCTGGGAAGGGGCCGACCCGCGCGAGGCCGTCTGGTACCGGTGCGAGAAGCGCCGCACGGCGCACTACCCGCAGTTGGGCATCCTTGCGCCGCATCCGCCGCTCTATCCCGACGGCCGCCCCTGGCCCTACACCGAGGCCGAGATGAAGACGTATTGGCATGTTACCCTGTGGCGGTTCAACGGCGTGGAGAAGGACACCGATGAAACGCTCCACCGCCGCTACATGCCGCCCGACGGCCAGGCGCCTCTCTCGCCCATCATGTTCGACCCCCAGACGGGGGACCTCTACGAGGTCAACATCCGCACGCGCTTCACCTTCAACGGTTTCGCCTACCGCAGCGGCGCCGTCAAGGAGTGGGCCGCGCGGTTCGTCAACCCCAACCCCGTCGACGACACGGTTGCCTACGCCCAGGCACGCGTCTACAATCGTTATAGTTGGGACCTGTTCACCCAGCACTTCAAGGTGAAGTTGGTCCGGGCCGACCGCTGGAAGGAACTCCTGCCCGAGATCAACAAGACGGCGCCCGCCAGCGGCGGAACGGTGGCGGCCGCACTCACCCCGGAGCGCCTCAAGTCGGTCCGCCAGGTGCTCGAAGGCTACGACGAGCAATTCATGAAGGAGGTCACCCATTGAACTCCAACGGTAGACTTCCGATTCCGGCATCGGCGGCCGGCGGCCGCGATCGGAGGGGCACCGCGTGCCGCGCCCCCGCGAGGCGTCCGCGCCGGCGGCCGGCGGCGGGCAACGCCCTCATCGAGTTTATCCTGACCCTGCCCATCGTCGTCTTCGTGGCCGGCCTGACGATCTACATGTCGACGGCGATGCTCACGCGGCAGCAGGCCCTGTTCGAGGCGCGGCACATCATCCTGAATTCCTCGAACACCGATGACGGGTGGTCGTCGATGAAAGGACTCGAAACCTGGCTGCCGGGCGTCGGCGGGCATCACGCGAACGACAACCTGCCGCGCGGCACGGGCGAGGAACTCGACCGCCTGCGCGCCGACATCTACAACGACACGTTCGCCAAGTGTTCGAGCGCTGCGGCTCGCGACTACGGCGAACTCATCTGGTCCAACCTGCCCGGCCGGCGCGACGTCCACACCTCCGCCTCATTCACCACCAGCGGACGCATGTGGGACTTCATCGAGAAGACCGTCACGGCCGACCGTTGTGGCGACACCAGCCCCTGGTACTACCACGACCTGGATACGTGGCAGATGGCCCGCGCGAGCGCGCTACAGGATGTCTTCAAGGCGTTCTACAGCAACCTCCAGGGGTCGGTGGCCCCCCATTTTCAGGCGACCCGCGACGACATTGTTCAGCGGTGGTGGCATTATCAGCCCGGCCGCTACCCGGATTGACAGAGGGGGACGGATGGAAGCAGCCCATGACGCCCGTGCCTGAGAACAAGCAGCCGCCGACGCCTCCCCAGGTCTGGCGCCGTCCGCTGGCGATTGCCTGGCGCGTGGTGGCCGTGGCGCTGGTGGTGGTTCTGGCGATCGTGGGGGCGCATTACCTGAAGAGCCCGGCGCAGTCTCAGTCGTCGCGCGGGGCCGACGACCGCGTCTTCTGGCCCCCGCCGCCGGAGTTCGCCACCCGCCCCGGCGGGCCCGAGAAGCGGGTCGAGTCCAAGGCCGAGGTCACTGCGGACCTGCGCCAGGTCATGGCCGGGCTGGTGGCGGCGGCCGTGACGTACGATGACGGAGACTACAAGGACCCGAAGAACCAGACGCCCGAAGACCGCCGGCGATTCATCGAGGATACCTTCATGCTGCCGCGCGGTTACCCGGGAAGCGCCGCCCCGCTCGATGTGGCGCCGAAGGATGCGCAGGTCATCATCGTTTTTACGCCGCCCGGCTATCGCGACGCCCGCATGGTGGTCATGCGCGTCCGCAAGGATGTCCAGACGACGTTGTCGGAGTTCCAGAAACTGTACGAAACGTCGGGGTGGAAGAGCGAAGGCCCTCCCGACCCCAACGCCCAGCCCGACCAGGGCTGGCTGATGCGGTTTGACAAGAAGAACCAGGAACGGGTGATCTACGCTCGTCCGCGCCGCGCGGCCAACGAGACGCTCGTTGCGGTGTACGATTCGCGGTTCTGAGACCGGAGGGCGCGCCCCGGGCGCGCCGGGCAAAGGAGTCTTTATGGGGAAGTCGAAGGAAATGTCGTGGTTGCCGAGCGGGGGCGTGCTGGTGATTGCCGTCGGGGCCGCCCTCGTGGCCGCCATCCTGGTCAACGTCTACGTCGGCTATGTGAAGAGCGAGTACGCGGCCGGGGCGAAGGCGTTCCTCCAGTTGAAGGAGGACGTCATGGTCGGCACCCCCATCCAGGACCGGCACCTGAAGGTGGTAATGGTTCCCAGACCGTTCATTCCGTCGCTCCAGAGGGCGATCGAGGTGAAAGACAAGGAGCCGGTCATCGGCAAGAAGGCGCCCCGCCTCCTGTACAAAGACGAGTTCCTCTGGTATGTTGATTTCCTGCCGAAGGCGGGTCAGGAGGAGATACGCATCCCGCCCGGATTCGTGATGGTCACGATCCCCATCAACCCCGACAACAGCCCCGGCCCGCAACTTCAGCCGGGCGGCTACGTGGGCATCCTGGGCGAGTTCAACATGAGCGGCGACCCCAGGAGGGAAGATATCGAGGTCAAGACGGTGATCCCGAACGTGCACGTCGTGGCGATCGGCGGGTCCACGGCTCCGCCTGACAAGAACCGGAACTACAACGACATCTCGATCCTCGTTCGCGAAAGCCAGGCGCGGCAACTCTTGCAGGTCCAGAAGGTGCTTAAGTCGAGGCACTTCACCATCAACCTGGCGCACCGGCCGGAAGGCCCGCAGGCGACCGAGGCCGAGATCAGCAGCGAAGTGCTCGCGATCATTGAGAAGACCAAACCGGCCGCGGCCCTCGTGCCGACGCCGTGAGCCCCGAGGACCTTCGATGCGCGTTATTGCCTACAGCCAGTTGAGCGACGTCCGCCAGGAAGTCGATTTCAGCACCGACATCCTGAGGATCGGGCGCGACCCGGCCAACGACCTGGAACTGCCCAGCCCGTTCGTCTCGCGCGAGCATGCCCGCCTCCTGAAGCATGACGGCGGGTACTTCGTCGAGAACGTCGGCCTGAACGGCACCCTGGTCGACGGCCAACTCGTCGGCGTGGGCGAGCAGGTCAAGATCGCCCCCGGCCAGGAACTCCAGATCGGCGAGTGGGCCCTTTACCTCTCCGGCGATGAGGTCGCCAAGCCCACGGCCGAGGCCATCCGCATCCGCCGCGAGAAAACGCCACTGGCCAAGGCGATGGAGATCGAGAAGTCCGTCCACGCCGAACTGCTGCGCCGGCTCAACCTGCGGACCATCGACGTCGAGGCGCAGGACGATCCGCGCTACGTCAACCACATCAAGGCCCACATGGCCGACATCCTGACCACGGCCATCAGCGAAGTCGACGACGAGACCGGCTGGTTTCTCGTCGAGCAGCAACTGAAACGCGACGTCATCACCGAGATTTCCCGCCGGGCCGGGTCGAAGATGCGGCCGCCCCTTCTGAAGCAGGGCGACACCGTCCTCGACCAGCAGTACGAGGCGGGCCTCCTCAGGATGCGGGACCTGCTGATCAGCGACCTGGGCCTGAAGTTCGGCCCCGACCACGTCAAGGAAGACATCGAACGCGTCGACGAGCGGTTCCACGAGGAGTTCAACCGCGAGGCGCCCCAGGTCACCGAGGCCCTCTGGGTCTACATCGTCCGCCGGTACCTCCTGAAGGACATCCTGGACATCGTCTGCGGCCTGGGTCCCATCCAGGACCTGCTGGACATGCCGAACGTGACCGAAGTGATGGTGGTGGGTCCCACGAAGATATACATCGAGGAGCGCGGCGTCATCCGCAACACCGGCCGCTCGTTCTTCTCCGACGAGGTGGTCCACACGGTGATCGAGCGCATCGTGACGCCGATCGGCCGGCGTATCGACCGCTCGAGCCCGATCGTCGACGCCCGCCTGCCCGACGGCAGCCGCGTCAACGCCACCATCGCCCCCCTGAGCCTCGTCGGGCCGGTCCTGACGATCCGCAAGTTCGCCGAGGTGCCGTTCACCATCGACGACCTCATCGGCTTCGGCACGGTCACGCCGTGGGCGGCCAACTTCCTGAGGGCGTGCGTCCTCGGGCGTAAGAACGTCCTGGTGTCCGGAGGCACGGCCTCCGGCAAGACGACGCTCCTGAACGTCATGTCGAGTTACATTCCGTACCACGAGCGCATCATCACGATCGAGGACTCGGCGGAACTGCAACTCTTCCAGGAACACGTGGTCCGCATGGAGACGCGCCAGGCCAACGTCGAAGGCAAGGGCCGCTACTCGATCCGCGACCTCGTGCAGAACGCGCTGCGCATGCGGCCGGACCGCATCATCGTTGGCGAGGTCCGCGGCGCCGAGGCGCTCGACATGCTCCAGGCCATGAACACAGGCCACGACGGGTCCCTGACGACCATCCACGCCAACGGGCCCGAGGACGCCATGAAGCGCCTCGAGGGCCTTGTGCTCGAGGCCGTCGACATGCCCATCCGCGCCATCCGCGAGCAGATCGTCACGGCCCTCGACGTCGTCTGTCACCTGACGCGCTTCGCCGACGGCCGGCGCGAAGTGACCGCCATCAGCGAAGTGGCCGGCCTGGACAAGGACGAGGGCACGATCGTCGTCGAGGACATCTTCGCGAGGGCCAGGGTCGGCGAGAAGGGCCGGGCGCGCGGCGAACTGATGCACACCGGCTACATCCCGGTCTTTGCCGAGGACCTTCTCGTGAAGGGGCTCCTGACGGTCGATGCCTTCATGTAAGAGACGCCCCATGGAACTGTTGCCGCTGGCCCAACCGAGCGCCCTCGTGTACCAGGGCGGGGCGACGATCCTGGCGATGGTGGCCGCCTTCGCCGGCGTCATCTCGCTGCGCCTTCCGTTCGGCGCCCTCGTGCGCCGGCAGGAGGAGGGTTTCCACCAGGCCCTGGTCGAACTCTTCATGTTCGACGTGACGCCGCGCCAACTGACCTACGTCATGTTCGTGGGCGCGTTCATCGCCGGCCTGATCTTCGCCCTCGTGGCCGTGCACTCCGACGTGAACGGCGCGGCCGTGGCCATGACCTTCCTGGTCGGGATGTTCCTGGGCTACTGGGTGCCGCGCCTCGTCATCTTCGTCCTACAGTACCGCCGCCGGCAGAAACTCAATGAGCAACTGATCGACGGCCTCGTGACGCTCGCAAACGGCATGCGCGCAGGCCTGAACCTCGTCCAGTCGATGAAACTCATCGAGACCAACGCCCAGCCGCCCATCAGCCAGGAGTTCGGCCTGATGCTTCGCGAGTTCGAGCACGGGTCCAGCGTCGACGAGGTCATGCGGCGAGCCAGCGCCCGGATCAAGTTGCACCATTACCGGCTGCTGTTTGCGGCGATGGAGACGGCCCGCGTCCGCGGCGGTAACCTCCCCCAGACCCTCGACCGCCTCGGCGAGGCTCTGCGCGAGATCGTGCGCCTCGAAGAGAAGGTCCGGGCCCTGACGGCCCAGAACAAGATGTCGGCCTACATGATGGGCGCCATGCCCCTGGTGATCATCGGCATCTATTACATGATCGAGCAGACGTGGGTCCAGGTCCTGCTGAACGACCAGTACGGCCTGCTGCTCCTGGCCATCGCGGTCATTCTGTGGGTGGCGGGGTTCCTCTGGATCCGCAAGATCGTGTCGTTCGAGATCTAGCGGGCGGAAAGGACGGCGTCGGCGTGGCTCTTCTGGTCGTCATAAACGTGCTGGTGTTTGCGGCCGTGTTCCTGGCCGTGACGTCGATCTTTCGGGCGCCGATCGAGACGGTCGACGAGAAGGCCTTCGGCATCGACATCGACAACATCGCCCGCAAGACCGTCTTCGAGGTGCCCACGCTGCGGCCGGTGCTGGTGCCGGTGTTTCACGTCGTGCGCAGCCTGAACCTCCCCGGGTTCAAGCGCCACATCCTGAAACTCCTGCTGGCGCTCGGGAACCCTCACCAGTACAGCCCCGACGAGTACATCGTGCTGTGCTTTGCGTGGGGCGGCGTCGGGGCGGTGGGCTTCTGGCTCGGCGGATGGGCGTCCATCGGCCAGATGACCATGATGGGCATGGGCCTGTTCATGGTCGTGGGCTTCGTGGGCGGGTTCTTCGGCGCCTACCTGTGGCTCCGGGAACGGGCGCTGCGCCGGCTGCGCGAGATCGCCAAGCGCCTGCCATACACGCTCGACCTCATCGCCATGGCCATGGACGCCGGCGCGACGTTCTACGAGGCGTGCACGACCGTCATCCGCGACGAGCCCGACGACCCGTTGAACCAGGAGTTGAGCATCCTGGTGCACGAGGTCGATTTCGGCCGCAGCCGCCAGGATGCGCTCGCACACCTGGGCCAGCGGATCACCGTCGACGGGCTCGACGGCATCATCTCGGCCGTCCTTCAGGCCGAGGCCCTCGGCACGCCCCTGGCCGACGTCCTCAAACTCCAGGCCAACCTCCTGCGGATGCGCCGCAGCATGCGGGCCGAGCGGAAGGCCGGCGAGGCCGCCGTCAAGATGCTCGTCCCCTCCATGCTCATCCTGTTGTGTGCGGTCCTCATCATGTTCGCCCCCGCCATCGTCCGGTTCGTCCGCGGACAGTACCTCGAGTAGCCGGTTGGGTACGCCAAACAGGTAGGGCCTGGCAACGCCGCCGCGCGATGGAGTGTTGTGGGATAAAACCTCAAAGAGAACGGCCCTCACCGCGGAGATCGCAGAGGCCGCAGAGAAAAGCCTTTCTGATTCTTGAAGAAGAACCGGGCCTGCCCGCCGTATCGCTGCCGGCCGCGAAGGCGGGCCCGACCGGCGGACCTGTCCGCCGTAGTCCGCCGGACGAAGGCGGATGATCAGTCCGCTCAGCCCGCCCATCCCATGTTCAGTTGTCC
>Ga0315275_10001529_pt1 | contig 20470 bp, 19 predicted proteins | sample YL17G03_0_MG_FD_205557 | JGI IMG/M metagenome (GOLD analysis project Ga0315275, IMG submission 205557) | Sediment microbial communities from Yellowstone Lake, YNP, Wyoming, USA - YL17G03_0 | ecosystem: Environmental > Aquatic > Freshwater > Lake > Sediment | place: USA: Wyoming | collected...
ATTTCCCTCAAGGCATCAGATATCGTCCGGACCCTCGAGGCCTATCGCCTCCTGGCCCCCAGAGTCGATTATCCCTTCCACGCAGGGATCACTGAAGCCGGCGGCCTTTTTACGGGAAGCATAAAATCGTCTGCGGGCTTGGCTCTCCTTCTTAGCGAAGGTTTAGCCGATACGGTCCGGGTCTCCCTGACGGCGCCGCCCGAGAAGGAAGTCGCCGTCGCCTGGAAACTCTTCCGGAGCTTGGGGCTCAGGTCGAGGGGGGTTGACGTCATATCCTGCCCGACCTGCGGCCGGGTTGAGGTCGACCTGATGAGGATCGCTTTGGAGGTCGAGAAGCGCTTGTCCTCACTTGAAACGCCCCTGACCGTGGCCGTCATGGGTTGCATGGTCAACGGCCCCGGCGAAGCCAGGGAGGCTGACATAGGCGTCGCCTGCGGCAGGGGAGTGGGGATCATCTTCAAGAAAGGCGGATTCCTCCGGAAAGTCAGGGAGGACCGTATTGTCCCCGAACTCGTGAGAGAAGTCAAACAGGCGGAGCCGGAAAAAGCGGACCGAACAAAACGATGGGGATCATGAAAACCAAAATCAAGACCGGCGGACTCCCGCAGACACTCGCCCGGAAATATGAGAAACTTAAAACGGGGCTCGAGAAAATGGGAAAAGTCCTGGTGGCGTTTTCGGGCGGGGTGGACAGCACACTGCTCCTCAAGGTTGCCTCGGATGTCCTAAGCAAGAACGTCATGGCGGTTATCGCCACGTCGGAGACCTATCCGGGGAAGGAGATCGAGAATGCCGGGAAGCTCGCCCGGCGCCTCAAGGTCCGGCACAAAGTCATTGCGACCCATGAGCTCGATAACCCCGATTTCCTGAGCAATCCTCCGGAGAGATGCTACCATTGCAAGAAGGAGCTCTTCGGCGCCCTGGCCTCGATCGCGCGGGAAGAAGGGATCCCCTTTGTTCTGGACGGGTCGAACCAGGATGATCTGCTGGATTTCCGCCCCGGGGCTAAAGCGGCAAAGGAGCTTAGGATCCGTTCCCCTCTTCGGGAAGCCGGCCTGACCAAGGCGGAGATCCGGGAGCTGTCACGGTGGTTCCGGCTGCCCACTTGGGACAAACCCTCCCTGGCCTGTCTTGCTTCACGCTTTCCTTATCACACGCCGATCGAGGAGGAGAGCCTCAGGAGAATCGGCGCGGCCGAGGATTTCCTCCGGGAACTCGGCTTCCGGCAGGTTCGGGTTCGCCACCATGGGCCGATCGCCCGCATCGAGGTTGAGCCAGGCGAATTTCCCCGCTTCCTGAAAAAAGGACTGCCCGGAAGGGTCTCTGCCCGCTTCAAAGAGCTGGGCTATAATTATGTCTCCCTGGATCTTGACGGTTATCGGACGGGGAGCATGAACGAAACGCTGAAAAAAAGCCATGTCCGGTAACGCGGACGTCGGGACCTGGAAAACACTACTCTTAGCGTCCATGCCGATCGAGGGGAGCGAAAAAAAGGGGAAGGAAGCCTGATGACTTCCTCCCCCCAGGGGTAGCGTGCGGCTATCGGTGCGCCGGCCGGGCCGGGCCCGGACGCGTCCGATTAAAGAGCCTTTTCTGTTTTCTTCTCTGTAATGATGCCTATGATCTCGATCCCGGCCTCCCGCATGACATCGATGAGGTCGACGATCTTACCGTATTCGATATCCTGGTCCACCTTAATATAGAGCTTCTTTTCGGAGACCGTCAGGAATGCCTCTTCCAGCGCGTTCTGAAGGTTTTCCATCGTGACTTTGTCCTGGTTCACGTAGAGCGTGCCGTCCTTCTTGACGGCCAGAACGACGTCCGGGTTGTCAGGCATGCTGGTTGTGTTCAGCGCGGGGGGCAGCTTGACGTCAACGCCCTTCTGAACGAGAGGGGTAACGACCATGAAGATGATCAGGAGAACGAGCAAGACATCACACAAGGGAACGACATTGGGTTCGGAAGTGATTTTTTCTTTACTGCCCATGGATACTGACAAGCCCATTGTGTGCCTCTCTTTTCAAGAGAAAATAGTAATCTAAATTCCTCGTGTCACTTGGCTTCGGATGCCCTGATGAAGAAGTCGATGACCTGGGACGATGTGTTATCCATCTCGGCGTCGTAGATCTCGATCTTGGTGTTCAGAAGACTGTGGCACCAGAGGGCGATGATGGCGACACCGATCCCGAAGGCCGTGGTGACGAGGGCTTCCGAGATGCCGCCGGCGACGGCGCCGATCCCGCCGGACCCGGTCAGGGACATGCTGCGGAAGGCGTTGATGATGCCGGAGATCGTTCCGAACAGGCCGATGAAGGGGGCGGAGGTGGCAATCGTGGCCAGGACGTTCAGCCCTCTCTTTAGGTCCTGGTTGAACAGGTTCGCGGCCCTGTCGCAACCCCGCTGGGCGGTGTTGATCTGCTCTTCATGGTTCAAGTGGGCTTCCCTGCCCGACAAGAACTCCTGGATACCGGCGGCCGTCACGCGGGCCAGGTGGCTTCCCTTGTTTTCCTTCTTGGACGCGAGAGCCAGGGCTTCCTTGATTTGCCCGGTCTTGAGCATCTCCGCGAGCTTGGGAGCGATGAACTGGGATCTCTTCTTCGCCCTGTTGAACGTAAGCTGGCGCTCGATGAACAGGTAAAGAGAAACGATCGAGAGAGAGATCAGGAGAATGGAAACCGTCTTGGCCACGGCTCCCATGGCCTGCCACATTTCAATCAAACCGAATTGCATGATAAGTACCTCCTTTTAAATCTCTAAAGCCATGGATAGCTTTACTTACTTGAGTTGGAATCTTACGGTGACGGTGAAAATGACGCCCCTGGGCCGGCCGTTGATGATCATCGGCTCATAGACCCACTGGCGCACTGCGTCGAGGGCCGCCTGGTCAAGAAGGGGAATGGACCGAAGGACCTTGATGCTCTGCACGCGCCCATAGATGTCCGTCGTCGCTTCGACGATAACGACGCCTTCGACTCTCGCCTGCCGGGCGATCTCCGGGTAGGTGGGGTCCACCTGCTTGATCAGTCTGGGAGGCTTGATCTGTCCGATGGCCCGGACAGGGGCTTCGACCTCGCCGACAACTCCTCCGAGGACTCCGCCGACAACTCCTCCGAGGACTCCGCCGACGACTCCGCCCTCGACTCCGCCCTCGACTCCGCCATCGATCCCGATGTCCGACAGCTGCTCTTCAGCGATCTCTTCCGGGATATCGACGGGGGCCACGAGCCTGCCTGGCTCAATCGTAGCGGACGCTTGGACGGGTTTGATGCGCGTCTTGGCCTGTGAGGAGCCGCGCTTCTTGGCCGGAGGCGGTGGGGGAGGGGGAGGAGGAGGTGGGGGGGCGAGGAACGCGCTGAAAACTTCCACCTTGGGCAGGGACGCCGTGGAAAGCAGGGGGATCACGATAATGGAGATGATAAACGCGGCGTGGATGAACAGCGCAATGGGAAACGCCAAGGCCTTTCTCTTGGAGCCGGTTACGCTCCTGAAGAAAGAGTCCTTGAAAATCTCAGGGATCTCTTCTTTAGGTTTCGGCTTTATTGCTTCCGCCATTTTCATACCTCACGCTCCAAAGTTTTTCAGGTGCAGATAGTATAGATTAAAAAATCTTTTATTACAAGAGAAATTTATCTTCTGAATCCTTTTTTTGTTTTGAAAAGTTTCTGCCAGAAAATGACCACCGGGCACGAAAGATAGACGGTCGAGTAGACGCCCTCGATCGTCCCGATGAGCATGATGAATGCAAAGTCGTTGATGACCTTGCCGCCGAAGATGTAGAGGGCCAGCAGGGTTAGGAAGACCGTGCCCGAGGTGATGATCGTCCGGCCCAGGCACTGGTTGAGGGCGAGGTTCATGATCTCTTCGAGGGACTCCTTGCGGTAGAGTTTCGAGTTCTCCCGGACTCGGTCGAAGATGACGATCGTGTCATTGATGGAGAACCCGACGATGGTCAGGAGTGCGGCGATGATGGGGAGGTTGATCTCGCGGCCGGTGAACGAGAAGATGCTCATGGTGATCAGGACGTCCTGGGTCAGGGTGAAGATGGCGGCGACCCCGTACTCCAGCTTGAACCGGACGGCGATATAGATGAGCATCCCGATGAGGGCCCAGATCGTTGCCTGGGTGGCCTTCTTTCTCAGGTCCTTCCCGACCTGCGGGCCGACCGTCTCCCGGCTGATGACCGTGAGCTTGTCCGGCCCTCCGTTCCCCCTGAGGGCCTCGATGACCTTGTTGGCCAGCTGTTCGTGGGCCTCCATCTCCTGCTGCTGGTCCGCGCCCTTGACGACCTGCGTCGTCCGGATCTGATACTCATGGCCTTTCTTGCCGGTCTCCTGGATGGTACTGCCGCCCAGGCCGACGTCCGCGAGCTGCTTGCGGACCTGGCCCACGGGCGTGGGGTCCTTGAACTCGATCCGGATCAGCGTCCCGCCGCCGAAGTCCACGCCCGGCTTCAGACCGTGGAAGACGGTGACGTTCAGGACCCCGGCCAGGACGATGACGGCCGACGCGACCAGGGCCACGAACTTATACTTCATGAACTGGATGTGCGGTGTTTTGAAGAGTTCCATGTTAGATACTCAGCCTCTTAGCGGATTTAGGGATGGTCACATCGAAGATCAGGTGGGACACGAAGACGGCCGTGAAGACGTTGGCCACGAGGCCGATGATCAGCGTCACGGCGTACCCCTTGATCGGCCCGGTGCCGAATTGGAAAAGGAAGATAGCCGAAATGATCGTGGTCAGGTTGGAGTCGAAGATCGCGCTGAAGGCCCTGGAGAACCCGAGTTGGATCGCGCTCGGGACGTTCTTCCCGACGGCCCGTTCCTCCTTGATCCTCTCGAAGATCAGAACATTGGCGTCGACGGCCATGCCGATGCTCAGGATGATGCCCGCGATGCCGGGCAGGGTCAGGGTCGCTTTGAAATAGCCGAGACAGCCGAAAAGAATGACGATGTTGAGGATGAGGGCGGCGACCGCATTCAGGCCTGAGAGCTTGTAGAAAAAGACCATGAAACTCATGACCAGCAGGATGGCGACGAGTCCGGCCATGAGGCCTTGCCGGACGGAGTCGGCGCCGAGCGACGGCCCGATCGTCCGTTCCTCGAGATATCTGATCCCGGCAGGAAGCGCCCCGGCCTTGAGGACGACGACCAGGTCTTCGGCCTGTTCGACCGTGAACCGCCCCTGGATAATGCCGCTGTCGGAGATCCGGGCATTGATGTTCGGAGCGGATTGGACCTTGCGGTCGAGAATGATAGCCAGCTGTTTGCCGACGTTCTCACCGGTGACCTTCTCGAAGCGCCTGGCCCCTTCGGAGTTCAGGGAGAAGGAAACGGCGGGGTTGTTCCACTCGTCGACGGAGCGGCGGACCATGCGCAAGTCCTTGCCCGTGACCGAGGCCACCTTGCTGACCAGGAAGAAACCGGCTTCACCCTTCTTGGGGTCGCCCTTGAGGACCTCCATGTCTTCCGGAGCTTTGCCGCCGAATTCCTTGAGGAGGGTCTCCTCGTCCGGGGCCGGTCCGACCTTGACCAACTTCCACTCGAGGATGGCGGTGACCTTGATCAGGTCCTTGACCCGTTCCGGATCGGTGACCCCCGGAAGCTCGACGACGATCCTTTCCGAACCCTGTCTCTGGATCAGGGGCTCGGCGACACCGAATTGATCGATCCTGTTGCGGATGGTCTCGACGGTCTGGTTGACGGCCTGCTCCTTGAGGGCCCGGGTGACCAGCGCCTTAATCGTAAAGGTCAACTTGTCGCCCGTGAAGGAATAATCCCAGTCCCTCGTGTATTGATCGATGAGGTCGCGCGTCTTCCCCTCCTGGCCGGCGCTTGTCCCCGTGAAGATGAACCGGCCGGGCCGATCCTTGGTCGCCATCTGGAAGGTGATGGCATTCTTCTTGAACAGCTCCTGGAAACGGATGATCTCCTGGTCCGTTTCGACGTTAATGGCGTCCTCCGTGATGACCTGGAGGACCAGGTGGATGCCGCCTTTGAGGTCCAGGCCCAGTTTGATCTTGTCCTTGGGGGGATAAGCCAGGAAGATCGAAAGGCCCAGGACGGCCAACGTCAAAATAAGTTTCCACTGCAATCCTTTTCTCATGTTACCTCTGCTCTCGAGTGGTGTTTCCCCTGGTTGCGATGATGGACCGGCGGCCGTGCTGCCTGCCCCTTACTAGGTTTTTTCCATTCCTTCGGCGCCTAGGACGGCTCCGACGGCGCTCTTGGTGATGTCGATCTTCACGTTAGCCGAAACCTTGAGTTCGATCCGGTCCGGCTGGACGCCCATGACCGTGCCGAAGATGCCGCCGGTGGTGATGATACGATCGCCGGGCTTGAGGTTATTCACCGTGTTCTGGTGTTTTTTTTGTTTCTTCCGCTGGGGCAGGATGATCAGCAGATAGAAGATGGCGAAGACGGCCACGAACGGGAGAAGGGCCGTCAACATGTTCCCCCTGGGGACCTGACCCGCAGTGCCCTGTTGGGCGGACATAAAGAAGCTCATGAACATCATTTTTTATCTTCCTTTTTAAAAGATCGAACGAGTTGAATTGAATAGATTGCCTGATTTGACTGAAAATGTCAAGATAATAGTGGAGATTGTGGATGGTGTTGAGGATGGCGGATGCGATCTCTCCGCGTTCGAAGAGGTGGCGGAGGTAGGCCCGGCTGAAGTTGCGGCAGGTGTAGCAGGAACAGGCCTCGTCCAGGGGCTTCCTGTCCTCAGCGTACTTGACGTTCTTGATGGATACCCTCCCCCGGCTGGTGAAAAGTGACCCGTTCCGAGCGTTTCGCGTCGGGAGGACGCAGTCAAAGATGTCCACTCCCCGGTCGACAGCCTCTAGGATGTCTTCAATGTACCCTATGCCCATCAAGTAACGGGGCTTGTCTTGGGGCAGGAGGGCGTCGCCCCTTTCGAGGACCTCGAAGAGCTGGGATTTGGGCTCGCCCAAGCCCAGGCCTCCGAACGCATACCCGTCGAAGTCCAAATCCAGGAGGTCGGAGATGCATTTTTCCCGCTGGTCCCAATATACCCCTCCCTGGCTGATCCCCCATAGGCGTTGGGCGGACTCCCTCGTGTCAAAATGCCGTTTGGCGCGGGACGCCCAGCGTGTCGTCAGGCCCACGGCTTCCTTCATCGCATCCACGGTCGCGGGGTAGGAAGGGAATGTGTCCAGGCACATCATGATGTCCGTCCCCAGCTTCCTCTGGATGTCCACGACGTCCTCCGGGGTCAGGAAGATCTTCGTTCCGTCGAGGTGGGAAGAGAACCGGACCCCCTCCTCCCGGACCTTGACGAGGGGGGACAGGCTGTAGATCTGAAAGCCGCCGCTGTCGGAGAGGATGGGCTTCGGCCAGGAGATGAAAGAGTGGGCGCCGCCAAGCCTCTCGATGGCGTCCGCCCCCGGCCGGAGGAAGAGATGGTACGAGTTAATGAGGATGATCTGGGCGCCCATCCCCTCAAGGACCTCGTGGGTCAGTCCCTTGACCGTGCCCTGGCTGGCCACGGGCATGAAGGCCGGCGTCTCCACCGTCCCGTGGGCGGTGGCGAGGAGACCCGTCCTTGCCGAGGAGCCGGCGGCGCGGGAGGTGACCGTGAATGATTTCGTCATTGGGTGAATCGGAAATAGATGACGTCCCCCTCCCGGACGACATAATTCTTTCCCTCGAGCCGTATGGCGCCGGCATCCTTGGCCTTCTGGAGCGAGCCGAGCCGGAGGACCTCCTCGCAGGGGACCACTTCGGCCCGGATGAAACCCTTCTCGATGTCGGAATGGATGGCCCCGGCCGCTTTCACGGCCGTCGAGCCCCGTCGCACCGTCCAGGCGCGGACCTCCTCTTTTCCGATCGTGAAGAACGTCAACACGTCCAGGAAACGGGGGACCTGCCGGAAGAACCTGGCGTCGCTCGGCTCCTTGATCCCGTAGCCGGACATGAAGAGCTCCTTCTCTTCGTCCCCGAGCTCCAGGATCTCGCTCTCGATCCGGCCGCAGAAAGCAAGGGTCGGAGCGGCCTTCGGCCCCAGTCCGAAGATCTCGCCGGGGGCCTCCAGTCGGGCGGCGTCCGTTTCGTCCAGGTTGATCATATTGAGGAGCGGTTTCTGACTCAGGAAGGCGAAGCTTCGTAGGGACTTCTCTTCGGCGGGGGAGAGAGGAAAATCGCGGACCCCTTTCCCTTCTTCCAGAAAAAGGCGCAGCCTTTCTAGAACTTCTTTTTCCTTTTCGCCATCCGGGTCCTTCATCTTCTTCAGGTCTTTTTCGAGCTTTTCGATCCGGGCGTAAACCATGACGAGGTCGGAGAGGACAAGCTCCTCTTCCATGAGGCGGATGTCGTCCGCCGGGCTGATCTTTCCCTTGGGGTGGGGGACCCGCTCGTCGCGGAACCCCCTGACGACGTGAACGAGGCCGTCGGCCTTGTGGAGGTGGCCGAGGTAAGCGTTGTCCTTGACGTCGCCGTAGGAGATCCCCACCAAGTCCGTAACGTCCACGGGGGCCGCGATCTTCTTTTTTTCGGGGTGGAGGGCCAAGAGCCCGTCCAACCGGGAATCTGGCAGGGCGCAGGTCCGGACGTTGGGCTCCTTCCTTCCATCCTCATAGGCCCTGACCTCTATCCCGGCCCCGGTGAGGAGGTTGAACAGGGTCGTCTTTCCCGTCCTTGGGTAGCCGAACAGGATGATGTTCACAGCCTAAGTAAAGCCCGAAACCCATTTTGTGTCAAGGTGATGAAACTTTGCCGAAAATTCGGTTCTCTTCCATTTAGTGTGGGCTGGGTCAATTGCTTGGACGGGATGGCCCTCGATGGCCGTGATGTCAAGAGGAAACCCATCCTCCGACCTCTGCCGGAGACACGGACCTCTCAGCCCCCTTGATTGGCCAAGGGGGGTTGGGGGGATTAATGGAATTCAAACAAAGTCTTGGACGTGTCTCCGTCCGTCGGAGGTCTGCGGCTTCCCTCGTCGGACACTCATCTCAGGCTGATCTCCGCATGGTCGCTGCAGCCCTTCCCCATGCCCTCCCATCACGGCCCTCCAAGGCCGTTTCGGCCTCATCCCATCTTATTGTTCAGCGACCCGCAACAAACGTAAGAGAACCTCAATATTATGACATTGCGGCGTCTGTGTTCTCTTGAGCAAGCTCAGACATCTTCAGGCGCAGGGTTCCCTCGAAGAACGGTCCATCCCGCCCAAGCCCCCAGCCCACACCAAACATAAGAAAACCGAAAATTCATATCTTAACTTGATGAATTTGTGGAATTGGGCTATATTAGCGCTTCGTTACTTGCACCACAATGACCAAAAAAGAAAAGAAGCGGGACAAGGGCGTTTTCAGGGAGTACTTTGAACTCATCGCCGAGACGGCCGTTTTCGTCTTCTTCGTAATGACCTTCGTCGTCCAAGCGTTCCAGATCCCCACCGGGTCCATGGAACCCACGCTCCTCATCGGCGACTTCCTTCTCGTCAACAAACTGGCTTATGCCCGGCCGGTCTTTCCTTTCGAGGCCAAGGTCCTCCCGGGGAAGACGATCGAAAGGAAGGACATCGTCGTCTTCAAATATCCCCGAGAGCTCAACAAGGACTTCGTCAAGCGGATCATCGCCCTGGAAGGAGAGAAGATCGAGATCCGGGACAAGCAGGTCTATATCAATGAGCAGCCCCTGTCCGAACCCTACAAGGTCCACAGCGACAGCCAGGTTTACTCCAAGAACGATTCTTATCACTACGACGACCTCATCCGCGACAATTTCGGGCCCGTCGTCGTCCCGCCGGGCCACGCCTTTGTCATGGGCGACAACCGGGACAACAGCGCGGACAGCCGCTACTGGAGCTTCCTCCCTCTGGACAACATCAAAGGGCGGCCGTGGGTCTTCTACTTTTCCTATAAGGCCGAGCGGGACGCTTGGCAGAAAACCGGCCTCCGGGACAGGCTCAAGAAGTTTGTCAGCTTCCTTCCCAAGGCCCGCTGGACCCGGATGTTTAAAGTCATCCATTGACCCGCTTTTTGCGCCGTGATGAATATCCTTCCGGCTGCGCGGCGATATCCATCGCCGCGAACAGCGGAGCCCGAAGAGCATCCTGGGGCCATAAACCCCTTCCGCACCGGAGGGACAACGGGAAAGGGCACGGACTTCCGCCTCTTGGCTTGAGGCTTCGGCGGATTTTGGTTGATCCTGCAAAGCATGATATTATGACCATGTTTTGTTTCTCACGCAGCACGGCGGATCGCGTTCGGATCGAGAGAATTTAATAGAAGACACGGTTTGAGCGAACCATCTGAAACGAGAACTCCAGGGATCGTTATCGTGGCTTTTTTCGTGACGACCCTCTTGATTTTTGGACCCAGTTCGATTTACCTGACCAATACTCTTGAGTTCTCCAATACGTACGGCGATCTCCTGATCACGGAGATTTGCCTGGCAGTTTTGTTTTCTTTGCTTTTGTTCTTTCTCTTATTTATCCTGAGGGCCCTGGGGTCCGCTTTTCTGGAAAAAGGGCTTTCCCTCCTCTTCGGTGTTGCGTTTTTGATTTGGGTCCAGGGGAATTTCTTGTTATGGCCCTACGGTCCGTTGGACGGAAGAGACATTCCCTGGCCTTCGCTGAATAAGTATGGATACATCGACGGGGGGATATGGATCGGAGTCTTGATCGCGGCATTCGTCCTTTCATCCTGTGTTCTCAAGACGGCCAAGAGAGCCTGCCTTTTGCTGATCCTCATTCAGTTGGCTTACTGGTCGGTTCTTTTCTTCGGTCAGCAGGAGGTTCCAAGCTTCAAGAAGTACCTTGTCGACGCGCGCGATCAATTCGTTTTCTCGGAACGCCAAAACGTAATCATTCTTGTTTTGGATTCCTTCCAGACGGATGTTTTCAACGAGATCATCAACGATTCTCCCGACATCGCGAAGGCTTTTAACGGATTTTCATATTTCCGAAATTCGCTCGGAGGATTCCCATTTACCGAGCTTTCCGTTGCGCTGATGCTGACGGGAAGGTATTACGATAATTCTCTGCCGTTTGAACGGTGGAAAAAGAACGCCTACACCTCAAATTCCATTCCCCGCGTCCTCAAAGCGGAGAATTGGCAAGTCGATCTATTCCCGAAAGTGAGTTACAGCGTTTATTATTCCAACGAGATCGCTTCGAATTTCGTCCGAGGACTGCCGCTTCAAGAAAGGTTGCGCGATATCGCCTACGTCCACGACCTTTCTCTCTTTCGGTGCTTGCCCCATTTCCTGAAACGGAAAATCCAAAATAATCAAGAGTGGGTTTTCAAACGACTTTATATCAATCACCAAAAAAAAAGGCTCCGAAAACCGGCCAATGATTCGGACACGCGAATCATTCACTCCGAGAGAAGGAAAACCCCAAGAAAACGAGAACTATTTTCCCAGAAGGCTTTCCAGCGAAGCGCGGACGTCGAATTCATGAATGCGATGTTGTCCGATTCCAGACTCGATAAGACAAAACGCATATTTAAATTTTATCATCTCGGGGTCCCGCATATCCCTTTGATCCTCAATGAAGACCTTGAATACGAAAAAATGGACACGAATCGCCGGAACTATAAAAAATATGCGACGGCAGGTCTCAAACTGGTGACCATGTTCCTGGAGCGTCTCCAGCGCCTGGGAATCTATGACAACTCCATCATTGTCCTCGTCGGCGATCACGGGGCGGGATTTCAAGGACAGGATTTCGTTCTGCAGCCGGGGATGCCGTTGGAGAAGGGAGCGGATATCGTGACTCAATCCTCCAGGATCACCGCGCTGCCCTTGATCCTTGTCAAACCGCTCGCTTCTCGCGGCGCCTTGAAAATCTCGGATGCGCCGGTTTCCCTATCGGATATTCCCGCAACGGTGTTTTCCAATCTCGGCCTGTCCATCAAAGATTCGGGCCCATCCATGTTTGCGATCGATGAGACAAAACCCCGCGAACGACGGTTTCTCATGTATGCGGGGAGAGACTATTATTCCTACTATTCGGATATGATTGAGTATATCGTCACAGGATACAGTTGGGAGGATAGAGCATGGCGGCGTTCCGGGCGCGTGTTCACTAATAACGGAATCGCTGAAATACGTCGGGAAACATACCGATATGGATCCCTAATGGCCCTGAGGATCAATGGAAACGGCCTGCCCTATCTTGAATATGGGTGGTGCAATCCGGACAAGGAATTTACCTGGACGGAAGGGCAACGATCTTTATTGGTTCTTCCGGTCGAGAACCCCCTGTCAGATTTGACCCTGAGAGTGACGCTCAGCCCGAGCGGGAACTTGCTTAAAGCGGATCATCAGGATGTCTTTATTATTGTCAATGGATCAAAAATAGGAAAATGGGTCATAAAAATGCGCGCGAAAAGCGAATATACCATGATGATCCCAAAGAACCTCGTGACACATATCCTGAAGATACAATTTGAGATTCCCGGTGCGCTTTCGGTGTCTGAACACGTGGTTGGGGAGGACGTGCGCAGGCTGGGGATCGGCATCAACAATTTCCTGGTCGAATTGAGCGGTACGGGAGTCAAGTAAGAGACCGTCTCGGCGCACCGAGGGACTCGCGAATTTTATCGGCGCCGTGGCAGGACCTTCTTCAGAACGCCTTTTTCTTGACATGCCTCCCCGGTTAAGCTATATTTTCAGCAAGGTGCGGATGAGGGTAACGATTCTCCTGTAACGCCGGGATACCAAAAAACATTTGTTGGATGGATGCATCCGTTCGGTTTTAAGAAAGGAGGGAGATTATGGGACGAAGACGTTGCCTGATGGTTATGTCCGTCTTTCCGCTGCTGGCCGGCTTGACTGCGGCCCAAACCCCGGACAAGGAAAAGGCGCCGCCGATGACGCAGGTCAACGTGCAGGCGCCGGGTCCCCAACGGATCGGTCCGCTGCCGCCTGTCGATTCGCCGCCCGGGAGCCCGACATCGAGCCTGAAAATCCATCTCGGCAAGGAACTCTATTTTGACCCGCGCCTTTCCGCAGACAACACGGTGAGCTGCGCTTCCTGCCACAACCCGGCATTAGGCTGGTCCGATTCCGGGCCGACCAGTTCGGGGATTCATGGCCGGCTCGGCGGGCGTCGGTCGCCGCCTGTTTCCAACGCCGCCTACAATCCGCTTCAGTTCTGGGATGGACGGGCATCATCCTTGGAGGAACAAGCCAAGGGTCCGATCCAGAACCCGATCGAGATGGGCAACACCCACAAAGCGATGATCAAGACCGTGGCTAATATCCGCGGCTATGCCAACGAATTCAAGGCCGTCTATGGAGAGGGTCCGATCACCGTCCAACAAGTGGCTGATGCCATCGCCGCCTTCGAGCGAACGATCGTGACGACCGACTCGCTCTTCGATCGTTTTGTGCGCGGCGATCGCCAGGTTCTGACCGCGCTTGAAAAGAAGGGGCTGGAAATCTTCAACGGCAAGGGCCACTGCACCGCCTGCCACTGGGGCCCAAATTTCAGCGACGGCCGCTTCCATAACCTTGGCGTGCCCGCCAAGGACCCCAAGAATCCCGATGTGGGCCGTTACGCCATCACGAAGAATCCGCGGGACATGGGGGCCTTTAAGACCCCTACCGTCCGGGACGCGGCCCTGCGCCCCCCCTACCTCCACGACGGCTCGGAAAGATCCCTGGAGTCGCTGATCGATTTCTACAACCGGGGAGGCGGCAAGGATCCCAACCTTGACCCGTTGATGGTCCCCCTGGGACTGAGCCAACACGAGAAGAAAGCGCTGGTGGCCTTCATCAAGGCCCTGAACAGCCTCAACCCGGAAGTCGCGGACGTCAAGCCGATCGCGCCGGACCATCTCCATAAGTGAGGAGGGAGCGGTGAAAAAATCATTGATCATCATCTTCAGCGTGGTCTTCATCCTTCTCGTCTTCAGTCAAACGGTGTCGGCCATCCCCGCGTTCGCCCGGAAATACGGCTTCAACTGCAACATGTGCCACGTCGCCTTCCCTAAGCTCAACGATTTCGGCCAGCGCTTCCGCGACAACGGATACCAGATCCCCGGTCAGGCGGGCCTGGAAAAGACCGTCTTCGAGACGGCCGTCCCCATCGCCTTAAGGACGACGGCCGGATACTCCATTTACGGTAACGGCGAAGGGACGGCGTCCGGCTTCCACCTCTACGGATTGGACCTGCTGGCGGCGGGCGTCCTCCACAAAAACATTTCCTTCCTGTTCGTCTACACGCCGGGCCTCGACAAGCCGGCGGGGAATTATAAAGGGAAGATTCCCTCCCAGCCGGCAAGCCTCGAATCGGCCAACCTGGTCTTCAGCAACCTGATCCCGGACAAGCTCAACCTGCGCGTCGGTCGCTTCGAGCCGGGCTTCCAGCGGCTTAGCTCCAAGCGCCTCTTTTACATCCTCCAGCCGTTCGAGATCGACAACTTCGCCGGCACACGGAACAGCTTCGAATTCTTCGCCAACCAGATCGGCATCGAAGCCACCGGCCGCTTCAACCCCGGCCTCAAGTATGCTCTGGGCTATATCAACGGCAGCGGCGCCGATCCCGACAGAAACAGATTTAACGACATCTACCTCGTCCTATCCAAGACCTTCGGCCGGGGCGAGGGCCAGTCGGCCGGACAGCGCATCGGGGTCTTCGGCTATCTTGGCCGTCAGCCGACGGATTTCACCGGTTCGATCATCTCGCCCGTGGGCGACTCCAACGGCAGTCAAGACCGGACCTTTACCCGCCTCGGCGGCGATATCAGCCTCAACTGGAGAACTTTCAACCTGCAGGCCACGGCCTTCCGGGGCATGGACGACAAGGCCTTCAACGACATCGACTCGGCCCGGGACTATGTATTCTATGGAGGGGTCGTCCAGCTTGATTGGGCTGCTCTAGCCGACAATCGCCTGGTGGCCTCCTTGATGTACAACTGGGTCCGTCCGCCCGAAGAAGACCGCATCCACCGGATTGAAGCCACCTCGGCGCTTCTGCGTTACTACCTTGGGAGCTGGTCGGCGGTGAATGTGGCCCTGCACGCCGAGTTTACGCATCGTACCGTCGGCTCCGGCAGCCCAGCCAAGGAGAACCTCTTCACTTTTCTGCTGGATTTCGGTTTCTAGCCAGGGCCGGCTGGTCGGTGCGGAGCCCCCGGTCCTGAGGGGGTGGTTTATCCTTTCCGAGGGCCCGCTGGACACGGACGCTCAAGGTCATCTCCTAACATGCTTAACGGCTCTTGATCTCGGTCTCTTCATACGACCCGATGTAGAAGATGGGGTTCTCGGCCGTGAACTCCTTGACGAAGACCGGGCTCTGGACGATGCCGTCCATATCCTTGCCCACGGGAAGCCCGAGGTAATAGAGGATGGTCGGCGCGATGTCCACGATCTTCATTCCCTCCACGGTGTTCCGCTTCTCGATCCCTTTGCCGTAAAAAAAGACGACGCCGGCCGGGGTGTCCTCGTGGTAGGCCGAGACGTCCGGGTTCCCGAGGATCCATTCCACGAACCGTTTCCAAAGGGGCAGGGGCTCGACACCGAATGAGGAATAGACGACGAGCAGCTCGTCGTCCCTGAGGGAGGCGAGGTACTTGCCGATGAGCTGGTCGTAATACTCGTAATACCGGGAGATCACCTGTCCGTATCGGTTGATCTCGTCCTGGTTGATGCTGCCGAATTGCTCGGGATTGCTGTATTTATAAAAATAGGCCTCGACCGTATTCAGCCCGTCGAGCAGGAGGTGGAAGAACCCCGGCTGCCTCCGGCCCTTCTCCGCGAAGGCCGAATCTTCGAGCTCCCAATCCTCGGTGAAGGCGTCGCGGGCCAGGTCCAACAAGCGATTCTTTTCCGACGGTTCGATCTTTAAGGCTAGGCCGAAGGCCTTTTCCGCCCTGGGGTCGGGGTTTTCCCGCGACGCCCGGACCGGGGAGTCCAGTTCGAGGGCGCTCGAACCGTTGGCCTCGATTATGAAGCCCAGGTCCTTAGCCGCGCGGGGGGGAGAGCCGGGAAGGGCTTTCAGGAGGCCGAGCCGGACCATCTGTTTGAAGAGGATAAAGCGAGGCGTCACGTCCAGCCGGTACTTCCCGAAAAAGAGCCGGTAGCAGTTGAGGGACAGCTGGCCATGCTTGGCGGGGAGCTTGCCGGTCATGAGCGTGTGGTTGAGGATGAAGGACTCGGTCGGCGAAGTGGTCTCGAGTCTTCCCCAGGTCCCGTTCTCCACGAACCAGGAGAAGTTCGGCAGCTTGCCCTCCGCGATCAGGGGGAAGATGAAATCCAGGCTCAGGCCGTCGAGGCCGATAAGAACTACGTTCCTGTCGATCTTCCTGGTCTCCAGCCGGCCCGTCCTGGCGTTCGCATCTCCCGCCGGATACTTGGCCCTTTGGCTGACGGCGAACACCGATCCCAGGGCGAAAACCAAGAAATAGGCGGTGAGCGGGAAGACCTTCTTCTTGTACCTGCGGGCTGCGTAGAGGGCCGCGCCCGCCAGGGCCGCAAGGACGGCCAGGATGATGACCTGGGCCCTGAGCCGTCCCGAGGTTTCGGCGTCCAGGAAGGACCGGAAGTAGGACGTGTTCTCCCAGAGGATGAGGAGGAAGGCGATGATGAGGAGGGCGAAGCTCACGGCCAGGAATGACGGTGAGACCGCCTTGATCGCGAACCTCTTCCCGGTGAAGAATTGGACGATGAAGAAGAGGGAAAGCACCGTGACGAGGACGATCGTTCCATATGGCAGGGCCAAAGCAAGGGAGAGCTGACCGAAGGCCGCGGCCTCGAAGGGAAGGTTGATATTGATGTCCAGGGTGAGCAGGGCTATGAGGCCGGCAAAGAACAGCCCGCTGATCGTTGAGTTCATCAGGACCTTGAGGAATTTCATCAATGAATAACTAGCACGAAATCCGGCGAGGGTCAAACATATACAGGAAGGCTGGACAAGCTTGTCTAGCTTTCCTTAATGCATTAATATGAATCCAGACATTATGGACCAACTGGAAGGCGCCGTCGAGCAGATCGTCTACTACAATCCCGACAACGGCTACACCGTCTGCCGCTTCGCGGTCGGCGAGGGGAAGCCTGTGACCATCGTCGGGTCGTTCCCGCCGCTGTCCCCCGGTGAGGTCCTGAAACTCAAGGGGAAATGGGAGGTCAATCCCAGGTTCGGGAAGCAGTTCCACGTGGAGAGTTTCGCCCTGGCCCTTCCGGCCTCCGCTGGCGGCATCGAAAAATTCCTTGCCTCCGGCCTGATCAAAGGGATCGGTCCTGTCCTGGCCAAAAGGATCCTCCTGAAATTCGGAACGGGGACGATCGACATCCTGACCTCGAAACCCGAAAAGCTGAAGGAGGTCGAGGGTATCGGACCGGTCAAGTTCCGGGAGATCCGGAAGTCCTGGGAAGAGCACCAGGACATCCGTGACCTGATCATCTTCCTCCAGGAGCACAACGTCTCCACCAACCTGGCCACCCGGATCTATCGCCAGTACGGCGAGAGGTCCTTTCATGTCCTCAAGAGCAATCCCTATCAGCTCAGTTTGGACATCTGGGGCGTCGGATTCAAGACCGCCGACCAGCTCGCGTTGAAGCTAGGGATGGATCCCGGGTCGCTGGAGAGGGTCAAAGCCTACATCCTCTACGTGCTGGAAAAAGACAACGAGCAGGGACACGTCTTCTCCCTGGAAAGCGAGGTCCGGACCAAGTGCTTGGAAGAGCTGGCTGCGGACGATGAAAAGGTTGACAAGGCGCTCTCCGCCTTGGCCGGGAAGAAGATGCTTGTCCGGGAGGCCGTCGCCTCCGATTCGGCGCTCTACCGTCCGTCCTTCCACCTGGCCCAGGAAGAGGTGGTCCGAGCCCTTCACAAGTTGGCCGCGGTCTCCTGCGGCAGCCCGCCCTTCGACTTGGACTCTGCCGTCTCGGACGTCGAGCAGAAACTCGGGATCTGCTTCTCTCCCATGCAGAGGCTGGCCATCAAGGAGTGCTTTCAAAAGAAGGTCCTGGTGATCACGGGTGGACCGGGCACCGGCAAGACGACCATCATCAAGGCCGTAGTCGAGATCTTCGGCAAGTGGGGGCGGGAGGTCCTGCTCGCGGCGCCCACCGGCCGGGCCGCCAAGAGGCTCATCGAAACCACGGGCCGGGAGGCCAGGACCATCCACCGCGTCCTCGAATTCCAGCCCAAGAAAGGGGCGTTCCGGCGGGGGGAAAAATGCCCCCTCAACGGCGAGGAGCTCATCATCGACGAGTTCTCCATGGTGGACCTGCCCCTGATGCACCACCTCCTCAAGGCCGTGCCGGCCGCGATGCGGCTCGTCTTCGTCGGGGACAAGGACCAGCTGCCCTCGGTCGGCCCGGGAACGCTCCTCCGGGACATCATCGAATCGGGGACCGTGACGGTCGTCAGGCTGGACGAGATCTTCCGCCAGGAGAAAGAGAGCTACATCGTCCTCAACGCCCACAGGATCAACCGCGGCGAGGGGCTGGTCTTTCCTCCCAAGGGAGAGCAGGGTTCGGATTTCTACTTCATCCACGAGGAGGACGACCGGAAGGCGTTCGAGATTATCCTCGGCCTCTGCCAGACGAGGATCCCGCGTTGGCTCCGCATCCCCGCCTTGTCTCCCCAGATCCAGGTCATCAGCCCCATGTACAAGGGACTGGTCGGTGTCGACAACCTCAACCAGGAGCTCCAGCAGAGACTGAATCCCCTCCAGGAAGGGCTCAAGGTGGGAAGCTGCGAGTTCCGGGTCAGGGACAAGGTCATGCAGGTCCGGAACGATTACGAGAAGGAGACCTTCAACGGCGACATCGGGACGATCGTCCACCTGGACAAGCCGAGGTTCAGGATCATCGCCGAGTTCGAGGGCCGCCCGGTTGTCTACGAGAAGGACGACCTGAACGACATCACCCTGGCCTATGCCGTTTCCGTCCATAAGGCCCAAGGCAGCGAATACCAGGCCGTCGTCATGCCGCTCCTGACGCAGCACTTCATCATGCTCCAGAGAAACCTTTTTTATACCGCCCTGACGCGGGCCAAAAAGCTCAGCGTCATCGTTGGCTCCTACAAGGCCCTTCACATCGCCATCAAGAACGACAAGCCCGTCAAACGCAACTCGCTGGTCAAGGAAAAGCTGATGCTCCTCGGCGTTTGACAGCCGTTCGTTTTTAATTATAATGAGCGCGCCGGAGAAGGAGGTGCCATTTGACGGAAATCGAGGATGAGGAACGATTCCGGACGATCGACGACATCCTGGCGTTCGCCATCAAGAAAGAGGAAGAGGCGGCCGCTGCCTATGGGACGATGATCGCGACGGCCAGGACCCCGGGATTGAAAAAGCTCCTCGGCGAGCTCATGGACGAAGAGGAGAACCACAAAAAACTCCTCCTGGAGCTGGCCGAGGGCCCGACCGTGGACCAGGAGCCGGCGAAGGTCGCGGACCTCAGGATCAGCGACTATCTCATGGCGGAGCCGCCGCACCCGGACATGGGATTCCAGGATCTTCTCATCTTCGCCGCGAGGAAGGAGCACAAGGCCGCCCAGCTCTATTCCGCTCTGGCCGTGAGGTCGACCGAGAACCGACATCGGAAGCTTTTCGAATTCCTCGCGGGACAGGAAAAGACTCATAAGCTCAGGCTTGAGTCTGAATATGAAAAGCACGTCCTGGGCGAGGATTGAGAAACCTTATTATATAAGTGAGGAGGAAAACGATGGATAAATGGGAATGTACGGCCTGCGGATATATCTATGATCCGGGCGTTGGTAACCCCGACAGCGGGATCCTGCCCGGGACGCGCTTTGAGGACCTGCCGGAAGACTGGGTCTGCCCCCAATGCGGGGTCAGCAAAGAATTCTTCCAAAAGGTTTCATGATCCGGCGGCGGGGAAGGAGGGATTTGCCATGAGAGCCGTGATCGTCGGGAACGGCCTGGCCGGAACCATGGCCGCTAAGAACCTCCGGGAGCTCGATCCGTCCATCGAGATCGAGGTCTTCGCCGAGGAACGATATCCGTATTATCCCCGGCCCAACCTTATCGAGTTCATTGCCGGAAACATTCCCTACGAGAAGCTGTTCGCCTTTCCCGAGCACTGGGAGGAACGGCAAAACATCGTTATCCGCACCGGCGAGCCCGTGATCCGGATCGACGTCGGGGCGGGGAAGGTGGAGACCCGGGATGGCCGCACATCGGCTTTCGACCGGCTTCTTCTAGCCAATGGATCCTCGGCTTTCATCCCGCCGATGAAGGGCGCGGAGAAAAAGGGCGTTTTCGTCCTCAGGACTCTGGACGATGCCCGGGCGATCCTCGAATACCTGAAGGACCACCCGAGCGTCGCCGTCCTCGGCGGCGGTCTCCTGGGCTTAGAGATCGCCCGGGCCCTCAAGGTGAGAGGAGCTTCGGTCACGGTGAACGAATTTTTCGACCGCCTCCTGCCCAGACAGCTGGACGTCCGCGGGGCCGGGATCCTGAAGGCCCAGATCGAAAAGTTGGGGATCGAGGTCCGCCTGGGCGTCGCAACGGAAGAGATCACGGGGG
>Ga0315275_10001531_pt1 | contig 20461 bp, 20 predicted proteins | sample YL17G03_0_MG_FD_205557 | JGI IMG/M metagenome (GOLD analysis project Ga0315275, IMG submission 205557) | Sediment microbial communities from Yellowstone Lake, YNP, Wyoming, USA - YL17G03_0 | ecosystem: Environmental > Aquatic > Freshwater > Lake > Sediment | place: USA: Wyoming | collected...
AAACAGAAGGCGGGGAGCTCCCGTCAAGCTTCTCGTTGACCTCAACGGTGCGCCACTTCTGCATGCTGGTGGTTATGCGCTTGAGGTACGCCCCCTTCCCCATTCCCATAAGAGTTCCCTGTTTCCAGTTTCCGGTTCCCAGTTTCGATATTCGCGTTCTCGCTATAAAATCGTTTGGGGGGTTCGTTTCCGCGGCTATGCACTACGCAGATTTTCTCATTAGCCGTACATACGTGGTCTTCCCCCCTGCATTCTAATACGGCGTGGACTCCGTATAAGCACAGGCCACGCCAGTCGGGCTGCCATTCTTAGGGGCTTATGCACGGGACATCTCCGCGAGAGGTAATGGCTTTTATTGGTTTGCATATATTTTCCAAATACTAGTTCCGCGACCGTAGTCTATCGGTATGATTCGAGGTTGCCATTCCGCCTTTTAGTAAAAGGCGGCCCAAAACGGGCTGTAAAACGGAGCGAAAATCTCGCGGACCGGGTTCAATTCCCGGCGGTCGCAAAATTTTTCTAAAAATTTTGGGACACCAGAAGCTTCGCTTCTGATTGTCGCAATTTTCCCTTTGTTCCCAGTTTCCAGTTCCGGGTTTTGCCTCACGGAAAATTGCGGCAAGGGAAGCGCACTTCCCTCTGTCGCATTGCGCTTTTTTAGGACGTCATCGAACGGCGCTCCGTTCGATGTGCGCCTTGGAGCTCGCTCCAAGTGCGAAAAAGAACCAAAAAACTAATTGTTGCGCTCGCTTCCGCTCGCGTGTTGCGTTCGCGTCCCTTACCGGTTGCTGGTTTAGTCGGCCTAGGTCAACCAAGTAATGCACTGATTGACGACCCTATGAGCTGGCTCGCCACCAGTATCAATATCGTCACAGTCAGATGCTCAGCCACCACCTGGGCGGGGTTCATGTTGTGGGTTTTCGCAATAAGATAGCTCAGAACCGCCATGACGACCAGGCCAAAGATTATCGAAGCGGCAATCGCATAGGGCAGGGGCAGGACGACCACAAAAGCTATCATGAGGAGCGTGATGCCCAGCCGCGTCAGGTAATTCGTTACCGTATTGAGCTTGGCATGGCCCTTGGATTTTGATTCCGCGTAAATGTGCATCCCCAACGAGTCCGCGATGTTATCGGCGAATGCGATGACCAATAGGGCGCCGATTATCCCAAGCTTGGGAACCCCAAGGGGGTTCAGTCCGATCATCAAGGCTAGGCTGCTGGTTACCGCAGACGTAGCGCCAAAGCTGAATTTGCTCAAATCCTGCATGGCTCGATTAGGGGTATTTGGTATTAGATACTTTTTGTTTATTCCGGCAAATGTCATCTTCAATTCGCTTCCGCTCGCCAGTCCTTTTTAATCTTCTGAACCGAAGATAATCCGATGGACCTGCTGAAATACCCCTCGCTCATAGTCCTCATAATCGCCAACCTGGTCCCTCTTTATGGTGCCTACGCATGGGGCTGGAGTGTCGGAGAGCTGATGCTCCTCTACTGGTCCGAGAGCGCAATCATCGGTTTCTTCAATATATTGAAGATGGTTCTCTCAAGCAACGGGCCGATTTCGTTCTCGGGCTCCAAAATCCCGCTCTTCATCCCACTGAAGCTCTTCTACATCCCGTTCTTCACAGTGCATTACGGCGGCTTCATGCTCGGGCATCTGGTCTTCATCGTCACGCTCTTTGTGAAGGACTTCTCGGTCGGCCTCCTGCTCACGGTCCTGATAGGTATGGTATCGCTGTTCATCAGCCATGGCCTGTCGTTCTTCATGAATTATGTCGGGAAGAAGGAATACGGGGAGGCGTTCATCGGCACGCTGATGTTTGCTCCATACCCGCGCATCGTAGTTATGCACCTGACGATAATCTTCGGCGCATTCATCAACGCGCCGCTCATCCTTCTCATAGCCGGCAAGACCATCGCAGACGCTTTCTCGCACCTGAAGGAGCGCGAGGGGTACTTGCATGGGCCTAAGGTGTAATAAAAAGTGGTCATATAAGTAAGTTTTTAAAACCGTCTATACCTATCGGGTATGTCAAAGAAGGTGGGTGGACTAATGGAACTGAAACATGACGATGTCAAGAAAGCGCAGAAGAATGTTCAATCTAATGCGGCAAAGCCGCCTCCGTTCGCAGCCGTTTTGGGCATGACTGCCGGGCTCGCCCTGCTTTCCGCAGGACAGGCAAAGGCGCAGGATTGCCCTGCAGGAGCCGCCAAGGACAGCCAGGTGGTGGTGACAAGGGCCTCTGAAGACGGCAAGCAAATCGTAATCAGCGTGATAGCATTTGACAAGGCGTCAGGTCCGAAACCGGCAGATAATGAGGTTCTGGAAAACGCCCACGTCATGGTCCAATACTTCAAAGCGACCGGGAAGGACTCAGGTCTGTGGTTCACCGTGCCCGGGTGTACAGACCTTGTGACCGTGCAGCATCCGCCCCAGGATTATGGGCTTCCTTATGTCGTGTGCGACCTTTCAGCTGTCGCCAATGAAACCGAAGCCACCTTCAGGGCGGTTTTCATACCTGCTGACGCCAAGACCTGTTCCAGTTCGGTTGGATACACTTACGGAACCACGAACGCCGTTTGGAATCTTTTTGAAGATTTTGGCAACTCCCTTTCCGAAGCAATGAATGTTTCCGGAGAGGTTGTGCAGACAGTCCAGAAAACCCAAAAGACATACAAAGGGCTCAGGTGCGATGCCGGGGTCAACCTATTTTGCGCAGCAGACAGGACCCCTGTGAAAGCTGGCGACCCCATATTATCAGTGGAATTTGTCTTTGAGAAAGCCGGCTTCTTCACCATGAATGTCGCCAAGGTCGATGCCAAGGGCATCGTGGTTGGCAATTCGACAGAGATTTTCATGAGTGAGCAGAGCGATGGCAAGTCGTTCAGGGTCAATTTCGGCGAAACCAAAGCGATACAACTCTCCTCCACCCTGAAAATCGCCATAAAAGTCGAGAAAGGCCCGAAGCCAGGGACCGCGATTGTGACCATTACCGCGCCGTAGCATGTTTCAGAATAATCCTTTCCTTTTTCTTATTTTTATCCTTTGATTTCGTCATTCGTCTTAGCCGTATCCGATAGTCTTTAAACCAATACCCCGGCATAACGAGGATAATTGTGATTCTATGGCTACACTTGTAGAAGAGATGCTAAAGTGTCTTGAGATACGGGAGGTCAAGAATCTCTTGGCTCACGAGCAGATAATATCCTACAACCTCAAGCGCCTCAAGGAGTCCATGCTCAACATAGGCCATCTGGTGGACCCCCTCGTTGTAGACTCAAAAACAGGTGTAGTGCTGGACGGCAACCACCGCCTGAAAGTCCTCCAGATAATAGAGTGTCCCTATGCCGTCTGCCAGACTGTGGATTACTACAGCTCAGAGATAACCGTGGGTACCTGGTATCCATCCACCCATTTCAGCGCAGAGCAGGTCTTCAAGCTCGATTCCATAAAGCACGAGAAGGTGGAGTACGCGGCCGGCAAGGCCGCTGTGGAATCGCTCAAGGCGCCTTTCATGCTATCAAACAAGAAGGACGGCTGCTATCTCCTCAACCCAGGCAGCTACAAGCTCAAGGAGATGGTGGAGGAGCAGAACTACATACTCTCATTGCTGGAAAAGAATTCCCTGGACTACATAGCCCCTGAGGAGATGGAACGCGCATCCGGGCTTGGCCAGTCCATACTGGTCAGGCGCGCCTACACCAAGGAGGAGATCGTTAAGACGGCGCAGGCGCACTCGCCCCTGCCTCCGAAATCGACCAGGCATCTCATACCTGGCCGCATAATCAGGCTCAACATGAAGCTTGGCTGGCTTAACAGCTCGCCGCAGGAAGCCAAGAAGGCGCTGGATGAGATGCTCAGGGTCCGCGCCTACAGCGGCAATGTCAGGAAATACTACGAGCCCGTGATAGTCATATACTGAAGCGCCGCAGGGGTCAGGCGCTGAACGGGTCGAAGACAAGGTTCTGGATGGCATCCTCTCTTTTAGGCGGAGCCTTGCGCTGGAGGGCGTCATCTATCAGCTGCCTGTCGAAGCCTACGACTATCCTGCCGTTTATCTGGAGCACCGGTACGCTGCCCTGCTGGCTCTTCATGACCATCTCCTTGGCCCTGGCCTGGTCTTTGGAGACGTCATAATCAGTGAATGCGATGCCTTTCCTGGCCAGATATTCCTTGGCCATGGTGCAGTATGGGCAGGATGGCGTGGAATACACTATGACCTCAGATGCGCCGGCCTTCTTCGTTTCAACCATACTATCCATTTGGCCGCCCTTCCCTTTTTATCGGTTATCGTTCCATATCACTTCGCTGATTGGTGAATCCTATGGGAATACTCTTAGCCCCGGGTCCTGTACCTGTACTGGAAGAGATATCGAAGGCGCAGTGCAAGGAGATGATAACGCACAGGAGCGGCGAGTTCACGAAGCTCTACGGCGACCTTATCACGCGGCTGAAGACCTACTTCGGAGCAGAAGAAGCGTACATCATAAGCGGCTCGGGCGCCCTTGGCCTTGAGACGCTCGTGCTCAACCTCTGCGAGAAGGAAGACAAGGTCGTCTGCTTCCCGAGCGGCGAATTCGGCGACCATCAGGTGACCACCATCAAGGTCTATGCGAACGCCATAGCCCACCGCGTCGATGAGGGCACGGGCATCAACCTGGAAAGGGTGAAAGCGCAGATAGATGCGAGCGGAGCGAAAGCCCTCGCCATGGTGTACAACGAGACGAGCGTGGGCGTGCGCAACCACATCAAGGAAATCTGCAAATACGCGAAATCCAAGGGCATGCTCACCATAATAGACGGCATATCCGCATGGCCCGGCACAGAGTTCAACATGAAGGACTATCATGTGGACGCGTTCGTGACAGGCAGCCAGAAGGGCATAGGAGCGCCCCCAGGCATGGCGCTCATCGGGCTGAGCAAGGATGCTGTGGAGAAGTATACGAAACGCGCATACATACCGAGCTACTACTGCGACCTGAGAAGGCATAAGAAGCGCTATGAACAGGACCAGCAGACCCCGAACACGCCCGCCATAACCCTTTTCTGGGCGTTGCAGAAGGCCTTTGACGTCCTGGACAGGGGCGGGGGCCTTCCAGGAGCCGTGAAGCGCCATTCTGATGCAGCAGCGCATGTCCGTAAGCGCCTGATGGCCATGGGGTTCCAGATAATCGCTGAGAAGGGCTTCGAGTCCAACACAGTGACCGGCTTCGTGTGCAAGGATGCAGAGCAGGCAAAAAACATCAAGTCCAAGCTCGCCAGCGACTACGGCATAAAGATTGTCGGTGCCAGGGGGAAGTTCAAGGACAACGGCCTGAGGATAGCCCACATGGGCAATTTCAGGACGGAAGACCTGGATTCTTGTCTCGATGCAATCGAGAAGCTGAAGGCGCAGTGAAATCATTAAATAGGTTGGCTGGAATAACATTCGGAGATACCCATGGATTCCGCGACCGCGAACATCAACAAGCTCGTTTCCCTCACATTCGATGAGAGCCCGGAAGTGCGAAAGCAGGCAGCCAAATCACTGGGCGCGGTGGGCGACCCAGCCGCCGTTTTCGCCCTTGTGGAGCTGACCTACGACAAGGACCCATCGGTCCGCGAGGTCGCCCAGAAATACCTTGAGAAGAAGAAGCAGACCGAGCCCGAGCTCATGTCTTTCGCCACCATATTCTCCAGTGGAGCCAAGAAGGAGGACAAGGCCGACGAATCGAGCGAGGCGAGGGAGAGGGTCCTCCGCCCGATAACCCAGATATTCGAGAGGCGCCTCGGCAAGGAGAGGGCAGAGGCCGCCAGGAACAAGATGATGCCGACCATAGAGAAGATATACCAGAAGGCGCACGAGCATGGCGGCAGCAAGAAGAAGCACGAGGAAGCGGGCAGGAAGGTCATGCAGGAGTTCCTCACCAGCTACCTCGAGGTGATGTCAGACCTTGACAGGATAGGCGACGGCACCCACCTTGTGTCAGAGGCCCAGGTCGTGCAGCCGCAGATACAGGAGGAGCAGGCCGGCGAGCCGGATGAGCCGGAGATACATGAGGAGCAGCCCACCCGGCAGGTTGCCCAGGAGCCGCAGGCCCAGCAACCCCGGGCGCCGGAGCAGCCGAACGCGCTTTCAGACCAGCTGGATGAGGTCGGCAAGCAATCCGGGGAGCTGGACAAGGTGTCCACCGAGATAGCCTCGCTTGAGACCCAGGAGATGGAGGAGCTCAAGGAGAGGCAGGAGATAGAGCACCTCCCGGACACGTTCTTCAAGAAGGCATATGAGACCATGATGCTTTCAGGGGGCGACGAGGACGTCATGCACCAGGAGATGGAGAGGATGGCGACCGAGGCCAAGAAGGAGATAGGGCTCGCCTTCAGGCTCGCCAAGTCCAGGTTCAAGGAGTTGAACGTCACCAACATCACCAAGATAAGGGACGGCATGCGCAACATCAACACGGATTTGCTGGTTGTGAAGAGTTCGGAGAGCATGGAGTACCAGAAGACCAAGAAGGTGAAGGCCATGCTCACGCGCGTGGTCGTCAATGACGAAGCCGGCAACGAGGGCATCATCTACCTGTTCGAGGACCGCGGGACGACCATCAGGCCGGCCATGCGCATAAAGGTGGTGAAGGGCCAGGCCAAGGTCTTTGACTTCTCAAAGGAGACCGCGCTCACTGTCGGGAAGAAGGGAAATGTTTATATTGTGTTGTGAGCGTTAGTACCTCACGCATTCTAGGTGTCACGATGGACCTCACAAAATACGAAGTCGCACGGCTCATTGGCGCAAGGGCATTACAGCTCTCCATGGGAGCCCCGCCTCTCATAAAAGTGAGCGACAGCAGGGCCTCATTCATAGACATAGCCGAGCAGGAGCTTGAGAAGGGCGCGATACCGCTCAGTGTAGTCCGCAACGGCAACAACTAGCCGACCCTGCCTATCTCGTATCCTTCGCCTTCTATCCTCAGGGCAACCCTTTTCTCAGCGTCTATCCACTGGTATTCCAGAGGGCCGTCATCAACCTGTATCTCGACTATGAACACCGGTCTGCCATCCAGCTGGTCCTTGCGCACCACGCGGTAATGGCTGTCTGATATGTGCTGCTCCATGCCGCCGTATTCCATGTACATGGAGCTGTTCCAGCTCCATCCCTCGCGCAGGGCGAGCATCCACGGCCTGAAAAGCAGTATTGTCGGGTTCTCGAACGCGCTGTTGTACCCCCTGCTGTCCATGCCCCACCTGTCCAGGCACGTCTCTGATATGTTGACGCTCTCCATCAGCCTTATCCTGGTGCAGTTTGGACCAGGAAGTACCAGGTAGGTAATGTTGATCTGGGTGCCGTTCATGTCATAGGCATAGACATACTCCTCTCCTGGTTTGAGCTGGAACTCGGTGTTCTTCTCCAGCGGCGGTTCCCTGAACGTGACTATCGGGTTCTCGAGCTGGGGCCTTATAATCAACCATGATATCACAAGCATGGCGATGAGCACGAGCGCCGCGGCAAGCACCACCGGGTCTATCTTCATCTCACTGCCCCCTGGCTATCTGGCCGAACTTCGCATACGGCTTGGATGTCGGGCTTTCAAGCCTCTCGAACACCACCTGCGACACCCGCATGCCCGCATGGAGCCTTATCGGGAACGGCGCCAGGTTGCATATCTCGAGTATCTGGCGGTTGTCGCTTCCCGGCTGGACCAGCGCGCTCGTCGTGTGTATTATCAGCCCCATCCGGGCATACCTGCTCCTCCCCTCGAGCTTGCCCATCACATCGTTGGGCAGGCGTATCCTCTCCAGCGTCTTGCCCAGGCACAGCTCCCCTGGCTTCAGCACTATGACCCTGCTTTTCCTGAGGTCGAAGGCCATCTCGAATCCGGTGTCCTTGAGGTCCACCACCCGTTTGGACATCCTGTTCTTGAAGAAGTACCACTCGTCGCTCAGGGTGAGGTCCACGCTGGCCGGCCCTATCTGGTCGTCATCAAGCGGCTGTATGACGATTTTCTTTTCCTTCAGCATCCTCTTTATGTCCTTGTCAGAGAGAATCATGGAAAAACCCACTACCATATTCTAAGTGGGGTTTTTTTATCCCTCCGGGCTTCAGCTAGTGTGGCCCACGTATCCAACCAAAAGCCAGTATGTTGGCTTAACATACTCATTTATAAACATTTATTAACACATATCTCGCATGAACAAGGCCGAGTTGACAGCACTCATAACAGACAGGTGCGAGCGCATCAAGCAGTTCTTAGGGGACTCCGACTTAGAGGTCAATAAGAAAACAGCGGGCCCGACCCTTTCCATTCTTCAGAAATATGACGTGCCGCCGCATGAATTTGTGCATCAACTTGACACCATCCTCTCCGCAATAGGCGTTCTTCAGACGCATGTGCCTGAATTGAAGCAGAACCCGATTCTTCGCTATGTTTTCAATAAAGCATATCAAGGCGAGCCGCAGCTGTTTCTTCCAGAGAAGTACCCACTTCTGTTGCGATGGGCAATCAGAGAAGATTTTGCAGGCGTCGCATCCAGTCTTAGAGATATCTTACTATGTCGTGAGAGTGTGGTGGAACTCGACCTCGACACCATCAGAAAAGCTTCAAGAAGGCTCAGGAAATGGACGCTGGACGGTTCGCTTGCTATCCCGGCACTGCCCGCCGATTATCTTTCATTTGGATCGTTGAATCTCGCAGAACGCTGTCTTGCCCGCTGTTCTTACTGCGCAATAGGTGCCATGCCAACGGATTCCATGATGACGTGGAATATGGCCAAGGCCATCGCAGAAAACCCCAAAATAACACCCGGGTTCAGACGCTTCGATCTAAGGGATGGCGAAGTCACAATCTGGAAGGACGGGTCAGCAGGCAAGGACCTGGCCGATGTTGTCGATTTGTTGATGGATAACGGCGCCGTTAGGGTCGCATTCCAGACCGCTGGCTTTACTTCAAGGCAGGCGGTTCCAAACATAGCTTTCAAAAAAATGAAGGGAAAAAAAGACCTGGACGTCATAGTAAGTTTCAACTTTTTAGGGCCAATGACAGATGAGAGCTATCTTGTGAGGATGCGCCATACCTTTCGGACATTTGCCGAATGTGACATTAACCTCGTAAACATTGTCATCATGGCCGAAGGCGATGATGCGATGGACCGGACCAAGGAGTCGCTTCTGGCTATTCTAAGGCCGATATATGGTCAGAGGCAGGGCGAACAATACATCCAAGATGCAGAGAAGCGCCACGCTGTCGGGCCTGACCATAGCCAGGTTGTTGTGTATGATAAGAACGAAAGAGACATCTCCCCCTTATGCGAATATCTTATTCATGCGAAGCTTCCGGAAAACCCCCTTTCCGGATGCATCTCCGTCTCCGGTTCATACATGAGGTACACTGGCAGGCTTGGCGTCAGGCCCAATGGTGATGTGATCCCAGATTGCCGATGCCCTGGCAGACGCTCGACCAAGATGGGGAATGTGTTCGAGAATGATGCAACCCAGATTCTTCAGGCTTACAATGAGTTCATTTCAATCCACCGGGCAAGACTTGTAAAAACTAATGCATGCAGTAGTTCGTGCAAACTGCACCAGAAGAATCCGATTATCATCTCACCGCCAAAATCCAAGGAGCCTCTCCTACGGAGATTCTAATTCCGTGTCTCTGGATTTATAATCGTTCCAATGCATATATCATGCGAGTGAGGGGCAGACGGCCAACGCTTCGCAAGAAGTGAGGAAGTTCTGCCCTCCGATAGGATACACGGGCTTTAAGGGCTCGAAGGACGGTACAGAAACGAGACCCTCGGCGCAAGCCGCGGGATGAAACGAGCGTCCTTCTATCCGATGACGGAGCAAGGTCTTTCCGACCGCTCCCTGGAATCCGCAAGGATTCTGGGGCCTTTCGGCAGAGCAATCTGCCGAATGGTAGTCAAATGCCGTCTGAACACTGAAGGCAGACTATGCCCCTCACTTACTTTTCCACTATGTTTTTAAATAGTTTCTATTAATGTATGGTTATGGTTTCTAAACTGGCATCTACTAATGATAATCAAACCAGCTCTAACGGCGTCCAGCATTCCGGCCGTTTCAGCCGTATCAAGCCCCTACTGTCCATGATGAAGAAGCCAGCCAAAATCCTTGGCAAAACCGTGGCCGGCGTGGCCCTAGCATCAACCCTGGCGATAGGCGGCGCCAACCTGGGCACCTACTTCGATTACAAGTACAACAACTATGATTACAACCGGCTGCAGAACCGGACTGCGCTCGTCCTGGGCAAGGACGTCCAGGAAGATACTGCACTGGTCAGGCGCGCCCTTGAAGCTGTGAAGCTCAAGGTGGTCGGCGCTGTTCCTCCTGAATCCGCGGGCCTTGTCCTTCAACTGAGGAAGGAAGGCGATAGCACCATGCTGGATGCCAGATATATCATGGTCTGGTCCACAAACAAGGGCGTCGCCCACCGCGACGAGGAGGAGGTCAGAATCACCTGGAGATTCTCTGAAAAGGCGGATAGGTTCGAGCCGCTCACTGCGCTCACCCGTTACCACCACAAATGGGTGGAGATGCCGCTCGCAGGCCTCAAGGAGGCCCCGGTCATCGTGATACAGAACCCGGCCCACACGCCGGGCATACCAGGAACCTCCCTCAGCTACAGGGACGGTTCAGTGGCCCTAGTGGATGTCTTCACTGTCTTCTCTGCTGAGAAATGGGCAGGTTCCTCCCTTGCGACAGGACTGCCAAATAAGTTCGATGCTATGCCGGTCTCTTTCACGACCCGGTTCGTAGAATAAGTCAGGCCATCTTCATGTCAGGGCCCATGCCCGGGATGCCGCCCTTCATCATCTTCTCCATTTTCTTGCGGAACCCGCGGTTCTTCTTGAACATATTCATCATCTTCTCGACTTTCTCGAACTGCGACAGGAACTCGCGGACCTCCTTCTCGGTGCATCCGCTCCCCCTGGCTATCCTTGCTATCCTGTTCGGGTTGCTTTTCAGCAGGGAAGCGTCTTTCTTCTCTGATTTGGTCATGGAGTTTATCATGGATTCGAACTTCTTGAGCTTGCCCTCGCTCTGCTGGACCATCTCTTTCGGTATGTCAGCGGCGCCAAGCATGGAGAACACATTACCTAACGGCCCGAGCTTCTTGGCAGCCTTCAGCTGCTCGTAGAAGGTATCTATAGTCAGCTCCTCACTCTCCAACTTGGCGACATCGGCCTCCGCGGATATCTCCTTTATCTTCTCCATCAGCGCCCCGATATCCGGCACGCCCAGCAACCTACCCACAAACTTCTGGGAATCATAAACCTCGAAATCGGCCGGCTTCTCACCAAGCCCCACGAACGATATCTTGGCATCCGATGCTGCCACAGAGCTCAGCGCGCCGCCTCCTTTGCCAGAGCCGTCCATTTTGGTGACTATCACCCCTGACAATGGCACAGCGCTGTTGAACTCGGTCGCCTGCGTCCCTGCTATCTGTCCTATGTCTGCACTCACCACAAGATAAGTCTCGTCAGGTTTCAGCTGGGCTGCTATGGCCCGAAGCTCCTCCACAAGATGGCCGTCAAAAGCGCTCCTGCCGGCCGAGTCCACGATTATGACCTCCTCTTTGGCCTTCTTCATGGCGTCCTTGACTATGGCAGCCGGGTCCTTCTCCCCTCTTATGGTGTAATAAGCGGCGCCAACCTGCTTCGCGAGCTGCTCCAGTTGCTCCTGGGCTGCAGGCCTGTCGGTATCAGCGGCTATAAGGGCCACACTAAGGCCTTTTGTCTTGTAGAAATGTGCGAGCTTGGCGCAGGTGGTTGTTTTTCCAGAACCATAGAGGCCGCACATCAGCACCTTGTGTTTGTCCAGCCTTGGCGAATAGCTCCTTCCCATGAACTGGACAAGCTCCTCATAGACGATTTTCGTGACGTGCTCCTTGAGCGAGAGGGACTGCATCTTCTCGGTCTTGAGCGCCCGTTCCTCTATCCTTTTTGACAGCCCGAGGACTAGCTTGACATTGACATCGCTTGAAATCAGCACCCGTTGGAGGTCCTTGATGAGCGCCTTCACGTCATCGGCGTCCACATAGGGCTTGCCGGTGAGCTTGGACAGGGCCTCCCTCAGCTTCTTTCCCAGGTCCATGAGAAATCAGTGATACGGTTATCGGAAACTTCTTTTAATCCTACCAATACAGCAACGCCAGGCCGACCAGGAGCAGTATGCCGGCTATCGTTATCAGTATGCCCGCCCTGGCCATATCCGCTACACTCACATAGCCTGTGGAATATGCCATGGCAGATGGCGGTGTGCCCACAGGCACTATGAAGTCCAGCGACGTGCCGATGCCTGCCAGTATGGAGAGCTGCTTCACCCCCACTCCGGCCACGGAGGCAAGCGGGATGACAATCGGCACAAGCAGGGCCGCCGTGGCGGTATTGGAAGCGCTCAGCGTCATGATGACAGCGAAAGCCAGCACGGCCAGGAACACGACGCTCACGCCCTGCCCCAGCACAACCCCGCCCAGCAGGCCTCCCAGATAGGCGCCCAGGCCGCCTGCATCTATGGCAGAGCCGAGGCTCAGGCCGCCCCCGAACAGCAATAATGTCGCCCAGTCTATCCTGGACGCATCTTCGGTATCAAGAAGCCCCAGGCCATAGAGCATGACGACCGCTCCCACAGCCACAACAGCGTCAGGAACCGCATGGATGAATGAAGTGAGCCACACAGCCACGGTCAGGGCCAGCACGGCCAGCACGAGCTTGTGCTCTTTCGTCCATGCCGCAGCTTTCTGCTCGATGGGAATTCTCTTGATTTCAGGCGGATAGACCGTCATGAGTATGAACCATGCGACCGGCAGGAAAAGGATCACGAACGGCATGCCGTAGGTCATCCACTCCAGGAAAGAGATGTTTATACCTGCCTTGGCCAGGTCAGCCACGACTATGCCATTGGGCGGCGTACCAACGATGGTGCCGATGCCTCCGATGGTGGCGGCGAACGCGATGCCTAGCACCACTGCCTTGGCATAATTGGAGCCCTTCCCAACCTTGGCTTTGGAAAGCGCGACAAGCGCTATGGGCAGGAGCATCGCCGTGGCTGCGGTATTGGATATCCACAGGGACAGGAAACAGGTGGCTGTCATAAGACCGAGGAGGAACATCTTCGGCTCCCCCCCGAACGTGGAGCTGAACATCAGGGCAATCTGCCTGTCCACGCCATATTTCTGCATGGCCCGTGCAATCATGAAGCTGCCGAAGAAGAGCACGATGGTCGTAGAGAAATAGGGGGAGAACGCTGCATTGGCGCTCACTGAGCCCAGGACCACCAGCAGGATTGTGGAGAGCAGGGCTGTCACATGGAGTGGCATGGCCTCTGTGAACCACATCACCCCTGTGAAGACGGTTATGGCGAGTATCGCCTGGGCCTGCGCTCCTATCGGCAGGCCCAGCGTATAGGTCAACCCTGCCAGAAGAAGGGCCAATATCGCGTATTGCGGTTTGATGCTCGCGGCCATGCATATGCCTGCCACGGATAGCTATAAATATCTGCCCGGGCACGATTTTCCCTTCCCGCACGGAGAAAGGCTCACCGCGCTAGTTTTTTAAACGTTTATAATGAAATAGGTCATACAGACTCGTTTTCGGAATTCTAATAATCAGATTAGACTTTCTGAGGTGGATTACCATGACAAAGCAAGTAAGCGGTGAACAGGTGTACGTGCTTCCCGAGGGCTCCCAGAGGGTTCTCGGAAGGGATGCGATGAGGATAAACATCGCCATAGGATATGCGGTGGCCAACATAGTGAAGACCACCCTGGGCCCGAAGGGCATGGACAAGATGCTTGTCTCTGACCTGGGCGACATCGTGATAACCAACGACGGCGCGACCATCCTGGAAGAGATGAACGTGGACCACCCGGCAGCCAAGCTGATGGTGGAGATAGCCAAGACGCAGGACAAGGAGGTCGGCGACGGCACGACCACCAGCGTGGTCATCGCAGGCAACCTGCTCAGGAAGGCAGGTGAGCTCCTGGACCAGAACATCCACCCGACCGTGGTGATAAAGGGCTATGAGCTGGCCGCCAAGAAGGCAGAGGAAGCGCTCGGCAAGCTCGCAGAGCCTGTCGGGCCGGCAGACAAGGACATCCTCAACAAGATAGCCCTGGTGGCCATGGGCTCCAAGGGCATCGGCACCGAGGGCGAGAAGAAGAAGATAGCGACCATAATCTCTGATGCCGTCATGCAGGTCTCCGAGACCAAGAACGGCAAGAACGTGGTGGACCTGGACCTCATAAAGATAGAGAAGAAGGCAGGGGGCGAGGTCATAGACACCGAGCTCATCCGTGGCGTGCTCATAGATAAGGAGGTCGTGCACAGCGGCATGCCGAAGAGCGTGAAGGACGCGAAGATACTGCTTCTGGACACCGCGCTTGAAATCGAGAAGACCGAGACAGACGCCAAGATAGAGATAACCTCTCCTGAGAACATGACTGCCTTCCTCCAGCAGGAGGAGAAGATGATGAAGGAGATGGTGGAGAAGATAGCGGCCACCAAAGCCAACGTCGTGTTCTGCCAGAAGGGCATAGACGACCTTGTCCAGCACTTCCTTGCCAAGAAGGGCATAATGGCCATCCGAAGGGTGAAGAAGAGCGACATGGAAAAGCTTTCCCGCGCCACCGGAGCCGTGCTTGCCTCCAGCCTCGAAGGCTTGAAGGAATCAGAGCTCGGTTTCGCAGGCACTGTGGAAGAAAGGAAAATCAGCGGAGAGGCCATGGTGTTCGTCGAGAAGTGCAAGGACCCCAAGTCGGTCACCATATTCGTTCGCGGAGGCACGGACCACGTTGTCAGCGAAGTTGAACGCGCGGTGGTTGATGCCCGCGGAGCGGTCTCAAGCGCGCTCCAGGACGGCAAATACGTCGTCGGTGGAGGCAGCGTCGAGATGGTCCTCAGCAAGGAACTGCACACCTACGCCATGCAGATAGGCGGCAGGGAGCAGCTGGCCATCCAGGCTTTCGCAGAGTCCCTCGAATCCATCCCCCGCGCCCTGGCAGAGAATGCAGGCATGGATGTCATAGACACCATCGTCGCGCTCAGGAACAGGCACAAGGAGAAGGATGGCAACGCCGTCGGCGTTGATGTCCTGGCCGGCAAGGTCGGCGACCTCAGGGCCGCAGGCATCTTCGAGCCGGCCAAGGTCAAGAAGCAGGCCATCTCGTCTGCCACAGAGACCGCAAGGCTCATCCTCAGGATAGACGACATAATCAGCTCCAGAGGCGGTTCCAGAGGCGGTCCAGGCGGCCCTGGCGGCATGCCGGGCGGCATGGACATGGACTGATAATATTACTTTTCATTCTTCTTTTTCATTATCCTATCCCCTGTTTTTGGTTTTGTTTTTCTGAGCGTTCATCCTCATGGTTCTTGTGGTAAAAGGTAGGAAAATAAGTATTTAAAAACCCTTCGTTGCACATTAGTTACAGGTGATATGATAGCAGGCCCCATACAAAAGTCCCAGGATCCTACTTGCCAGCCCAGCCTGGCTCTCCCAGCGCATCCATCCAACACTGGCACCCCAAACGCTGCAGGATTCAAGCCGAACTGGCCGGCTCTGCCTGCGAAAAGCACGTTCACAGCGGTTCCGATAGCCGACCCTGACACCCACCCGTCCCTTGAGATGGCCCAAAAGAACCACAAAGGCAAGAAGCAGGGCCCAAAGAAGGTTGCTCCAACACCGATTCCCCCAGCCGACCTGGCCAAGGGCCCTTACAAGCGGGTATCCCACGGCGTATACGAGCTCAGAGACAACTCACACAACGCATCAAGGGCCAACCTCCCACCTCCTCTCGTCTCGTGCGACGAGGGTGAGGTCAAAGTAGTCACCCTGTTCGACAGCATCAGCCTGGACAAGGATTACGGCACATACCTCGTAGTCTGGGACAAGGGCTCAGGTTTCAGGAAGCTCCCAAAGACCCCGGCTGAGCCGAAGGACCTCACCATCCGGGAGGTCATGGAGTTCAGGCTGGACGCAGAGAACGCGGCAAGGAAGAGCCCCAACAGCCAGGTGGCATATTTCATCAAGAACCACACTGGGTTCTATGACGACCCCCTCTTCAAGGCAGAGCATGATATACATATCAAGGAAAGCGTGAAGGCGCCCCCACAACCGTCGCCATTGCCGCACAGCGTGCTTTCGGTTACTGTCGCCCAGCTTCCGTTCACCGATGCCCTGGACGTGAGATTCAGGGGTGAGTACAACTGCAGGGACTACACCATCGGCTATGAAATCACGAGGGGCGGCCGCAACGGTTCCGGTATGGTCAAGATGGTGGACGGCGCATCCGAGAAGCTCAAGCCGTCCAATAAAGAGAGAAGCGCATTCGTTGATGCCGTGAAAGCAGCATACAAAAACGGCGACCGGAAGGTCGTGGCTTTCGTTTCACAATATCCGGACACCACCAGCTATCCGCCCATCTTCTGATTGGCGCCGGCTGAGCTCGGTTTTTATTCCATCCGCTCCTATCCCTATCCATGCCTGAAGCCATCCGCATCGTGATTTCAGGAGACGTGCAGGGCGTCTTCTTCAGGGCAGGAGTCCAGGACCAGGCCAGGAAGCTTGGTCTGAACGGATGGGCGAGGAATACCCCTGATGGCGCTGTTGAAGTATTAGCAGAAGGCGAGCGCTTGGCATTGGAAAATCTGCTGGAATGGTGCCACCACGGTCCTGCAGGCGCCAGCGTGTCCAATGTGAAGTATGAATGGGTGGAAGCTGCGGGCAGGGTCAGGGATTTCAGGGTAAGGTACGACTAGAATCCACCGAACTTATCGTTATCCCGCATGGTCCCCCTTCTCCTGGGGTAGGAGTATCTCCTGGCGAACTTGGCCTTCTTGAAATTGCTTATGGTTATCTCCAGCTTTTCAAGTTCCAGGTCGTCCTCGAAGTATGTCCTGGCCTCATCAGGCACGTCTATCAGGCCATTATCCTCGAAGCATATGGGCCTGCCTTCTGTATCGGTTATGGACTCAAGCAGGTACGCCATGGCAGCCACCCGCGGGCTGACGTGCTTGGGCAGCTTCAGGGGCGCAGAGCTCTTCTTGCCTTTGGACTCTATGGTGTTCAGTAGATCCTGAAGCTCGTCTATCTCATCATCGTTGAATCTGTTCTCCTTGAGCCACTCTATGGAGAATTCGCTGAATGCGTACCTGGTCACTCGTTCCACCTCTCATTGGATAATTGGACGCTATCGGTTTTTATTTCTTCTTCGGAAGCCTCGTGAGCGCCTCTGTCACCAGCCTGACGCCGATGGCCGTCGCGCCCTTGTCAATGTATGGATGCGGCGTCTTCACAAGGTCCACTGCGGCTATATCGAGGTGCGCCCATCTGGTCTCGCCCACGAACTCCTTCAGGAACGCTGCAGCGGTTATTGAGCCGGCCTCGCCTGTATCCGAGATGTTCTTTATGTCGGCGAAATCAGATTTCATCATCTCGCCGTATTCCGGCCAGAGCGGAAGCCTCCACACCCGCTCATGGGTTTCCTCGCCGGCTTCTATGAGCGTCTTGGCCAGCGCATCATCATTGGAGAGGAGCCCTATGGCATGCCTCCCGAGGGCCACCACTATGGCCCCGGTGAGCGTCGCCATATCTATGATGCACTCCGGCTTCTCTTCCGCGACATAACTCAGCGCGTCAGCCAGTATCATCCTGCCTTCCGCATCGGTATTCAGCACCTCAATGGTCTTGCCATTGTATGCGGTGACTATGTCCCCGGGCTTCTGCGCGCTTCCGGAGGGCAGGTTCTCCACAAGGGGCATGAGCCCGACCAGCCTTATGGGCAGCTTCAGCTCAGCGACCGCCTTGAACACGCCCAGCACGTTCACGGCGCCGGTCTTGTCGTATTTCATCTCATGCATGTTCTGGGACGGCTTTATGCTTATGCCGCCGCTGTCGAATGTCACCCCCTTGCCGACGATGGCATATAGCGGATAGTGCTTCCCATGATTGTACTCCAGCCTCACCATGAGCGGCGCCTGCTCGCTCCCCTGCGCCACTGCCAGGAGGGCGTTCATGCCCATGCCCTCCATCTTTCTCCTCTCCAATACCGTAACATGGAAGCCGCATTCCCTGCCCAGCTTCTTCGCCTCGGCAGCTATCCTGGCCGGAGTGGCCACGTTGGCCGGCAGCTCGCCCAGCTCCCTGGCGTAGTTCTGGGCACCGGCATATATGGCGCCGCGCCGTATGCCATCTGCAGCATCGTCTTCGGTGACTATCTTCGCCTTGTCCACCTGGAAAAGGTCCTCTTTCTTGGTCTTATACTTGTAGAACTTGTAGCCAGCGAGCATGGCGCCCTCAGTGACCGCCTGCGCCCTGCGTGTGAGCTCATCCTTGGATGCGAACCTGGCAGGCAGGTAGATGGACAGCTCCTTGTGCTTGAGCGAAGCCGCATAGCGCACCGACAGCCCGGCAGCCCGCCTCAGGAAATCCAGCTTGAACTCCTCCTTCTTGCCCAGGCCGACCACGAGCAGGTGTTTGTAGCCTGCCTTCCCGGCATCCGCATAGAATGTCTGGAGGAGCTTGCCCTCGAACCGCTCCTTCTTCACGTCCTTGAGGAACTGCCTGATGTCCCATGGCGGCTCCTCATCCTGCATGACGAATACGCAAAGAAGATCATCCTTCACATCGGCTATGTGGCCTTTCTTCAATTCGACTTTCATGGGAAGACTAACTATGACTAGATTAAAATAGCTTAGCCGGACCTGCCCCTCTGGAGCTCATACATGTCCACCACCTCCTCTGTGGTGGTTATCTCCTTGATGGTCTTATCCTCCCTCAGCCGCACCAGGCGCGGGAACCTCAGCGCGTATCCCTTGCCCTCCTTCAGGCCGCAGGTGTGCATGGGTGACAGGGTGATATCATCGAAGGCGACCTCAACGACGTATTTAGGTTCCACCCAGAAGTCGGGCTCCACGCTGTAATCCAGCATGGATGGCGGCTGTTTCGTCTTTATCTTCTCAAGGCTCTCCTTGAAGGACTTCATCTCGTCCTCGCTGAAGCCGGAGCCTATCCTTGCCACCGTCTCAAGCCTCCCGCGTTCGGGATTATACACCGCGACCAGCAAACCACCAAACTCGAATTCCGCCCTCGCACCCTGGCCGAGATAATAGCCGACAATCACCGCGTCTATGGTATCCACAGCTTTCCCATACGACCGTTTGAGCTTTATCCAGGCGAATTTCCTTTTCCCGGCGGTGTATGGCGCCTTCAGGTCCTTGGCGATTATGCCCTCGAGCCCCTTGGCAAGTGCCTCCTTGAACTGCTTTCCCAGCTCTGCGGCCGTCTTCGCCATCTTCATGCCGCTCGGCAGGAGCACCGGACCCTTGAACAGCCGTTCTATCTCCGCCCGCCTGTCTTCGTACTTCTCGCCTGTCATGTCTTTTCCTTCAAGGTACAGTATGTCGAACACGAACAGGTCAAGCGGATACTCCTTGGAGGCGGCATCTACCCCGTGTTTCCTTCTCCTGTGCATGGTCTGCTGGAACGGGAAATACCTGTCCTTCTGCCTGTCAAAGGCCAGCGCCTCGCCCTCGAATATGATTTCCTTGGCTTTGATTTTCCTGATTTCTGCCACAAGGTCAGGGAACATGGCGGTCATCTTCTCCAATTTCCGAGAATACAATTCCACCTTGTCGCCTTTCTTGTGGCACTGGAGCCTGAAGCCGTCGTATTTTTTCTCAACCGCGCATTTTCCCAGCCTTTCGATTATTGCCTTCGGCGTGTTCTCACGTTCAGCCAGGGCGGGCATCAACGGCTTGAAGGGCTGGACATGGAAAGACGTTATGGTTTCGGGTTTCGTGTACAGAGTCTCGGCCACGAGGCCCATATCAGCGCATACGTTATACGCCCGCTCCAAAGGCTCCCGCAAAGAGCGGTCGCCTGTTTCCGCCACAGAAAGCGCGTCCAGTATGGTGGGGTCGCCCACGCCCAACCTCAAACTGCCTATCACGAACCTGACGACATACCTCGCTTCCAGCGGATTGGCGTTGTTCAAAACCTCCACCAGGTATTTTATCTTCTGCTCCTGGCTTCCTGTGCCGCTGGCCTTCGCTATCTTGAGCATGGCATCATAGACATAAGCGACATCCATCTCGCTGGTGGAGAGCGCGGTCTGCTTCTTCTTCCCCAGCAACGACTGGGCAGTGTCGCCCATGTCGCCGCTCTTCTTGTAGTGTTTTTCCACTTCGCCCGCGGGATAGCCGCTCGCTGATGCTATGGCAGCCAGAGCGAACCTTTCGCCCATGCCGAGGTCTATCCCTTCATATGGGGGCGCCAGTATCCCCTGTATGATATAGACGAGCTTGCCTATCTCGCGCCTGTCCGCCCGCTTCAGGAGCGTGGCGAGCACGTCGGTCATCTCGAGCCTGCCGCTGCGCTTCTCTATCTCCTCGAACACCGCAGCGACATCTGAGAACGCGAGCATGAGGGATTGACTGCTGCATAGAATAAAAAGTTATAGTGCGGCTC
>Ga0315275_10001532_pt1 | contig 20455 bp, 20 predicted proteins | sample YL17G03_0_MG_FD_205557 | JGI IMG/M metagenome (GOLD analysis project Ga0315275, IMG submission 205557) | Sediment microbial communities from Yellowstone Lake, YNP, Wyoming, USA - YL17G03_0 | ecosystem: Environmental > Aquatic > Freshwater > Lake > Sediment | place: USA: Wyoming | collected...
GTCATACGTGTGACCCTGACGAGGCCCTGGATCTCCATCTCCATCAAGATCTTACTGAACTCGGTCTCGTTTATCCCGCTCTGGTACTTCTGCACCTGCTTGAGGAGGTCGTCGAACTCCTGAGCGCCCCCCTCCCGAGGGCCTCCACGACCGTCGATGGTATGAGTTTCGCGTCCATCAGGTTCACCTACGCTATGTCCATCGGTGGCTTGAGCTGTTCCCGGATGCGCTTGTTCGTATCCTGGTACCACTTCTCCATCTCTGGAGTTATCGAAGGTACTATATCAGCCATGACTTTCTCGAAGTCGGCAGCGGTAACCTTCTGAGTCTCAGGATCCTTGCGGAGGGCGTTTATTGCCGCCTCGCGGCAAATAGCGTCTATGTCTGCACCGCTGTAGCCTTGCAACTTCTTCGCGAGATCCTCGATCTTTACCTTCTCGAGGGGCATTTCCTTAGTCTTTATCTGAAGTATCTTGAGGCGTGCGTCGTGGTCTGGTGGCGGCACGTAGACGCGTCTGTCGAATCTGCCAGGGCGTAGGATGGCTGGGTCGATCATGTCGGGGCGATTCGTCGCTGCTATGACAACTATGTTCTGAAGACTGAGGAGGCCGTCTATTTCGGTGAGGATTTGGCTGATGACGCGCTCGGTTACACGGTTGTCTCCACCTCCACCTCTAGTGGGGACGAGGGCGTCGAACTCGTCGAAGAAGATGATGCTCGGTGCAGCCATGCGAGCCTTCCTGAAGGTCTCGCGTATCGCCTTCTCGGACTCGCCGACCCATTTGCTGAATATCTCGGGACCACGTATGCTGATGAAATTAGCTTCGGATTCGGTGGCGACGGCTCTTGCGAGTAGCGTCTTACCGCAGCCGGGCGGTCCGATTAGGAGAATGCCCTTGGGAGGTTGGATGCCTAGTCGGGTGAACCTCTCTGGATTCTTCAGAGGCCACTCGACCGCTTCCTTGAGCGCCTGCTTGACCTCTTCGAGACCGCCGACCTCATCCCAGTGGACGTTCGGCGTCTCAACGTAAACCTCGCGCATTGCGGTGGGGGTGACCTCCCTGAAGGCGCCCATCACGTCCTCGGTTGTAACGACCATCTGGTCGAGGACTTCGTGGGGTATCCTCTTCTGCTCGAGATCAATCTTGGGTAGGTACCTGCGCAGAGCCTTCATTGCTGCCTCGCGGCTAAGGGCCTCGAGGTCTGCGCCGGTATATCCGTGGGTGATTTCGGAGACCTTCTGGAGGTTTACGTCCTCAGTTAGGGGCATGCCGCGTGTGTGGATCTGTATGATCTCTAGGCGCCCCTCTCTGCTGGGGGTGGCAATCTCTATCTCCCTGTCGAACCTGCCGGGGCGGCGCAGCGCCTCGTCAATGGCGTCGGGCCTATTCGTAGCGCCTATGACAATGACGTGTCCCCTGCTTTTCAGCCCGTCCATACTGGCCAGTAGCTGGGCGACTACTCGCCTCTCGACCTCGCCGGTGACCTCGCTCCTCTTAGGAGCGATAGCATCTAACTCGTCTATGAATAGAATGCTGGGCGCGTTCTTCTCAGCGTCCTCGAACATCTTCCTGAGTCTACCCTCGGACTCACCATAGAACTTGCTCATTATCTCAGGACCATTTATTGCGTAAAAGTTGGCGTCCGACTCGTTAGCCACTGCCCTAGCCAGAAGAGTTTTACCGCAACCCGGTGGTCCATGGATGAGTACACCCTTCGGAGGGTCAATGCCGAGGCGCTGGAAAATCTCTGGGTGCCGAAGCGGGAGCTCGACCATCTCCCTTATGCGTCTGATTTCTTCGTTGAGCCCACCGATGTCCTCGTAGGTCGTCCTGCTCGGCATCTCCATCTCAGGGACAGGTTCGCTTAGGATCTGGATCTCTGATGTGGGCGAGATCTTCACTATCCCTGCTGGGCGTGTGTTTACGACCATGAAGGGAACGGAATGGCCGAGCATCATTATTAGAAGGGTATCGCCCCTCGTGGCTGGCCTGTCTATGAGCCTGTCTTTAACGAATCGTATGAAGTCGTTGTCGACGCTTATTCTGATGTCGACCGGGGCGAGTTTGATGGATATTGCATACTCAGCCTCTGCTTTTTTGACTTGTACGAACTCGTTTATGCTTACGTTACAGTTCTTACGGATGAAGCCGTCTATGCGAAGGAGGCCGAGTCCCTGGTCCTCGGGATATGCGGGCCATGCCTTCGCAGCCGTGGGCTTTTTACCTACGACCTCTACGACGTCGCCGACGGTGACGCCAAGGGTCTTCATGGTCTCCGAGTCCATGCGGGCTATGCTCCGCCCGACGTCTCTCTGTTGCTTCGCTTCGGCAACTTTCAACTGGACGCTGCTCAAAATGTCCACCTAGGGCTGATCTCAGCTTCTCCAGTGGGTTCTATTCATATAAATATTCAGTTGTTGACCGATACCTAAAAGGCGCTCGCAGCTAGATTACACCTGTTTCCACTGCTAAGGCCTCCGCTGAAGCCCGATCCATTGGGACCTTTGATAATATCGTGTATCTGTCTGGCCTCACCCCCTGGGCCATAACAAGAGCTTTGATGATCTTCTCCTTCTTTATGCCGAGGCTCGAGGCAGTTGTTGGTGCACCTAAAGTCTGTAGGCTGCCCCTAATCTTTTCCCAGTCGAAGCCGTGTAGCTTAGCCATCATTATGCAGCCAACACCACATTGCTCGCCATGGAGGGCAGGTTTGTCAACGATGAGGTCGAGGGCGTGACTAAATAGGTGAGCCGAACCACTGCAGGGACGGCTGCTCCCTGCTATGCTCATTGATGTGCTGCAGCTGATTAACGCCTCAAGGAGGTCACGGACTGTCTCTGACGTATTCTTCTTAATCCTCTCAGAGTTTTCCATGATGAGCTGGCTGCTCATTAGGGCGAGGCTAGCAGCGTATGCGCCGTAGTAATCACCGTTCTCGGCGTGAGCTAGCTTCCAGTCCTCAACTTCGGTCACCTTACTTATAACATCGCCACACCCAGATGCGGTGTACCTGTAGGGGGAGGCGGCTATGACACCGCTGTCCATGACTACCGCGATAGGTGATAGGGCTTTCACAGTGTAGGGGCGCTCCATCCCTTTAACTGACGCGAGGTTGCTTGCTATTCCATCGTGACTGGCCACCGTTGGGATGCTGATGAAGGCCTTTCCCGTCTTGGCCGCGGCGAGCTTCGCGACATCTATGCTCCTACCACCACCCACGCCGATGAGGACCTCGGCCATAGATCTACCTGCATCCTCCATTACTCGCCCCACGGTCTCGAGCTGAGCGTTCTCCACGATCGAGCGATCAGAGGCGATGCCGTCGTTGGCTAATATCCACTGTACCTTCTCTCCAGCAACCTTGAAGGTATTTTTCCCAGTGACAATGAGCGCCCTATGATACCCCAGTTCGTGGCAGATGCCGCTTATCGCCGACAAGACACCCTTGCCAACGAGCACTATCCGGGGTAGATCTATCCTATGGACGGGAATCGCTTTCGACGAATCGATCGAGGCCATCTCAAACCCCGGTAGCTAAAACCTACGGGGGCTCTGTGAGCTATAACCCCTGTGGTTTACTATTTTTCAATAAACGGAAAAGGTTTTTAAAGTACACCCAGAATCTTCTTTTGGTCTTCCTTCTAAGGATACCCTCTCTTAGAGTGTTAATAGGGGAAGGAATATGGTAAAAAATGTAGAGACGTTCAAGGGGACAACGACGGTTGGAGTCGTCTGCAAGGACGGCGTTATACTAGGCACAGACACTCGGGCCACCGCAGGCAACTACGTAGCCAGCAAGCACGCGAAGAAGGTCTATCAGATCACTAGTAACCTCGCGATGACTATCGCCGGCGGAGTTGCCGTGGCTCAGAGGGTCGTCGAGATACTCAAGGTAAATACCCGGCTCTACGAGCTAGAAAAAGGCCGTCCGATGCCCGTCAAGTCGGCGGCGACTCTAGTCTCTGGGATCCTCTTCCAGAACCGAGAGGCGGGAGCCCCCCTACCTATGCAGGCGATCGTCGGAGGATTCGACGACACCGGCCCACATATATTCAACCTCGACCCCTTTGGGAGCCTTCTGGAGGATAAAATGATCTCAACAGGCTCCGGCAGCCCATTCGCCTACGGTGTCCTCGAAGCTATGTACAAGGAGGATAAGTCTGTCAAGGAAATGCTACCCACCGTCGCCAGGGCAATCGACTCCGCCATGAAAAGGGACATCTATAGCGGAGACAGTTTCGACATAGCCATAATCGATAAAAAGGGTTTCAGGGAGCTGTCTCCCACCGAGAAGGAAGCGTTATTGAAGGCCTAAGTTGGATGTCGGGATGCAGAAGCCCCAAGGACTAAGCTACGAAGAGATTAGGAAGACGATCCTCGAGAAGATCCCGTCCGATGTCGGCATCACGCGTATAGAGTTCGAGGGTCCTAGACTCGCTATCTACACACAAAAGCCTGAGACTCTTGTTGAGCAAAGCCACATAGTCGGTGAGATCGCAGGCGTAATCAAGAAGCGTATTGTCATTCGAAGTGACCCCTCTGTCCGGGTTAAGGAGTTGGAGGCGGAGAGGATCGTGAGGGAGATCCTAGCTGATGCAGGGCTCGTCCAAAGTAATTTCGACCCGAGCCTCGGTGAGGTCACCCTCGAAGTGGAAAAGCCAGGAGTCGCCATCGGGAAGAACGGACAGAATCTACTCGAAATTGTAAAGAAGACGCATTGGAGCCCTAACGTCGTCAGGTCGCCCCCAATACCGAGCATGACCATCAAGATGGTCCGAGGATACATCTATAGTAAGAGCAAGGAACGGGAGAGGTTCCTTCGAGAGACTGGGGAGGCTATCTTTCGCCCGATGTACCAGCAATGCGGTGATGTTAGGGTGACCTTCCTCGGTGCCGCGAGGCAGGTCGGCAGGTCCTCAATTCTAATCAGGACAAGGGAGAGTCGCATCCTAATGGACTGCGGCATAAACCCGGGCACATCCAACCCTATAGGCGCCTACCCACGCATAGACACTGTGGAGTTCGACCTCAGTAAACTCGACGCCGTTATCATCACCCACGCTCACCTCGACCACTGCGGTTTCCTCCCATACCTCTATAAATATGGCTACGAGGGTCCCATCTATTGCTCGGAGCCCACAGCGAGCCTGATGGTGCTCCTCCAAAGCGATTACCTCGACGTGACGGGTAAGGAAGGCCGTGTCCTCCCCTATAGCAACGAGGAGGTTAGGGAAGTCATCATGAGGACGATCCCCCTAGGATACGGGGAGGTCACTGACATCAGCCCAGATGTGCGACTTACACTCCATAACGCTGGCCACATACTAGGCTCCGCACAAGCGCACCTCCACATTGGGAAGGGGCTTCACAACGTCGTCTACACTGGCGACTTCAAATACGGCCCAACCCAACTGCTACAACCCGCCTCTATCCAGTTTCCGAGGGTTGAAACCCTTATCATGGAGAGCACTTATGGTGGCCCCGATAATTCTACCCCCGACCGCGAAGAGACGGAGGCGAGCTTCGTCGAGATTGCGAATAAGACACTACAGAAGGGTAAGCTTCTGATCCCTGTGCCCGCCGTTGGGCGCGCCCAGGAGATCATGATGGTGATCAACAAGTACATGAAGGAGGGGAAGATGACGGAGGCCCCTGTCTACATCGAGGGGATGATTAGCGAGGTCACCGGTATCCACACAGCCTACCCACAGTATCTGAGTAACGACATAAGGGACCAGATACTACGTGACGGTATCAACCCATTCGAGAGCGACTACTTCACGGTTGTGAAACAGCAGGATAAGAGAGATGAGATAGTGGCGGGTGGCCCAGCGATAATCATGGCAACAGCGGGCATGATGGAGGGCGGCCCAGTCATCGACTACTTCAAACGCCTCGCTCCCGACGAGAATAACGCCCTCTGCTTCGTCAGCTACCAGGTCGCGGGCACGATGGGGCAACGCATCCAATCTGGGATGGGCTCTGCCCAGATGTACGGGCAGAACGGTAAGATGGAGATAATAAACGTCTCCATGAAGAACTACACCATCGAGGGTTTCAGCGGCCACAGTGATTGGCGCCAGCTCGTAAACTACGTCCGCCGCCTTCACCCGCAGCCGAAGCGCGTCTTTGTAGTACACGGTGAGGAGTCGAAGTGCGAGAACCTCTCACGCGTCGTTGCGAAACAGAGGGGCATCTATGGGGTCGCCCCAGAAAATCTCGACACGTATGCCCTCACATAGGCTTCTTAACCTCCGTGGCGTATTTTGTTTAGATGAGTGATTCTGGTCCTAAAGTTAGAAGGAGGCGCGCCCTCAGACGGCAGGATGTGAGGAGAATCCTCGAAGAGGCGTCTAAGTATTTAGCTGGGCAATCTTTCTCAAAGGTGGAGGAGGCTGAGACCGAGGACGGTTCCACCATCTTCCTCTTCGAAGATGAGATTACACTGTTCAGGTCGGAGGGAGTCCTCTACCCGACGCTGAGGTGCAAGTGTGTGGACTCTCTTCCCGCCGTCATCGTCGACATGGGAGCCATTCCATTCATCTGCAAGGGGGCGGATGTGATGGCCCCTGGTATCACAGATATAAAAATGCCGTTTGAGGAGGGCGCTATCATCGTTATACGTGACGTAAAGCATGGTAAGGCTCTAGCAATCGGGAAGGCGCTGAGGTCATCGATATCCATTATGACGGAGAAGAAAGGGAAGGTAATCAAAAACCTCCACTACGTCGGTGACAAGATCTGGGAGACAGATCTCTAGGTGCCATGCAGGCGGGGTAGGATTATGAAGTTAAGCACAGCCGCGAATGTGAGGAGGACTATCACCATCAATAGCAGGGCTCCGATGAAGACGAGCCACCAGACGCCAAACTTCCTTCTCCCCTCTCAAAGTTGTCCAAGTAGCCTTGTAAGTATGCCCTTAGCCGATCGAGGAGGCGCCCCGCCATCTCACCACGCGAATGACCTCCTAATGGAGACCGCATAAACTTTATCCACCATGCCTGTCTCTTTCACAGGATTCGGTGAACGATATGCATAATGGTATGCTAGACGGCGTACGTATTCTCGACTTCAGCCACGTCTACTTCGGCCCCTACTCAACCATGGTCCTCGCGGACATGGGTGCAGAAGTCCTCAAGGTCGAGCCACCATGGGGGGAGATCAACAGGCTCGGCACAAACATCTTCGGAGGAGCAAGCAGCAGCTTCCACTACCTCAATAGGAACAAGAAGGGGCTCGCCTTCAACCTCAAGGACCCAAAAGCCCTCGAGATCGTCAAAGAGCTGGCGAAGAAGAGCGACGTGATCGTCGAAAACTTCAAACGCGGCGCCATGGACAAACTCGGCCTTAGCTACGAGCAGATTAAGGCCGTGAAGCCAGACATAATCTATGCGAGTCTCAGCGGCTTTGGTCTCGACGGTCCCCACAAGGACCGCCCGAGCTTCGCACCCATAGCTGAAAGCCAAAGCAGTTGGCTACGACTCTCAGGCGACAACATCGACCCAAAGGGTCCACCTGTGGTCCCCGCAGAATGGCACGGAGACCTCGACCCCGCCCTCTTCGCAACAATCGCCATCCTCGGCGCTCTTAGACACAGGGACAAGACAGGTGAGGGCCAGTTAATCGATGTCGCCCAGCTAGATGTGATGATCGCCCAGTGCGGCGTAAGCATCGCGAGCTATTCACTCAGCGGCAATCTCCCTTGGGTAACCAGGCAGCAGAGAAAGGGCATTGGCGCCTGGGGAATATTCAAGGCGAAGGATGACAAAAATATCTATGTTGCCGCCGACCAGAATATGGACGATAGGGTCAAGAGGACAATAGGCGTTGAGGAAATTGAAGAAGGAAGCGAAGTCTTCAAGAAATGGGTGGAAAACCAGACTGCAGCTGACGCCATAGCCGCGCTTGCAGCAAACTTCGTTCCCTGCGCACCCATTCACCACATCCCCGACATGCTCGAGGACCCCCAGGTGAAAGCAAGGGGCACCATCGTATCACTCGACCACAAGTTAGCAGGAAAGTTCAAAGTTCCACAGCATCCTGTAAAGTATAGCAAAACACCTGCAATCATTAAGATGCCAGCACCAATACTGGGTGAACACAACGACGAGGTCCTAAATAGTCTCCTCGGCTACAATCAGGAAAAGCTCGACGAGCTCCGCGCTGCTGGTATCATTGTATAGACTCATCACTTTTTATCCTTCCATTTTCTAAACTATCTATGAGGTAGATGGAGGACTTCACCTCCCAGCGGAGGGCTATGGTAACTCGCTACAAGGCAGCGGGCTACATCAAGACTAAGAGAATAGAGGAAGCCATGTTTAGGGTCCCACGGGAGGATTTCATGACTCCAAGGCTCCGCGAATATGCTTACCTCGACTCACCCAGCCCCATTCCTGGTGACGGGCGCCAGACTATTTCCGCCCCCTATATGTACCCCGTTACCTATGAGCCCCTGAAGCTCAAGGAGGGGGATAACTTCCTAGAGGTGGGAGCCGGCTCTGGTTACGGTGCTGCCTTCGCTCGCGAGCTGGTCGGCGAAAAAGGACTTGTAGTTGCAATCGAGATCAATGAAGCGACATATGAATTCGCCCTCCAGAACCTTAAGATGGCAGGATACAGTGACGTGAAGTTGATCCTCGGCGATGGAACCCTCGGATACCCCGATGGTGCTCCTTATGATGCGATAAGCATCACAGCAGCAGGTCCCGACTTTCCCCCGCCTCTGCTCCAGCAGCTTGGGCCCCAAGGGAGGATGATCGCCCCAATAGGGGAAGTATCCTTCTATGGCCAGGATCTAGTCCTCCTCGATAAGAGCTCTGGTGGGGAGCTTACACGTCGAACGCTCATGCAGGTCGTATACGTTCCCCTTCTTGGGGAGCATGGCTGGACTCGCTGGTGAGTCTTTAAATCACCGCTAAGAGTCTTCTCAGTTGAATTGCCATGAGGGTCGGCGTCGTCTCTAGAACCGATATTGATGCGGTCTTTCCGGTGACAAAGAGGGTTATAAAGGCCCTCGAGAAGGGAGGCGCCGAAGTGCTTGTTGAAACGGAGACTGCTATGGCTCTCGATATGAACTCCGAGACTGTCGACCTCACAGAGATCGATGCTGATTTCGTCGTCGCCGTGGGTGGCGATGGTACCATCCTGCGAACGGCGATGGGCCTCAAAGTGCCCGAAACCCCCCTTCTCGGAGTAAATATGGGGCGGAGGGGTTTCCTCTGCGAGGTCCTCAAGGAGGAAGTAGAGCCAGCCATCGATAAGGTCGTTAAAGGCGAGTATCAGCTTGAGAGCTGCCTTAAGCTAAGGAGTCGCTGCCTCGAAATGGATGAAGACTTCCCCGATGCGTTAAACGAGGTGCTCATTTCCTCCAGTCTCCCCTCGAAGATGATACTCTGTCGACTCTTAGTCGACGGGGAGCAGCTCACAGAGATACAAACAGACGGAATATTAGTAGCCACCCCGACCGGGTCGACAGCCTACAACCTCTCAGCCGGCGGTTCAATACTCGCCCCCGGTGTTGACGCAATGATACTAACGGCAATCAACCCCTACAGCTACTTCCGTAGCATAACACTCCCTGTTGGGTCGAAGGTGAGATTGGAGCTTAGGAAGCCGAGGGCGGACGCTCTCGCCATCGTAGACGGTAAGGTATACACCGGTCTCAAGCCCCTCTCTACCGTCGAGGTCGATGTATCCACTCACAAAACCCGATTCATAAGATTCAAGCCATTCTACGAACGGCTCAGGAGCAGGCTCACTCACATACAGTCGCAGTGAGGTGTAGGCACTGAGACAGATCGTGCTCGATGCATCTGCCTTTATACAAGGCTATAACCTCAGCTCAGACGAAGACTACTACACGGTCCCCGAGGTCCTGGGGGAGATCAGAGAGGAACTTGGTATAATGAGGTACGAGGGGGCTAAGGCCTCGGGTAAGCTAAAAGAGACTCGGCCAGATGCGATTTGGGTCAAGGAAATCGAGGCTATAGCTAAGGCCACCGGGGAGTCTCACAAGCTCTCCCAAACGGACAAGCATCTCCTTGCCCTCGGCCTACAGCTTAAGGCGAGGGGTGAGGCGCCAACGATAATCTCTGATGACTACTCGGTACAAAACATGGCCTCACGATTCGGGCTTCATTTCGCCGCCCAAGCTACCAGAGGTATAAAAAGGGTGCTCGACTGGTCAATCTATTGCCCAGGCTGTAGGAGGGGCTTCGACTCTCCACAGGAAGATAATATCTGCCCTATCTGCGGGACAGAGTTGAAGCGAAAACCGAGGCGGGGTATGAACCGCCCTGTCCCCTCCCGATAGGGACAACACCATCCTCCATCGCGACCTCTCCTCTGATCAGCGCGCGTGTTCCTAAGGACGAGATCTACCTTCAAGCAGACACCTACCGTGTAGAGATATCCACGTTGTTTAATACAGCCACTCCTAAACCGTTTAAGCGCTGAAGAAGGAGGAGTAGCAGATGTACGACCTCATAATCAAGGGCGGCAGGATAGTTGATGGTTCGGGGAACCCATGGTACCCAGGCGACATCGCTATCACTAACGGAACCATCTACGCCGTCGGGAAGGTGGAAAAGGAGGCGCGCGAAACACTCGACGCTTCTGGGCTCGTCGTCTCCCCCGGGTTCATCGACGCTCACAGCCATGGGGATCTTGTACTAATTTCCGAGCCCGAAGCACGGATCAAGATAATGCAGGGGATTACCACAGAAATAGTGGGACAGGACGGGCTCGGCGAAGCTCCCCTCACTGATGACACTGTGGATATGTGGCGCCGCTACCTCTCCGGACTCAATGGGAACCCCGACTTAGGTTGGGAGTGGAGGAGCTTCGGAGACTACCTCAAACGACTCGAGGCAGCGCGTCCCTCCGTTAACGTCGCATCGCTTGTCGGCCACGGTAACATCCGCCTCGCCATTATGGGAATGGAGGACAGGAAACCCACAAATAGAGAGCTTTCCAAGATGAAGAGGCTCTTAGACAAGTCGCTGAGCGAGGGAGGCATAGGCTTCAGTACGGGCCTCATCTACCCGCCCTGCGTATATGCTGACGCCAAAGAATTAACAGAACTCTGTAAAGTGGCTGCAGCCCATCGTGGTGTCTTCGTCGTACATATGAGGAACGAGGGGGACAGGCTCCTAGACTCCATCGACGAGGTTGTCTCAGTTGGTTGCGACTCGGGTGTCTCAGTTCATATCAGCCACTTTAAATCGAACGGGAGACCTAACTGGGGGCGCTCCCCTCAGGCCCTAGACAGGGTAGAGGAAGCGAGGAGGAACGGCGTCGACGTGACCTTTGACCAGTACCCCTACATAGCTGGGAGTACCTTCCTAGGCAGTCTTCTTCCCCCGTGGGCCCACGCGGGTGGCTTGGACAACCTCCTCACAAGACTGAGAGACGGTGAAACAAGGAAGAAGCTCACCTCCATCCTCAACCACGAGGGGGATGAAGGGAGCCTAAACGAGTGGGATAGAATACTCATCACGAATGTGCGTACGAGCCGGAATAAACGGTTCGAGGGTCGATACATTTCGGAGATCGCGAAAGAACTTGAAAAGAAGCCAGCTGAAACCGTCTTAGATATAGTGCTGGAGGAGGAAAACTCAGCAACCATGGCCACTTTCACCATGGATGAGAACGATGTGCGGACGATCATGAGGAGCCCCTTTGGGATGGTGTGTACAGATGGCATCGTTCTTGGCAAACCCCATCCACGCGCCTACGGTAGCTTCCCCCGGGTGGTGGGCCGCTACGTTAGGGAGGGCGTCCTCCGATTGGAGGAGGCGATAAGGAAGATGACCAGCTTCACAGCTCAGACTCACGACCTCATGGACCGGGGTGTGCTCCGCCCCGGCCTTGTCGCCGACATCACCGTCTTCGATCCCGAGAAGATCGAGGATACCGCCACATTCGAGAATCCGATACAGTACCCTCAAGGGATCGAGTACGTCGTCGTCAATGGCGAAGTGACTGTAGAAAGGGGAAAACACACGGGGAGCAGGGCTGGCAAGGTGCTCCGTAAAAATTATCGACTTATAGGCTCGGGGACGAGCGCTAAGCTCATTCACCACGACGTTGCTGAGTAGTATAATACTGCGCGCGTCCAAAGACCTCCTGTGCAGTCAATAACTGATTTTCTGAAAGCCTTAAATCATTATAGATAAATCTGAGGCAGAAGAGGAAGGCAATGGGGCTCGCTGTCAAAATAATTGACCTATGGAAGAGCTTTGGATACTTTGATGCTCTCAAGGGGGTGAACTTCGAGATCGAGGAAAACGAGATATTCGGCCTCATTGGGCCAAACGGGGCAGGAAAAACCACTACGCTCAGAATCCTCGGGACTCTGATAAGCCCAAGCTCGGGACAGGTCGAGGTCTTCGGGCACGATGTAGTGAAGGACGCAGGCGTGGTCAGGGAGATACTGAGCTACCTCCCAGAGGACGCTGGGGCCTACCAGTACCTGAGTGGTGAGGAGTATCTTATGTTCATGGCAGGCTTCTACGCTCGTGATAAAACTGCCCTCGAGGAGATGGTTCAAGCTGGGAGAGAGATCAGCGGTCTCGGTGATCGTCTCAAGGACAGGGTCAACGATTATAGTAGGGGGATGAAGAGGAGGCTCCTCATCGCCAGAGCACTTATGATTAAACCGAAGCTCACCATCCTAGATGAGCCCACCTCCGGGCTAGACGTAATACAGGCGTACCATGTACGTGGGATGATCAAGGACTACGCTAAGAGAATGGGAGTCACCATCCTCGTCTCTAGCCACAATATGCTCGAGGTAGAATATCTTTGCGACAGGGTGGCGCTCATTAATGAGGGCGTAATAATTGCCGAGGGAACACCTACGGAGCTCAAGACTAGATATAACGCGGTGAACCTAGAGCAGGCATTCATGGAGGCAACCCACCTTGGGTAGCTTCATGAGCATCGTGTATAAGGAGATAAAGGAGCTAGTCAGGGACCCGAAAATACTCTTCGGCGTTGTTCTCCTACCACTTATCCTCTACCCCCTGATGGGTCAGGGGATACAGATCAGCCAACAAGCCTTAGAGACGAGCATCAAGGGGGCGAAGTTCTCAATCTACAGTGATGACGCTGGAATGATAGCGAATGTCCTAATGCAGTACATAAAAACAAACAATACGGTCACGACTATAGAGGCGTCAGGCCTCCAAGATGCCCTCGTCAAGTACAAGGACTCCGACTCAGTTGCACTGGTTTACATCCCGAACGGTTACTCCCAGAACATTACAGAAGGGCTGAAGGGAAACGTCAAGATCTACGGAAATCTCAAGAACCTCAACATGGCTGAAGCATCCAGCACAGAAGTCGCTGGAAGTCTTGTGAAGGTCTACAACTACTACTATTCACTATCGTTGATCAAGAATCTTCTCACAGACGCCGAGCAAAAAGGGAGCCCCGTAGCGATTCACGATCCCATTCGACTGAGCTTTGCCTCAATAATCAAGGGGAATGTCATCGAGGTCTCCCCGAGCCAGATCGCTAGTCTGATCGTGAGCCAGAGCATCATGCTGCCGATCATGGTGATGATGATGATAATCTTCGCCATACAGATGGCCGCGACAAGCATCGCGCTGGAGAAGGAGCAAAAGACGCTTGAGACCCTAATGACATTGCCTGTAGGGAGACTCACGATCCTCGCGGGGAAATTGACGGGCTCCGTCGTGATCGCCATCGCCGGATCAATAAGCTACATGATAGGCTTCAGCTACTACACAAGCTCCGCGTTCAGCTTCGCCCCTCAGGTGACCAGCGTAGACATGTCGGGCGTGGGCATAGGCATTCAGCCGATGGGATACGTGCTCCTCGGACTCGTGATGTTCGTCACCCTCGTTTCGGCGCTGGCACTCGCGATAAGCTTGGCGGTTTTCACAGACAGTGTCAGGAGCGCGCAGAGCCTAACAGGAGTCCTCATAGTTCCCCTAATAATCCCGGCGATAATCTTGATGTTTAGTGACATCGAGATGCTCCCGCAGACTATCCAGTGGGTACTGCTGGTGATACCCTACACGCATACAATGCTCGCGACAAAGGCAGCATTCCTCGGTAACTATTGGATAATTGTGAGGAGCATCGGCTACATCAGTGTCTTCACAGTGGCAGTGCTCTGGGCGGCGGCGAAAATATTCTCCACCGAGAGGATTATCACGTCGAGGTTCACAAAGTTAAGTTTCGGAAAGAGGAAGAAACCGTCAATATAGACGGTTACTCTTCGACTATCTCCGAGTACTCGCACTCCTTTTTTGTTATCGCCGACTCCAGCCGCGTACGTGATGAAAGCGGAGGATTTGACCGATGAGCCAATCGACCTCAACAAGAAAGTCATGAAGGAGCTGGAGGCGAACTAAGATGGCTAAGCTGAACTTTTCAAAGATGAGTGAGGAGGAGCTGACGGTTTGGATCGAGGTGGAGGTTAAACGCCTAGTGGAACCGGGGGAGAATGAAGCGCGCGTTATTTCTCTTAGGTTCGAATCTCATCGAGCCCGCTATTTCGCACGCGCGATTAATAACAAAGGTTGATTAATTCTGCTGGTTCTTTTCTTCCTCTTTTTTCTTGTTTATTTTTTGAGGATTAAACAGCCCTATTGGGGAAATCCCAGCTGTTGGCATATTTGCAGGGACGAGCATCAGAGTGTTCGTGTTCGGTTGCTGTCCGATCTCGTAGAGAATGTTCATCCACCTGAGAGTCAATCCCTCAGCGCTATTCTCATACATTTTGGCAGCTTCAATCATCTTCTGTGCTGACTGTAACTCAGCGGTAGCTAGGGTGACTCTCGCCATCCTTTCACGTTCGGCTTGGGCCTGTCGACTCATGGCATCTTGAAGCTCCCTTGGTATGATGACGTCTTTTACTTCGACTGAAGTGACCTTGATCCCCCAGGCCTCCGTCTTTTCGTCGATGATCTCCCTCATACTTTGGCCCACCTTATCTCGTTCAGCAAGAAGCTCATTCAGGTCGACTTTGCCGATAACCTCCCTCAAAGTGGTTTGAGCAGCCCATTGGGTCGCATCGGTATAGTTCTCTACGTTTAGAACAACCTTCTCGACGTCGACGGCTTTGGCGTACATGACAGCGTCCACATTCACTGGCACGTTGTCTGAGGTCAGTGTCTGTTCAGTTCTGAAGCTGACTGTTTGCAGCCTCAATGAAACCTTTATTGGCGCCTTGTCTATGAAGGGTATTAGATAAAATATGCCTGGGCCCTTCAAGCCGACATATCTACCGAGACGAAGTACAGGTATACGTTCCCATTCACTAATTACTTTGATGCCGCTTATCAGAATTAAGATAATAATTAACACTATCATGATTCCGATAAGATATATATCTTGAAATCCAAAGATATTCATTTTTTAACTCTCCTTTCTTACCTGCGTGCGCGTGCGTACCCTAATTAACACTTGATCTCGGTTAGAAATAAGGGATTCTCAAAAATTTTTAGTAAATCCTTTTCTAATTAGCGTAGCCTAGTATTATTCGATACATGAAGATATGAATAAAAAAGATACCAGTCTTAAAGAGTATGAGCATCTACTCGCCATCAAGGTTGGTGAGGGAAAGGTCAAGTGCCCAAAATGTGGTAACAATAAAGATTTCATGGTTAACGAGATAGGGCATGTTTTTTGCAAGAAGTGTCACGCCAAGATGCAGATGCTTAGGCTTGAAGATTAGACTGGACGCCGCGCGCGCCTCTCCATTACCCGCGTATAGGCCTGGATGACTTTCTCGCATCGTTCAGTTTTGCTGTAGGAGTATGCTCGATAAAGGTAAGTTAGGGAGTTTTGGGGATCCAGTTCCAATGCACGATCGAGGTCTTGAATGGCCTCTTCGCACTGGTCTAGCTCAAAATATGCGACTCCTCCATGCGTAAGCTGATGCGTAGTTCGATTCAAGCTCTGTTGTCTGCGTAAGGTCCTTGATTGCATCCTCGTATCTATCAAGCGCGCGATTGCATCGGAATACTTTCCGGATTCAAGTGAAATGCATCATTCTTCTAATAATGCTTCAAGGGTTCAACCGTTGAGATCTCTCATCGTGGAGTCGCCAGTGGCGCTTACGCGCCAAATCATTCCTAACTTGACTGCGGGGATGAAGGCTTCTCAATAGCCTTATCCTCAGCTCCACCTGATATCGTACGCGCTAGCGCATAATCTGACCCTAGATCGAAAGCACAGAGAGTTATTCCTCCCAGTTCTCACAATCAGTATTACCTACGTTCGAGACCAAGTAACCCTCATGCGGGCAGTATAGAAACTCATCAATGCGATAGCCCGACCTAAGCAAACGATTCAGGATCTCTTTATTTTCATGGGAGAGGGAGAAACGGGTCTCTGGATCGATCTCCCTAGCCCATTTACACTTCGAACATCTCACAATAATTTAGTTATCACCCCTTAAAACTCGTACAGAATCCATTGATACAAACTGTTTTAATTAGGGTATCCTTGTTCTCGTGGCTGAGTGATAATTGGATCTCCGGGTCAATCTCCTTTACCAACTTGCATTCCATATAAGAGACCTTTAATCTCCTCACACAAATTGTTGGCGATATAGACTTTGAAAAATATTCGCTCCTAACACGGTAAAGGTTAAGTTGAGTTATCCGTATGATTCGGGGATCGGTTTGGGTAGGTATAAGGGGATAGTCTTCGACCTCGACGGCACTCTCGTTAACTCTGAGGTAGACTTCGTGAAGATGAAGAAGGAAATGATCAGGGTCCTAGAGATGCACGGTGCGCCTAAAGGGGTCCTGACACCGCAGATGACCACGGTAGTGATCTCGGAACATGCAGAGAAATACTGGGTGGAGCAGGGGAAATCGGAAAAGGATCGCCAGTGGCTCCGCGACGAGATGACACGCCTTATGAATCAGGTGGAACTAGAGGCCGTCGAGACTCTTACAGCGATAAAAGACATTAAGGATGCAATTCACAAGCTGAAAAAAAGGGGCTATAGACTAGCGATCCTGACCCGTAGTCACCACGAGTACGCGGTGAAGGCACTCGAAAAGACGGGGATGAGTGGAGACTTCGAATTAATTCTAGGCAGAGAAGAGACGCCGCAGCCAAAACCCTATGCAGAAGCAATGATTCACACCGCTAAACTAATGAAGCTCAGCCTCGACGAAGTATTTCTCGTGGGAGACCACCACATAGATTCTACGTGTGCCCTTAACGCTAATTGCCACTTCATCGGCGTAGCGACCGGCCCCCACCCCGAGAGAGCTTGGGAGATCAACAAGCCCGAACTTATCCTCCCGAGTGTCGCCGATCTCCCCGACTACTTAGCGGTGCACGACAAATAGACGAAGTGGAAGGTTTTTTAACCCCTCTCATCTCTATTGAGCCAATTCAAGGCGCCTTGCGTATGCGCCCAGAGGTGTTGATTGTGACTGGTAAAGAAGAGTATGCGAAGAAGCTGCAGCAGGCTCAGAGCGTCCTGAACATGATCGCTGACGACAACACGACCCCGAGGAACATCCGCAGGGCCGCGAAGCAGGCGTCAGACATGCTTCTGGACCAGAGCACAAGCATAGCGGCGAGGGCCGCGAATGCTATTTCGCTTCTCGAGGACATCAGCCAGGACCCTAACATGCCCATGTACAGCAGGACCCGCATCTGGAACGCCATAAGCGTCCTAGAGGGCATCAGGGACTAGCGCTCATCTCTCAAATTTTTTAGTAACCTCCGTTTCGTAAGGCCTCGGTTTTTTATCCCCCAGGGGACACATTTCGTCAGGTGCAATGCGTGAAGGGAAAGGTGCTTCTCGTCGGCGAGTCCTGGGTGGCAGTCACAACTCACTATAAGGGCTTTGATCACTTCGTCAGCGGCGGCTTCGACACCGGCGTCGCCTACTTCAAGAGGGCTATGGAGGGGTGGGGGAACTGGGTGCACATGCCAAGTCACGAAGCCCAGGCGAGCTTCCCATTAACAGCTGAGGGGCTCCGCGACTACTCAGTTATTATTATCAGCGACATCGGTGCCGACACCTTCCTCCTCCATCCCCGGACCTGGCTGAACGGCGAGAGGACGCCGAACAGGCTGAGGCTCATCGAGGAGTATGTCGAAGGCGGGGGAGGACTGATTATGGCTGGCGGGTATCTGAGTTACCAGGGGATCAACGGTGTGGCTAGATACCATGGGACGCCAGTAGAGGAAGTGCTACCCGTAGAGATATACACCTATGACGACCGCGTCGAGTGCCCTGAGGGAATCCAACCCGTAGTCTCTAAGACGAGACACCCAATAACCTCGGGCCTTCAGCCGACGTGGCCCCATCTCCTTGGTTACAATAGGGTCAAGGCGAAGAAGGCCACAAAAGTCCTCGCCATGGTAAAAAGTGATCCGCTGCTCGTAGTCGGTGAGCACGGCAAGGGGAGAGCGGTTGCCTGGACGAGCGACATCGGACCCCACTGGTGTCCGAAAGAGTTCGCCGAGTGGGAAGGCTACTCTGAGCTCTGGAGACGAATGATAAAGTGGACTTCGGGCGAGTAGGCGAAGATGATGGGACCAATTGACACCCATGCACACGTCGCCGACCTACCCGATGTTGACTCCGTTGTAACGAGGGCCAAAGCAGCGGGGTTATCGGGAATAGTCGCCGTCAGTGCCTCAATCCCAACCATCGAGGGCACACTCAGACTCACTAAGCAATACCGTAACTACATGCACGCAGCTCTCGGCATTCACCCAACCGAGTTCTTTAACCAAGACTTGGACGCCGCCCTACTTCTCATCAAGATCAACGCTTCACGGTGTGTCGCTATTGGGGAGATCGGTTTAGACTACTGGCACAAACAGATCCGAAAGGACAAGATACAGAGGGAGAGGCAGACAGAGTTCTATGTCAAGCAGTTACAACTCGCGAGGGACCTCGATCTGCCGGTATCGATCCATAGCAGGGGGGCCTGGAGAGACTGTTTGGAACTCACCAATAAACACGGCCCTGGGAAGGGCGTATTCCATTGGTACAGTGGCCCTCTCGACGTCCTCAGGGATGCCCTTAACGCCGGATACTATGTGTCCTGCACCCCCGCAGTCGAGGTGAGCACAGATTTAAGGGCCGTCATGATTGAGACTCCACTAGAACGCATCCTTATTGAGACAGACTCCCCAGTCTGGATAAAGAGCCTGAACAGGCCATCGGAACCCTCTGACGTACTCTTGACTTTAAGACACCTATCCGAATTGAAGGGGCTCTCCCAGGATGAGGTTGAGGCGGCGACGACGAGGAACGCGCGCGCGCTCTTTAGGATGTGACCCAGATTTCTTGTTTTTTAATCACCGTGGCGTCTACGCAATGGTGGTGATAGTCTCACCATCAGCAGTATTCTCTCAAAGATGTCAACCCACTCCGACATCTCTAACTCGAGCGCATGTGGGCTTAATAGTCCTTCATCGATGCCTCTCCCAATTTCACGTGCGGCCTTAGATCGGTAAACGTGTAGGAGGCGTTCCCCGAAGCGGCTAACCTCCCAGAAGTCCTCGGTTAGGAAGACGACCACTGGCACCCTTAGACCACCGACCAACCTTAACTCATCCTGCAGCTCCTTAGAGGACTCTCTTTCGACGAACCTCAGCCTAACCTTCTCACCGGCGACATCAGCAAGCTTTTTCAACATCGGCGCCTGACGCGAGCAGTCCCCGCACCAAGTGGCCGCGTAGACCAGTATGTTGAGCTCCCTGTTGTACCCCTCGAGTCGAGCCCTCTGCTCCTTCGTGGGTTCCGGGGTTCTATCCGTCCGATCCTTCCAAAGGGTAATTTCCTCGGGCTTACCCGACTTGATGAAGGATTCGAGGCTCATCCCAGCCTCGAAGTGTTTCCTCCAGAACTCACTCCTCTTATCATAGTAATCCGATGCATCGCTCATAATATAGCCTCTAACGACTGAAGCTAGTTAGACGAATTTAAACAATGCCAAACCACCAAATAATTTTCATTTACACGCGCGAAGTCGTTTAATTAACCAACCGTTTCTCATTTTCCTTTGACGCCCCATAAGCTGTGCGATGATTCTTCCCCGTGGATTTTACAGGGGTCTTAGTGCGCACATGAGATGATTACAAAAAGTTTCATTGTTCTCAATGATCAGTAAAACTAATGTTCCGATTTTATTTTTGCGACTGTACCTGCCAAGCCACCATAGATCATGCAGAATTGATTTAAGCTATGCCATAAATGATTTTGATTTAGTGTCAGAGTTCCTTCAGCTAAAAAATATAGTCCATTTTTAAGGCTCTTCCAATAATTTACGTTGCCACCCATTTTTCCCCACCATATAGAGTGGTGAAGAACATCACGATCCGATTTAAGGTGAGGCACCCAAATGTCAAAGTTACTAACCCATCTATACCCGATTGCCTCGATGCGGTTACGAAGTTCCCAGTCTTCTCCTACTCGTATAGTAGGCATA
>Ga0315275_10001533_pt1 | contig 20446 bp, 22 predicted proteins | sample YL17G03_0_MG_FD_205557 | JGI IMG/M metagenome (GOLD analysis project Ga0315275, IMG submission 205557) | Sediment microbial communities from Yellowstone Lake, YNP, Wyoming, USA - YL17G03_0 | ecosystem: Environmental > Aquatic > Freshwater > Lake > Sediment | place: USA: Wyoming | collected...
ATGAAGACAATCCGTGGTCTGATTGCAGACCTCCTGTGCAGGTTCAGGTCTTCACTTCGAGATGCGGTCTGAGAGAAACGCCGTTGCTGACGATGGGATACGTGACTTCAACTTCTCCCCGGCGGAGTCTGTTCAGACGTCCCCGGAGCAGTTTCCGTCTCACTGCGCCGATATGATCGATGAAGAGCACGCCGTCAATGTGGTCAATCTCATGGAGAATCACCCTTCCGAGCAGCCCTGCTGTCGTGAGTTCGCGCTCCTGAAACTCGAGATCCCTGTAGCGGACGGTAATCTCTTCTGCCCGTTTCACTTCGTCCCGGATGTCAGGAATGCTGAGACAGCCTTCTTCCATCACCAATTCCCCTTCTCCGCGCACGACTTCGGGGTTCACCATCACCAGCGGTGGGAGGTCCTTCGTTTCTTCCATCCCGGCGATGTCGACGACGATGACGCGTTGCAGGAGGCCGACCTGATTGGCCGCGAGCCCGATCCCGTTGGCTTTCCGCATGGTCTCCAGCATGTCCTGTGCCGTCCTGACCAGCACCTCGTCCACGTGACGTACTGGCTTCGCCTTCTTCCGCAAGACCGGATCATCGAAAATGTAGATCGGTAATACAGCCACAGCCTCACCCGTTCATCATTGCTGATACATTAGTCGTCATGTGTCTTCCCCTCCACCACTCTTCTCGCTCCCACAAATCGCGTCCGATAGTACGTGCTCTCCAGGGATGAGAACGTGACCCCGTAGGAGATGCTCGCATGGGCAAAGAGATCGTCTTCGACATAAATCCCGACATGCGACGGCGCGTAGCCGGTGGTATTAAAGAAGACGAGGTCTCCAAACTCAAGAGAATCCTTTTCCACCTCCGCTCCCGCGCGGTACTGCTCGCGCGTCGACCGTGGGAGCGTCAGGTTCACGGCATTGCGGTAGACCTGGCAGGTGAAGCCGGAACAGTCTATGCCGCTCCTGGAGGATCCACCGAAGTAGTACGGCACGCCGAGCATCGAGACGATCTCCAGCAGAACGCGATCCCTGTTCACCTCCGGCGGCGTCCTGTTAGCGTAGCGGTTGCCCGGCTTCGGTCGATTCGTCAGCTCTCTCGACAGCCTCGAAAGATCAACGTGCCGGTCGTCCTCACGTGTCTCCTCTTCCTTGATCCGTTCAGCGACACGGGCGTCCTCGTCGGGAGGAGGCTCGCTGGAAAATCGCGACCTGCTCGAGGAGCACCCCCCGGAGAGCACCACGAGGAGCGCGGTCAGCATGCCCGCCCACACCAGGAGCACCCGGAAGGAGTCGCGTTGCCGTCCTGAGCGGATCATGAACGCACCCGATGGAAACGGACCCGCCTCGTTTCGGAGGCCCGTGTTGCCGTGCACCATACCTAGCCGAGATACGCGCGCAGCTGCTTGCTTCGCGAGGCATGCCGGAGACGGCGAATCGCCTTCTCCTTGATCTGCCGTACGCGCTCCCGCGTCAACTTGAATCGTTCCCCGATCTCTTCCAGGGTAAGCGAATGTTCGCGACCGAGGCCGAAATAGAGCCGTATCACTTCCGCCTCGCGTTCGCTCAAGGTCGAGAGTGCGCGCTCGACCTCTTTGCTGAGCGATTCCTTCATCAGCTCATTGTCCGGCGCAGGCTGCCGTTCGTCCTGGATCACATCCAGCAACCGGTTGTCTTCGCCCTGCGCGAAGGGGGCATCCATCGACAGATGCCTGCCGGAGATCTTCAGCGTGTCGGACACCTCGTAGAGCGACATGTCCAGCTCTTCCGCAAGTTCGCTGGCGCTCGGCTCGCGTTCGAATTCCTGTTCCAGCGTGCTGAACGCTTTACCGATCTTGTTCAGTGCACCGACCCTGTTCAGAGGGAGACGGACGATGCGTGATTGTTCGGCGAGCGCCTGAAGGATCGACTGCCGGATCCACCAGACCGCATATGAAATGAACTTGAATCCTCGTGTCTCGTCGAACCGCTTGGCAGCCTTGATGAGCCCGAGGTTCCCTTCGTTGATCAGATCGCCCAGCGAGAGCCCCTGGTTCTGGTACTGTTTCGCGACGCTCACCACGAATCTCAGGTTCGCCTTGGTCAGCTTCTCCAAGGCCCGCTGGTCGCCCTTCTTGATGCGGCGTGCCAGATCGATTTCTTCTTCCGATGTCAGGAGGTCAACTTTCCCGATCTCCTGCAGGTATTTGTCGAGCGACTGGCTCTCGCGGTTCGTGTACTGTTTTGTGATCTTTACCATTCATTCACCTCGTTGGTTCACTTCGGCCCCTGCCATGACGGGAGCCGGTCAACGAATCTCTCGTGGGCGTGCGTCCACGAGGAGAGTTCGTGCCGGACGTTCTCCGGGATCAGGAGCGCTCTGTCGTTCACCAGCGCCTCGCACTCGATGGTTCGCCGCTCCTCCCGCATCATTGGACCAGGCTGCTCATGAAGCTTTCTCCTGCAAGCGAGTTGTCAACGCCGAGCCACGCCGCGACCGTCTTTCCTGCGTCTGCAAAAGAACGACGCGTCCCGAGATTGTTGCCCACGTGACGCCCGGGGGTGAAGCACAACAGCGGCACATACTCCCTCGAGTGGTCCGTGCTGGGTGTTACAGGGTCGTTCCCGTGGTCGGCCGTAAGTATTAACAAATCCCCGGCAATAAGGGTTTCAAGAATGCCGGGGATTTCACGATCAAATTCTTCGAGGGCGGCCGCAAACCCCTTTGGATCATTCCGATGGCCGTACAATGTGTCAAAATCACCCAGATTGGCCATCAGGAAGCCGTGTCGCAGCTCGCGAGCTTCAGCTTTGAGGCATTGCACACCCTCGACATTTGTCCGGGTGTGGATCATACGAGAGAGCCCTCGCCGGGCGAAAAGGTCATCGATCTTTCCAACGCCGACCGTCGGCACACCCGCCGATGAAAGAACGTCCAGGAGTGTGGAACTGAACGGCTCCAGCGAAAAGTCCCGGCGGTTCGTTGTTCGTATGAAATTCCCCCCGGCGCCGACAAAAGGCCTTGCGATCACACGTCCTACGGCAAATTTGCCGGTGCAGACACTCTCCCGCGTCCTGCGGCACATCTCATAGAGTGCGGGGAGGGGGATGACCTCCTCATGGGCGGCAATCTGAAACACGGAGTCAGCAGACGTGTAGATAATCGGATAACCGGTCTTCCGATGCTCGTTTCCGAGTTCCTGGATGATCACCGTTCCTGATGCGGTTGTGTTGCCCAGATACCCGCAGGTACCGGTGATACGAAGAAACCGGTCAAGAAGTTCTTCCGGAAAACCATTCGGGAACGTGGGGAACTCCCGGTTCACCACTACCCCAGTCAGTTCCCAGTGGCCCGTCGTGCTGTCCTTGCCTTTCGAGAGCTCTGCCATCTTGCCATAACTCGCCCTCGGCGCAGAGGCGGCCGGAACACCGGGAATGGGAACGATAGCGCCGAGTCCAAGAGACGCGAGATGAGGCAGGGAGAAGCCCCCGACCGCCGTTGCCGTATTGACGAGTGTGTTGCTACCCCCATCCCCGTACGCAGGTGCGTCGGGAAGCTCGCCAATTCCAACTCCGTCAAGGACTATGAGAACGGCCTTTCCTCTGGTCGACAAGGGTCCGTACTTGGATTCGTACACGCTTGGATGGAGAGTGAGATCCAGCTATCGCCCGTCCACGGCTCGACCCGTCCCGGAAGTGTTACGAATAGACCTCTTTCTCGTTGCACTTGCACACCTGCACCCGCCGCTCGTTGAACTTCCAGTCGGGGCCTCTTTTTGAGCGTTCGGACGAGACCATGAGGATAGGTTGATAGATGGTTCCGCAGACGGGGCACTTCTTACCGTGGAGAGCGCCTTTCGCTGCTTTATCGGCAAATGATTGCTGTTTCGCCATGAGGAGGTATTCCTTTCATCAATACACTTGGAGGCTGTTCAGGCAACCCGCACAAGGTTGCCCCCCTTTTCCATAGCCTTCTCCAGCACCTGGGCGGTTCCGGCGATCAGGTCATGGGTGCGCATTCCTTCATTCAAACCGCAGACGCCAACGCTGACGGTGACGGAGAACGTGCGCTGGGCAATGGCAATCACGTGTCCTGCAACCCGTTTCCGAAGGCTTTCCGCCCACAGGTACGCGTCGCTCGCAGTCGTACTGACCAGGAGCACGCCGAGTTTCCCCTCGTCCTGTAACCCCAGGGCGTCGTACGGGCGGAGCTGACCACGGATCACCATCGCGATTTCATTCAGGATGATTTCCTGGGTGTCTTTTCCGTACCGGCTGATATGGTCATGAAGATTGTCGACCGCGACAGACACAAGAGAGAGTTCCATGCCGAAGTCTTCGGCTCGCAGCACGTCCTCATCCACTTTCCGGAGGAAATGCTTGCGCGTCATGCAACCCGTCACATGGTCAACGGTCACGTAGTCTTTCACGAGGTTGTTCATGTAGAGAACTTCAAGGGAAGCGGCGGCGTTTTCGACAAGCCGATAGATCGTTTCTGATTCACTTCCCGAATAGTTGCCGGCTTTCGCGCTCTCCAGAGACATCGCACCGTAGCAGCGGTTGTACGAGCTGATGGGGACACACAGGAAGGACCCGCCAAGCGCAACCGTCTCATCGGGAGCAAATCGGACCGTCTGTCCGTCCGTCAGGTCTGCGACACATTGCACGCGGTTCGTCCGGATCGCCTCCCCGACGACGCTCCGTTCCAGGTCAATCGGATGATCAACCGTCATGTACGGCCGGCCGGGCTTGTTGACCACGCGTTGGATCACCCACCCTTTGTTGTCTTCGGAATACATCGTCAGCGTCAGACACTCCCAGCCGGCAAGCCGGTTGGCTTCATCGGCAAGCGCCGACAGGATCGTCTCCTCTGACGGATTGGATTTGATCCTGTCCTGCATCCGGCGAATGGAGCTGAGCAATTCCGATTCGAGGAGGAGATCGTATTTGTCGGTGTAACTTTTGATCAGCGCCGACACGAGCTTGGTGAACCGCCCGAGCAGGCTGAGGGTTTCCTGACCGAACGCGTCTGCCGCCTTGCTGTCCGCAAGGAGCACACCGACCGGCTGAATTTCATCGGCGCCGCTCTTGAAGAACACCGGCACAACGACCACGGAGCTCACCGATGCAGGTGATTCATAGTACCGGAGGAGTTCCCCTTCCGAGACAGGATTGACGTTCCCGAGCAACTGGTGTTTGCCGGTCCGCGCCACCTGGCTGACAAGGTCTCCATCCAGCGGGATCCGCCTCGTCCCAATAAAGAGCGAACTGTCGGAGGCCATGGACTCCACGACCAGATGACCTTTGTCCCGGTTCACCCAGAAAAACGCGACGGTGTGCGCAAAGAGGACATCCTTCAGGACAAGGAGCACTTTGTTCAGCAACGAATGGAACTCACTCTTCGGCTCGAGATCAGCGATGGACGAATCAGAATCGAGGTCGAAGAAATCGAGGATATCCAGCTCGCGCGGCTTTTCTTCCTTCGTCATCGGTGCGGGTTTCGCGGTCTTCGTTGAAGGAACGATCGAGCTCTCTTCTTCCTCGACCTCCTTCACGACGTAGTCCCCGTCCGATGTCTGGAAATCGTCGAACAGTAGTTTCTTCATGGTGGTACCGGGAAATTGTGAATGAGAATCCTTGCTGCCGCGCAGAAGGTCTTCCGCGGAATGATCCCGGAGTCCGGCGAGCCGGAAATACACGTACATGCCCGCCGATACCAGTACCCCTCCCGCAACAATCCAGCCGACCACCCCGCCAACAAAAAAACCAACGGTGAGCGCCAGCACGGCAGCCATAGCGATGGTTGTCAGCATGCGCCGATCAGTCATTGCCACCGCCATGGGGCTCCCATCGGTCATTGTCCAGCGACGTCCCTTCAGCATAGAGAGGTGAAAATTGACATAATTTAATATATTTGGGAGGGAAAGTCAATAAAACACTTGAATCCCGGCCCCTTTCCGCCGGTCTGTCAACGACTCCTGACAGGCATGCGGGACCTGCCCTCGCGAAAGGGTATGTTTTCACAGCATATCCTTCATCCTGGTTTTGAAGATCGACCATGCCGCAATCGACATTCCGTCCCAAAGCTTGCCGCGTCGGATGCCGGAATCGATATCGTCCGCTGTCAGCTTCAGTAGTTCGAATTCCTCCGTCTCGTCCGGCGTGCCTCCGACGTAGGTGAGTCCACGTGCGACATACACCCGGCACATCTCGTCGGTAATGCCGTTGTAGGGATTGAACTCGCCGATCTGGAGGATCTCTCGCGCCGCGTATCCCGTTTCCTCTGATAGCTCCTGCCACGCGGTCTGATCATACCCCGAGCCGTCCTTCACACTCCCGCACGGAAATTCCATACTTTCGCGGTCAACAAGGTAACGGTACTGATTCACCATGAGAATTGCGCCGCTGTCGAGGAGCGGGATCACCATGGACGAGCCGTTGGTGTGAGTGTAGTGGTATTCCCCGCGTTTCCCCGACGGGAGCTCAAACTCATCCCGTTTGTAGGTCCACCATGGGTTGCTGTGAACGACCAGTTCCGTCAGCTTCTTCCAGTGCGCGAGCGCCATGAGGTAGAGCCTGAAATGGTTTGGGAAGAGGGCATGAAACGACGCAGGGACACAGGCGAAGCCGTGTCCCTACGATGGTAAGGCCCGGGTTCCGGGTCAGGCGTTCTCAATCAGCTCCTTTTCCGGAAAGAAATAGGCGATCTCGATCCGGCCGTTGTCGGCAGAATCTGATCCGTGCACGATGTTTTCGCCTTTGCTTGAAGCGAATTGTTTGCGAACGGTGCCGGGTTCGGCATCCTTCGGATCCGTCGCCCCGATCAGCATCCTGAAATCGGCGACGGCATTCTCTTTTTCCAGGGCGATGGGAACGCACTTCCCCGAACTCATGAAGGACACAAGATCGTCGTAGAACGGACGTCCGCGGTGAACCGCGTAGAACCCACCCGCTGTCTCTCTTGTCAGCTTCACCATCTTCATCCCGAGAATAGTGAAGCCTGATTGTTCGATACGTGCGATGACCTGACCGGCAAGATTGCGTTCGACACAATCCGGTTTCAGAATGGCAAGGGTTCGCTCTTTCAATACACCTCCGAATAATTCATGACAGGAACGTTCCGTGTATCACACTCGGTGCGCGGGCAGCGGATGAAGAGCTCGGCATCCGCGGGGCCTCAGCCGCTCATCGCTTCCTCTTCACAGTCTTGCCTCGTCCCGCGATGCGGCTTTTGCGACGCGCCGGCTTGGACGGCGTGCGCTTCTCAAGGAGGCCCGCCTTTTTCAGAACCCTCTCCATCGTTTCTCCCAGCAGCGCCGGACTTTCCACCACGTGGACGCCGGCCGCTCGCATGGCGTCCATCTTCTCCTGGGCTGTGCCTTTGCCGCCCGCGATGATCGCACCTGCATGACCCATCCGCCGTCCAGGCGGGGCGGTACGACCGGCGATAAACCCGACCACGGGTTTCTTGACATGGGCCTTGATGTACGCCGCCGCTTCTTCTTCCGCCGATCCGCCGATCTCTCCGATCATGATGACGGCGTCCGTTTTCCGGTCCTCATTGAAAAGCTTGATTGCATCAATGAACCGCGTTCCAATGATCGGGTCACCGCCGATACCGATGCAGGTTGATTGCCCGATGCCGCGCTCTGTCAGCTGCCAGACCGCTTCGTACGTGAGGGTCCCGCTGCGGGAAACCAATCCCACGCGACCAGGTTTGTGAATGAATCCCGGCATGATGCCGACCTTGCATTCGCCAGGGGAGATGACACCGGGACAATTCGGTCCGATGAGCCGTGCCCCCCGCTCCAGCACACATTCATACACCTTCATCATGTCGCGCGTCGGAATCCCTTCGGTAATGCACACGATCAGGCCGATGCCCGCTGCCGCAGCCTCCATGATAGAATCCGCTGCCGCAGAAGCAGGCACGAAAATCACGGACGCGTTCGCGTGCTGTTTCCGGACGGCCTCAGCAACCGTGTTGAAGACGGGAACATCGCGGTCGAAACGATCTCTGTCGTTTCCACCGTACATCACCCCGCCCTTCCCGGGAGTAACCCCGGCAACGACATTGGTGCCGTAGTCGATCATCTGCTTTGTGTGGAATGTCCCTTCGCCGCCGGTGATGCCCTGGACGACGAGACGCGTCTGCTTGTTGACGAGAATACTCATAGCCTTCGCAGTTCAGTGAGAAGTGGAGTGACTTGATTCAACATAGTCCGCGACCTTCAGCAACAACCCTTCATCGAAATGTCGGCCAAGCATCTGGAGACCGATCGGAAGTCCCCTGCTGTCCCTCCCGCACGGGATGCTGATCGCGGGGATGCCGGCAAGGTTCGCAGAAACGGTGTAGACATCGGACAGATACATTTGGAGAGGATCTTCTATTTTCTCGCCGAGCCGGAATGCCGTTGTCGGCGTCGTCGGCATGACGATGCAATCGACCCTCGTGAAGGCGTCCGAAAAATCTTGCTGGATCAGTCGTCTGACCTTTTGTGCCTTCCTGTAATACGCGTCATAATAGCCCGCGGAAAGGACGTACGTTCCCAGCATGATCCTCCGTTTTGCTTCGGGGCCAAAGCCCTCGCTGCGTGATTTGACGTACATGTCGTGGAGGTCTCTGACGCCGGATGCCCGGTAGCCGTACCGCGCACCGTCAAACCGCGCAAGGTTAGACGATGCCTCGGCGGTCATCAAAATGTAGTAGGTGGATATCGTGTACTGCGAGTGCGGAAGGGAAATTTTCTGCACCGACGCACCCCCGTCACGCAGTCGATCAAGCGAACGCTCGACAGCCTGACGGACCTCGTCGTCAAGCCCGGATCCGAATGCCTCCGCCGGGACTCCAATGTTCAGCCCGCGTACATCACAGGTCAGCGAAGCAGAGAAATCAGGGACGGGAACAGCCGCGGATGTTGAGTCATGCTCATCCCAACCAGAGATCACCTGCAGGACGGTGGCGGCATCGGCAACGGAGTGGGCAAATGGCCCGATCTGGTCGAACGACGATGCCATGGCAACGAGACCGTAGCGGGAGACACGGCCGTAGGTCGGCTTGAGCCCCACAACGCCGCAGAATGCTGCCGGCTGGCGTATCGATCCGCCGGTATCCGTGCCGAGGGCTGTGTGAGAAAAGCCTGCCGCAACGGAGACACACGATCCTCCGCTGGATCCGCCCGGGACGCGTGTCTCATCCACCGGGTTCAGGACCGGTCCGAATGCCGAGTTTTCATTGGAGGATCCCATGGCAAACTCGTCCATGTTGGTCTTCCCGATGATGACCGCATCCTCGGCGATGAGACGCGCCACCGCGGTTGCATGGTAGAGTGAGACGAACTCTTCCAGGATCCTCGAGCCGCAGGTCATGCGCTCATCCTTCACACCGATGGCATCCTTCACCGCCACCACCATGCCGGCGAGTTTACCCGCGTTCCCCGCCGCGATGTTCCGGTCCACTTCACGCGCGCGTTCACGCGCACGGTCGTGGAAAACGGACAGGAATGCGTTCAGACGCCGCCCCTCCTCGATCCGATCCAGGAACTCATCGGTTACCCGTTCACAGGAGGTGTCACCGGCGTCGATGCGTGCCCGGGTGTCGCGAAAGGTAGAACGCAGCGTCACTTGGAATCCAGGTCGATCTTCGTGGCGTTCTTGATATCGTTCTCCATCCCCCGCATCGCGTTTCTGAACTCCTTGAGGCCCCGGCCCAGGCTCTTGCCGATTTCCGGAAGTTTCTTCGGACCGAAGAAGAGGAAAATGACAAACACAATGACGAGGAGCTCCCCGCCGCCGATGTTGTCAAACATGGCTACGCTTACCCTTTCTGTTCCGTGCTCTTCGTGCCGCTATCGACTTTTTTCACCTCGTTTTCAACTTCGTCGTCAATCTCACGGGTGGCTTTCTTGAACTCGCGGATCCCCTTCCCCAGCCCCTGTGCCAGCTCGGGAATCTTCTTCGAACCGAAGAAGATCAGAATAACGAAGAGAATCAGGATTATTTCTGTTGCGCCGATATTGCCCATCGTGAAGCCTCCTCCCGCTCTCCGCGGATTGATGTGAGTGTTGAGTGCATAATCGATCGAAAAATCTTTTGGCCGTCCGTGTGGCCGAGCACCGGATCAGACGCCCGTTCGGGGTGTGGCATCATTCCCAGGACATTCCCATTCTCATTGATGATGCCGGCGATATTTTCCAACGATCCGTTCGGGTTCGCGCGCGGGGAGATGGTCCCATCGGCCTCACAATACCGGAAAACGATCTGATTGTTCTCGTGGAGCCGTCCCAGGGTTACGGGATCGGTGAAATAGTTGCCGTCTCCATGGGCCACCGGGATGGCGAGCACCCCGCCCGGGGCGCAGGCGCCGGTGAACCGGGTCGAGGCATTGTCGACCCGCAGGCGCACATACTTGCACACAAACCGGAGTGAAGCGTTCCGCAGCAGCACGCCCGGTAGCAGGCCTGCTTCGACCAGAATCTGGAATCCATTGCAGATGCCGATGACCGTGCCGCCGTCTCCGGCAAAGCGCACGACCTCACGCATGATGGGGGAGAAGCGGGCGATGGCCCCGCAGCGGAGATAGTCCCCGTACGAAAACCCCCCGGGCAGGATGACCGCGTCCACACCCTGCAGATCATGATCCTTGTGCCAGAGGAACACCGCATCCTGCCCCAGCACCTTTTTGCACACGTAATACGCGTCGTGGTCACAGTTCGAGCCGGGAAACACCACGACCCCGAATTTTACCTTGTCACCTGTCATTCAGATCCTCGAGAGCTCGAACGAAAAGTCTTCCATGACCGGATTCGCCAGGAGTTTCCGGCAGACCTCCTCCGTGGTTTTGCGGGCAGCCTCCTCGGTTTGCTCATGTACCTTCAGCTCGATGTACTTCCCCATGCGAACGGCCGACACGCTCGCAATCCCGAGTGACGAGACGGCATGTTCGACAGCCTTGCCCTGCGGGTCGAGAATCGACGGTCGGAGGGTGATGCGGATGCGCGAGAGAAACACGGTACAACCTCTCTTTCAGGTATCGATCTGTGTTGATTCTACTGATTCATCCTGCGCGTATTTCGAGGGCAGGTGGAGCAACCGTCTCACCACGCCGACAAGGGAGCGGATGATACCAGCGACGATGAACAGCATGAGCAGCGGGAAGAGCGCGTCCCCTCGCGTTGCCACGACAGCGACTGCCGCGATGCCGAGCATCACGAATTTCCACGGGTTTCTCTTCAGTCCCCGCCTGGAAAACTTCGGGAGCGTCTCGTACCTGACCTTGCTCACCATAAGCAAGCCCAACCCTGCCGCCAGCCACGGGAGAACGGCGGACGCTGCAGGATGGAGCCCGGATGCCTGGCTCCAGGCCAACAGTGTGAACGATGCTATCGAGATTCCGCTCGCGGGGGTCGGAAGCCCCACGAAATGATCCTTATCGAATCCGACCAGCTGCACGTTGAAGCGCGCCAGCCGGAGGCCGGCAAACACCATCAGCAGCGAACTCAGCAGGATGCCCAGCCCGTCAAGCCGCTGAAGATCCATCTGGTACACCAGGAACGCGGGCGCCGCGCCGAAGGAGATGACATCGGAGAGGGAATCGATTTCCACCCCGAACTGCGACGACGACTTCGTGATCCGCGCCATGATCCCGTCCAGCGCATCAAACCCGGCCGCAAGGATGATGAACCAGGCCGCGGAAACAAATTCCCCGTGGCTCGCGTGCACGATCGACAGGAAACCGGAGAACATATTGAGGACCGTGAACAGGCTGGGGACAACCGCACGGGTGATTTTCATGGTGACCATCCGATGGCGTGCAACCCGGGGGCTCTCACGAGACCACCGCCAGCACTGTTTCACCCGCAACGGTCTTGTCGCCAACCCGGACGCGTACCTCGACACTCTTCGGGACGATAACGTCGACCCGGGATCCGAACTTGATCATCCCAAAACGCTCGCCTGCCACGGCACGATCTCCGACCTTCACGTTGGCCACAATCCGCCTGGCGACAAACCCCGCGATCTGTTTGAACAACAGACGAACCTTCTCGTTCTCAACTCCGATGTGCGTCCGTTCATTGCGCAGAGAGGATTTCTCATCGAAGGCAACGAGGTACTCCCCCGGAACATACCGATAATAGCCGACAGTGCCACTGACGGGAAACCTGTTCACATGGACGTTCAGAGGCGACATAAAGATACTGATCTGCACCGCGGGACACTTGACGTACTCCGGCTCGTCCACATCAACAATCTGCACGATGGTCCCGTCCGCGGGGGCAATCACGAGTGCGTCGCCCTGCGGGACAGTCCGGTCAGGATCGCGAAGGAAATAGAGCGTGAACAGCAGGAAGGCCAGGAGAATCGCGAACGCGCCGTAGCGCAGCAGTCGAAGGTCAACAGTAAACCATACAACGACAAGCCCGAGAACGACCAGCAGAGCGACCGTCAAAGCGACATCATAACCGTATCGTGTAATAAACAACGCTGTCCCTGACTGGTAAGAGGTCGCAAACACCCACAACGTTAAAAAATACCAAAAGGGCCCTTGAAAGTCAACGAAGCCCCAGGACACCCGTTCACATGCAAAGCCCCGTCCGGCAGGCAGCGCGGACGGGGCTTCCATCGTGTTTTCGCGTCGAATGCGACCCTTATTTCACGCGGAACTCAATTCTGCGGTTCCTCGCGCGTCCATCGGCAGTGGAATTCGGAGCAATCGGATCTTTGCTGCCATACCCGACCGGGATCATCCGCGATGGGTCGATGCCCTTGCGCACCAGCCACGACTTCACGGATTCCGCACGCCGCTGGGAGAGGGAGAGGTTCGTCCCGGCATTCCCCACATTGTCGGTATAGCCGCCGATCTCTACGCTGAGGTCGGGATTGGCAACAAGAGCGATAAATGCCTTCTCCAGCGTCTTCTCTGATTCGCGGGTCAGCCGTGCGCTGCCCGTTTCGAATTTCACGCCTTCGAGAAGCACCGATTTCCCCCGCTCAAGAACTATTCTGTCTTTCAGATCATCCTTTGGATCGAGCGGGTTTGTTCCTCTCTGCACCTCAGCACCATCATTCACCCCACCGGCGTCTGTGTCGATCTTCAGGGGATCTGTTTTGTACTTCTTCACTTCATCGCCGTCTTTCAATCCGTCGCCGTCGGTATCGGCCTTGTTCGGGTCGGTCTTGTACACGCGCACTTCATCCCAGTCCGACAGTCCGTCGCCGTCCGTATCCACCCGCAGCGGGTCGGTTTTCAGCTTGAGCACCTCCTCGCCGTCAGACAACCCGTCCCCGTCGGTGTCCGCCTTGTTCGGGTCGGTCTTGTACTTCAGTATTTCATCGCCGTCCGAGAGCCCGTCATCGTCGGTGTCCGCCTTGGCGGGATCGGTCTTGTAGATCTTGACCTCATCCCCGTCCTTCAACCCGTCGCCGTCCGTATCCGTGATGAGCGGGTTTGTCTTGTACCGCTTCACCTCTTCACCGTCTTTCAGTCCGTCGCCGTCGGTGTCGGCATTGTTGGGGTCCGTCCCCAATTTCTTCTCCTGACCATTGGTCAGTCCGTCGTCGTCGTCATCATCGAGGTCGCTGCTGCCAAAATAGAAGTTCAGGCCGGCCTTTGCCGTCAGGTACCCATCGAGTGACGAATTCTTAACCATGTCAGCCTTATCATCGATGTTCGTGAATCCCGCCATCAAGCTGAAAGCAATGGTCGGCGAAATGAACGCATCGAATCCGAGTCCGACAGGAATGACGTAGCTGGTCTTCCACTTGTTGTCGGGCACATAGATCCCGTTGAAGGTCTGGCGCTGATACATCATCGCACCGCCGCCGACATACACGTAGGGCGAGAACGATTTTCGCGGAGCGAAGTGCCAGTGCAGGAGGATGGCCGCCGGATACGCCTTGAGTTTCTCGTATCCGTACACGTACTCAGGGAACTGGAACGTGTTGTTGGTTTTCAATTCCTCGTAGCCGGCAATGAGGCCAAGCGAGAAATTCTTCGTGAACCCGTAGCGGAGCAGGATCCCGCCACCGGGCCCGATCTTCAGCTCATCAAAATCGGCGATCCACATGTTGGCGCCACCGTACAGACCGGCCACCCACCTCCCTTGTGTGGATTGGGCGCGGGCCATGCCAACGATGAATGTCGTGCAGAGAATTCCCCCCAAGAGGAACGTCAGAAGTCGACGCATGGGCGTGATTCCTCCTTCGCAATATCAATTCAGATGTGGAAAAGGACGGGTAAGAATGTCGGCTCAAACTAATCCTTTTCACGGGCAAAATCAAGGTGTCGGCGCGGGAATCGAGCGTTCGCCGCGCCCCCACTTCCCTGCATCTCATCGATCCAATGCGTACATTCAAGAGCCAAAACAACGGCGTTCACGCCTTCCCTTGTGCATAAGTCTCGGGACTTCTTCCATGCCCAGATCAATCCTTCTCCTTGCAGCCCTTGTTGTCTCTTCCTCGATTCTCCACCCACAGACATTGATCAGGGTCAATCAACTCGGATATCTCCCAAATGACGTCAAAGCCGCGGTCCTGATGAGCAAGGACAGCGCCTTCCGTCCGCCAACCTGGGAACTCCGGGACGCGCTAACGGATGAAGTCGTGTGGAGGTCCGGCAACGCCAGCCACGAGCTCCCGTCCGGCCAGTTCACAAACATCCTCCGGCTTGATTTCTCCCGCTTCACGACCCCGGGCGCGTACTACCTTTCCGCTGCAGAGGTACGCTCTCCGGCGTTCAGAATCGACAATGACGTCTACGACGGGACCGCAGACTTCCTGCTCAAATACATGCGCCAGCAGCGATGTGGCTTCAATCCGTTCCTCAACGATTCCTGCCATACACACGACGGGTACATCATCTATCATCCCACTCGTGATTCAACATTCATCGACGTCGTTGGCGGGTGGCATGACGCCGCTGACTTTCTGCAGTACGTCACCACATCCGCAAATGCAGTGTTCCAGATGCTCTTTGCATTCCAGCAGAACCCTGCATGCTTTGGGGATGCGTTCGGCGCGAACGGCCGCCCTGGCGCGAACGGGATCCCCGACATCCTCGACGAGGCAAGATGGGGACTGGACTGGCTCGTGAAGATGAATCCTGAGAAGGGTGTTATGTTCAACCAGATTGCGGATGATCGCGACCATATCGGCTTCAAACTGCCCACGCGCGACACCGCCAATTACGGGAAAGGCCGGGAGAGGCCGGTCTATTTCTGCACGGGTAGACCTCAGGGTGTGATGAAGTACAAGAACCGGACGACGGGAATCGCCTCCACCGCGGGGAAGTATTCCTCGGCGTTTGCACTCGGATCCCAGACCCTTCAGCGATATGACCCCGGTTACGCCGCATTGCTACGGACCAAGGCCGTCGATGCCTACAGCTGGGGCAAATCGAACCCGGGTGTCTGCCAGACCGCCCCGTGCCGCGCACCCTACTTCTATGAAGAAGACAACTGGGTCGATGACATGGAGCTGGCGGCGACACAGCTGTTCAGGCTCACGGGAGACAGCACATACCTCCCGGAAGCAGTACAGTACGGGCAGGCAGAGCCTGTTGTTCCGTGGATGGGAGCTGACGGCGCAAGGCATTACCAGTGGTACCCCTTCGTAAATCTTGGACACTACTTCCTCGCGACGAGCGGCCGGGACGATGATGCCAGACAATCCGTGGCGTGGCTCAGGGAAGGCATCGAGAGAGTGCGAGAGCGGGGAGAAGGCAAACCGTTCCGCTTCGGCGTGCCGTTCATCTGGTGCTCGAATAACCTTGTCAGCGGAATCCTGACCCAACTGCGTGTTTACCGTGAGATCAAGAACGATTCGTCGTACGCGGCAATGGAAGCTTCGTTGCGCGACTGGCTCTTCGGCTGCAACCCGTGGGGAACGAGCATGATCGTGGGGCTGCCGCAGAACGGGACGTCGCCGCGGGATCCGCATACCGCATTCACGCATGTGTACGGCTATCCGATCGACGGCGGGCTTGTGGATGGGCCGATCAGGGCATCGATTTTCAAGAGCCTGGAGGGCGTCCAGCTCTCGAAGGACGATCCATTCAAGGACTTCCAGTCCGATTCTTCAGTCTACCACGACGACTGGGCGGATTACTCGACGAACGAGCCGACGATGGACGGCACGGCAAGCCTCACCTACTATCTCTCCTCACTGCAGGCGGAAGGAATGCGGGAGAGGCGCGCCATCCATGTCGCCGTCGACCATGGTGCTGTCACCCGGATGGATTCCACAACGAAGACCATCTATCTTGTCTTCACCGGCCATGAATTCGCGGACGGCGGCACGCTCATCCGCAACACACTCCGCAAACATGGGATCAAGGCGTCGTTCTTCTTCACCGGAGACTTCTACCGCGCCGCAGACCACCACACACTGATCCGGCAGCTCGTGAGCGACGGTCAGTACCTCGGTCCACATTCAAACAAACATCTGCTGTACGCAGCGTGGAGCAACCGGGATTCGCTTCTTGTATCCAGGAAGGAGTTCCTCGATGACCTTCGGGGCAACTATGGCGCGATGAGCGCGCTGGGTATCGAAAAGAAGCGGGCGCGCGTCTTCATTCCGCCGTTTGAGTGGTACAATGCTCAGATTGCAGCCTGGTGCAGGGAAGCGGGGGTACGGCTGGTGAATTTCACTCCGGGGACGCGGTCAAATGCAGACTATACGGTCCCGGGCACGGAGAACAACTACGTGAGCAGCGAGGAGATTGCGAAGAGCATCCTGAGCTACGAATCGTCCCACCCCCGGGGACTCAATGGGTACATCCTGCTTACGCATATCGGAACGGACCCGCGTCGGACCGACAAGTTCTACAAACGGCTCGACGGGATAATTGCAGAGTTGAAGCGCCGTGGCTACGAATTCCGCTCATTCGGGAGCGAATGAACGTTTACTGCCTCAACAAGCACTATCCTCCCATCCTCCACGAGGATGTCCACGACAGGTCCGGGTGCCATTGTGCTCATTTCGACGCTACACCCCCGCGACTCTGCGCTTGTATTCCTTCAGGGCTTCGTCCAACCGCTCCTTTGCCGTGGTGTCACCGGGAATGTTGTGGGAGGGGTGAATATACAGCTTGACCCCTCGATCCACGAGGATCTCCGCAACCGTCGTGATGGTCATCCAGACTGCTGTCACAAAGGCGATCGTGGATATTGGCCCGACCTTGTCCACATGGTTCTTCAACGGCACCGACGCATCCACATACGGGGTGCAGGAATCGACAACGACGTCCGCGATATCGAAGATCGTCTTTCCGCATGAATGGCGCGAGCGTTTCCCTTTGGCTTCGGATGCGGAGCCGAACACGATGACTTTCATTCCTCGCTTTTTCGATTCGAGCGCGATGTCGATATTCACGTTGTTGATCCCGGAATGCGAGAAGATCCACATGACATCACGGGGATCGAAATTGTATCCTTTCATGATTTCGACGCCGTATCCTTCCACCCGCTCGAGGAAGACGAACTGGTGCACCCCCATCTCACCGACGATCCTGGTAAAGAACGTGAGCGGGAGCTCGATCATCGGATGAAACCCGACAAATCCGCCGATACGGGGGTACATTTCCTCAACCGGCAGCGTCGCGTGACCGCACCCGAATGTGTGGACCCACCGGCCGGCCTGAATTGCATCGGCCATCAGCTCGGCAGCCTTCCGGATATTTTCGAGCTGGGATTGCTCGATCTCAGTCATCACCGTTCTTGCGTGCTGGAGCCATTGTAGTGCAAGCATCATCAGTCCTCAATTGCGTGTGAATGTGCGTGCATGGGAGAGACCTTCTGCCGTGCAGCAAGCATCAGCAGGAACATGATGCCGAGGCTCGCCAGGACAATCACGGGGAAGGAGCCGATGCCGTGAAGCTGCGCGATGATTCCCACGAGGTAGTTGAGCATCATGTTGCCAACGAGAGCGATCACCAGAGCGATGCTGAACGCAGTCCCCGAGAATCCGGCGTAGATATCTCCGATTGCACCGAGGATGACGGGAAAGACCGCGGCGAAACCGATGCCCAGGAGGACTAATGCAACAAGCGCGGCGGCGTAGGTGCTCGCCGACAGCAGCAGCACCCCTCCGATGAGTATCAGTCCGATGCTCACGAACAGCGCGCTCCACATCGAGAACGTCTTCAGCAGCCTGCCCAAGAAGAGGCGGGCAATGGTCAGGCCTGCGACGGAACAGGAAAGCGCAAAAAGGGCGTTCTCTGCGCTGGCATCGAGCCCGCGCTGTAAAAAGGTCGTGGTCCAGTTGTTGACCATCCCCTCCATGCCACTCTCAAAGAAGAGGATGAAGCCGAACAAGAGCAGGGTGGGATTCCTGACCAGAGAAATCCCCTTCGACAGTGGGAAGCCCTGCGCCTGTTTCGGGCTCGGGAACCTGGTGGTCAGGAAGAAGAGCGCGACGAGGAGGACTGCGACGCCGATCCCGGCTATGGTGGTCTCCCGGGTGACGGTTCTGGAGAGGAGCCCGAGCACGGCCGGCATGCCGAGTGCGCCGATGCCGAAGAACACACCGAGGAGGCTCAAGCCCGCACTCCTGCCGTTGGCGCTGATGTCAGCCACAAGGGCGTTGGTGGCGCCGTTCAGCACCCCACCGCCAAACCCGATGACGAAAACGGATGCCTGCAACAGGAGGAAGGCCTGGGTGAACGCGATCCCTTCGAGGCTCAGGAATACCAGGAGCGTGCAGACCACAAGGAGCATCTTGTACCCGTATCGGTCGACCACCGGACCGAACACCAGTGAACCGGCGAGGATCCCGAACGGCAGAAGTGATGCAAGCGAACCGGCAGCCACTTCGCTCAGTGCGAACTTCGAAGTCAGTGCAGGCAAAAGAGACCCGAGAGATATCATCACAATGCCAAACAGAAACATGCCGCCGCAAGCGGCAGCAAAAACCCGACGCCTGTTGTACATGGGTTCTCCTCTCAGGAATGATGTGAGAGACTCTGTAGCGCAAGGTACGCCGCCCCGTACATCCCGGCGTCGCTTCCCAGAAGCGACCCTTCAAGTTTCACTTTCCTGATGCTGATGGGCTGTGCCCACTTGCGGGCCTCGGCCATGATCGCGTCGAGGAACCTCAGCGCCGGTCCGAACACGCCGCCGCCGAAGATGATCTTTTCAGGGTTGAAGAGGCTCACCAGGTTTGCCGTCGCCATCCCCCAGAACTCAATGCTTTCGCCAAGGATTTTTTCCGCCAGAGGATCATGCGCATCAGCCGCTTCGAACACATCGCGGGCTGTAATCGCGGATCGTTCCTTTGACGCGAGCTCGCCCTTGTAGCTCACGTCATCGGCCAGATATTCACGGGCAACCTTTGCAATCCCCTCACCAGACGCATGGTACTCAAAACATCCGCATGAAACGTATTTCTGTATGAAGGGCCTGTCGAGAGCCGACCATCCGATTGCGCCGGCGATATCATGAGCGCCCCTCAGGATCTTCCCGTCTGTAAGAATGCCGGCGCCGATTCCCGTCCCCACGGCGAGGAAGATCGCATCCCTGCATCCCCGCGCGGCTCCCCTCCAGACCTCGCCCAGGATAGAGCACGCTCTGTCACTGTCGATGCCGATACGCATATCCCTCGCATCGAAGGCAGCGTGCATTTCATCCAGCAGAGGGTAGTCTTCCCATCCCGGGATATTCGGTGCCCACACCCTGCCGGTTCCGGAATAGCTGATACCCGGCACGCAGATACCGACGGCCTCGACGTGATGCCCGTCCGTTTTCGCATCGTCCCGAAGTTTCTTCGCCAGTCCGACAACAAGCGCTCCGACTTCATTCCCCTGCCGCCGTTCGAGAAGTGCCGTTTCCTTCCGGATCGTCGTCCCAGCCGCGTCGAAGAGCGCGGCGGCGATCTTTGTCCCGCCGAGATCCACCGCTATGACCGCCATGGCATGTGTCCCTGATTATCGATGGCTACAGAGTACACCAAAGAGAATGATGATGCAAGCACCTCACTTCAAAAGAACCAGCCGCTTCGTCTGCACAAAATCTCCTGCCTGCCCGCCATCTGTGTGGCGGGCTTGCCCTTCCGACAGAAGGTGGGCGCGGAGTGTGTAGATGTACACGCCGCTGGAGAACCTCGACCCGTCGAACTGGACCGCATGCCCTCCCGGAGCTTCCCGCTCGTTCACCAGCACAGCCACCTCGCGGCCGAGAAGGTCGTACACGACAAGCTCTACCTCACTGACTTCTGGCAACTGATACCTGACCACTGTCGTTGGGTTGAACGGATTCGGATAGTTCTGCGAAAGCACGAATTGATGCAGGAGACCCGAAGGTCCTTCCGTGACGGGCACCGTCGAAAGAAGCGCAACATCCACCCGTGTAGCGAGTGAATCATTGATAACCACATTCTGGACCGTGTCCGATCCATACCCAGGCGCCTGGACGATAATCGAGTACGTGCCAGGCAGAAGGAGACGATGGAAATCCCCCACGGTCGAATCGGTGA
>Ga0315275_10001534_pt1 | contig 20446 bp, 20 predicted proteins | sample YL17G03_0_MG_FD_205557 | JGI IMG/M metagenome (GOLD analysis project Ga0315275, IMG submission 205557) | Sediment microbial communities from Yellowstone Lake, YNP, Wyoming, USA - YL17G03_0 | ecosystem: Environmental > Aquatic > Freshwater > Lake > Sediment | place: USA: Wyoming | collected...
CCGGCCTCCGATGCGAGGCGCTTCGCAACGCTCTCATCGGCATGCCGGGCCGCTCTTCATTCATCAACTTGCATTCCACCTCAACCCTCCGGTACACTCAAAACCTGCGAAAGGCCAGTCGCGAAAGGAAACGGAAAATTAGTATACTGTCCTGAATTCTCCCAACAATCTGAGGAGGTATATCCTTATGCAATCTTCTTCTTTTGACCTTATGGCCAGCCTCATTGTTATCAAGAATCTTCAATGCCCGCTCGGATGCGCACTCGATCTGAACCAATCAGTTGCCGAGGCAAATGATTGTGTTAATGACGCCGCCGATATCGAAGGCTTCGACCCGATGGAACGAGTGTACCTTGTATACGACGATAAAGAACTAGTGGGCTGGGTCTCATATGACTGCTTTGAGGCCGGCAAGATGTTGTCCGACATTGCAATTGAGCAGATAAGTCCCTCATCCGTGTTGTCCGCCGATACCACTGCCCTTGAGGCGGTACAGATTTTCGCCACTTCAAAGATGCACTTCTTTTTTGTGCTTGATCACAGCCAGATTACTGGAACATTTATGTATAATGACCTCTATTTCGGGCTCCCTTTCAAGCTCTGTCTGTTCGCATTGACGTTGAGTCTTGAAGACAACGCCCTGAGACTACTATTGAAGAACCCCAAGGAATCCTGGGAGGCACTTTCACCAAATCGCAGAAAAAAAGCCGTGAAAGAATACAAAAAGCGTTTTGGAAACGATCCAGAAGCCAGGAAGCCGCCGCTGGGTGATCTGCTCCGATGCACAATGTTTTGTGACAAAGGGACAATCCTGAAGAAACGCAAGGACCTTCCTGGCACAAGCGGCAAGAAGGTCGAGAGTATTTTTCGTCGGGCCGAGAAGGTACGCAATGACTGCGCGCATACAAGCCCTGACCTCGAAACTGCCGTCCTTGACCGACACAAGTTGTATCAGTTCATACGGGATGTGAAAGAAACTATCGAGGCAATCCATTCGACGGTCCGGGAATAGAACCGGGACTTATCATCTTCCGCGAGTTCATAGGCGTGTGGTCATTACTAGTGGGGAGGAGGCCGAAATGACGGTGGGTTTCATCGTTTTGGTTATTGTAATAATCCTCTTGTGCTACATCCTAAGGAAGGAATGAACCGCTGAACCCGCATAGGTGAACAACTAGGCTTCTTCCTAAACAAAGGGTAGGATAGCGGGTCCGGCCGCAGGCCGCAACGCTTTTCCTTGACACTTCCGCTACGCCCCACCTATAGTGGCCCCTGGAAACCGGGGATGCCATGAAGATCGGCGTCATTTCCGACACGCACGACAACCTGCCGGCCATCGCCGCAGCGCTTCGCTATTTCGCGTCGGTCGGCGCGGATATTCTCCTGCACGCGGGCGACTACGTCGCCCCGTTCGCCCTCAAGCGCCTCCTCCAGGCGCGCCTCCCCGTCCACGGCGTCTTCGGCAACAACGACGGCGAGCGGGCCGGACTGACCCAACTCCTCCCGAACCTCTCCGACGGACCCCGACGCCTGGAACTCGACGGCAAGAAGGTCTGCCTCGTTCACGACGAGAAGCGGCTGAGCCACGAGGATTTCGAGGCCGCCGACATCGTCGTCATCGGCCATACGCACGAGACCAAGGTCGAATCGCGCGAGGGGCGGCTGGTCGTCAATCCCGGCGAGTGCGGCGGCTGGCTCTCAGGACGGTGCACCGTGGCCGTCATCCACACCGAGACCATGGCGGCCGACATCGAATCGGTTTACGAGCAAGCGAGGTTCTGACCATGAGGCGATCCATCCTACTGACGGCGCTGGCGGCCGGACTGGCCGCCTGCGGCTGCTACGGCCAGGTCCAACGGACCATCACCATCGCGTCCGAGCCCACGGGCGCCCTGTGCTGGCTCAACGACAACGAGGTCGGACGCACGCCCGTCACGGTGCCCTTCACGTGGTACGGGACGTACGGCGTGCGGCTGGAGTCGGCGGGTTACGAGCCGCTCGTCACGACGGCGAAGGTCTCGGCCCCCCCCTATGAGTGGATACCGCTGGACTTTTTCGCCGAGACTATCGTGCCGGGCATCCGGCACGACGATCACGAGTTCCGGTTCGCCCTGAAGAGGGCGGAGCCGGCGGACCCGACGCCCCTGCGTGAGCGGGCCGAGGGCCTCCGGCGCGACGGCCGGACGCCGGCGCCGTAAAGAAAGTTCCAAGTTCAAAGTTTTAAGTTCCAAGTTGAAAGTGAACAGCCTCACGTACGCGGTCTTCTTTCGTTAACTTGGAACTTGGAACTTTGAACTTGGAACTTTCTTTTCGGAACTTGGAACTTTCTTTTCAATGCCCCGATTCGGCGCCCACCTATCCATAGCCGGCCGCCCGCCTCGGGAGGGCGGCGTGGACCGCGCAGTCGAGCGGGCGCGGCGGATTCGAGCCGATTGTCTGCAACTCTTCGTCAAATCTCCATCGCAATGGCGGTTCGCGCCGCTCGAAGAGGAGGAAGTCGAGCGATTCCGCGCCGCGGCGCGCGAGGCCGCACTCACGCCCCTCGTCGGCCACGCGTCGTACCTGGTGAACCTCGCGAGCCCCGACGCAGCGCTCTACGAGAAGTCGCAGCGGTGCGTCCTCGAGGAATGGGACCGGGCCGAGCGGCTGGGTCTCGATTACCTCGTCCTCCATCCCGGCTCGCACACCGGGAGCGGCGCTGCGGCGGGCCTGGCGCGGATCGCCGTGGCCCTCGACTGGCTCCATCGCGAGCGGCCCGAGCACACGGCGCGCATCCTCCTCGAGACGACGGCCGGCGCCGGCGGCATCCTCTGCGGACGGTTCGAGCATTTTCGATATATCCTGGGGACGTGCGAGGCGTCGCCGCGCCTCGGCGTGGCGATTGACACGTGTCACCTCTTTGCCGCCGGGTACGATTTGCGAACGCGGGCGGCCATTGACGAGACGCTCGGCCGCCTGGACGAGATGGCGGGCCTGGCGCGGGTCAGGGTGGTCCACGCGAACGACTCGAAGGGCGACCTGGGGTCGGGCCTCGACCGGCACGAGCACATCGGCCGCGGGCGGCTCGGACGCGAGGCGTTTCGCCTCCTGGTGAATCACCCGGCCCTGGCCGCCCTCCCCTTCATCCTCGAAACGCCGAAGGAAGACGCGCGCGGCCGCAAGATGGACCCGGTGAACCTGCGGGCCCTTCGGGGACTTTTGTCCAACTACGACCGACCGAGACCGAATGACGAATGACGAATTTCGAATGTCGAATGAAAAAGGCAAGTCCGAAACTCTTCTTCGCCCGCCGAAGCAGCCAGCGGGCAGCGAAGAGCGGGTCCGAAACCCGCCCGCCTGGCCGGTTTCGTCATTGTCGTTTCGAATTTCATTCGTCATTCGGATTTCGTTCTTCGTCATTCATTCGTCATTCCTTCGGCGGCGGCTCTTTCGGCGCGCCTTTCTCGGCGGGCGGATACTGGTTGCCCACGAGGCCCTTTTCAGCGACGGGTTTTTCGGGGATCGCGAACTCAACCGTCACCGGTTCCTTCCGGTCCTCGGTGATGTCGAAGCCGCCGAGCGACGGCTCGAACTGCCAGCCCCACGTCTCGAGAGACGCCTTCGAGACGCGGAACCGATAGAGGACGCGCGTCCGGAAGGTCGTCCACGCGTCGTACTTTTTCTCATAATACCACTCTTCGATGCGCCAGGTGATCTCGTCGCCCTTGCGTCCGACGAAATCTTCATCCATGAGGAGCGCCACGAGGGCCACCGCCCGGCCCTGTACGGGTCCGGTGTAACTAGGATCGGCCGACCCGATGAGGCCGAGGTCACGGATCTTATTCTCGTAGCGCTTGACCTTGTGGATGATGTCGCGGATCGCCTGCCGATCGTCGTCCGTCAGCGCCCCCGCGGCGGGCGAGCCCAGGTCCTCGGTCCGGTACTCCGGCGGGATGAGGGCGTCGTAGTCCGAGAGTTTCGGCGACATGTCCACGCCCTCGAGGCGGCCCCACGGCGTCTTCACCACGAGGTCGTAGGTGCCGAGGCGCAAGGCCGCCGCCTCGAACGCGCCGGTCTTCGCGTCCACCTTCAGGGGGACCTTGAGGTCGGAGGCGCGGTCCCAGAGGTACGCCTCCAGGACGCGCTCGGGCGGCGTCAGGCGTCCGCGGATCGTGCGGCCGGGGGTCGGCTTGGCTTCATCCGGCTTGGCGGCCGGCTGCGCCTCGGCGACCGGCCCCGGCGCCGCGGCGGCGGGCGCTTGCGGATTCTCCGCCGCCAGGAGCGCCCACGATGCGACAAGGAGAGCCGCGCCCGTCACCGTTAAGACTGTCGAATAACGCATTCGCACGCCATATAAGGCCGACCCGACCGCCGAGCGTCTCCTTACTTGGACTCCGACATCTTTCGCATATCTTCTTCGGACACAAACTTGTACTCACCTCCGTTGTCGGCGGCAATCTGTTTCAAGACTTCTTCGCCGGTTCGGTAAAGGAATGCAATCGTGTGGACCTTGGCTTTGCCGCCAGCGTTCAAGCCTTTCACCACACCGACGACCAGTTTATCAAACTCCCCGTCGGTCAAGAGATAGATGGCGTCCGGCTTCAGTTCAAACGCGCGTTTCAACGCCTTCGAAGGGTCCGTTTCTCCCTGTGCGATGACGGCGTCAACGAACTCGAAGGCCAGTTTCTTGTTGCGTTCGGTGGCTTCGACGAGCCGGCGGGTCGGCATCTCGACGGGCGGACCGGACGAGTAGAAGATCACGTGGAACCACTTGTCCTCCGTGAGTTCGCCGATGGATTTCTTCAGTGCTTTCTTGACGTAATCAATGGAGTCGGTCATGCTGCCGGAGCGGTCAACGATATAGACGATCTTCGCGCCTGCGGCCGCAACGCCGAAGAACTCGGCCGGCTTCTCCGGCGGCTTGGAGACCTGGGGCGCGGGAGCGGCCGGCGCTTCCACCGGCTTTGGCGCCGGCTTGGCGGTCGAGGCTGGCGTCGCGGCGGGCTTATCAGGTTTCTCGGCGGGTTTAACCGGCGGCGGAGGCGGCGGCGGCGCCGCCTCGACCGTCATCGCGCGGGCCTTCTCAATGTTAAGCCGGAAGAATGCGTCCGCGGCCGACCAGCCGCGAACTCCCATGTTCATGCCCGGTTTCTGGACGCGTCCGCTCGTCGGCGTGAGCGGATTGGCCGCCGCCAGCCGACCCGTGAGCGACACCACGGCGCCCGGCCTGAGGTCGGCGATCGTCACCCCCTCGTTGCCCCTGTCGAGCACCGCCCGGACCTGGCACCGCGCCTCGCGCCCGTTGACCGGAACGTTGTGCTGAAGGCTGCCCACGAGGACCATTGAGCCGTCGGCCGAATGGGCGACGGAATCCACCGCGAACTCCGCCGTGATGGCGGCGCCTCCTAACGCGCGGGTGGCCCAGTCGTTGAACGCCTGCTCCTCAACGTCCGTCATTACGCCGGGCGGCATGAGACGCTCCGGCACGGACAAAAGAAGAGCCGCAATCGCGTCGGCGCCGGCCGCGGCCTGCTTCCCTGTCTGGGCATCGCGCGGAGGTGCGGATGTGGTCGGCGCCGCCGGAGCGCCGAAGGAGGCGTCCGAGACGGCCAGCCAAAGCACTCCCGACACGGCAAGGACAAGGACGGCCGCCCATCCAAGCGTTCGAGGTTGGCTCATGAGTTCGCCCCCTTGATTAAAGTGGTCCTCGGCGGACAGATTGTCCTCAATGGGTTGCGGCAAGTCAACAGCAACCGCGTGTCGGTATTGGCCTTGACGGCGCCGGCCTGCGGCATTATATTCTGCGGGCGCCCGGCATTGTCTGGCGTCCCTGGAAACGGCCTATGGCTAAGCATAAACCCCAACGGGCTTTGTTCGACCTTATGCGCGGCGCCCGCGCGCCTGAGCCGGTGCCGCCGGATGCCGCGAAGCCGGCGCCCGTCATCCGCCGCGTGCCCACGCCGAGCGGGACGATCATGCCGCCGGCCGCCGAGACCGGAGCGCCGCCGGCCGGCGCCCGCCCTGTGGTGTACCCGGTACAGGCTACCGGCCCTGTCTCGACGGGAACCGGCCGCGTGAGCGTCAGTCGCTTTCAACTTGTGGTCGCGGGCCTGGTGATCATCGGCCTACTGGGAACCAGTTTCACCCTCGGCCGCCTCAGCAGGCCTGAGATACCGCTGCCCGACGTCGAGAAAAAGCCGACATTCCCGGAAATTCGCACAGGCCCTGTAGCGCCGAACCTCGTGACCCCGACGCCAAGCCGGCCCGCGCCGTCCATAGGCAAGGTGGCCGGCCAGCCGCCCGTGGTGGCGCCCGAGCCGGTCGAGCCGGTGCGTCCGGCGATCCCCTCCAAAGGCCCGACCGCGCCGGCTCCGGCGCCGGCCACCGGTCCTCGATACCGCGTGCGCATCCTCCAACTGTCGGTTTCCCAGTCGCATGCGGTGGACCTGTTGCAGGATTTCCTGTCCGCGCGGGGCGTCGAGACCGACCTGGAGGCCCGCGGGGGCAATTACATCCTCTTTTCGCGAGAACAGTTCACGGACCCGAAGAAATCTGAGGAAGCGGCCGCGCAAATCAACAAGTTCCTGGCGGCCTTCGAGAAGGAAAAACGCATATCAACATCCAAGGACGCGTATTCCGTCAAGATGACAAAGGAGTGATCGGATGTCGCTCGATAAGAGCCTGAGAAGCCACGGGGCGCTGGCCCGGCACCGGAACGTGCTCAGCCGCACGGAACGCATCGAATTATTGAAAGATGCGGGCAAGTGGGACGATGAGAAGGACGTGTTCGGCCTGCCGAAGGTCGCGCACCGGAAGGTCACGACGAAGAAGATCAAGGTGGCCGCTGTCGCCGCGGAAGGTGCGGAGACCGCTGTGGCGGCGGGCGCCGAGGCGCCGGCCGAGGGCGCGACGCCGGCCGCAAAGGGCGCTCCGGCCAAGGCCGGACCGGCGGCGAAGGGCGCCCCGGCGAAGGCTGCGGCGGCCCCGAAGGCGGCCCCCGCGGCCAAAGGCCCCGCTCCGAAGGGCAAAGCCTGATCCTTGGACAGAGCCTATCCTAATAACCCGCCGTAGGCCCGAGGTCGAGCGAGGACGAGCCGGGCAAGGAGGCCGAAGCAGGCGATGCATGCGGAGAGCATCGCCGATGCAGGCCGACGCCGCACGGCGAAGCCGCAGCCGACCGAAGCCAGGCAGGTTATTAGGATAGGCTCCAGGGAGACCAGGCGTGGCCCGAAAGCAAGAGTGGTTGGCCGGGCGAATGGCCGGCGTTGACGCATCCGGCATCCGCAAGGTGTTCGACCTGGCCGCGAAGTTGACCAACCCCATAGACCTCAGCATCGGCCAGCCCGATTTCGACGTGCCGGAAGCGTGCAAGGATCGCGCGATCGAGGCGATCCGCGCCGGCCGCAACCGCTACACCGTGACCCAGGGCGACGCGGCACTACGCGAAGCCATCCTAGCCGACCTCCGCCGCGAGTTCGGCTCGTTCGACGGGCCGGTCCTCGTCACGAGCGGCGTATCGGGGGGAATACTCCTCGCGCTCCTGGCCACGGTCAACCCCGGCGACGAGGTCGTCATCTCCGATCCATACTTTGTTATGTACAAGCATCTCGTAAATCTCCTCGGCGCGAGGCCCGTCTTCGTGGACACGTATCCCGACTTCCGGCTGCGGGCGGACCGGCTGGAAGCCGCCGTCACCAACCGGACGCGGATGCTCATCCTCAACAGCCCGTGCAATCCAACGGGCGCGGTCCTCGCGAAAGACGAACTGGCCGCCGCCGTCGCCGTCGCCAAGCGCCGCGGCCTCCTGGTCATCGCGGACGAGTGTTACAACGCGTTCTGCTTCGACGGACCGTTCGCGAGCGCCTGGCCGCTATACGACCGCGTGATCCTCCTTCGCGGATTCTCGAAGACCTATGCGATGACGGGCTGGCGGCTGGGATACGCCGTCGGGCCGGCGCCGATTATCCAGGCGATGACGACGCTCCAGCAATACACGTTCGTCTGCGGGCCGGCGCCGCTCCAGGCCGGAGCGGTCCCGGCATTCGAGACGGACCCGTCCGGGCAAATCGCCGATTTCCGCGCGCGGCGGGACCTCATCTACGAAGGCCTGCGGGAGCGGTTTCGCGTCACTCGGCCGGGCGGCGCGTTCTACATTTTCCCCGAAGCGCCGGGCGGCTCGGGCACGAAGTTCGCCGAGCGGGCCGTCGCGGCGGGCGTCCTCATCATTCCCGGCGGCGTCTTCAGCCAGCGCGACACGCATTTCCGCATTGCCTATGCCGCCAAGCGCGAGACGCTGGAGCGCGGCATCGAAGCCCTGAACCGCCTGGCCCGTGAGACGAGCGAGTAGGCGGCCGGTGCTTTTTGGCTTGCAACGAGCCGCAGGGTCTGATAAATTTCGCATCCTTCACGGACGGGCGGCGGGTGCAAAAAGGTTTTGCAAGTCGCCGCCTTTCGGTTATACAATGGGCCTCTAAAGGGAACGATGAGATTCTATCTGGTTGACCGCATCCTGGAATTGGCGCCGCCCAAGCGGATCGTGGCGGTGAAGAATCTCAGCCTGGCGGAGGAGTACCTGGCCGACCATTTTCCGGCCTATCCGGTGCTTCCGGGCGTCCTGATGCTCGAGGCGCTGGTGCAGTCGGCGGCGTGGCTGGTGCGGGCCAGTACGGATTTCGAGAAAAGCGTGATCCTCGTGCGCGAGGTTCAGAACGTGCGGTACGGCACGTTCGTCCGCCCCGGCGGCCAGTTGGTCATGACCTTGGAGGCCGTCGAGATCGGGGCGAACCAGAGCCGGTTCAAGGCGACCGGCACGTGCGACGGCCAGCAGGCGGTCCAGGCCAAATTGACGCTCGAACATCTGAACGTTGCCGACGAGGATCCCGGCCGCGCTGAACTCGACGATCGGCTCCGGGCACATTGGCGCGAGCAGTTCCGGCTCATCGGAGGGCCCCAGGCCCTGGAGGGCCGGGCCGGCTCGTGAGGCGGACGCCGGGGGATGGCAACCGCCCGGAATCCTGAGGACGTTACACTTGTGAGGGAGGCGAAATCGCATGGCTCTGAGTCACGACGAGATCATGGAGAAGGTCCGCGAGGCCCTGGTTGACGCCCTCGGCGTGGATGAGGACGAAGTCGTCCCGACCGCGCGCGTCAGCGCCGACCTGGGTGCCGAGAGCATTGACTTCCTGGACATCGTCTTCCGCCTGGAGAAGGCTTTCAACATCAAGATTCCGCGGGGCGACCTGTTTCCGGACAACATCCTGACGAGCGAAGAGTTCGTGCAGAACGGGAAACTGACCGAGAAGGGCCTGGCGGAACTGAAAAGCCGCATGCCGCACGCCGACCTAGCCGAGTTTGAGAAGAACCCGAACGTGCAGGACATCGCCGACCTCTTTACGGTGGAGATGATCGTCCGGTATATCGAGACCAAACTGGGCAGCGCCGGCGCCTGACCGCCCGCCGCGGACACCGGGAGCCGGCCGGAACGGCCCGCCTGCGGCCGCGCGGCCGAGGATTCCTACTCCGAGCCGAGAGAGACCGGAGACCCGATGCGCTGGATATGGATTGATAAGTTCATCGAGTTCGAGCGCGGCCGGCGCGCCGTCGCCGTCAAGAGCGTCACCCTGGCCGAGGAGCACCTGAACGACCATTTTCCCGGCTATCCCATCCACCCGCCGACGCTCCTCATCGAGGGCATGGCCCAGACGGCGGGGGTCCTCGTGGGAGAGGCCGGCGATTTCCGCGAGAAGGTCATCCTTGCGAAGGTGGCGCGGGCGACGTTCCACCGCCACGTCCTGCCGGGAGACCAGGTCCGGTTCGAGGCCGTCGTCGAGGGCGAAGTCCGGCCCGAAGGCGCCTCGATCGCCGGCCGCATCACGTGCGGGCCGGACCTCGTGGCCGAGATCCAGATGATGTTCGCCCACCTCGACCAGTCGCGCACGCCCATCGAGGTCGGCCAGGAGAACTTCGTCTTCACCGAGGACCTCATCAGGATGCTGCGGCTGAGAAACCTGAACGAACTGAAGCCCCCGGCCGACCCGGCTCCGCCCCGCCCAGGGCGGGCTACGCCGGGGCGAAGCCCGGCCGGCGCCTAGGCGGAGACCGCGGTGAACCGGCGCGTCGTCATCACAGGACTCGGCGTGGTCAGCCCGGCCGGCATCGGCGCCGCGGCGCTGGCGGACGCCGTCCGCGCCGGCCGGTCCGCAGTCGGACCCGTGACGAAGTTCGACGCGTCGCGGTATCCCAGCCGCATCGCAGGCGAGGTCCGCGAGTTCGACCCCAGCGACGGCGTCCGAAAGGACCAGGGCCGCTACGTCAAGAAGATGGCCAAGGTCATGGCCGTTGACATCCAACTGGCCGTCGCCGCCGCCAACCTGGCCGTCCTCGACACGGGCCTTCCCCTGGGCGACGCCAAGGCCGACGAGGCGGTCCTGCCGACCATTGACCACACTCGCTTCGGGATGGTCTTCGGCACGGGGTTCATCCCGACGGAACTGGACGAACTGGCCGCGCCGACCGCCGCCTCCGTCCGGGACGGAAAGTTCAGCCTCAAGGGCTGGGGCTCGGACGGCATCCCGAAGATGTTCCCCCTGTGGCTCCTTAAGTATCTGCCGAACATGCACGCGTGTCACACGGGCATCCTCTGGGACGCAGAGGGTCCGTCGAACTCCCTGACGGTCAGCGACGCCGGCGGCCTCCTGGCGCTCGACGAGGCCTCGCGCATAATCGCGCGCGGCGCAGCCGACTGGATGCTGGCCGGGGGCGCCGAGAGCCGCGTCAATCCCGTGCTGATGATGCGATATTGCCTGCTCGGGCGCCTGGCGACGGCCAACGACAGGCCGGCCGCCGCCTCGCGGCCGTTCGACCTCGGCCGGACGGGCCACGTTGCGGCCGAGGGCGCCGCGGTCCTCGTTCTGGAGGCCCGCGAGGCGGCCGAGAAACGCGTGGCTCGCATCTACGGCGAGGTCCTCGGCACAGGGGCGGCCTGCACTACGGCTGGGGTCAACGCGTGCGACGCGGACGGCCGCGCGGTCGCCCTGGCGGTCCGACAGGCGCTGGCGGCTGCGGGCATCGAGCCGCGCGACCTCGGGGCCGTCATCGCTCATGGGCCGGCGCTGGCGATGCACGACCGAAGCGAAGCGGCGGGCCTTGCGGCAGCGCTCGGCCAGGCCGCCAAGTCCGTCCCGGTCACGGCCATGAAGGGCGTGACGGGCAACATGGGCGCCGCCAGCGGCCTGGCGGAGTTGGCTGCGATCTCGCTCCTGGCGCGCGACGGCCGCCTGCCGCCCATCCTCAACTGCGAGCGCCCCGACGCCGAGGCCGGACTGAACTTCGTTATCGGGAAACCCGCGGCGATGGTCCGCGACACGGTCCTCGCCACGACCAACGCGATCGGCGGCCAGGCGGCCGCGGCGGTCGTCCGGCTGATTCGGGCGTCTTGAACCTGGATTTTTTAGCGCCTCGCCTGCTACTCTGCGAAGCGCGAGACGGAGGCAGTCGCGTGGGTCGCTTATGAAACGTCGCATAGTCATCACGGGAATGGGTTCGGTCACGCCCCTCGGCCTTACGGTCGAGGAGACGTGGGCGAACCTGCTGGCCGGCAAGAGCGGCATCCGCCCCATCCACATCTTCGACGCCGAGACGTTTCCGACGACGTTTGCGGCCCAGGTGCCGGACTTCGACGTCGCTCCCTACGTCAAGGACCCGGCGGCCTATGCGAAAGCCGGCCGCAACATCCGCTTCGCCATGGCCGCGGCGCGCATGGCCTGGCAGGACGCGCGCCTCAAGGCCGGCGCCTTCGACCCGGAGCGGACGGCCATCTACCTCGGCAGCGGCGAAGGCATCCTAGACTTCTTCACGCTGGCCGATTCGATCCTGGCGGGCCTCGGCCCCGACGGCAAAGTGAGCGCCGTCGGGTTCGCCGAGGTGGGCTTCAAGCGGTTCGACGCCCTGCGCGAACTCGAGCAGGAACCCAACATGCCGGCCAACCACCTGGCCGCAGAGTACGGCATCGCCGGCCCGAACTATTCCTGCCTGACCGCCTGCGCCGCAAGCACACAGGCCATCGGCGAGTCCATGGACCTCATTTGCACGGGGCGGGTGGACATGGTGATGGCGGGCGGCACGCACTCGATGATCCATCCGCTGGGCGTCACGGGCTTCAACCTCCTGACGGCCATCTCGACCGAGCACAAGGACGAGCCGTGGCGGGCCAGCCGCCCGTTCGACCGCGACCGGGCCGGTTTCGTCCTCGGCGAAGGTTCCACGGTGATGATCCTGGAGGAACTCGGCCGCGCTCAGGCCCGCGGCGCTCGAATCTGGGCCGAACTCGTCGGTTTCGGGTCCAGCGCGGACGCCTACCGGATGACCGACATCCATCCGGAGGGCCGGGGCCCAGCGGCGGCGATGCGCGCCGCGCTGGCCGACGCAGGCATCGGCGCCGACGTCATTGACTACATCAGCGCCCACGGCACAGGCACCACCGAGAACGACAAGGTCGAGACCATGGCCGTTAAGATGGTGTTCGGCCCGCGGGCGCACCAGGTGCCGATGTCGAGCGTCAAGAGCACGCTGGGGCACTTGATTGCGGCCGCGGGGGCGACGGAACTGGCGACGTGCGTCCTGGCGATCAGGGACCAGGTCCTGCCGCCCACCATGAACCTCGATACGCCCGACCCGCAGTGCGACCTGGACTACGTCCCCAACGCCGCCCGCAAGGCCAGGGTCGAGGTGTGCCTGTCGAACTCGTTCGGGTTCGGAGGACAGAACGATTCGCTGGTGGTCCGCCGGTTCGTGGCCTGAGGCGGGCGGCGGGTCGAGGGTGGCATGGTCACGCCGTGCCTCTGCGTGACCATGCGAACGTTCGGAGCACATGGCCACGCAACTGCAAGGCGTGGCCATGCCACCCAGCCTCAACAAGCGGAGGGCAGGCGATGGGGGCGATGATGGGTGCGGCCATCTGGTTCGCCCAGGAAGCGTCCGGCGGCGGGTCGCCGAGCCATTTCTGGGCCATCCTCGTGGTCGGCCTCATCGTGGTCCTGGCCGTCCTGGCGCTCGTGGTCATCGCCAAGTATCTACGTACCGGAATTAATCTGTTTCTTGACACCCCCCTTCCCGTGACGGCCACGCTCCAGGATTACACGCCCCCGGAGGGCGAGATCATCACGTTTCCGAGCCTGGAGGGGCGGAGTCTGCGCGGCATGTTCATTGACAGGCCGGCGGGCCTCTCGGACCGCGGCACGGTGATCTTCTGCCACGAGTTCGGCAGCGACATGATGAGCGCTGGCCGATACGCCTGGCCGCTCGTGGCGGCGGGGTACACGGTGTTCACGTTCGACTTCCGGGGGCACGGGCGCAGTTTCACGTCGCCGCACTACGAGCCGCGATATTGGCCGTCGAACCACGAAGTCAACGACATCCTTGCGGCCATCGCGCTGGTGGAGAGCAGGCGCGACGTGGAGGGTCGCGGCGTCGGCCTCCTGGGCGTGAGCCGCGGCGCGAGCGCCGCCGTCATGGCCGCCGCCATACACCCGGCCGTCCGGTGCCTGGCGCTGGACGGCGTGTTCTCGACGGACTTTTCCATTGACGAACTGATGAAGCGGTGGGCCCAGATCTTCGCGCGGATAGACCTCGCGCGCGCCGACCGGACTGCCTCGGTCTACCGGGGATTCCGGGCCCTGATGATCTTCTACGTCGAACTGAAGAGCCGGTGCCGGTTTCCGAGCGCGCGGCGGGCGCTAGGGAAACTCGACTCCACCCCCATCCTCTTCATCCAGGGCGAGCGCGACACCTATGTCCGCCCCGAGCAGACCCGCGTCCTCGTGGACCTGAAGCCCGGAGACAAGGAACTCTGGATCTGCCCCGGCGCCAAGCACAACCAGGCCGTGGCGACCGATCCGAAGACGTACGCCCGGAAACTGACCGAGTTCTTCAACCGCTGCCTGGCGCCCGAAGGCCGGGAGGCCGACCCGTCCTCCGTAGCGCGAGCGCCGCTCGCGCGGAGGGAGGAACCGGACGCCCGGCGGATGATCCTGCCATGAAAACGTCGCTTGCCATCCGCCTGCAACGCCTCCTCTGGGCGCCCCTTCGCCTGGGGGCGAACCTGCACGTTCGCCGATGGACGGAGGCGGTCCGCCGGTCGCCGGAGGTCCAGGCCCGACGGCTAAGGGAAATCCTCGGGGACCTGGCCGAGACCGACTTCGGCCGCCAATTCGGCCTGGCGCGGGTCCGGACCATCGAGGACCTGCGCAAGGCCCTCCCGATCGCCGGCTACGAGCGCGTCGCACCGTACATCGAGCGGCTGAAGGCCGGCCACGCCGAGGCCCTCTTCCCGCGCGGCACGCGGATCCACATGTTCGCGCTGACGAGCGGCACGACCGGCGCGCCCAAGGCCATTCCCGTCACTGACAAGGGCTTGGAGGCCTACCGCGAGGGTTGGCACCTTTGGGGCGCCAGTGCCCTCAACGACCATTTCGACGCCTTCGGCGCGCCGGTTCTCCAAATCACCAGTCGCATGGACGAGAACGTGACGCCCTCCGGCATCCCGGCCGGGGCGATATCGGGGCTGACGGCCCATGCCCAGAGGCGGATCATCCGGCGATCCTACGTGATGCCTCCCGAAGCATCCAGGGCATCCGACACCGCGGCCAAATATTACCTGGCGTCGCGCCTTGGCCTCACCGTGCGGCGGGTCATGCCGGTGACGGCCAACCCGAGCACGCTGCTCGGCCTGGCCCAAGCGATGGACGAACGCAAGGAGCAGTTGATCCGTGACGTGGCGGACGGGACGCTGGCGGCGGCGCTTGCGCTGGACCGGTCGAGTCGCCGGCGGATCGAGGAGCGTCTGGCCCCCATGCCGCGGCGGGCCCGCCACCTAGAGGACGTCATCAAGCGAACCGGGCGTCTGTATCCGAAGGACGCGTGGGAACTCCCGCTCATCGCCACGTGGAAAGGCGGCACCCTGGCCCTTTACTTGCGTGAGATGCCCTTGTACTGGGGCCCGGCGCCGGTCCGCGACATCGGCCTTGTCGCGTCCGAAGGGCGGTTCTCGATCCCCCTTCAGACAGACGGCAGCGCCGGCGTCCTGGAGGTCGCGGGCAACTTCTACGAGTTCGTGCCGGAAAGCGAGATCGAGTCGCCGGAGCCGACCGCCCTCCTCGCGCACGAGGTCGAGGTCGGCCGCAGGTATTTTCTAATCCTGACGACGCCCGGCGGCCTGGTGCGCTACCACATCAGCGACCTCGTGCAGGTCGTCAGCCTCATGGGGCCGACCCCCCTCATCGAGTTCCTCAACAAGGGCGAGCACGTCTCGAACCTGACGGGCGAGAAGATTACGGAGTTCCAGGTCACCAGCGCCATAAACGCCGCGCTCGACCGGCTGGACCTGCCGGTCCGGAACTACTGCCTGGCGCCGACGTGGGACCGCGTGCCATATTACAGCCTCCTCGTGGAAGATTGCGACGTGCCGGCGCAGCGCGCGCCGCATCTTGCGGCCGCCGTTGACAAGGCCCTTCGGGAGCGTAACATTGAATACGAGTCGAAACGCGCGAGCGGCCGCCTCCGCGGCATCCGCGTCAAGACCATTCCGGCCGGCTCCTGGCGGACGTTCGACGCGCAGGCCGTTGCAGTGCGCGGCGGGCGCGTCGAACAATACAAGCACAAGTTCCTCGTGAACAAGGTTGACTTCGAGCGCCGGTTCGACGTCTGCGGGTGCTGGGCGCCGCCCGAGGAAGGATCGCCATAGCGATGCGGCTGAAGGTGATAGCCTGCGAGGTGGTCTCGCGGGAACTATACTGGTGTGCGGCACGCGCGCGGCGGGCCGTGGACCTCACGCTCCTCGAACAAGGTCTGCACGACAACAGCGACCTTTGCCGCCGGCGGCTCCAGGAACTTATTGACGCCGCCGGGCCGGACCGCTACGACGCGCTGGTGCTCGGCTACGGCCTGTGCAACAACAGCCTGGCCGGCATCCGGGCAGGGCGAATCCGCATGGTCATTCCGCGGGCGCACGATTGCATCACGCTCCTCCTCGGTTCAAAGGAGCGGTACGCGCGGCTGTTCGCCGAGTCGCCCGGCACGTACTGGTTTTCGAGCGGCTGGATGGAGTCCTGGGAGGGCGGCGGCGAGCGGGCCGAGCCGCGACAAAACAGCGGCCTCGGACCGACATACCGCGCACTCGACCATGGCGCCCTTGCCGCCAAGTACGGCGAGGATAATGCGAAGTATCTCGAAGACTTTATGAGCCACTGGGAAGACCATTACACGCGCGGCGTACTGATTCAGTTCGACTTCGACCGGCACCTGGGCCTCGCGTCCAAGGTCGAAGCCATCTGCCGCGAGAAACTTTGGCAGTTCGCGACCGTCGAGGGCGACCTCGGCCTGCTCCAGGCGGGTCTCGACGGCCCGTGGGACGCCGACCGGTTCCTCGTCGTCGAACCGGGCCGGACCGTCCGCCCCTCCTACGATGACGGCGTCCTGGCCTGCGGACCCGGGATGTGCACAGTCCAGGCCGGTCGGCCCCAGGAGCCGCCCTCGTGAATCAGGTGCTGGAGATCATCCGCCTTCTTGGCCTCGCGAAGGCCGGCCGCATCAAACGCCGCTTCGATGAAGCCCTGCCCCACGTCCGCGGCTACGCAGTGTGCTCGTGCCTGTGGGCGCTCCTGGAGACGGGCGCCCTGGACGAGATCCTCGCGGGGAAGTCAGTCGAGGTCGAGCAACTTGCCGCCGGAAAGGCGCTCGACCGGCACGTCCTCGCGAGCATCCTCGAGTACCTCGACGGCCTCAGCATGGTGCGCTTCGAGGGAGGCCGCGTGTCGGCCCTCCCGCGGCTCCGCCGCCTCATGGACGAGCCGCGAGGCTTCTTCGAGTTGACCTACGCGTACGCGCCGGTGTTCGGGCGGCTGCGCGACCTCCTGGCGGGCAAGTTGAAGTATCCGCGAGACGTCCAGCGCATCGGGAAGTACGTCGGCCGCGGCAGCGGTCAACTCTGCCGCACCCTTCCATACCCGGTCCTGGCCGACATGCTCCGCCGCCACGGCGCGCGGCTGGTGCTGGACCTGGGCTGCGGCGACCTGGCGTTCCTTTTCTACGCGTGCGAGGCGGCGCCGGGCCTGCGCGGCATAGGCATTGACATGGACGGGCCGACGGTCGCGTACGCCGGGGAAGTCCTGGCGTCCTCGCCTCACGCCGCTGCAATCGAGGTCCGCCGGGCGGACATGTTCGACCTGGGGGCCCTTGCGCGCGAGCGGCCCGACGTGGACGCCGTCACGGCCGTGGACACGTATCACGAATACCTGGCGGAGGGCGAGGCGAAGATCGTCGGCCTCCTCAAGGATCTCCGGGTCGAGTTCCCGAAGGCCCTGCTCTACGTGGGCGAGTTCTGCAAACAGCCCCACGAAAAACTCCGGCGACGCCCCACGGCCTTCCTCGAACACCACCTCTACCACGACCTGACGAACCAGACGATCGCCGATGCGGCCCGGTGGCGGGCGATGTTCGCCGCGGCGGACCTCCAGGTCGTCGAAGAGAAGGTCTTCGACATGGTCGGCCACGGATACTTCGTCCTGCGCTAAGAGGCTGTTTCATTACCCCCTCTCCCTCGATGGGAGATGGATAGGGTGACATGGTCACGCTGTGCCTTTGCGTGACCATGCGAACGTTCGGAGCACATGGCCACGCAACTACAAAGCGTGGCCATGCCACCCCGCCAGGGGAGAGGGGATATAGAACAGATTCTAAAGGTCGCGGATGGCGCGCGTCGGTATCTACGAATCGGATTACGAGCATATCGAGAGGGCCGTGGAGCGCGCCTTCGAGGCCCACGGACCGCCCGTGGCCGGACGGTCGGTCCTCCTGAAGCCCAACATCCTGGGGGCCGCGCCGCCCGAGCGGCACGTCAACACGCATCCGAGCCTCGTCCGCGCCGCGATCCGCGCCCTTCGGCGGCGCGGCACCGCGCGCATCATGGTCGGCGACAATTCCGGCATGATGGCCTACGGGTCGAACGAGGACGCGGCCCGGACGGCCGGCATCCTGGCCGTCGCGGGGGACTATTACGTCAACCTCGGCGCCGATCCCGTCCGTGTGCCGGTCCGGTCCTTGTTGAGACCGGACCCGTATGGGTCCTTGTTGAGACCGGACCCGTATGGGTCGGCCTTTGCGGCGGAACTCGCGTTCTCGCGCCAGGTCCTTGAGGCGGATGTCCTCGTGAGCCTGCCGAAAATGAAAACGCACGTGGCCACCGGCATCACCGGGGCCGTCAAGAACTCCTTCGGGCACCTCGTGGGCGCCGAGAAGACGCGGCTGCACCGCGAGGCCCGCGGCCCGGAGAACTTCGCCCAGGCCGTGGTTGACGTGTTCCAGGTGCGCCGGCCGGACCTCGTGATCCTCGACGCGGTGGTCGCGATGGAGGGCCAAGGCCCCTCCGGCGGCCGGCCGCGACAGGTCGGACGAGTCCTTGCGTCCTCAAGCGCCGTGGCCCTCGACACCGTGATGGCCACGATGATGGGCCTCGAGCCGCGGAGGGTGCCCATGCTGCGGATCGCAGAGGGTCGCGGCCTCGGCCCGGCCGACCTTGCGGCCATCGCGGTGGAAGGACCGCTCGAAGTCGTGCCGCGGTTCTCTTGTCCCCCCATCGGCATGGGCCTCGGGGCGCTCGTAAGCCGCATAGGCGCAACTTTTCTACCGCCGTGGCCGAAGACGAGGTACGAGCGATGCGTCAAGTGCGGCTCGTGCGTCCAGGCGTGCCCCGTGGAGGCCATCGCGATGGCCGACCGCGGCCCCGTGATTGATTACGGCCGGTGCATCCGCTGCTTCTGCTGCCACGAGATGTGCCGCTACGAGGCGATGGACCTCGGCCGGCGGCTGCGGTTCGGGCGACGCGGACGTTAGAGCATCGGGTGGCATGGTCACGCCTTGCCTTTGCGTGACCATGCAATCGCTACGCGGTTCGAGGCGGATGTGACCGTAGGCCGCAACGCGTTGCGGCCTACCCGCTGTGAAATGTCTAATGACCAAGCACCAATGACCAATCAAACGGCAATGACTAAACAGCAATGCCCAAGCCGCTCGTAGTCGCGGCGCAGCCGCGATTGGGCATTAGGCATTATAGTTTGATTGGACATTGGTGTCTGGGCATTGGTCATTGTTGTTAAAAAAGAGCGGTCCCGACTTCTCGGGACCGCCCCTTGCGCCTGCGAAATAAAACGTTACGAAACCTTACGGAACCAGGAACGAATCGTTGCGAATGGCTGCATCCAGTTGCGTTGTGCCGCCGGTGCCGGTGGTGTCATTGTAGGAAGCCCCATCCGCGCCGGCCTCGAGTTTACCCGTCAAGGCGGTCCCCGTGTCCGTGGGGAGCACGTCCACGGCCGTCCCCGACGCTTTGGTCCAGATGTTGTCGTACATGACGCCGCAGTACGGATTGTTCTGGAACTCGACGTGGCCGTCGAGGTACAGGACGTTCTGCCCCTTGAAATTGTGGTTCGGGCTGTTCAACTTCCACTTACTGGTTGAAGGGCTAGTAATCTCTCCCCAACCGGGCGTCTCGTAGTTGATTGTTTTACCGGCGGGGGCGTACTCTTGAACGGCGGTATCTTGATCATACCTCTGCGGGTTCACATCGGCTGCAACGACAAGGCCGGGCGACGCCGACGAAGACAACTTGTACGGACCCGCGACGTTCTGATAGGAATAACTGACGTTCTCCGGTTTCCAGAAGTCGCGGACCTTGGTGTAATCGGCCACGCTCTTGTCGCCCGTGTGGCTGCCCTGTGATGGGCAGACAAAGACATCCGGATTCTCGGCCATTTTCGTACTGACCAGCAGCCAGAAGTTGGCCGTGTTGGACTCGATTGCATTGCCCGGAATATTAGTGCCGTCTGTGGTGTTGCGTGTTCCGCCAATGTTCGCCCACTTGGCCGAAGAGTCCGTCGCCAACAAGTCCGGGTACGCCTGCTTGTTGCCGGCTGCAAACGCCTGGCACGCCGTGCCGATCTGCTTCAGGTTGTTGGCGCACGACACGCGCTTGGCCAGTTCCAACGCGCCGAACAATGCCGGCAGCAGGATCGCGATCAACATGCCGATGATCGTGATCACGACCAGCAGTTCGACGAGCGTAAATCCTTTGCGTTTCATGGTTACGTCCTCCGATTCGTTTGGCGCCCCACCGGCGCCGGTGATGAGAATGGATAATACCAATTAACTGACGCTACCAACCGACACTAGAGTTTTGGGGTTCGCAGGTCTCCTTTTCCTCCCTCTTTACCAGGATAACACCTTATTTGCTGTCCGCAGGCGCGCTTCCAAATATATTATCGCCTACGGGCTATTGCCTGTCAAACAAAACAACATTGTGGCGGCCTGGCCGCGTCCCGAAAGCGGGTGGAAATTGGGTGGTGAAAAAACGGCGTTTCCCTATCTTCGGAGCCCAGTTGTTCGCAAGCAAATGGGACCGGGGGGAAGGAGAAACGCC
>Ga0315275_10001535_pt1 | contig 20442 bp, 15 predicted proteins | sample YL17G03_0_MG_FD_205557 | JGI IMG/M metagenome (GOLD analysis project Ga0315275, IMG submission 205557) | Sediment microbial communities from Yellowstone Lake, YNP, Wyoming, USA - YL17G03_0 | ecosystem: Environmental > Aquatic > Freshwater > Lake > Sediment | place: USA: Wyoming | collected...
TTGTGTTTATGTGGGTCTATTTTCATATTATTTTCTCCTTTAGTTTAAAATTCATGAAACTAGTTGGTAAGAGAACTAAATAAAAGCTAAGTGTATGAAATCGTAAAATTTCTTTGATTTTCATCTTATTTTTAGTGTCTCCTACTTTAATTTCCTTTGGCATAGTTTTAGGATTTGTAAAACTAAGTCGTTATTTTTTATATATCTCTGGGATAAATCTTAGGAGCAGAAAAAACCTACAGAATTAGACAAAAAGTATGCAAGCCTGTAGAGGGATTTAAACCCCCGACCCCCTGCTTACAAGGCAGGTGCTCTATCACTGAGCTATACAGGCATAAATATGCTAAAAAAAGAGCGTTTAAAAGAGTTTTGTTTTTCTGCCATATATATAAGAAATACATTAAACTAAGTTTATGCTTTGAATATCCTGTCCAGCAATTCTATTAAGATATCTAGAAATATCTCTCCAGAATCTTATTCTTGCTATTTTTTTAGCTCTCTTGATAACCCCTTTATTTTCTCTTTCCCTATGAACATAATCCTCTTCTCCAGAAAAAAATTCATATAACTCGCACTCTCTTTTTACTCCCGAGTCAATAAAACAAATTTTATCCACACTCCAATCTTTTCGTTCATAAGCATTTCGTCTATACTGCGAACAAATTCCCCTCCATTCACATCCAGCCATGTTTTTTAATAAAATTTTAGTTAATGCAATAAAGCGAAGAACGCAGTGATAAGCATTGTCCAATTTATTACATTAATTAAATTTCCCCCTGATAATATTTATTCCTCCTCAATAATCTCCACTTTTTTGTCAGCCTGCAAAATTTCAGCAATCTCTTTTTCCATGTTCGCAATCTCCCCTTTTTCAAAAGGCCCTATAGGCTCCCCATTTAACCCTATAAATTCACTTACTGCTTCAAGAAATCTGACAAGCTTGAATTTATTTTCTTCTGGCTTTCCTTTCTTTAAATCTTCCAAACTTCTCTCTGCTTTTTTCAAGCTCTGAACAATATCATCAAACAGCTGTTTCTCAAATCCAGAAAGATTTTCAAAATCTCTTTTGCTGATTCCTGTCTCAGATGCAACAAAAGCAAGATTCAAAATTTTTCTTCTTCTCCTTAACAAAAGCTCCTTGAATATAGCAATTGCATTTTCCAGCTTCTTCTTGTTCTTGATGGCAATATCCATAAACAAATCATCTTCCTTCTCCGCAAACTCCTTCTTGTCCTTGAAGTACTCTGCAACCTGCTCAAAAAAATCTTTAGGCAGCTGCTGCAGTTCCTCAGAATATCTTTCCTTCCTCAAAGCCTCGTACAAGTCATTATAAGTTATCATAAAATTTTTGTTTGTTTTTTTAAATTTTAGGAGACAGAAATTCTGCAGAATTTCTGTATCATATTTCAATAACCCCAAAAAAACTCAGTTTAAAAGAATTATTGTGCTTTGTTTTCAATCCGTTATAAATCAATTATTTTATAAATCCCCTAAAACTAGTATACTTATGTTCGGATTTTTAAAGGATAAATTAAAAAATTGGGTTAAAAAAGCAGCTCCTGAAGAAGAAGTTGAAGAAATAGACATAGAGAAAACTGAAGAAACCAAATCTAAAGAAAAGGGGGAAAAAGGGAAAAAGGAAAAGAAAGAGAAAACCAAACCAGAAAAAAAGCCAGCTAAAGAAGAAAAGAAGGAAAAACCTTCAAAAGAAGCTGAAAAAAAGAAGGAAAAGAAAAAAGCCACAATAGAAGAAGACATAGAAGAAGAACTTGAGGAAGAAAAACCAGAAGAATCATTCATTGAAAGACATAATAGGGGAGTAGAAAAAGAGAAGGAAGAAGAAAAGATAGAAGAAAAACTTGAAGAAGAGAAAGCAGAAGAATTAGAAAAAGAGAAAGAAGCAAAAGAACAGGATAAAGAGGCTGAAGAAGAGAAAGCAGAAGAATTTGAAGAAGAAGTTGAAGAGGAAAAAGAAATTGAGATAGTTGAAAAAGAAACTCCAGAAGAAAAAGAAGAGGAAGAGAAAGCTGAAACCAAAATAATTCCAGAAAAAGAAACTCCAGAAGAAAAATCAAAGGAAAAATTCAGTTTCAAAAAATTCTTTGGATTTGGAAAAAAAGAGCAAAAAATTGAACAGGAACGTGCTGTTACAGATAGAATCTGGGAAGACATAAAAGAGACAGAGGAAAAATTCGTGAAGGAAAAAGAAGAAAGAGAGGAAAAATCTGTTCTTTCATTTTTTAAAAGAAAATTCACGCAGGAAAAATTTGATTCCCTCTTCCCAGAACTGGAAACAGCCCTGCTTCAGAGCAATGTCTCTCTAAAAGTTGTTGATGAAATCAGGAAAAAACTCGAAAAAGAAGTTGTAAATCAAAATATCTCTGAGGATGATTTGGAAAAAAAGCTGAAAATTATTATTGAATCTCTTTTGCTGGATCCTCCAGATATAATTTCAGAAATAAAATCCAAGATAAAAAAGAAATCCCCTTTTGTAATCTCCTTCGTGGGAATAAATGGAAGTGGAAAAACAACAACAATTGCAAAATTTGCCAATCTTCTTAAAAAAGAAAACCTCTCTGTATGTTTGGCAGCAGCAGACACATTTCGTTCAGCAGCAATTGAACAGCTCTCACAGCATGCAGAAAGACTGGAAGTTCCAATAATAAAGAAAGATTATGGAGCAGACCCTGCTTCAGTTGGATTTGATGCAATTGCATATGCAAAAAAACACAAAATAGATGTGGTTTTAATAGATACAGCAGGAAGAATGCAGACTAAAGATAGTTTAATGAAAGAAATGGAAAAAATAATGCGTGTATGCTCTCCTGACATGAAAATTTTTGTTGGAGAAAGCATAACGGGAAATGACGCGACAGAGCAGGCAGCTGCTTTCAATGAATCCATCTCAATAGACGGCTTAATCCTCTCAAAAGCAGATGTAGATGATAAAGGCGGGACAGCTCTTTCTGTTTCATTCATAACAGGAAAACCAATTCTTTTCTTGGGAACAGGGCAAACTTACGATGATCTTGAATTGTTTGACAAGGAAAAAATTATGAAAAATCTTGGCTTGTAAAACATTTATGCTTACGCAAGATAATATTAACTTTCAATAAAATAATAAACAATAAAATTAAACCGATAACTTAACTTGCCAAAATGAGCGGGACTTGTTGAGCAAATCTTATTTTCATTTGGCATTAACAATATTCTCTTATAATATAAACCAAAACTCATAAAAACCCACTTTTCTTGATTTTTTTATGCTTGAAAAATTATCAGAAACACTGAAAAACAGTTTTAAAAAAATCACAAATTCAATATTTGTAGATAAGAAACTCATAGATGGAATCATAAAAGACCTTCAGCGTGCTTTAATAGAAGCTGATGTGAACGTAGACCTTGTTTTTCAGTTATCTCAGAAAATTCGCCAGTTAGCAATTGATGAAAGCATAAAAGGAATTGAAAAAAAGGAACAGCTCATTAAACTGATACATGACCAAATCCTCCTCTTATTAGGAGAAAAGAAAGAACTTAAACTTGGAAGCAAAACCAAAATAATGTTTCTTGGCTTGTATGGAAGCGGAAAAACAACAACAATTGCAAAACTTGCTTTCTATTATGCAAAAAGAGGAAAGAAAGTTGCCTGTCTTGGACTTGACACACAGCGTCCTGCTGCAATGGACCAGCTCGAACAGATGGCAGCAAAGGCAAAAGTCCCTGTCTTCATAGACAAGAATGAAAAAAATCCTCTAAAAATCTATGAAAAATACAAAAAAGAACTGGAAGATTTTGACCTTGTCTTTATAGATACTGCTGGACGTGATTCACTAAATGAAGAACTGATAAAAGAAATAAAAAATATAGAAAAAGCAACAAAACCAGATTACAGAATTTTGATAATGCCTGCAGACATAGGGCAGGCTGCAAAAAAACAAACGCAAGAATTTCAAAAAGCACTCTCAATCGACGGAGTTGTGATAACAAGAATGGATGGAACAGGAAAAGCAGGAGGTGCTTTGACAGCTTGCGCAGAAACTCATGCTCCTGTCTTCTTCATTGGCACAGGAGAAAAAATTCACGAAATAGAAACATTTGACCCAACTTCATTCATCTCACGTCTTCTCGGCCTTGGAGATTTGGAAGGTTTGCTTGAAAAAGTTAAATCAGCTACAACAGAAGAGCAGCAAAAAGACATGGAAGAAAAACTAAAAGAAGGCAAATTCACTCTTCGTGATTTGCAGTCTCAGCTTGACTCAATGAATCAGCTAGGTAGTTTTGACAAGTTAATGGGCATGATTCCGGGTCTTGGACAGGCAAAAGTCCCAAAGGATGTCATGGAAAAACAGGAAGGAAAAATGAAAAGATGGAAATCAGCAATCTCAAGCATGACTGAAGAAGAAATTGAAAATCCAATCTTATTTGACAAACAAACTTCAAGAATTGCAAGAGTCGCAAAAGGAAGCGGAACAACAACTTCTGAAATTCGTGAATTGCTAAAGCAATATAAACTTTTGAATGATATGGTTCGTGGAGGAATGGCTGAAAAAATGCAGTCAGGGCAAGGCATGTCTCAAAAAGACATGATGAAGATAGCAAAAAAGTTTAAGGGAAAAATGAAGGTATAAATTTAATCTAAATAAAATATATCTCATAAATTGCTTCGCAATATTTTATGCTTATGCAAAATTATATTAATTTAATTAATGTATAAAATGAGAAACATTCACAACTGCACTGTTCACTTAATCATGCTTAACTAATTATAAACTTATCACTTAAACTGCCTAAGCTCGAAACGCTAGTGAAGAGCGTTGATATCTTTTACCAATTAATAATAATTCCTTTTTTTAATATAAATCATCCTATATCTCTCACCACCAAAACACTTAAAACCTCTCTATAATCTAAAAACACATGGCAATGAACTCAGCACTTTTAACAACAGCAATAGGAATGATGGGAGTTATAGCAGGAACTCTTGCAGGAAGTTATTTCAATCACAGATTTGCACAAAAAAATGCGAAAAAAGACATTCTCTTTAAAAGAAAATTGGAATACTTCGAAACAATGGCAGACAAAATTGAAAAAAACAGAAGAATGTACAGAAACGCGATTAATGAGCTAAAGCTAATGAGGGATAATAAGAGAATTCAAAAAATTCTTGCAACACTAAAAAAAGAAAGAAAAACCTTCCTGATTTCCTCCTCTCCCTTGTATTTTAACAATGAGATTATGGGTAAAAAAATAAGGCATTTTGTAAAAATAGAGAAAGAGATATTTGAAAGAATATCAAAAATTAAAAATAATGCAGAAAGAGAGCATGAAATTTCATTTCTTGAAGAAGATTTAAAGAAACTTATCTTTTATGAAGAGCTAATAATAAAAAGCATGAAAAATGAATTAAGAAAGGATTTATAATCCTAATTTTCTTATTAGTTTTATGAAAAAAGAGGCACAGAGGAAACTCATGACTCCTTCAAGAAGAATGAACATTCTTCTCGTAACTTCCTTGATACTTGCTCTTATCATAGTTCTATTTGCAGGACTCAAGGAAAAGGAATCAATTGACATAATGAATATCATCCTTACAATGTCCGTAACAATGGCTGGTTTTGGGCTTGTTGCCTTTCAGGTTGCTCATGCATCTGATGAACTGAAAAAAGACTTCATTGAATCCAGCATAATCCTCATTGCTTCAACTCTCTGCAGTTTCTTTTTCCTGGTTTATCCCAACATTAGCATAGGAATCCCGAACTACACGCTGAATTTTGGAGAAGCAGGCATTTTCCTCTTCTTCTGGGGATTTATTCTTCTTCTTATCATCTTAATAGACCGAAGATTTGATATTCTAAAATAATCCCAAACTTTATAATAGAATGCTTCTTGTAAAAATTATGAAAACAAAGATTATTGCGCAGGGAGCAGAGGCGCTTATTGAAAAAAAAGAAAATGAAATTATAAAAAACAGGATAAAAAAGAGTTACAGAATTCCTGAGCTGGATGAAAAACTTAGAAAGCAAAGGACAAAACGAGAGTCCTCATTGCTAGAAAGAGCAGGAAAATTTACAAACACTCCCAAAATACTAAAAACAGACAAATTTCACATTCATATGGAATTTTTGGAGGGGGACAAGCTCTCTCAAACCCTTAATTCTTATCCTGAAAAAAAACAGCTGGAAATCATGCATCAATTGGGAGAAGAAGTTGCAAAACTCCATAATGCAGACATAATTCATGGTGACTTGACTACCTCAAATACAATCTTAGTTGAGAATAGAAAAAAGAAAAAAGAAAATAAAATAGAAAAAGACAGTGCTTCGCATGATAATATAAATTCTTCTGATAAATTAATTAAAACAAATAATCGCTCTGCAGAGCAGGAAACTTTCACGAATAAGAGTAAATTTCAAATTTTTATAATTGACTTTGGCCTTGGTTTTATCTCAAAAAGAATTGAGGACAAAGCTGTTGATTTGCATTTAATCAAACAGGCTCTGGAAGCAAAGCACTATCTGTATCACGAATCCTTGTTTCACTCATTTTTGCAAGGATACAAACTCGAAAAAGACTATGCAAAAATTCTCGAACAGCTTAAAAAAGTTGAGGCAAGAGGAAGATACAAAAAATTTTCTTAAAATTCCCCTTAAAATTTTTTGGCCTGGAAAAACCACAAAAATAACAAAAGTTTTTCCAGTATAAACATTAATCAATTTCAAATCTTCAAAACACAATCTAAATGCTTAAAATTCCTTAAACTCCGAGGAATTTTTGGGCCCCCGAAATCCAAAAAAGGATAGAGGATTTCGGAAGCTTTAAAAAACCCTTCTTCTTGAATTTTTTATGGAAAAGGAAAGCAAATTCGTCCGTGTCAAGTGCCCAAAATGCAAGCACTCTCAGGTTATATTTGGAAAATCTGCAACACAAGTAAGGTGTGTAAGGTGCAAGCAGACAATCTCAAAAACTTCTGGCGGAAAGACAAAGATAAGGGCAAAAGTTGAGAACGTGCTCACTTCTTTATTGAACATAAAAAAATAATTCCTTCTGGTTTCATAAAACAACAAGCTTTTAAAACCTCTGCTTCTTGAATTTTTTATGGTACAGGAAAATGATGCTGTTTTGTGCACAGTGGATAAGATTGAAGGAACAACTGTCTTTGTCACATTAGATTCAGGGGAAAAAGGAACAATATCCATAAGCGAAATAGCTCCTGGAAGAATCAGGAACATAAGGGATTACGTTGTTCCAAATAAAAAAATAGTATGCAAGGTCCTGCGCGTCTTTGGAGACCACATTAATCTCTCATTAAGAAGAGTTTCAGGAAAAGAAAGGGATGAGATAATGAATGCATGGAAGGCAGAAGTTACAATAAAATCAGCCTTCAAGAAAATTCTTGGAGAAACAGCAGAAAAGGTTGAAGAAAAAATTCTTAAGGAATTTCCTTCCCTACCTGAATTTGTTGAAAAAACAAGGGAAAATTCAGCACTAATTGAAAAATATATCCCAAAAGAGTATCATGATGCAGTCAAAACCCTCACTGAAAAGAAGAAGAAGGAGATAGAAGTAAGAAAAATACTCGAGCTTAAGTGTTTTGACAAGGAAGACGGCATAGTCCGCATAAAAAAAATTCTCATTGCCAACAAGCAGAAATCAGAAATCTCTTATCTCGGAGCAGGGCGCTTTCTTGTGATAATAAAATCAGATGATTACAAAAAGGCAAATCATCTTTTGGATTCAATAATACAGAAAATGGAGCAGGATTCCAAAAAAGAGCACTGTGAATTCACTCTCGAACAGAAATAATTAATGTATCACTCTTAAATAAGAAATTTTTTTAAAAAGACTTATAAACTCAGTTAATTTTTTCTTCTTGGTTGATTAAAATTTTCATAAAAAGAGGGAAAATGCTGAACGCAATACAAAAAATAGCAAATGATTTCTTGAAATTAATAGAAAATAAGGACGTAAGAATAATCACTCATTATGATACAGACGGAATTGCATCAGGAGCAATAATTGCAAAAATCCTGAAAAAACTTGACAGGAAATTTACAATAAGAATTGTCAGCGGCCTTGAAGAGAATATCCTAAAGCAGGAACTAAACAGAAATGAAAAAGAAATCCTCTTTTTTTGCGACCTTGCTTCAGGAAGCCTTGATTTTTTTCAAAACTTGAAAGAAGACATTTTTATTCTTGACCATCATGAGATAGATTCAACAAAGCTAAATGAAAAAATAAGAATAATTAATCCTCACTTATTTCAGGCAGAAGAACTCTGCTCTTCTGCAATCTGCTACCTTTTCTCAAAGGCAATATTAAAGGAAACTTCTGAAATGGCAAAACTTGCCCTGATTGGGATAATAGGAGACAGGAATGAAACTCCCATAACAAGGATAAAGCAGGAGATTCTGAATGACATCAAAGATTTGAAAATCAAGAAAGCTCCGCTCATATTTTCTGCAACCAGGCCAATAAAAAGAGCTCTTGAATACTCAACTGCTTTTTATATTCCCGGAGTTACTGGCTCTTCCCTAGGAGTTTTGGAAATTCTGCGCGATACAGGAATTTCCCCTGACAAATGCCTTGAAGAATTAAGCGAGGAGGAAATGTCAAAACTCGTAACTTCAATAATAATTAAAAGAGTAGGTCAGAAATCTCCTGAAGAGATAATAGGAAACTTGTATCTCCTTAAATTTTTCAATAAAAAAGAGGATGTTCGGGAATTAAGTGTTTTGGTTAATGCCTGTTCTCGTTTAGGCCAGCCAGACATAGCTTTCTTATTCTGCATGGAAAATCAAAAAGCATATGCTCTAGCGCAGGATATTTACATCAAGTACAGGCAGGAACTAGTTTCTGCTCTGAAAAATGCAGAAGTCTTAGAAAAAATAAAAGGCAGCGGATTCATAATATTAAATGCAAAAGACAGCATCAAGGACACAATAATTGGAACAGTCACCTCTATTTTAAGCTCGAATCCATTTTACGAAGAAGGAACAGTCTTCATAGGAATGGCTTACAATCAAAACAAGATAAAAGTCTCTGCACGCATAGCTGGAAGAGGAAGAAATCTAAAGGAAGTCTTGCAGAAATCTGTTCAAGAGATGGAAGCAGAAGTTGGAGGGCATCAAAAAGCAGCAGGTTGTTTGATAAAAAAGGAAGATGAGATTAGATTCATAGAAACACTAAGAAGAAATCTTGAAATTGAAGTTATAAAAATATAATTAATTTATTCTATGAAATGAATAAATACTTAGTCCTTCGGACATTTTTCGCTTCGCGTAATCATATTAATATTAAATAAATTAATAACTAATAAAAATCTCACCCTTGAACTGCCTCAGCGAAGCGATTTATCGCGAAGCGTTATTCCAATTTTATACATTAATTCTATTTTCCCCTCTTTTTTATACAAATTATTTTTTACCAATTAATAATAAAATCCGTTTTCCCCATATAAATCATATCCAATAAATCAAATCTAGAATTACTTATTCTTATAATATCTTTGAGTTAAGCTTAATCTTGACTGTGCTTTCTGAAGTTTGTGCTTTGCTTTTTTGTCAGTAACATTTTTCTTTAAATGCTCCTTAATTCTGTCCACTTTCTTTTCAGCCCCTGTTAATTCAAAATTTTCATGCTTTCCAATTTCTTTTAAATAATGCGCTAATTTTTTCCCATACACTCTTGTTGTAGGAACTCCGTACTGGTCTCTTAAGATAAGCCCAATCTGAGCAGGGCTGTGCTTCTCAGCTAGTTCAGCTATCACTTTCTTCAGTTCTTCTTCCTTCATCTTCAGCCATGTTGGTTTTTCCACCTTCTTTGTTTTCTTTGTTTTTGCCATGATTATCTTTATTTTTTTCCTTTTTTAAAGCTTCCTATACTAAATATTTGATATTCGTCGGAAATAAAAACATAGCCCCTCCCGGATTCGAACCGGGGTCACAGGCGCCAAAGGCCTGTATCCTTGACCGCTAGACTAAGGGGCTGTAACTATCTAAAAAAATCAAGTTTTATAAGGGTTTTCATTCATTTTTTAAAATAACTTCTCCTGCTTTTCAGAAAGCATAGGCTCTCCATAAACCCCATCATAACCTGGCTTGACATTTATTTCCCCTTTTCTGTTTCTGATTATCAAATCAACCAACTGCGCGTCATTTGGAAGCTCTTTTTTCAAATCTTTTTCAGAAACAAATAAAAGAATATTAAATTCATTTCCAAACTTTTCAATCAAAGAATTGTAAACAGCCCAGGTTTTTTTGCTTGCAAGCGAAGATGCTTTTGCCAAAGCAATAAGCTCATGCAAAGGAAGAATTTTAAAATAAGGTTTTCTCTTCAGATTTTTCTCTATTGCTTGATTTGTTAATTTTTCAATTCTGTTTTCAACGCCAATAGTTAATTCCTTCCCGCAAACAGGGCATTTTCCATTTAATTTTTTTGTTTCTTCAGGAGAAGAAGAGAATTTGCAGTTAGCATGCCCATCATAATGGTATTTTCCATAAGCAGGGTCTGTTTCAATTGTTCCTAAAATCTCATTATTAATAATTGTATCTCTTAAATCCTGGTAACTTCCAATTTTTCCAAAAATAGTTGCCTCTCTTCCCATTCTCCAAGGCCAAAAACTATGTGAATCAGAAAAAGAAACAATTGCCTTGCTGTTTAATTCAGATATCAGCCAGTTCATTGCAGGATCCGAGCTCATTCCTGTTTCAATTGCATGTATATTCTCAAACTCGCTTCCAAAAGCCTCTTTCAAAGAATCAAATCCAGATTCAGAGCCAAAAACACCAAAATAAGGTGTCCATGCATGCCCTGGAATTATTTCAATCTCTCTAGAAATCTCTTTCATATCTTTAACAAACTGCTCACAGCTTATTTTAAATATTGGCCTTCCATCATAATCTCTTCTTCCTTTCTTGTCCAGATATGTATTTATCTTATCTACAATCTCAAAACTAGGAGCAAGCAAAACAAGATGAACACTTCTTCCTCTTCCTTGTGTGTACATCAGACTTATCTCCCCTGTTAAAACGAATTTAAATCCGCTCTCTGTCAAAAATAATCCTCGTCCATTGTCTCTCAGCTTATCTCTTAACTCTTGAATCCACACAGGATGTGTAAAATCCCCTGTTCCAAGCAAATCCACTCCCTTAACCCTCGCCCATTTCTCCAAGTTATCTATAGTTAAATCTTTGGAACACGCACGTGAAAAACGCGAGTGTATATGCAAATCTGCAATAACCCAATTTTCTGGTTTTGCAGAGGCTAAAAATGTCTGCCCATTTTTTGAATCTGCGAATGTAAGCTCTTCCTGCTTTTTATTTTTTAATTCTCCTGAAAAATCCATAGTTTTCTAAAAATCAAGAAGTATAAAAATCTTCTTGTTTTTTTGCATTAAATTTATTTAAATTACAAACGCAACAGATTATCGCTTCGCGAACATAATATTAACTGTTTAATCAACTAATTGTAAAAGAACTTACTCTCATCAATGCACAATTATATAAAATGAATGAGTGAATACGAATGAATGCACTTCATTTTAGACATTAATTAAATTGCCCCTATCTTTTTTAGGAATAAACAAAAATACTATTTCCTTAATGGTATAGAAATTCTCTTATTGCTCTTGTGTGTCCTGACAAATATTGATTTTTCTATTTTCTTCCTGAATGCAATTAAATATGCTATTACTACAAGCACAACTACAACTCCTATCCAAATCCAAAGATTTCTTTTTAAATTCTCTTTTTCTTGTTCAGCACTTTCTCCTGTCTTTCCAATAGAAGCATTGGATGATGCATTGTTTGTTGCATTAAAAGTTGTAAAACTGAAAGGGACAGCAGAAGGAACATAACTCTCATTTATTGTTTTTACTGTAAGATTTGCCTTGCTGTTTGAAATTGAATTGAGTTTAATATAAAAGCTGTATAAATTTATGTTGTCTGTAGTGTTCAAATCAACTTTCCATTCATCTCCAATGTTCATTGTTTTTTCCTGAATCTGGCTTGCAACCTGTATTGTCGCTGTTGTTCCTGTCAAAGATAAAATTCCCACATAATGATAAACTCCATTAATTTTTGCCATAACTCTGTAGTTCTTCCCGTAATCTTCAAGGTATCCAATGGAAAGTAGTGTTGAACTCGGATAATAGCTTACAACCCACACCTGTTCATTCTGCTGTGCTGCTACATTATCTCCTCCTGAAGAAGGGTTATTACTTCCTCCAGAACTTGTATTCACAAAAAAAGAATTATTTGAACCTGCAAAATTTCCCACTGTTCCTCCATAATCCCAAGCACTCACATTTATAGAATATCTTGTATTATCACTCAATGTGCCAGTATATGTACATCTTATTATCTCTCTTGTTAAACTTAAATTAGTACAATTTGTAGTGCTCCCAATTGTCGCATTGTAAGTTATATCAGGAATACTCCCCCCAATTACTACTTTTATATAACTTGGCTCTGTTCCTGTTCCATTAACATCAACACTTATTGTAGAAGAAGTTGATGTTACTGTTGCTCCATTACTAGGAGTTACACTACTTATTATTGGAACACTATTATCTGTCACATTATATCCTGAAAAACCTCCAACTGAAAAAGTTAAATTTCCAAAATTAACACCATATGTGCTTGAATATCCATTTGAATCCCATGAAGTTATTGCTACATTCCCTCCGCCGTCATTTAATACAACAGGTGCAGAAGCAAAAGGCAGATTATAGAATGTAATTGTTCCTGAAGTATTTAATGCAGAAAAATAACTTGAATTAACATAAATTCTCGAAGGTAAAAAGCTTCTTGGAGTTGAGATATTTATTTGCAATGCACTGTATAAATTTGCAAGTAGAGCTGCCTGTGAACTATTTGACAGATTAACACTCGCTAAATTTAATCTCATAGCATCATTAAACAAGCCTGCATTTGTTCCATTATACACCCCCCCTGTTAAAAGAGTAAAATTCAATTCAGCATCAATAATAAAATTAACAGTTGAAAAATCTGGTACAGTTGAAAAATCTGTTGTATCTGTTCCAAATCTCATTGCAGAGCCAGAAGCAACAGGCTGCGTCATATTATATGCAACTATCACTCCAGCAAGTGTTGAAGTATTTGTATCACTGGAAGAATTTCTCGCAACAAAAGTTATATTTCCCCCATAAATCGGAGCAAATTGTCCTGATTTTAAAATAGTGGGAACTGCAGTATAATTAATAGTACAGTTTGCAACATAAGTTGTAGCCCCAGTTAAACTACTTGCATTGACGACTAATTTTGCTCCAGAATCTCCAAGAGCAGAACAATTAATAGTTAAATTTCCAGTACTTGGAACTCCAGAATCGTCTAAAACAACACTTACATTAAAAAAAGCAGTTTGTCCATCATAATAAAAATCATCAATACCATTATCAACAATAGCACTTGTAAAAAGAGGCGCACCACTAACCAAACTAACTGCAAACAAACTTGCGAATAATACAATTGCTAAAATCAAAAATCCCTTACCATTCACCATCTTTTATGAGAGGTATAAAATAGTTGTATTTAAATATCTTTTTGTCCTGTATTTTTCATGCTCCTGTAGTTTAGCTGGATAGAATACGGCCTTGCGGAGGCTGTGACCGAGGTTCAAATCCTCGCAGGGGCATTTTTTCTTTGATTTGAACCGAGGGAACCGAGTTCAAATACTTCATCTTCGTAAGAAATGAAGTTCCCAAAATTCAGAATGAATTTTTAGGACCTCGCAGGGGCATTTTTTCTTTGATTTGAACCGAGGGAACCGAGTTCAAATACTTCATCTTCGTAAGAAATGAAGTTCCCAAAATTCAGAATGAATTTTTAGGACCTCGCAGGGGCATTTTATAATTAATTGAAACAAAACTAGTTACTTCACAACAAATTATCGCTTCGCGAAGATAAATACTAATCTCAAATAATTAACTAATAACAATCTTCAACCTGTAATGCCTTAGTGAGCGAGATTTATCGAGAGAACTTCATCTTTTGCACATTAATTATATTTAGAATTCCAAAATCATCCAAGCAAAGCTCTTGCTTTTCTCTGAATCTCTTTCTCCAATTCAGCTTTCTTTGCTTCCAAAGCACACTGCTTCTTTCTTACCTCTTCTTTCAGTCTCTCTTCATAATCTGCTTTTAATTCCTTAGATAATTCTTCTTTTTTCCTTCTTAACTCTTTTTCAACTGCCAAAGCTTCAGCCTCAGCCTGAGACTCTTTCTTTCTTACCATTTCTTCTTCTTTAACAGAATATTTTTTCTTCAATCTCCTTACTTCATCAAGAATGCTCTTTTCAAATTCCCTGTGTACTTCATGCTTATGCATCAGTAATTCTTCCTCAAAATGCGCTTTCATGGATCTCTTGGCCTCTTCCAAATCTTTCATGAATCTCTTCTTCATGTTCTCTCTTTCCAGAAGAATTTCCTTCTCAGCTTGCTTTCTCAAATCCTGAAGCTCCTTCTTGCTCAAATCAACTTTTTTCTCTTTAATTCGCACATCCACAAGTTTATCCAGTTTCTGTTCTATCTCCTTTTTCATGGTCGTTCTCAAGGCCTCTTCATAATCCTGATGATACTTCTTTTCAATATCTTGATACTTTTTCTTGAAAATCTCCTCTCTTGTCTTTAAATCATCATTCAATTCATTTTGCATATTAGTTTCCTTGTCTTTAATTCTTCTCGATAGCTCTGCTTTAATCTCATTTAAAGAAAGATTAAATGCTTCATTAGAAATCAAGTCAATAGAAGGATCAATTCTTATTAGCATCTCTTTCTTTCTTTTTTCTTCATGCATTTCTTTTCTCAGTTTTTCTCTTAAACCAACAAGATCTTTCTTTAACTTGGGAATTTCCTTCATTTCCTTGCTCTGTTTTCTGTCAATGCTGCTTTTTTTGGCAATCTCCTTTTCCAAATCCTGAATTCTCTCTCCAGTCACACTCTTCTTTTTCTTTGGCTTGTATTTGCCGGAAATTCTTCCCCTCAATCTTTTTAATTCCTGCTCAATAATTGGAATGTCTGAAACATTCTTCAGCTTAGCTCTTATAGATGCTACTTCAGCTTCATGCCCCTTTGTGTTTAAAGAATCCAGTTCCTTTTTCAGTTCTTCCAATCTCTGAATACCTTTACTAAAAACTTCAAAATCTTTTCTTAAAGAATCTTTTCCCATTTTACTCTTTTATATGATATAAAAATCTTCTTTTTATACCTTTCTATTATTTTAAATCCTCCTCTATAACTTTAGTATTATAACCTTTCTTTTTCCAAGCTGCAATCTGTTTCCTAATATCATTTGGTTTTGGCGCCTTTCTTTCCAGAATATTTGTATTATATCCCTGTTTTTTCCACTTTTTAATCTGCTCCGCCATCTTGTTCTTTGTGGTTTTTCCTTTTTTCAGAGCATGAAGTTTTCTTACTCTTTCCTTATGAATCTTCTCTATTTTTAATTTATTTGTCTCTTTTAATTTCTCAAAAATTTCTTTGTTCAGCTTCTTTTCCTGCTTCGTCTTCAGCTGTTTTTCATTTGCTTTCTCTCTCAATTCAAGCATCCTATCCTGTCTTTTTATTTCAGATTTATACTGGCAAGTTAGTTCTTTCAGCACCTTATCTCTTGAATATACAAAATAAAATAAAAGCACAACAATTACCAGTGCAAAAAACAGGGCAGGCAGTATAAAAATAGTATAATCTTTATTTATAACAGGGCTTTCTTCACCAATCTTAAAGGAGGAGCTTGAGGTGCCCACTGAATTTTTGTATTTTACAACAACTCCAAATACATAATCCCCATTTTTTATATTTTCCGGAAGAGAAATTGACTTTGTGATTAGCAAATTATCCTTGACAACTATGTTTTCTTTTTCAGAAATAATCACATTCCCGCTGAAATCTTTTACGAAATAAATAAGCTCAACGCTTGCTGTTCCTATTCCTCCCAAATCAAATATCTTAATCTGCCCGCTTATCTTGTCCCCAGGAGAAATGCTTGTTGCAGGAAAAACAGCAGTATTTGAATCAAAAACAACATTACCTGACTCGATTTCAATAATAACAGGTATTTTCTTTTTTTCTCCAGATTCCAGATTTATGCTGCCTGTATAAATCCCTTCAGAGAGATTGTTTTTGTTTGAAAAAGACAGGTCCAGTTCTTTTGTTTCCCCCTTTAACAGTTCAAATGTTTCTGGGATGATGCTCAATAAATCTCCAATTCCTTCAATTCCTGCATGAAAAACACTATTTTCATTTGCACTGACTCTTAATTTTCCTCCATAGACTCCTGAAGTTTTTATTGCGACTTTGATTAACACAGAGTCAGCAGAAAACTTCTCTTTTTCAGGCACATTGAAAAATCCAAATGAAAACAGCAATCCAGCCAGGAGAACTGCAGCTAAAATTACAACTAATAAAACTTTCCAAAATTTAATTTTTGCCATATTCATCTCTTTTTTCTTAATAATTTATGAAGCTTTTTATATCTTGCTATAAATAACTCCATAACATAAATAATGATGATTCCTGAAATAAGAACAATCAGGATAATCAAACCAAGTGTGGCAAGATTTGTTGCCTTCTCCAGCCTGCTCGTTACCTTAAAATTCGCAGAAGCTGTTGCAACTCCATTCGGATACCTGACTTCCAGTCCAACTACATAATTTCCTTCAGGAAGAGCATTTGTGTAAAACTCCTTCTCAAAATTTTTCTGCCCTTGAACAAGGACAGTTTCGCTTTCTGTCAGGAAGATATTTCCCCCATAATCTTTTATAATATAATTAAGAGTCGCGTCTTCCCTTACATCATCTCCCATTGGAAGAAGAGTTATTTGTGCTTTTAATTTGTCCCCTTGGACTATCTCTTTTTGCTTATCCGGGATGGAAATCATTGCATCAAAAAGAAGTGGTTTTGATTTCACATTTATTGCAACTAAAATAATCTTCCCGCCAAATAATAACTGGCCTGTAAAAATTCCTGTTTCATTCTTTGATGTAAAAATAACTTTTATGTCCTTTGTCTCTCCAGGAGCAAGACTTACTTCTTGTCCTTCAAGCACAACAAATTTATCAATGCCAAATTTTTCAATTTTAAATGTCTTCTCCTTGTCCCCTATATTTGTAAGCTTAACATATCTCTCTGCAAATGAGTTTTGAAGCATGTCTATATTCATTTCACTGACATCTACTTTTACATCTTCGAATTGCTTAGCTAATCCCAATAAATTCAAAACTTTTTGCACTGCTCCGCCTCCACCTCCTCCACCACCGACAGATGGAACTTGCGGAGCTGTTATTGGCACAACAGCAGTTATTGAAAAGTTTCTATTTTCACTATTATTTAAATTTCCAGCTAAGTCATAACAACTAATATTCCAAATATAATTTCCAGGAGTTAATGTTTCTATAAAACTATTTGCTCCATTGATAACTAATGAGGAAGTTACTGCAGTAACTGAATTAATAATCAAAGAACAGTTAGCTAGATTTGTCTCAGATAAATTGTATTGAAATGCAATGCTCTGAGAATTACTATTATAACTTGTCCCATCTGCAGGAGTAATCAAAGCAACAATCGGATTAGTCAAATCAATTGTGAAATTGCTTGTTGATGTTCCAACCAATCCGGCTGTTGAATTTGCAAACAAAGTTACAATATGATTCCCTTCACTTGAATTAAAGGTTATATTTCCGCATCCGGGGATAGAAATATTTGCTCCCCCGTCAATTGAATACCAACAGCTGTCAAGATTATTCTGACTTACTGAATAATTCAAGGAAATACTTGTGTTTAAATTAATATAACTTCCATCCAAAGGATAGAATACCTCTATTACAGGATTAAGAGTATCAATTGAAAATCCTCTTTGAGTACTATTTGTATTCCCATATGAATCATTACAAATAAAAACTGTTAAATAATTTCCATCACTTAAATTTTCAGTTGCATTAAAATTTTTGTTGTTCATAGTACTCATGGTTTTATTAGTTATCCCATTATCTAAACTATATATACAGTTTCCATTTTCATTTATTGAAACATTAAACAAAATATTGCTAACAGGATATGTCTTATTTAATGGAGAGTTTACTGTTATACTAGGGGGACTACTATCCACACTGAAAACAACACTTGTTGAATTTATATTTCCAGCAGAATCATTTGCATAAGCATAAAGAGTATTGCTTCCCTCACTGAATGTTACATAAACAGGAATTGTATAACTTACATTAGCACTTCCATTATAAAACCAAACTGAAGCAAGATAAGCATCACTCGCAATTATGTTTACCAATTGCGTTCTATTATTATAAGTTGTATTTGCCGGACTTGTTATTGAAATTCCCGGAGCAATTGTATCTATTGTCACGTTTCTTGTTTCAGTTGAATTGCAATTGTTTGCTTTATCACAAGTAGTTGCATTGAAGAAATAAATTCCATCTGTGAATATAGAAGTTGCATTATAAGGGGGAGCAGAACTAAAATTATTATAAACTCCCCCAGCACTATCCCAGACATTATCAATAAACCCTCCGGTGGAATTGTATAAATCAATTTCAACATAATCAAAATTAGGATCATTTGATGTTGTATTAGCGATTATATTTCTTCTATTCAGATAACTTCCACTTATTTCAGTAGGAGCTACAAACTGCACAATTGGCTTTTGTGTATCAATTGTAACTGTCCTGTTTCCTTCTGGCTGTGTTTGAGTATTGAAATAATTTCCAGCCATATCAAAAATCTCCCAGAACCAGCTGTAAACTCCATCAACCAATGTTACAACAATTCCGACTGTTGCTTGTGTTGCTCCATTCAATAAAACAGTTGTTCTGTTAACTAATCCAGTTGCATTGTAGATATTCAAAGTTGCATTCCTTAATCCATTGCTATCAGAAACATTTATTGTAAAATTCTGAGTTCCATTGTTAAGATATGTTCCATTTCCTGGATTCATAATAGTTGCATTCGGAGCAGTTAAATCAATTGTTACATTTCTAGTTTCAGTGCTGTTTGCATTTCCAGCTAAATCATAAGTAGTTGCATTGAAGAAATAAATTCCATCAGTTAATCCATAAAATACAATATTCAATATATTTAAATAACTAGCTGTTTCATTTATTTCTGCAGTTAAATTATACAATCTAGTTGTTATGTTTGCAAAATCAATATCACTTACACTAGTATTTGCATAAATATAATTTCTGTTCAACAAGCTTCCACTTATTTCAGTTGGGCTTGTGAAATTAATTAAAGGATTTGTTTGATCAATTGTTACGTTTCTTGTTGTTAAAGATGCACATACTCCAGATAAACTACAAGAAGTTGCATTGAAATAATATCTTCCTTCTTGCAAATTTGTGAAGTTAAGATAAAGCAAAGTCAAATTAGTTGTTGTCTGATTAATTATGCTGAAGCTGGAATTGAATAATCTTACTGTTAAATTTCCAAAATTAGTTGAATTGGCTGTCACATTTACTAAAATATTATTTCTTAAAAAAACAGAGCCAGATATTTCTGTAGGGGGAACAAAATCAATAGTAGGCCCTCCTGTATCTATTGTAATGTTTCTTGTCTCAGTGCTGTTTGCATTTCCTGCATTGTCATAAGCAGTTGCATTGAAGAAATACAAATCATCATTTAAATTTGTGAAATTTATGTACAAATTATTGTTTGTTGAAGTTGTGCTGTTTATAAGCACCCCTAATGAACTGTATAAATTAATTGTCAAATTCTTGAATCCACTTCCCAAATCATTTGCAGTTACATTAATCAGAATATTGTCTCTTCCTAATACTGTTCCACTTGCATCAGTTGGATTTGTGAAATTGATTTGCGGATTGATTGTATCCTTGAAGAAGATTACGCTTGAGCTGTTTCTGTTTCCAGCTGAATCATTGCAGTAAACTGTCCATGTGTTGCTTCCTTCTTTTGAAATGACATTCGTGAAATTTGTTCCTGCTGTTTGTGCTGTTGAATTCCATATGCCAGAGATATTAGAATACCAGCAGCTTCCCGGATTTGCATCAGAGTAAGTGTAATTCAGTGCAGAGACATTTATGTTATAAGTTGTATTTTGAGGATAAGTTATATTTATTGCAGGTGCTAGATTATCATAATTTATAGTTACATTTCTTGTCTCTGTCCAGTTCACATTTCCAGCCAAATCATATGCACTTGCATTGAAGAAATAAATTCCATTCGGCAAATTCGTGAAATTAATGAATAATGGGCTTGCTGTTGAATTAGTTGAATTTATCAATGTCCTTGAGGAATTATACAAGAAAATTGTTACATTTTTTAAATTTGTATCACTCACTGTAACATTCACGAGAATATTGTTTCTTGTGTAAAATGTCTGTCCACTTGTCTCACTCGGACTTGTAAAATTAATTTGGGGATAAATACTATCAATAAAAAATGTTACATTTGTTTT
>Ga0315275_10001536_pt1 | contig 20431 bp, 31 predicted proteins | sample YL17G03_0_MG_FD_205557 | JGI IMG/M metagenome (GOLD analysis project Ga0315275, IMG submission 205557) | Sediment microbial communities from Yellowstone Lake, YNP, Wyoming, USA - YL17G03_0 | ecosystem: Environmental > Aquatic > Freshwater > Lake > Sediment | place: USA: Wyoming | collected...
AGGCAGGCCAGTCGGAGGGCGTAGGCGGACGATTCGAGAGCTACGGCCAGGCAGGCCAGTCGGAGTTGGCGCAGGCGGACGATTCGAGAGCTACGGCCAGGCAGGCCGGTCGGAGTTGGCGCAGGCGGAGGGCCGAGAGAAACTGGTTCGTGGTCGGGTGTGCGGGCAGTTAGGCGGGAGTAACTCAGTGGTAGAGTCACAGCCTTCCAAGCTGTTGGTCGCGGGTTCGATCCCCGTCTCCCGCTCCACTTGAGGCACGTGCGTTGTTCGCCGATGTAGCTCAGTCGGCAGAGCGCGTCCTTGGTAAGGACGAGGTCACCGGTTCGAATCCGGTCATCGGCTCCATTCGCCTCCGCGCCCGGGCGAGAGATCGTGGGCGCTACGGCGTAATGCCTCGCCGTAGTTCGTCGCTCGACGGGCAGACTGACGAACGAAGGCGGGCAGTTCGGCGAAGGTGGGTTCGCATTAACCGGCGCCTCCTGTGGGAGGCCGCAAGCACGGGACACAGCCATGGCGAAGGAAAAGTTCGATCGGACGAAACCCCACGTGAACGTGGGGACGATTGGGCACATTGACCACGGGAAGACGACGCTGACGGCGGCGCTGACCAAGGTGGCGTCGACGAAGGGCTGGGGGAAGTACATCCCGTATGACGAAGTGGCGAAGGCGTCGGAGTCGCAGGGGCGGCGCGACGAGACGAAGATCCTGACGATCGCGACGTCGCACGTGGAGTACAGCACGCAGAAGCGGCACTACGCGCACGTGGACTGCCCGGGGCACGCGGACTACATCAAGAACATGATCACGGGCGCGGCGCAGATGGACGGGGCGATCGTGGTGGTGGCGGCCACCGACGGGCCGATGCCGCAGACGCGGGAGCACGTGCTGCTGGCGCGGCAGGTCGAGGTGCCGTGCATCGTGGTGGCGCTGAACAAGGTGGACGCGGTCGACGACCCGGAGCTGCTGGACCTGGTGGAGCTGGAAGTGCGGGAACTGCTGACCACGTATGGGTTCCCGGGCGACAAGGTGCCGGTGATGCGGGTGTCGGCGTTGAAGGCGCTGCAGGGGGACCCGGAGGCCGAGGCGGGAATTCTGGCGCTGATGGAGGCGCTGGACTCGTATGTGCCGATGCCGGAGCGGCAGGTGGACAAGCCGTTCCTGATGCCGATCGAGGACGTGTTCTCGATCTCGGGGCGGGGGACGGTGGTGACCGGGCGGGTGGAGCGCGGCCGGGTGAAGGTGGGCGAGGACGTCGAGATCATCGGGTTCAAGCCGACGATGAAGAAGGTGGTGACCGGCGTCGAGATGTTCCGCAAGCTGCTGGATGAAGGCGTGGCGGGGGACAACATCGGCGTGCTGCTGCGCGGGCTGGAGAAAGACGACGTGGAGCGCGGGCAGGTGCTGGCGAAGCCGGGGTCGATCACGCCGCACACGAAGTTCAAGGCCGAGGTCTACGTCCTGACGAAGGAAGAAGGCGGCCGGCACACGCCGTTCTTCAACGGGTACCGGCCGCAGTTCTACCTGCGGACGACCGACGTGACGGGGTCGATGCACCTGGCCGAGGGCGTGGAGATGATCATGCCCGGGGACAACACGCAGATCACGGCGGAGTTGATCACGGCGGTGGCGATCGAGAAGGGGTCGAAGTTCGCGATCCGCGAGGGCGGCCGCACGGTGGGCGCCGGCACGGTGACCGAGATTCTGGCGTAGGACCGGGCAACAGCTATGGCAACTGCATTCGGCGACAAGATTCGCATCCGCCTCAAGGCGTACGACTATCGCGTGCTCGATCAGTCGACCGCCGAGATCGTGGAGACCGCGAAGCGGACCGGCGCGCGTCTGGCGGGTCCGATTCCGCTGCCGACGGAAATCAACAAGTGGACGGTGAATCGCTCGCCGCACGTGGACAAGAAGTCCCGCGAGCAGTTCGAGATCCGGACGCACAAACGGCTCATCGACATCTTCGAGCCGACCTCGCAGACCGTCGACGCGCTGATGAAGCTGGACCTGCCGGCTGGCGTGGACGTCGAGATCAAGGCGTTCGGGAAGGATCGTAAGTGACCATGGTCACAGGAATCATCGGCAAGAAGGTCGGCATGACCCAGCTGTTCAGTCCCGACGGGACCGTGCGGCCGGTCACGGTGATCAAGGCCGGGCCGTGCGTGGTGGTGCAGGCGAAGTCCGTCGAGACGGACGGGTACCAGTCGGTGCAGCTCGGCTACGTCGAGGCGAAGCCGGCCAAGGTCACCAAGCCGCTCGCGGGCCACTACAAGAAGGCCAACGTGCCGCCGACGCGGCAGCGTCGCGAGGTGAAGCTGGCCAAGGGGGCCGACGCCCTGAAGCCGGGCGACCAGGTGCTGGTGGCCGAGGTGTTCAAGGGCGGCGAGCGCGTGGACGTCATCGGGACCAGTCGTGGCCACGGGTTCCAGGGCGTCGTGAAGCGTCACCACTTCGCCGGCGGCGCGGCCACCCACGGGTCCATGTTCCACCGTGCGCCCGGGTCGATCGGAGCCTCCTCGTACCCGTCCCGCGTCATCAAGGGCATGCGGGGCGCCGGGCACATGGGGGACGAACGCGTGACGACCCTCAACCTGTTCGTGGAGCGCGTGGACGGCGAGCAGCACCTGCTGATGGTGCGCGGCGCGGTGCCGGGCGCGCGTGGGTCCTACGTGATCGTCCGCAAGGCCGTGGCGGCCAAGCCCGAGCCGAAGCCGCAGGTCGAGAAGGTCAAGAAGGGCAAGAAGTAGCCATGACGCTCGATATTGTGAACGCACTGAACGAGAAGGTCGGCACGCTCGAGCTGCGCGACGAGGTCTTCGGCGGCCGGGTGAAGGGCGACCTGATCTGGCAGTCCGTCGTGCGCGACAATGCGGCCGCCCGTCGCGGCACGCACGCCACCAAGTCGCGCGGTCTGGTCAGCGGCACCGGCAAGAAGCCCTACAAGCAGAAGGGCACGGGCCGTCCGCAGGTCGGATCGTTGCGCACGCCGCTCTGGCGCGGCGGCGGCACGGTGTTCGGTCCGCAGCCGCGCAGCTACGAGTACGCCATGCCGAAGAAGCAGGAGCGCGGCGCGCTGCGCGAGGCGCTGGCCGCCAAACTGCAGGACGGCACGGTCGTGGTGGTCGATGCCTTCGCGGCGGTCGACAAGACCAAGGCGGCGGCGGAGATGTTGAAGGGCTTTGGCGCGAAAGGCCGGGCCCTGGTGGTCGACGTGAAGCCGGCCGAGACGCTGGTGCGCGCGCTGCGCAACATCCCGGGCGCCGAGTGCCTGGAGAGCGGGCGGCTGAAGGCGCGGGACGTGATGCTGGCCGGACGCGTCATTGCGACCAGGGCCGCCATCGAGCGTCTGCAGGAGGTGCTGGGATCATGAATATGACGGACGTGATCCGGCGGCCGCTCATCACGGAGAAGACCTCGATCCTGCGCGAGGACGGCAAGACGATCGTCTTCCACGTGGCGGCCGGCGCCACCAAAATTGATATCAAGCGCGCCGTGGAGCACCTGCTGGGGTCTAAGGTGGCCTCGGTCCGGACCACGATCGCGCACGGCAAGGTCAAGCGGCAGGGCCGTTTCGCAGGACGCCGGTCGGACTGGAAGAAAGCCTACGTCCGGCTGCGTGACGGCGAAAAACTGCCGGAGTTCCTGGAAGGCGCGTAGAGCGGGGTTGAGCAATGGCTATCCGCAGTTACAAACCGACATCGCCGGGGCGACGGTTCCAGACGATTCAGGACTACGCCGAGATCACGACGGCGAAGCCCTATAAGCCGCTGACCGAGTCCCTGAAGAAGTCGGGCGGGCGAAATAATCACGGCGAGATCACGATGTGGTGGCGCGGCGGCGGTCACCGGCGGCTGTACCGGCACATCGACTTCAAGCGCGACAAGATCGGGATCCCCGGCAAGGTGATCACGGTCGAGTACGACCCGAACCGGTCGGCGCGCATCGCGCTGGTGCAGTATGCCGATGGCGAGAAGCGGTACATCCTGCAGCCGTCCGGCCTGAAGGTCGGCGACAGCATCCTGGCGGGCGACACGGTCGACATCCTGCCGGGCAACACGCTGCCGCTGAAGAACATTCCGCTCGGGACGCAGATTCACAACGTGGAACTGCGGCCCGGCAAGGGCGGCCAGATCGCGCGCAGCGCGGGCTCGGCCGTGCAGCTGGTGGCGAAGGAAGGCGCGTATGCGTCGGTGAAGATGCCGTCGGGCGAGATCCGCCGCATCAACATCGAGTGTCGCGCGACGGTGGGCCAGGTCGGCAACCTGGATCACGAGAACGTGTCGCTCGGCAAGGCGGGCCGCTCGCGCTGGCTCGGGAAGCGTCCGCACGTGCGCGGCGTCGCGATGAACCCCGTGGATCACCCCCTGGGCGGCGGCGAGGGCAAGACTTCGGGCGGCCGGCACCCGGTGTCGCCGTGGGGCATGCCCACCAAGGGCTTCAAGACGCGCAATCGCAAGGCGACGGACCAGTTCATTATCACGCGGCGGCCGAAGTAGGGCGCCGGGGCGTTAGGGAAGCTATGAGCAGATCCCTGAAAAAAGGGCCGTTTGTGGACACCCACCTTCTCGAGAAGGTGGAGACGATGAACCGGGCGGGCGAAAAGAAGGTCATCCGGACCTGGTCGCGCCGGTCCACGGTGGTGCCCGAGATGCTGGGGCATACCCTCGCGGTGCACAACGGCAAGAAGTTCATCCCGGTGTACGTGACCGAGAACATGATCGGGCACAAGCTCGGCGAGTTCTCGCCGACCCGCACGTTCAAGAGCCACACCACCAGGACCGAGAAGGCGGCGCAGGTGGCGGCGGCCGCGCCCAAGGCGGGTAGCTAGCCATGATCGCAGCGCAAGCAACGGCCAAGTACGTCCGCACGTCCGCGCAGAAGGCGGGGCTGGTCCTCGACCTGATTCGCGGCAGTGAAGTCAACCAGGCCCTGGCGACCCTGCGCTTCTCGAAGAAGAAGATTGCGCGGGACATCGACAAGGTGTTGCGCTCAGCCATCGCGAACGCGCAGCAGAAGCCCGGGTTCGGGGGCGACGTCGAGCGCCTCTACGTGACCGCCTGCTACGCCGACCAGGGGCCGTCGCAGAAGCGGGTCCGCCCGGCCCCGATGGGCCGCGCGTTCCGCGTGGTGAAGCGCACGGCCCACCTGACGGTGTCGGTGGCGGAGCGGCCCGGGAAGGCCGTCGCCGCGGCGGCCCCGAAGGGGAGCGCACAGGCGGCCAACGTCAAGGCTACGGCGGCGGCCAAGACGCGTCAGGCAACGAAAACCGGCCCGAAGGCCGGCGCCCAGAAGTAGGAGCGAGACGTGGGTCAGAAAGTTCACCCGTACGGGTTCCGGCTGGGGTTCAACAAGACCTGGCGCTCCCGCTGGTATGCGGATCGCGACTACGCGAAGCTGCTGCACGAGGATCTGGAGCTGCGGGCGTCGCTGAAGACGCGGTTCCAGCACGCGGGCGTGTCGAAGATCGAGATCGAGCGCGCCGCGAACAAGCTGAAGATCGACATCCACACCTCGCGCCCCGGAATCATCATCGGGCGCAAGGGGACCGAGGTCGACAAGCTGAAGCAGGAAATCCAGAAGCGGACCAGCCGCGAGGTCTTCATCAACATCCAGGAGATCCAGAAGCCCGAACTGGACGCGCAGCTCATCTCCGAGTCGGTCGCGATGCAACTGGAAAAGCGCGTGGCGTTCCGTCGGGCGATGCGCAAGGCGGTCGAGTCGGCGCTGCGCTTCGGGGCGCGGGGCATCAAGGTGCGCGTGTCTGGCCGGCTCAACGGGGCGGAAATCGCCCGATCCGAGTGGTACCTGCACGGCCAGCTGCCGCTGCAGACGCTGCGCGCGGACGTGGACTACGGGCAGGCCGAGGCGGGCACGACCTACGGGCAGATCGGCGTCAAGGTGTGGCTCTACAAGGGCGAGCGCCTGGTCCCGCGGACGGGCCGCGAAGAGGAATACCGCACGCCTCGGCGCGAACCGCGCCGTGACGGGGCGAGGTAAGGTGGCATAACCCATGTTGATGCCGAAGAAGGTCAAGTACCGGAAGCAGCAGCGCGGCCGCCGGCGCGGCAAGGCGTGGCGCGGCTCCGAGGTGTCGTTCGGCGAGTACGGGCTGAAGGCGATGGAGACGTGCTGGATGACGGCGCGTCAGATCGAGGCGGCCCGAATCGCGATGACGCGCTTCATCAAGCGCGGCGGCAAAATCTGGGTGCGCGTGTTCCCGGACAAGCCGGTCACGAAGAAGCCCGCGGAAACACGCATGGGCAAGGGCAAGGGCGCGCCCGAGTTCTGGGTGGCCGTGGTCAAGCCCGGTAAGATGCTCTTCGAGATGGAGGGCGTGACGCAGACCGAGGCGCGCCAGGCGATGGACCGGGCGGCGGCCAAGCTGCCGATCAAGACGCGTTTCGCGATGCGGTTCGCCGAGGAGAAGGTCTGACATGAAGGTCCACGAGATCCGCGGGCTCAACGTCGACGAGCTGAACGGCAAGGTCAAGGATCTGCAGGACCAGGTCTTCCGGCTGCGGATCCAGAAGGCGATGGGCCAGCTGGACACGCCGAGCAAGACTCGGGCGGTGCGTCGCGAACTGGCGCGCGTCCAGACGATCCTGAGAGAAAAACGGTAGGAAGCGAATGGCTGCCAAGACAGAAGTAACCGGCAAGGTCGTGCGCGACAAGATGGCGAAGAGCCGTGTCGTGGCGGTCGAGCGGCAGGTGCGGCACGAGACGTACGGGAAGGCGCAGCGCCTGACCTCGACGTTCATGGCGCACGATGAGCAGAACGAGACGCGGATCGGCGACATCGTCGCGATGGTCGAGAGCCGTCCGCTGTCCGCGCGCAAGCGCTGGGTGATCACCCGGATCGTCAAGCGGACGGCCCGGGCCGGCGCGACCGCCGAGTAGCGAGGGGAGCAGACCATGGTACAGATGCGGTCGATCCTCGACGTGGCCGACAACTCCGGCGCCCGGAAGATCTCGATGATCAATCCGATTGGCGGCTCGGTGGGGCGCTACGCGCGGCTCGGCGACACGATTACGGCGTCGGTGAAGGAAGCCACGCCGGACTCGAACGTGAAGAAGGGTCAGGTCGTGAAGGCCGTGATCGTGCGGACCCGCAAGGAGCAGCGCCGCAAGGACGGCTCCTACATCCGGTTCGACCGGAACGCCGCGGTGCTGATCAACGACCAGGGCGAGCCGATCGGGACCCGCGTGTTCGGGCCGGTGGCCCGTGAGCTGCGCGAGCGCAAGTTCATGAAGATCATTTCGCTCGCACCCGAGGTGATTTAGGTCATGTCACGGTTGCAGACACCCATTCGCCGGAACGACACCGTCCTGGTGACGACCGGGAAGGATCGCGGCAAGCGCGGGCGCGTGCTGAAGATCCTGCCCGACAAGAACCGTCTCGTCGTCGAGGGCATCAATTTCATCAGCCGCCACACGCGGCCCAACCCGAGCAAGAACGTGAAGGGCGGCATCATGAAGCGCGAGGCGCCGCTGCACGCCTCGAACGTGCAGCTGGTCTGCCCCGAGTGCGGGGCGCGGACGCGCATCGGCCACCGGACGCTGGGTGACGGGCGCAAGGTCCGGATCTGCCGCAAGTGCGAGGGAGTGGTCGACAAATGAGCCGGGTGAAGGAACGCTACCTTCGGGACGTCATGCCGGCCCTGATGAAGGAGTTCGGCTACACCAACGTGATGGCCGTGCCCAAGATCACCAAGGTGGTGCTCAACATGGGGCTCGGTGAGGCCACGCAGAACGTCAAGATCGTGGACGTGGCCCAGGACGAACTGGGGCGCATCGCCGGCCAGAAGCCCGTGGTGAGGCGCGCCCGCAAGTCCATCGCGCAGTTCAAGCTGCGCCAGGGGATGCCCATCGGCACCATGGTGACGCTGCGCGGCAATCGGATGTGGGAATTCCTGGATCGGCTGATCTCCATCGCCCTGCCCCGCGTGCGCGACTTCAAGGGGGTCTCGCCGAAGGGGTTCGACGGCCGCGGCAACTACACGCTCGGCCTGAAAGACCAGCTGCTGTTCCAGGAAATCGACTACATGAAAGTCGATAAGGCGCGGGGGATGAACGTGTCGGTCTGCACGACGGCAAAGACCGACCAGGAGGCCCGGCGGCTGCTGCAGCTGGTCGGCCTGCCGATCCGGACGAGTTAGATCTATGGCCACGACCGCGAAGATCGCTAAGGAAGCCAAGACGCTGAAGTACAAGGTCCGCCACCGCAACCGGTGTCAGCGGTGCGGGCGCCCCCGCGCGTATCTCCGCAAGTTCGCGCTCTGCCGCCTCTGTTTCCGGGAGCATGCGCTCCGGGGCGAGGTGGCCGGGGTGATCAAGAGCAGCTGGTAAGCACGACGAGTTGAGAAGCCATGACCGATCCGATTGCTGACATGCTCACGCGTCTGCGCAACGCCGTCCAGGCGAAGCACACGCGTGTGGACGTTCCGGCCAACACGCTGAAGTACGAGGTCGCGAAGATCCTGCAGGCCGAGGGCTACATCTCGGGCTTCAAGGAATTTGAGGAGCCGTCGGAGGGGCCGAAGAAGACGCCGCTCAAGCGGCTGAGAATCTTCCTGAAGTACGGGCCCAGAGGCGAGCAGGTGATCAGCGGCATTCAGCGCATCAGCCGGCCCGGCCGGCGGGTGTACTACAGCCGCGACAACGTGCCGCCGGTGCTCGGCGGCCTCGGCATCAGCATCCTCACGACGTCGCGTGGCGTCATGACGGGGCGCCAGGCCGTCAAGACCGGCGTGGGCGGCGAAGTGCTGTGCAACGTCTGGTAACGAAGGCGCAGGTAGACGTCCATGTCTCGTATTGGTAAGAAACCGATTCCGCTCCCGAAGGGCGTGACCGTCACGATTGGCGCGCAGGCCGTCGAGGTCAAGGGCCCCAAGGGCACACTGACGCAGCCGATTCCTCCGGGCATCGTCTTCGAACAGGCCGGCGCCGAACTGCTCGCCAGACCGAAGACGGCCGACCCGCAGCTCGGCAAGTTCCACGGCCTGGCGCGCAGCCTCGTGGCCAACGCCGTCGAGGGCGTGGTCAACGGCTACAAGCGCCAGCTCGACATCGTCGGCGTCGGCTACCGCGCGGAGCTGAAGGGCCGCCAGGTGACGTTCGCGCTCGGGTACTCGCACCCGATCGTGTACGACATCCCCGCGGGCATCGAGATCACCGTCGACAAGCAGACGCACGTCACGGTGACGGGGATCGATCGCCAGCTGGTGGGCCAGGCCGCCGCCAATATTCGCCGCATGCGCAAGCCCGATCCGTACAAGCAGAAGGGCGTGCGCTTCACCGGCGAAGTGCTGAAGAAGAAGGTCGGCAAGACCGGCGCGTAGAGGTCGACGGGTTATGAAGATCAAGACGAAACAAGACCGGCGGCATCGCATCCAGTTGCGCACCCGGAAGCGCGTCAACGGGACGGGCGCCCGGCCGCGTCTGAGCGTGTTCCGGAGCGTCGCGCACATTTACGTGCAGGCGATCGACGATGCCACCGGCGCCACCGTGGCGGCCGCGTCAAGCGTCGAGCCCGCCGTGAAATCCACCTTCGAGAAAGGCACCGGCGGGGGCAACCTCAAGGGCGCCAAGCTGGTGGGCGCCGCCATTGCGGACCGGCTCAAAGCGAAGGGGATCACCCGGGTCGTCTTCGACCGCGGCGGATTCCTGTACCACGGGCGCGTGCGCGCGGTGGCGGAAGCCGCCCGGGCCGCAGGGTTGGAGTTCTAGATGTTCAGAACACGAGAAAAAATCGATCCGTCCCAGGTCGAGCTGAAGGACACCGTGGTGTCGATCAATCGCGTCACCAAGGTCGTCAAGGGCGGCAAGAACCTGAGCTTCAGCGCGCTGGTTGTGGTCGGCGACGGCCATGGCGTGGTGGGCTTCGGCGTGGGCAAGGCCCGCGAAGTGCCCTCGGCCATCAAGAAGGGCATCGAGGCGGCGAAGAAGTCGCTGATCCGCGTGCCGCTGGTGGGGACGACAGTCCCGCACGTGGTGACGGGCCGCTACGGGGCGGGCAGCGTGCTGCTGAAGCCGGCGCCCGACGGCACCGGCATCATCGCTGGCGGGGCCGTGCGGGCGGTGGTCGAGTCGGCCGGCATCCAGAACATCGTCACGAAGTCGCTGGGCAGCGCGAATCCGCACAACGTGGTGCGGGCCACGATGACCGGCCTGATGACGTTGAAGGATCCGGCCAGCATCGCGCGGCTGCGCGGGTGCAGCCTGGCGGACCTGGAACACGTGTCGGCGTAGGCGCTCCGGGAGCTGCGCGCGGGCGCGGCGGTCGGGCGAGTGAGACGAGGCTTCGACATGACAGCAAGTCACAGCGCGAACAAGACGCTGAACATTACGCAGGTGAAGAGCACCATCGGCTTCAACAAGAAGCAGGGCGACGTCGTGCGCAGCATGGGGCTGCGCAAGATCCGCCACTCGATCGACGTGCCGGATACGCCCGAGATGCGCGGCATGATTCACAAGGTGCGGCATCTGGTATCGGTCAAGTAGCGGAACAGGTCTGACGATATGGATCTCAGCAATCTCAAACCGCCGAAGGGCGCCACCCGGAATCGCAAGCGCGTCGGGCGGGGCCCCGGATCGGGTCTCGGCAAGACGGCGGGCCGGGGCCACAAGGGCGCGCAGTCGCGCTCGGGCTACAAGCAGAAGCGCGGGTTCGAGGGCGGCCAGATGCCCCTGCACCGGCGCCTGCCCAAGCGCGGCTTCTTCAATCTGTTCCGGGTGGAGTACGCCGTCGTCAACCTCGACGACCTGGCGGCGAGATTCGCCGCCGGGGCGGTCGTGACGCCGGAGGTGCTCCGGGCGGAGCGCCTGGTGACGACCAAGCAGAAGATCAAGGTGCTGGCGCGCGGCGACATCAGCGTGGCGCTCACCGTGAAGGCGCACAAATTCAGCGGGAAGGCTGCCGAGAAAATCGCGGCGGCCGGCGGGTCGGTCGAAACGCTTCAGTAGCGCAGCAGGCGACGACACCGTATGGTAGAGAGCATCAAGAACATCTTCGCCGTGCCGGACTTGCGCAAGCGCGTGCTGTTCACGCTGGCGCTGCTCGGCGTGTACCGCATCGGCAATCACATCCCGACCCCGGGCGTGAACACCCAGGCGCTGGCGCTGCTGGCCGAACAGACCAAGAACACGATGTTCGGCCTGTACGACATGTTCTCGGGCGGCAGCCTGTCCAAGGTGACGATCTTCGCGCTGGGCATCATGCCCTACATCAGCGCGTCGATCATCCTCCAGTTGCTGACCGTGGTCTGGCCGTACCTCGAGCGCCTGTCCAAGGAAGGCGACCTGGGTCGCCGCAAGATCACGCAGTACACGCGGTACGGGACGATTGTCCTCAGCGTCATCCAGGCGCTGGGCATCGCGATCTACCTCGAGAACCAGACGCAGGTCATCGGCGGGCTGCCGCTGGTCTACTCGCCCGGCTGGGGCTTCCGCCTGATGACGGTGCTCACGCTGACGGCGGGCACGACGCTCATCATGTGGCTGGGCGAGCAGATCACCGAACGCGGCATCGGCAACGGGATGTCGCTGATCATCTTCGCCGGCATCGTCGCGCAGCTGCCGCGGGCGGTCATCGCGACCCTGGGCCAGATGAGCACGGGGCAGATCGGCCTGCTCCAGATCCTGTTCCTGATTGTGCTGGCCGTCGTGGTCATCGCGGCGATCATCTTCATGGAGCGCGGGAGCCGCCGCGTCTCGGTCCAGTACGCGAAGCGCGTCGTCGGCCGCCGGATGTACGGCGGGTCGAGCACGCACATCCCGTTGAAGGTGAACACCGGCGGCGTCATCCCGGTCATCTTCGCCTCGTCGATTCTCGCGTTCCCGGCGACCATCGCGGGCGCGTTCCAGCAGGGCAGCTGGGGAGACGCCATCGTGCGCCAGATGGCGTACGGGATGCCGCTCTACAACCTGCTGTATGTCACCGGCATCATCTTCTTCGCGTACTTCTACACCGCGATCATCTTCAACCCGGATGACGTGGCGGAGAACATGCGCAAGTACGGCGGGTTCGTGCCCGGCATCCGGCCCGGCAAGCGCACGGCCGAGTACATCGACACCATCCTGACCCGCATCACGCTGGCGGGCGCCATCTACCTCGCGCTGGTGGCGATCCTGCCGGAGTTCCTGCTGGTCGGGTTCAAGGTCGCGCCGATCCCGTTCATCGGCGAGCGCCTCGACGCGATGCTGCCGCGGTTCATCACCGAAGGCCTGAACGTGCAGTTCTACTTCGGCGGCACCTCGACCCTGATCGTGGTCGGCGTGGCGATGGACACCGTGCAGCAGGTCGAGTCGCAGCTGATCATGCGGCACTACGACGGCTTCATGAAGAAGACGCGTATGCGCGGACGGCGCAGCTAGGTCCGGAACGGCACCGGTGATTGTCTGCAAGTCGCCGGCGGAGATCGGGCGGATGCGGGCGGCCAACGAACTGGTCGCCGACGTGCTGGTGGCGCTGCGCGGGCAGGTGGCGCCGGGGGTCACGACGGGCGCTCTCGACGCCTGTGCCGAGCGCCTGGTGCGCGAGGCCGGGGCGGTGCCGGCGTTCAAGGGGTACCACGGGTTCCCCGCCACGCTGTGCATCTCGGTGAACGAGGAAGTGATCCACGGCATCCCCGGGCCGCGCGCGGTGCAGCCCGGCGACATCGTCTCGATCGACCTCGGCGTGGTCCTCGACGGGTTTTTCGGGGATGCCGCGATCACCGTGCCGGTGGGCGAGATCGTGCCGGGGGCGGCCACGCTGCTGCGGGTCACCGAGGAGTCGCTCTACCTCGGGATCGAGCAGGCGAAGATCGGCGGCCGGGTGTCGGACATCGGCCAGGCGGTGCAGCGTCACGTGGAGGCGCACGGGTTTTCGGTGGTGCGCGAGTTCGTCGGTCACGGCGTCGGCCGGGCGCTGCACGAGGATCCGCAGGTGCCCAATTACGGCCCCGGCGGTCGCGGGCCTCGGCTGACCGAGGGCATGACGCTGGCCATCGAGCCGATGGTCGCGATGGGCAAGTCGGCTGTGAAGGTGCTCGGGGACGGGTGGACGGCGGTGACCAGGGATCGGAGCCTGGCCGCGCACTTCGAGCACACGATTGCGGTTACGGCGGCGGGGCCGGTCATCCTGACCACGCCCGGCCAACGTCAGGCGGTCTAGCGGAGGGTAGGGCAGCCGGTGCCGAAAGACGACACGATTGAAGTGACGGGCGTCGTGCTCGAGTCGCTCCCGAACGCGATGTTCAAAGTGGAGCTCGAGAACAAGCATCAGGTCCTGGCGCACGTGTCCGGGAAGATGCGCAAGAATTTCATCCGCATCCTCACAGGCGACCGGGTGCTGATCGAGTTGTCGCCGTACGATTTGAGCCGGGGGCGGATTACCTACCGGTACAAGTGAGCCGGCGGGTGACGCGGGGCGGGCGGGCGCTCCTGGAAGCGAAGGGCCACAAGGTATGAAGGTCAGAGCGTCGGTCAAGCGGATGTGCGACAAGTGCAAGATCGTCCGTCGCCGCGGAGTGGTGCGGGTGATCTGCACGAACCAGAAGCATAAGCAGAGGCAGGGGTAGCGTCATGGCACGTATCGCGGGTGTGGACCTGCCGCGGACCAAGCGGGTCGAAATCGGGCTGACCTACATCTACGGGATCGGCCATACGCGGGCGGCCGGCATCGTCAAGGACGCCGGCGTGGATCCGAACATCCGGGTGAAGGATCTCTCGGAAGACGACGTCCGGAAGCTCAGCCGGGTCATCGAAGAGCAGGGCGGCATCGAAGGGGATCTCCGCAAGGAGACGTCGATGAACATCAAGCGCTTGATGGACATCGGCTGCTATCGCGGGTTGCGGCACCGCCGCAGCCTGCCGGTTCGGGGCCAGCGGACGCGGACCAACGCGCGCACCCGTAAGGGGCCGCGCAAGGGCGCGATCGCGAAGAAGAAGACGGTGTAAGCGCATGGCCAAGACTGAGAACGAAGGCGGAGAGAAGAAAGAGGCGGGAAAGCCGAAGAAGGCTTTCAAGAAGCGCGGCGAGAAGCGCGTGGTGCACCACGGACTGGTCACGGTGCAGGCCTCGTTCAACAACACCATCATCACGATCGCGGACGCCGAGGGCAACGTGATCGCGTGGTCCAGCGCCGGGGCCGTGGGCTTCAAGGGGTCCCGGAAGGGGACGCCGTTCGCGGCCACGCAGGCCGCGCTGTCCGCGGCCAACGTGGCCAAGGGCATGGGCATGCGCGCGTGCGAGGTGCGCGTGAAGGGGCCCGGGGCCGGCCGCGAGTCGGCGATCCGGGCGCTGGGCACGGTGGGGATCGAGGTCAAGTCGATCCGCGACGTCACCCCGATTCCGCACAACGGCTGCCGGCCGACCAAGCGCCGGCGCGTGTAGTAACGACCCAACTGTAGCGACTACGGAAGACATGCATGGCTAGATACATCGGACCTGTTTGCCGCCTCTGCCGCCGCGAGGGCATGAAGCTGTTCCTCAAGGGTGAGCGGTGCTACACCGAGAAGTGCGCCATCGAGAAGCGCAACTTCCTGCCCGGGCAGCACGGCAAGGCTCGCAAGGCGAAACTGGCGGGCTACGGCCTCCAGTTGCGCGAGAAGCAACGCGTCAAGCGCATCTACGGCGTGCTCGAGAACCAGTTCCGCCGCTATTTCGAGGCGGCCGACCGGCAGCGCGGGATCACCGGCGAACTCCTGCTCCAGAGGCTGGAGTGCCGCCTGGACAACGTGATTTACCGGATCGGGTTCGCGACGTCGCGGGCGCAGGCGAGGCAGCTCGTGCGCCACGGCCACTTCTCGGTCAACGGGAAGAAGGTCGACATTCCGTCCTACGCGGTTTGCGAGGGCGATACCGTCGCCGTGCGCGAGCGCAGCAAGCAGAGCGCGGCCGTGCAGCATGCGATGGAAGAGGTCAAGGGCCGCGGCATCCCCGAGTGGCTGTCGATCCAGGCCGACCAGATGAGCGGGCGCATGGTGTCGCTCCCGAGCCGCGCGCAGATCAACCTGCCGGTGCAGGAGCAGCTGATCGTCGAGCTCTACTCGAAGTAGGCCTCCGGCGGGTGTAGACGACGGGCCGGCCCGCGAGGACGGCCATGTCCGGGCGCCAGAAGCGGCCGGATCGAAGAAAGGATCGCCAACGATGTTGTGGAAGGGTTTCCAGCGGCCAAAGCGGCTGGAGTTCGAACGTGACACCCTGAACGAGCGCTTCGGCCGCTTTTACGCGCAGCCGTTCGAGCGGGGCTTCGGCACCACCATCGGGAACGCCATGCGGCGTGTGCTGCTGTCGTCCATCGAAGGAGCGGCGGTCTCCGCCGTGAAGATCGACGGCGTCCAGCACGAGTTCTCGCCCATTCCAGGCGTGGTGGAGGATGCGACCGACATCATTCTCAACCTGAAGCAGATTCCGATCAAGCTGCACGTCGACTACACCAAGACGCTGTACCTGCGCGTCGACAAGGCGGGAGACGTGAAGGCCCGCGACATCGAGGCTGACGGCGACGTCGAGATCCTCGAGCCGGACGCCCATATCGCCACCGTGTCCGACCACGGCAAGCTGCACATGGAGATGCGGGTCAAGCGCGGCCGTAGCTACGTCACGGCCGACCGCAACTTCGACGAGGACCTCGGGATCGGCTGGATCCCGATCGACTCGGTGCACTCACCGGTGAAGAAGGTGAACTACCTGGTCGAGGCCGCGCGCCTGGGCCAGACCACCGATTACGAGAAGCTCACGCTCGACGTGTGGACCAACGGCGCGATCGCGCCGCGCGACGCGGTCTCGCTCGCGTCGCGGCTGCTTCGCGATCATCTCAACATCTTCGTGAATCTCGACGAGGTGACGGATCTGGCAGAGGACGGCCAGGCGTCCGGAGCCGGCGCGGCCATCGCCAACGAGCACCTCGACAAGAGCGTCGAGGAACTGGAGCTCTCGGTCCGGTCGTACAACTGCCTCAAGAACGCGAATATCCGCACGATCCGCGAACTGGTGCAGAAAAGCGAAGGCGAGATGCTGAAGACCAAGAACTTCGGCCGCAAGTCGCTGAACGAAATCAAGGACATCCTGCAGACGATGGGCCTCGGCCTCGGGATGAGGGTCGAAGGCCCCGCCGGGCAGAACTAGGACTGCCGCCGGTCCCGCGACGGCCGGCTGGTTGCTGAAAGAGAACTGAACGATGCGTCATCGAGTTGCCCATCGGAAACTGGGACGAGTCACCGAGCACCGGATCGCGCTGCTGCGCAATCAGGCCACCGCGCTCCTCCAGCACGAGCACATCCAGACCACGGTGCCCAAGGCCAAGGAGCTGCGGCCCTACGTCGAACGTCTGATTACGGTCGCCAAACGGGGCCTGAAGGCTGGCGGTGTGCAGGCGCTGAACGCCCGTCGGACCGTGGCCGTGGATATCGTCGACAGGGACGTGGTGAAGAAGCTGTTCGACAGCCTGGCGCCGCGCTTTGCCGATCGCCCGGGCGGCTACATCCGCATCCTTAAGGCCGGCTTCCGGCGCGGCGACGCCGCCGAGGTCGCTCTGATCGAACTGCTCGGGAGCGAGTACGACCCGAAGCAGGCCGAGGCCGACAAGTCGGACAAGTCCTCCGCCAAGGGCGGAGTCAAGGGGCTTGGCGGACGGATCCGTCGAGCGGCCGAGCGTGTCCGCGGGCGGAAGGCCGACGAAGGCGAGGGCGGAACCGTGCGCGAGCGCACCAAGACGCCAGGCCGCTCCACGGCGAAGCCGCGTCAGACCGGCCGAACCGGCGGCAACAAGGGCAGCTAGGCCGCCGTCTGCGCGTTCATCTTCCGGCGGCCCCGCCAGGCCCATCCTGGCGGGGCCGTTCGTGTGTACGGCCGGTGGCGCCTGAGGACGCCTACTCGTCCTCTTCCACGGCGCCTTCGCCCTTGGCCGCTTTCGAGGCCGCGATGATCCTGGCCTGCAGCATCTGCGGCACTTCTTCGTAGTGCGAGAACTGCATGTGGTAGCTGCCGCGCCCGCCGGTGGTCGAGGTCAGCGTCTGCTCGTAGGTCAGCATTTCCGCCATGGGCACCTGGGCCTTGACGACGGTGCTGCTGCCGCGCTGCTCCATGCCGGAGACGCGCCCGCGGCGGCTGTTGAAATCGCCCATGATGTCGCCCGCGAAGTCGTTCGGCACGTACACCTCGACGTCCATGATTGGCTCGAGGATGGTCGGCCTGCAGCGGGTCATCGCGTCCTTGAACGCGAGCCGGCCCGCCATCTTGAACGACAGTTCGTTCGAGTCGACGTCGTGGTACTTGCCGTCCAGCAGCGTCACCCTGAAGTCGACGACGGGGAAGCCGGCCAGGTACCCGCGCACGCGGGTCTCCTGGATGCCCTTCTCGACGGCCGGCCGGAAATTCTGCGGGATCGAGCCGCCGAAGATATCGTCGACGAACTCGAAATCCGCGCCCGACGGGAGCGGCTCCATTCTGATGGTGCAGTCGCCGAACTGGCCGTGACCGCCCGTCTGCTTCTTGTGCCGGCCGTGGGCCTCGGTCGCGGCCTTGATGGTCTCGCGGTACGGAATCCTCGGCGGTTTCAGGTTCACTTCGACCGCGAAGCGGCGCTTCAGCTTCGCCACGGTCACCTCGATGTGCAACTGGCCCTGCCCGGAGAGCAGCAACTCGTGGGTCTGGGGATCCCGGCTGTAGCGGATCGTCGGGTCCTCTTCGAGCAGCCGCTGCATCGACGAGCTGATCTTCTCCTCGTCGCCGCGTGTCTTCGGCTCGATCGCGTACGCGAGCACCGGCTCGGGGAAGGAGATGGCCGGGAAGCGAATCGCGGTGTCCTTGTCGCCCAGGGTATGGTTGGTCTGCGTGTCCTTCAGCTTCGCCACCACGCCGATGTCGCCGGCCCTGATCTCCGGCACTTCCGTCGGCGTCTTGCCCTGCAGCAGCGCGAGGCGACCCAGCCGCTCCGGGCCGTCGTTGGTCAGATTGACGATGTTCGAGTCGGACTTGATGACGCCCTGCATGACGCGGAAGATGTTGATGCGCCCTGCGAACGGGTCGGCAATCGTCTTCCAGACGAACACGGCCGGGTGTCCATCCTCGGCGATCGCGATCATCGTCTCGGCGCCCGCCTTGTCGACGGCCATCACGGTCCGCTCGGACGCGGCGGGCAGGTAGGCCAGCACGGCGTCGAGCAGAGGCTGGACGCCAACGTTGGCGAGGCCCGAGGTGCAGATCGCGGGGAAGATCTTCGCGTGCTGCACGCCCGTGCGCAGGCCCGTCAGGAGCTCGTCCTGCGTCAGCGTGCCCGCCTCGAAGAACTTCGCCATCAGGCGGTCGTCGGCCTCGGCCACCATCTCGATGAGGGCGTCGCGGGCGGCGGTCGCCTTGTCGATCATGTCCGCGGGGACCGGCACCTCGGCTACTTTCGCCGATCCGTCGCCGGCCCACGTGTAGGCCTTCATCGCGACCAGATCGACGACGCCCCTGAAGTGCTTCTCCTCGCCGATGGGCATCTGGATGGGCACGATCGCCCGTCCGAAGATCGCCTGCGCGGATTCCAGCGTACGCTCGAGGCTCGACCGGTCCCGGTCCATCCGCGAGAACACCACCAGCCGCGGCAGGCCGCCGGCCTCGCACTCTTCCCACGCCTTCTCGGTCTGGACCTCGGGGCCCGACACTGCGTCGACGAGCACCAGGGCGCCGTCCACCACCCGGAGCGCCGCCCGTGCCTCGGAGAAGAAGTTCGCGAACCCCGGCGTGTCGATGATGTTGATCTTGACCTTGTTCCACTCGGCGAAGGCGAGGCCTGCGGAGAGCGTGTGCTTGCGGGCGATCTCTTCTTCATCGAAGTCGGTGACCGTGTTGCCCTCGTCGACCTTGCCGAGGCGGTTCACCATGCCGGTATTGAAGAGGATGCTGGAGGTGAGTTGCGTTTTCCCGGAACCACCGTGACCGACAATCGCGATGTTCCGGATGCTGGCGGCGTCGTAGACCTTCATAGGCGGTAGCCCTCTTTCTCGGGATCAGATCAGGAGACCGAAGAGGCCATTCTACTAGGGGCCAGCCGCCTCCGCCAGAGGCTTCGGCGGCCAAGGGGGGAGGGACGTGAGGCTGGGGATTCGGGGGTCGCTCGGCCTCGAGGATTCCGACCGCGTACCGCCGGCGCGAGGCGTATACTGGCCACCGATCTCGCCCTGGTGACCGGCGTCGTCAGCGGACGGCTGCCGACCGGCACCGTGCCCTCCTGCGAGAGGAAAAGGGAAGGCGTCGATGCGAGTGCTGACCGGTCACCTCTTCGTCCTGACTCTGGTGGCGGTGCTTGCCGGTCAAGCCCGTGCCGCGGACATCCCGCTGACGGTCACGAATCGGGAGGCGGTGGCCCGGCCCGGCGAACCCGTCACGTCGGGCGTGCCATTCGCCCAGGGGGCGGTCACCCTCATCGGTCATCTCAGGCTCCTTCGCGGTGGCGTCGAGATTCCCGCCCAGTTCCAGGTGACCGCCCGCTGGCCTGACGGCAGCATCCGTTGGGCGCTCTTCGACTGCCAGCTCGACCTGCCCGCCTCGGGCCAGGTGGCGCTGACCCTGCAGACTGGCACGTTGCCCGCGGCGGTGACCGGAATCACGGCGACTGACAGCGCCTCGTCGCTCGTCATCAACACGCGCGTCGCCTCCTTCACCTTCGACAAGAGCCAACTCGTCGTGGGCGGCCACGGTTTCCAGGTCCAGTCCGGCGGCGCCTCCTACCAGGCCGTGCCGACCTCGTGGGCCATCGAGGAAGACGGGCCGATGAAGGTCCTCGTCCGGGTCGACGGCGTCTGGCGAGGCGCTGGCGCGCCGCTCCGGGACGATCTCAACCGGTTCCGGGCTCGCCTGGCGTTCTTCCGCGACCGATCCGACGTGCGGGTGTGGCTGACCTTCAGGAACAACAATTCCTACGGATGGGACGCGGCACAAGGGGGAGAGGGCGAACCGCGACAGCCGGACATGGTACTCACCGCCTCGACGTTCGGTCCCACAGTGCTCCTGGCGTCCGGCGGAACGTACGTTTTCGGCAGCGGCGTCGAGAAGACGTGGGAAGCGGTGGTCCCGCTGGGCGGGTCGCCCGGACTTCGCACGACGCGGTACACGGCCGCCGGCGCGCTCGTCGGCGGCGACGCCGCGCCAAGGCCCCTTGCGGTGGCGTCCGCTGGCTACTATGCCTCCACCAGGGGCTGGGGACGGATCGTCGCTCCCCTGACTGGCCTGGCCCCGGATCGGCAGGCGGATTTCGACCTGTTCGAGCGGATCCAGCGGGCGAAGATCGATTCGTCGGTGGTGCAGAATCCTCCGGGTCTGACGGGCACGACCGTCTGGGGGCACCTCAGCGTGGACCTGGATAGCTGGCAGGACTACGGCGATCTTCGATGGGACGGCATCAACCAGTGCCCCGGCGCTCAGCACTACTCGAGCAATCACTACGACTGGATCTACGGGATG